>JGI20154J14316_10000002_pt1 | contig 184913 bp, 168 predicted proteins | sample COG_04_FD_14316 | JGI IMG/M metagenome (IMG submission 14316)
AAATGAGAATCGAATCATAAAATTAAGGTCTATAAAGGGGTTCTTTCATCAAAATAGGTTCAATTTTAAGAGAGCCATTTTGATTATTTTTTGAATAATAAATTGTTGGATAAGTCTCTGGGGTAGATATTTTGATGTTTAAATCTGTAACATCTACCTTAAAACTTTCAGAAGATTTTTGAATTTTAACTTCCTTTCCGTTGCTTGACATTTTGCTGAATATTATGCCTTCATCTTCAAAGGGTTTAAACTTTAAAAACAAATATTCTACGGTAAGTTCATTTTCTTGACCTCCAATTTCCTTTTGTAGATAAGCTTCTTCTAATGTAATTTGAGGCAACATGTTAACTGTTTCTTGCTTAATAGTTTCTTGTACAGATTGCTTTGTTTTGCAACTATTGAAGCCAATTAACAAACAAAAAAGTAATAGTGTGTAATTTTTCATTTCGATTTGAAAGCAGCTAAAATACTCGTTTATTATGTCAAAGGATTCTCCTTTATTGAAAATTCAAATTCTTCAGGGTTCTTTTCGTGCAAAAACTTTTGAATTACTTGCTCCTCTGAAGTTCCTCTAAAATAAGACTTATGCTCACCTTCATCGCCACTTTTTTTCCAACTTATGGTAAATGATTTTTCGGTTCTGTCAAATTTTTCTTGCATGAGGTAAGCCTCCATTTTTTCTAAACAGTCAATTGAAGATTTTCCAAAAACACTGTTTAGCAGCATGTATTCATCATGCACTGGATTAAATGTAAGCAGATTCAATTCTATGGTATTCTTCTTTGAATTCATGTGGATATGATAATCAAAGTGTGACGTTACTCCATTGTCATGCTGTAAAAGCCTTTGAATTTTACTTTCTAATCTGATACGTTTATTTTTTAAATCGGCCATTGCTAAAATTTAACTTCAAATTTATGCTTTGCTTTGGTTCAAGAATTATTTAATTCAATTCTTAAAATTACTGCTTTTCCAAATATCCCAATTCCTGCATTAAATACTATTAAACCTAATAGTCCTTCAAAAAACCAAATTGAGAAGTCTGCTCCCAAAGTTCTTTGCATAATGGCATCTCCAATAATAGAAATACCAAATCCTAATAGAGACATGGCTAAACCTCCTGTTACTAGCCATTTTGTTTTTAAATTCATTTTGAAAAATTTATGCAAAAAAAAAGGAAACCGATTAGTTTCCTTTTTTTCTAATGATATAATAATAAAGTTAATTCACCGCATCTAAAGCCTCTGTTGCTTCAACAGCTTCTTCTACTCCTTCTTCTGGAGACTCAACTTCAGTTGCTGCAGAATCAGTTACTTCTTCGGCTGCAGGATCTGCTACTTCTTCTGCAGGTGCGGCTTCTTCTGTTGTTTCAGTTGCAGCTGCTTCTTCACTGTGGCCTTCTTCCATTACTTCTTCTGTAGCGTGTTCCTCTCCATGACCTTCCTCTGCATGACTTCCACCTTTTAAGAAAAAGAAAGCACCAGCTCCTCCACCACCTAAAATAACTAGGATAATGATGATTAATAGGAGTTTACTTTTTTTCTTTTTTGGAGGCTCTGCTTCATTTGCTGATTCATCTGTTGAGCCGCCACCTTCAGCTTTGCGCTTTTTGGCTTCAAGTCTTCTTTTCTTGCCTTCACCATATTTATTATCAAGGTGAGATAAAACAGTTTCTTCCTTTCCTTCAAATTTTTCGGCAATTTCATCTACAAACTTTACTTTTTCAGGCTTGTATTCCTCAAAAAATGCAGTTAATTGGTCTTTAAAAGATTTTGGCTGCTCTTTTTTTTCTTCTATTCCTTCTGGTTGGTTTTCTAATTCTTCGCTCATAAGCTAAAGTTTGCTGTTTTTTTAAAGTTGCCCAAACATAAAAAAATAGATTTAATCTAAGGACAAAAAAAAAGAGGCAATAGCCCCTTTTTTTAATTATTTATTGTTGATTACTATTTATTCAATGCATTGTACTTTTCAGTTTGCCCTGTTCTTACATAAGTTTGCTTTAAAGAAACCAATGTATTTTGATCTTCAGGGTTTAATTCATAGGCTCTTTCTAAATAAGGTACTGCCTGAACAAATACTTTATTTGCCTCATCTTTACATGCATTATACTTTTTATTGTCCATAATTTCATTACAAGCATTGATGGCATCTGCTCCTCTATTATAGTAAAGAGCACCTAAATTGTAATATGCATCAAAATTATCGTTGTTAATTTCTACTGCTTTAATGTAATCTGCTTCCGCTTTTTCCATGTCTCCTTTGTTATTGTAAATGGTGCCTCTCGCGTAATAAAAAATATCATTTGAAGGGTCATTTTTTATCGCAGCATTTAAGTTTTCTAAAGCTTCATCAAATTGCTCATTTTGTAAATAAATATTTAACTCAGTTGTAATAATTGGTTGGCTATTTGGATAAGCCTTTCTAGCCTTTTTCAACAACGTTTTTGCGCTTTCTTGGTCTTCATTTTTAAGATATAAACTTGCTAATTCTACATAAGTATTGTCACCTCTATAACCTTGCTCAATACATTTTTTATAGTACTCTTCGGCTGTTTTTACATCTCCAACCAAATCACTTGTTAAAGCAACGTTATACATAGAAAGGGTGTCAACAATACCAAAATGAGTATTTACATCTTCGCAAATTTTAAAATAAGTTCCTGCCTTAGCATAATCCTTATTGTTATAGGCCTCAATTCCAACATTAAAAGCCATAGGATAAATTTGCTTGTATCTTCTGTTTAAATCCTCAACGTCAAGTTTTTTGTCATCTTGGTAATCGTAAACTTTTTTGTAAGATTCATAAGCCACTTGAACTGGATTATCAGACAAGTTTGCAAATGCTTCTTCTTGTGATCTTGCTATGCTCACATAAATATTACCTCTAAATAACCAGGCTTTCCAGAAGGTGGATGTTGTAGGTTCAACTACAGCCTCGTCAATTGCTTCTTTGGCCTTATCTAGTTCTCCATACCTTTCATAATTGTAAGCACTTGTAACTTTGGCTTTTTGAGCAAAAGAAGATGCTGATATTATTAAAAATAATGCTAATAATTTGAATTTCATGTTTTTACGTTTTTACGGGTCAAAAATAAATAAAGAAATTAGAATAATTATTCATACCTAAGCAAGTACTTTGCCATTTATTCTTCAGTAGCTTCCTCTCCTTCGTTTGTTAAGTTATCGTCGTTTTCTATTTCTACGTCTTCGGCGTTGGCTAATTCTCTTTCTTCATCGCTAACTTCAATTTTAGCAACCGAGGCAATTTGATCTCCATTTTTAAGATTTATTAAACGAACTCCTTGGGTTGCTCTTCCCATTACTCTAATGTTGTCTATTTCTAGTCTAATGGCAATTCCAGAGCGATTGATAATCATTAAATCATCTTTGTCATTCACGTTAAGTAACCCAATTAATTTACCAGTTTTTTCGGTAATATTCATGGTTTTCACACCCTTACCGCCTCTATTGGTAATTCTATAATCCCCTACAGCAGTTCTTTTTCCGTAACCATTTTGAGAAACTACCAGCACTGTTGGCTCTAATTCATCAAGTATTATCTCTTCTTCTGTGCCTTCACCTTCGGATTCAACAAACTCATTTTTTCCTTTAGAAACGCAAATCATTCCGATAACTCTATCTTTTGGTCCACCAAGAGTTACACCTCTAACACCTGAAGCGCCTCTTCCCATTGGTCTTACTTTACTTTCTTCAAAGTGAATAGCTCTACCAGATTCTAATGCCATTAAAATATGGCTATCTCCATCTGTTAATTTTGCTTCTAGCAATTGGTCTTCTTCACGGATATTGATAGCGATGATACCATTTACCCTTGGTCTTGAGTAGGCCTCTAAGGTTGTTTTCTTAATAATCCCATTTTTAGTACACATGATGATGTAATGATTTTTGAGATAATCTTCATCAGTTAAATTAGGAACATTAATGTAAGCCAATACCCTATCGTCTGGCTCAATATTCATCATATTTTGGATGGCTCTACCTTTAGAGGATTTTGTTCCTTCAGGTATTTCAAAAACACGCATCCAAAAACATTTACCTTTTTCGGTAAATATCAATAAGTAATTATGGTTTTGTGCACCAAACAAATGCTCTAAAAAGTCTGCATCTCTTGTTGCGCTTCCTTTAGAGCCACGCCCTCCCCTGTTTTGAACTTTATATTCGTCAAGTTTGGTTCGTTTGATATAACCTAAATGTGAAATAGTGATAATTACTTTTTCATTTGGAATAATATCTTCTATTCTAAAATCATCTGCAGCGTAAACAATCTCGGTTCTTCTTTCGTCGCCATATTTTTCTTTTACTTCAAGCAGTTCGTCTTTTATTATTTGCATTCTGCGAACTTCATTGCCCAAAATATCTTTTAAATCTTTGATGATTTCCATCAATTCTGCATATTCTGATTTAACCTTATCTCTTTCAAGACCGGTTAACTTTTGCAGTCTCATGTCAAGAATTGCTCTAGCTTGAATTTCACTTAAATTGTAAGTTGACATCAAACCATTTCTAGCATCTTCGGGAGTTTTAGAAGCCCTAATTAATTTAATGATATCGTCTAAATTATCAAGAGCAATAAGTAAACCTTCTAAAATATGGGCTCTTTCTTCAGCTTTTCTTAACTCGTATTCAGTTCTTCTTACAACAACAACATGTCTATGATCAATGTAATGTTTGATCATGTCTTTGAGGTTTAAGGCTACTGGTCTACCCGCAACAAGAGCAATGTTATTTACACTAAATGAGGTCTGTAACGCAGTATACTTAAATAATTTATTTAAGACTACATTTGAAATTGCATCACGTTTTAATTCGTAAACAATCCTCATTCCGCTTCTATCAGATTCATCCCTTACATCAGAGATTCCTTCGATTTTTTTGTCATTGATTAAATCGGCCGTTTTGGCAATCATGTCAGCCTTATTTACTTGATAAGGGATTTCTGTAACAATAATTCTTTCGCGGTCGTTTTTATCTAATTCAATGGTTGCTTTGGCTCGAATTACAATTCGGCCTCGACCATCTTCAAATGCATTTTTTACTCCTTCGTAACCATAAATAATACCTCCAGTTGGAAAATCAGGAGCTTTTACATGCTGCATCAACTCTTCAACTTCAATATCTTTATTGTCAATAAATGCCACAGTGGCATCTACAACTTCTGAAAGGTTATGAGGAGCCATATTGGTGGCCATACCTACAGCAATACCACTAGCACCATTTACCAATAAGTTTGGAATTCTAGAGGGTAAAACAGTTGGTTCCTCTAATGTATCATCAAAATTTAAACTGAAATCAACAGTTTCTTTATCAATATCAGATAATAATTCTTCAGCTATTTTTTTTAATCGTGCTTCGGTATAACGCATTGCTGCAGGGCTATCGCCATCAACACTACCAAAGTTACCTTGTCCGTCAACTAATGGGTATCTTAAGCTCCAAGGTTGCGCCATACGCACCATGGTATCGTAAACAGAAGTATCACCATGAGGGTGATATTTACCCAAAACTTCCCCTACAATTCTTGCAGATTTTTTATATGACCTATTGGATAAAACTCCTAATTCATACATTCCAAACAACACCCTTCTATGTACAGGTTTTAGTCCATCTCGCACATCGGGTAAAGCTCTTGATACAATAACAGACATCGAATAATCGATGTAAGCTGATTTCATTTCATCCTCAATATTGATTTGGATTATCTTTTCTCCATTTGCCATCTTGTCAGTTTAAATTATCGTAAACAAATTATAAAACACCCGAAAATAATACGGGCTAAAATAGTTTTCGAAAATAGACAAACCAAGTGGTTTAAAAGCCTTGAAAACACTGATGTTTGTAACAAAATTCTGTTAATAAAACATAGTTATTAACAAGTGTGTTATGCCTTAGATAAAATAATTTTGATTTAGTTGTAATATTGGCTACTTTGCATTTCGGAATGCCTTTTGACAATAAGCAACAATAATTTTACTATAGGAAACAATATATATGGAAACAAACTTTTCGCCCAGGGTAAAAGATGTTATTTCTTTCAGCAGAGAGGAAGCATTAAGGCTCGGGCACGATTACATCGGAATTGAACATTTTTTACTTGGCTTAATTAGAGAAGGCGAAGGTGTTGCCATAAAAATTCTGAAAAGCTTAAATGTAGATTTAGTTGAGCTTAGAAAATATGCAGAACAAAGCACTAGGCCTAATAAATCTGCAAAAACAGTTGGCAATATGGGAAATATTCCATTGGTAAAACAAGCCGAAAAGGTTTTAAAAATAACCTATTTAGAGGCTAAATTATTTCAAAGTGCCATTATAGGAACTGAGCACTTATTATTATCCATTTTAAAAGACGAGAATAACGTGGCAACAAGATCACTAAATCACTTTAATGTAGATTACGAATTGGTAAAAGAGGAATTAGACCAAATGTTACAAAAACCTTCAAAACCATCAGAGCCAAAAGCTGAGTTTCCTGGAACAGGTTCTTCTGATGACGATGAGGATGAAGGTCAAAACTTTGGTAGAGGAAGCAGCTCACCCAAAAGACCAACTGATTCGAAATCAAAAACTCCAGTTTTAGACAACTTTGGTAGAGATTTAACTAAACTAGCTGAAGAAAATAGACTAGACCCAATTGTAGGAAGAGAAAAAGAAATTGAAAGAGTTTCTCAAATTTTATCACGAAGAAAAAAGAACAATCCAATTTTAATTGGTGAACCTGGAGTTGGTAAATCTGCCATTGCAGAGGGTTTGGCTTTAAGAATTGTACAAAAGAAAGTATCGAGAGTATTATTCAATAAAAGAGTTGTTACCCTTGATTTAGCTTCGTTGGTTGCCGGCACAAAATATCGCGGACAATTTGAAGAAAGAATGAAAGCGGTAATGAACGAAATTGAAAAATCTCCTGATGTTATTTTGTTTATTGATGAAATACACACGATTGTTGGTGCAGGTGGAGCCTCTGGTTCTTTAGATGCTTCAAATATGTTTAAACCAGCTTTGGCAAGAGGCGAAATTCAATGTATTGGTGCTACAACTCTTGATGAATACAGACAGTATATCGAAAAAGATGGGGCTTTAGAAAGAAGGTTTCAAAAGGTGTTGGTAGAGCCAACTAACGTTGAAGAAACAATTCAAATCTTAAACAACATCAAAGAAAAGTATGAAAATCATCACAATGTTAATTATACAGAAGATGCCTTAAAGGCTTGTGTTACTTTAACAGAAAGATATATTACCGATAGATTTTTACCTGATAAAGCCATTGATGCTTTGGATGAATCAGGCTCAAGGGTTCATATCACCAATATAAAAGTTCCTCAAGAAATTCTTGACTTAGAGAAAAAAGTTGAGGATATAAAAGAGGAGAAAAATCGAGTTGTTAGAAGTCAGAAATACGAAGAAGCCGCTAGGTTGCGCGATACTGAGAGAAAATTAATTGACCAATTAGAAACTGCAAAAACCAAATGGGAAGAAGACACCAAGCTTCACCGAGAAATTGTTAGTGAAGATAATGTTGCTGAAGTTGTGGCTATGATGACTGGAGTTCCGGTTCAAAGAATTGCCCAAAATGAAGGCGATAAATTGAAAAAAATGGATGAGTCTTTACAAGGAACCGTTATTGGTCAAGATGACGCCATAGTGAAGATAGTAAGGGCTATTAGAAGAAATAGAGCAGGATTGAAAGATCCTAAAAAACCTATTGGTTCTTTTATTTTCTTAGGCCCAACAGGTGTTGGTAAAACTCAATTGGCCAAAGAACTAGCCATATTTTTATTCAACAAAGAAGATTCTTTAATTAGAATTGACATGAGTGAATACATGGAGAAATTCTCAATAAGCAGATTGGTGGGAGCGCCTCCGGGATATGTTGGTTATGAAGAAGGTGGACAGTTAACCGAAAAAGTAAGACGCAAGCCCTACTCTGTTATTTTATTAGATGAAATCGAAAAAGCTCATCCTGATGTTTACAACATCTTACTTCAAATTTTAGATGATGGTATTGCTACCGATAGTCTTGGAAGAAGAGTTGATTTTAGAAATACTATTATCATAATGACTTCAAATATTGGTTCACGTCAATTAAAAGATTTTGGAACTGGCGTTGGATTTAGCACTTCTGCTAGAAAAGATAGTGCCGACTCTGATTCTAAAGGGGTTATTGAAAAAGCCTTGAAGAAAACCTTTGCCCCAGAGTTTTTAAATAGAATTGATGATGTTATCATGTTCAACAGCTTGAAAAAAGAAGATATTCATAAAATTATTGACATTGAATTGAAATATCTTTACAGACGGGTTGAAGAAATGGGTTATAAAATTGAAATGAAAAATACTGCCAAAGACTTTATTGCTGATAAAGGATATGATGAGCAGTATGGAGCTAGACCTTTAAAAAGGGCAATTCAAAAATACCTAGAAGACCCAATGGCAGAGTACATCATAAGTGCCGAATTAAAAGAAAGTGATTTAATTTGTGTAGAATTAAATAAAGAAAAAGATGGTATAAATGTTACTTTGAAAAAGTCAACACCAAAGCCACCAAAAAAATCTACCAAAAAATCAGAATAATAAATCAAAAAAAAAGAGGCCTTAAGGCCTCTTTTTTTTTGATTTAATTTCCCATTTCAGAAAGGAACTTTATTCTGAGTAATCTTATTTCTTCATCGGTATAATCATCTGCGCCTAATTCTTCAAGTGCATCTTCAACCGAGTCGGTTTCAGCTTCTTGAAAATATTCGAAAACTTCATCTTGTTTGTCTTCATCTATATTTTCATCAATGTAATACCCAATGTTAACTTTAGTTCCCGAATCAACAATGTGTTCAATTTCGGTTAACAATTCTTCGTAAGAAAACCCTTTAGCACTTGCTATATCTTCTAAAGGCATTTTTCTATCAATACTCTGAATAATGTAAACTTTTTTACCAGATTTATTCACCACCGATTTTACAACCATATCCATAGGTCGCTCAATCTCATTTTCTTCAACATATTTTTGAATTACCTCCAAAAATGGTTTACCAAACTTCATGGCCTTGCCCATTCCAACACCAACAATATTGGTCATTTCATCCATTTTTAGTGGATAGCGAGTTGCCATATCCTCCAACGATGGATCTTGAAAAATAACAAATGGTGGAACACTTCTTTGTTTTGCAAGCTTCTTTCTTAAATCTTTTAAGATAGAAAATAAGGCAGTATCTGCAGCTCCGCCTCCTTTGCCTGAACTCATAATTACATCTTGGTCTTCACCTAAATTATCATAATCATGGTCTTTGTATAATGTAATCGAATATGGTTTAGATAAAAAATCATGACCTTTTTGGGTAACTTTTAAAACCCCGTACGATTCAATTTGTTTGTTAATAAGCTGATCTACTCTAGCTTGTCTAATTACTGCCATCCAATATTTTTCATCCTTTTCCTTTCCTTTTCCAAAAAGTGGACTCATATGGTGTTTAAATGTTTTTATTTCAGCAGCGCTTTTTCCAGAAATAAATTTGGTTAAATATTGGGCTTTAAATTGTTCTTTTAACTCAATCATAGATTCTAAAAGAAGCACTACATCATCTTTGCCTTCTACTTTTTCTTTCGGATTAACTGTGTTGTCATCCATTTTGGCCCCATCACCATTTATTTCGTCAAACTCTTCGCCAAAATAATTTAGCAAGAATTTTCTTCTAGATATTCCTGTTTCTGCATAAGCCACAACTTCTTCTAAAAGTTGCTTCCCTACTTCTTGTTCAGCAACAGGCTTACCCTGCATGAATTTTTCAAGCTTTTCAATATCTTTGTAGGCATAAAATGAAATACACCTTCCTTCTCCTCCATCTCTTCCTGCTCTTCCTGTCTCTTGGTAGTAACCTTCCAAACTTTTTGGCATGTCATAATGTATCACAAACCGAACGTCTGGTTTGTCAATGCCCATTCCAAACGCAATTGTAGCTACAATAACGTCGCTGTCTTCCATCAAAAACATATCTTGATGTTTGGCGCGAGTGTTTGAATCGAAGCCGGCATGATAAGGTAAAGCTTTAATACCGTTCACTTGTAAAGTGGAAGCAATTTCTTCAACCTTTTTTCGGCTTAAGCAATAAATAATACCAGACTTACCTTCGTTTTCTCTAATGTACTTTATGATTTGCTTTTCAGGATTAAACTTTGGCCTAACTTCATAAAATAAATTTGGTCTATTAAAAGATGCTTTGTAAACATCTGCATCGCTCATTCCTAAGTTCTTGATGATGTCTTGCTGAACTTTTGGAGTTGCGGTTGCGGTTAAAGCCATAACAGGAATATTGCTGTCAATTGACTTAATCATTTCCTTTATTCTCCTGTATTCAGGTCTAAAATCATGACCCCACTCCGAAATACAATGTGCTTCATCTACTGCTACAAAACTTACTGTTATCCCTTTAAAGAAGTCTATATTTTCTTGTTTTGTAAGAGATTCAGGAGCTACATATAGCATTTTAGTTTTGCCAGAAGTAATGTCTTCTTTTACCCTAGTTGTTTCGGTTTTATTAAGCGAAGAGTTTAAAAAGTGGGCAATCCCATCTTCACTGCTAAAATTTCTAATTGCATCAACTTGATTTTTCATCAAAGCAATAAGGGGAGAAATTATTATTGCAGTTCCTTCAGATACTATGGCAGGCATTTGATAACACAAACTTTTTCCACCACCAGTTGGCATAATCACAAATGTGTCTTTGCCGCTTAATACGCTTTTTATTACGTCTTCTTGATTTCCTTTAAAGGAGTTAAAACCAAAAAACTTTTTTAATGAGTCTTTTAAGTCTATTTCCACGTCTTTCATCCAATAAATTATCTTAACTAATATACCTTTGTTTAAAAGTACAACTTATTTTTTTATAAAAACTAATTTTTCAATTGAATAATTCAACTCAAATAATCTCACTCGCTACCAACACACTCAAGACCGAAGCAGACTCAGTAATGGGTTTAATTGATAAACTTGATGAGGGCTTTGTTAATTCCGTGCAGCTAATATTAAATTCGAAAGGTCGAGTTGTAATAACTGGCATCGGAAAGAGCGCGAATATAGCAAATAAAATTGTTGCAACGCTAAATTCTACGGGCACTCCGGCAATTTTCATGCATGCTGCAGATGCTATTCATGGCGATTTAGGAAACATTCAAAAAAATGATGTTGTTATTTGTATTTCTAATAGTGGAAACACACCAGAAATAAAGGTTTTAATTCCATTTATAAAGTCATTAGGCAATTCAATTATTGCTTTTGCAGGAAATTCAAATTCATTTTTGGCAAAAAATGCTGATTATTTTATCAATACTTCTGTAGAAAAAGAAGCATGTCCTCATAACCTTGCTCCTACTTCTTCAACCACTGCTCAATTGGCCATGGGTGATGCTATTGCTGTTTGTTTGCTAGAATTAAGAGGTTTTAACGAAAGTGATTTTGCTAAATTCCATCCTGGTGGAGCATTAGGTAAAAAACTATATTTAAAAGTCGAGGATTTATATCCCTTAAATGAAAAGCCTCAAGTTGGCGCTGATACACTGATAAAAGATTTAATTTTAGAAATATCATCAAAAAGACTTGGTATAACAGGTGTTATAGAAAATGATAAACTCATTGGCATTGTTACTGACGGAGATTTAAGAAGAATGCTTGAAAAAAATGTAGATTTTCGAAAATATTCTGCAAAGGATATTATGACGACTAATCCTATTACAATTGAAGCTCATGAATTGGCAGCAACAGCATTACAATTGATGGAAAAAAGAAAAATAACCCAGCTTATTGTCGTAAATCAAAATAAATATGTTGGTGTTATTCACTTGCATGATTTAGTGCGAGAAGGTATTATCTAATCATTATTTTTGTTCAAACAATTATCTATGATGAAATTAAATAAAACGTTGTTAATTACTAGCCTAATTTTAATGGGTGCTTTTAGCAGATTATTGCCTCACCCACCCAATTTTACTGCAATTGCTTCAATAGGTCTTTTTGCAGGTGCCTTGATGGGAGGGAGATATTTGAAATTTATTATTCCTTTTTTGGCCTTATTTATTTCTGATTTGGCTATAAATAATACCATTTACGCTTCTTATTACGATGGGTTTGTTTTGTGGAGACCAGGTTTTTTATGGGTTTATGCTCCTATGTTGATAATGGCCGGCTTTGCTCCTATGCTAATAAAAAAACTAAATGTAAAATCTGTTTTGGGAGGCTCAATAGCAGCTTCATTGGTATTTTTTGTTGTGTCTAATTTTGGGGTTTGGTTAACAGACGCCATGTATCCTATTTCTATTTCAGGATTAATTGGGTGTTATGCGGCTGCATTACCATTTTTACTTAATACATTAATGGGAAGTGTATTTTTCTCAGCAGTGTTTTTTGGTGGATTTGTTTTGGTAAAAAAATATACCCCACTTTTAGTTAAAGCTTAATTAAACTTAAATATTATTGATTTAAGCCCTTTCAGTTTTGGAAGGGCTTTTTTATGAGAAAAATTTAAACTTCAATGAGCTTTTTAACAAAATGTAAATAGCCCACAAAGAAATTGGAATAAACTGACACAAGTGAACCAATATTGAGGTAGTTAAGGCAGTTTCTTCTGATAAGGCAAAAACTGTAAATGCCAAAACTGTCATAGCTTGAAAAAGACCCACATAACCTGGAGAAGACGGAACCAAAATTCCAAAATTTACAATAACCAAAGTAAAATAGCCCAATAAGAAAGGATTAACCTCTGGCACCAAAACAGCGCTTGCCATCACAAACATTCCTCCTTCAACAAGCCAAACTAAAATACCTGAACTTAAAATAATTATTCCCCTTAAATTTAGTTTGATAAAGGATAATGCGTGCAAAACATCTTGTAAAATATGAGATATTTTTAAAAATGCTCCTCCTTGTTTTTGAAATAGATTTATGAAAAAATTACCTGATATTTTGAAAATGATTAACCCAAAAAGAATCCCTATAAAAACTATGTTAGCGAGGTAAAATAGCTTTACAAACCAATCCACGTCAAAAAGATTAGATGGAAAAATCCAAACAATACCAATTAACAAAAGCAACAAACTAAGGCCATCTAATATTTTCTCAGTTAAAACTGATGTTATTGAAATTGTTCTGGGAACTTTTGACTGGCGACTAAAGAATTCCATACGTAACAACTCTCCACCTCTTACTGGCAAAAAATTATTACCACCATATCCAATGATAATGGCATTTAATAAGCTTTTAAAGGGAATATTTTGGACTTCTAACAACATCAATTGCCACCTAAAAGCTCGAATTACAAACACAAGTAAATAAATTGCCATCAACACTATTGGAATATAAAACGGAACTTTACTTAAAGCCTTAAGCGAAGAAACAACGTCTATTTTTGAAAAAATTAGATAAAGAGAAGCAATACTAATTGCAATACCCAACAAGAAAACAACAACCTTTTTGAAGTTCATTTATTGGTTTTGCACTTTTTCGGTAATGGAAGAAACAATGTAAAAAGGTCTTCTTTTTACCTCGATGTAAATTCTACCAAGGTACTCCCCTATTATTCCAAGAATAATCAAAATAATTCCACCTAAAAAGAAAATAGCTACCGCTAAAGTGGCAATACCAGGAGTATCTTGAGGTGAATAGCCTAATATTTTAAAGCCTAAAATTCTATGAAGAATAAAGAATACGCCTGCTAAGAAAGAAGGAAAAGCCACCAAAAAACCAAAATAGGTAGCCAACCGCAAGGGAAATATCGAAAAGCCTATCAGCCCATCAATTGCCAAACCCATTAGCTTTTTAAACGTGTATTTTACTTCTCCTGCTGCTCGCTCATCTCTTTCGTAAGCTACTCCAATTTGCTTGAAACCTGCATAGGCTCTTAAACCTCTAACGAATCTAATGTTCTCAGGCATTTCATGGTTCAAGGCATTTACCACCTTTCTATCCATTAAACAAAAGTCTCCAGAATCTAAAGGAATTTCAATATCTGACACAAAGCGTAAAACCCTGTAAAAAGTAGCATAGCCCAATTTTTTAAAAAAGCCTTCTTTTCGCTTGGTTCGGATGGCATAAACTACTTCATATCCTTCTTGCCACTTATCTATAAAACGCTGAAGTATTTCAGGGGGATCTTGTAAATCGCCATCCATTATAATAACAGCATTTCCTTTAGCATGCTTTATGCCAGCAGAAATTGCAGGTTGATGACCAAAGTTTCTTGAAAAGTGAATGATTCTAAACCTGCTGTCTTTTTGGGCAAGTTCATCTAGCATTTGTGGAGTGTTATCGCTAGAGCCATCATTTACCAAAACGGCTTCAAAAGGCAAACTCCATTTTGAAGTTGCCTCTATTAACCTAGATTGTAATTGAGGAATATTTTCTTCTTCGTTAAATAAAGGAATAACAATAGAAATCATTTAACAATAATAAATATTGAAATTCTTAGAAGACGAATAAATTAAGCTATTTTTCTCATCAAGCCTATGTGAGATTCAAGCGCTTTAACAAAAGTTTTATGCTCAACATAAGGTAGTTCATACTCTTCTGCTGTTTTCTTTACAATAGGAGCAATATTTGGATAATGAATATGACAAATATTTGGAAACAAATGATGCTCTATTTGGTAATTTAAACCTCCTAAATACCAAGTTAAAAATTTGCTTTTTTTAGAAAAATTTGCAGTGGTTCTAATTTGGTGCATCGCCCAATTGTCTTCAATAATTCCTTGATCATCTGGTAAAGGGTGATTTGTTTCTTCAATTGAATGAGCCAATTGAAATACGGTAGTTAAAGTTATACCTGCAATAAAATGCATCAGCAAAAAGCCCAATAATAATTGATATACAGGCAGATTGAAAACAAAAATTGGTAATCCAAAAAATACTGCATAATATCCAACTTTTACTAAAATCATTTTAATAAGCGAAATTCTATTTTCTTTAGCAGTTTGTTTATTTACTTTATTACCTGTGTATTTAGCCAATTGAATAAAATCTTTGGCTGTTACCCAATACAAGGTAGTAATACCATAAAACAAGAAAGCATAAACTTGTTGTGCTTTGTGATACCATTTTTTGGTGGTATGCGGACTAAACCTCAAAAACAATTTGTCTTCAATATCATCATCCATTCCACAAACATTTGTGTAAGTGTGGTGTAAAACATTGTGTTGTAGTTTCCAGGTAAGGATTGACCCGCCTGCTAAATTCAATGAAAAAGCCATTAAATTATTTACAACCTTATTTTGTGAGTATGAGCCATGGTTTGCATCGTGCATAACCCCCATACCTACTCCAGCAAGGCCGAAGCCCATTAGCGCCCACAACAATAAACTTATAGGCCAAGGAATAGGGAAAGTTAACATAACAACAAAAGGAACAATATAAGTAGCCAATAAAACAACTGATTTAAAAATCATTTGGGCATTACCGTATCTGCTTATTCCTCTTTCTTTAAAATATTGATTTACCCTTTTTTGTAGTACTTTATGGAAAGGCGATTTGGAAGGGTCAACAAATCTTACGTTTGTTTTTTGCATTCGTAGGTGTTAATGATATACGCAAGAATACGACAATTGTATTGATGCAGAGATATTTCGCATATTGAGTTATTATTCTAAATCTGTTAATTAACTGAAAACCAACAATTTAATAAAAATTGATTTTCGTTATTTTATTTTTGAATCTATTTTAACTCAAAAAAATCACTAATAAAAAGAAATATTTAAACTATTTTTTTCATTAATTTGAAGTGAGACCCTAAAGCTCTAACAAAAGTCTTGTGCTCTAAATAACGCAATTGAAACTCTTCTGCCGTTTTCTTAACTATAGGAGCAATATCTGGGTAATGAACATGGCAGATATTTGGAAACAAATGATGCTCAATTTGGTAATTTAAACCGCCCAAATACCAGGTTAAAAATTTACTATTTCTGGCAAAGTTTGCAGTAGTTTTAATTTGGTGCATAGCCCAATTATCTTCAATAATGCCTTCTTCGTTTGGCAAGGGATGATGCGTTTCTTCAATTGAGTGCGCCAATTGAAAAACAGTAGCCAAAGTTATTCCCGCAATAAAATGCATTAATAAAAAGCCAATTAAAACTTGGGTAAAGGGCAAATTGAAAACAAAAACAGGCAATCCTATAAAGAAAATAAAGTAAGATACTTTTACCAGTATTATTTTTAATAATGCTATTCTATTCTCTTTTTTAGTTTGCTTATTTACTTTGTTTTTTGTGTACTGTGCTAATTGAACAAAGTCTTTGGCAGTAACCCAATACAAGGTTGTTAAACCATAAAATAAAAAGGCATAAAACTGCTGGGCTTTGTGGTACCATCTGCTTTTTGTGTAAGGACTAAATCTTAGTAAGAAATTATCTTCAATATCATCATCCATTCCGCTTACATTAGTATAAGTATGATGCAATACATTATGTTGTAATTTCCAATTTAAAATAGATGCGCCTGCTAAGTTTAGCGAAGCTCCCATTAACTTGTTAACCCATTTTTTTTGCGAATAAGAACCATGATTGGCATCGTGCATAACACTCATACCAATGCCTGCTTTGCCAAACCCCATTAAAGCCCACAATAACATGCTTATTGGCCAGGCCATAGGAACAAAGTAAATTAACACTAACGGGCCAAGATAAGATATAGCCAAAATAATTGTTTTGGTAATCATTTTACGGTTACCATATCTGCTTATGCCTTTTTCTTTAAAATATTGGTTAACCCTTTTTTGGAGTACCTTATGGAAAGGAGATTTTGTAGGATCAACAAAGCGAACGCTTGATTTTTGCATTTAGTGGGTATTAAAATAGAACTACAAGAATACGAAAGTTGATTCAAAAATGATTCAAAAAGCTAAGCTATTTAGTGATAGCTAATTGTTAATTCGCTGATTACCAAAATCTTATTATCTAATAAGTTTTATCTCTCATTAAAAAATTGATAGATAAAGTTTGGTCTACCCTACTGTTGAGAATATTAAAAACCCAATTTTCCAGACATAGATTGACCCTCGGGAACAAAAGAGCTATCTATTCCTAAAACTTTGCAAGTTTCGGCTGCCACTCTAATGCTGTTGTTTGTGCTACGTTCATCTGGGTAAATGTGCGGCATAGAAGCCAAAAACATATTCTTAATTTCTGTTTTGCAATTGGGCACTTTTTTCGAAAAGTTTAAATCGCAAACTGTTGCAGCAGTCATGGTTTTAAAAATGTGCACCTTTTTGATTTGCTCACGAGAATAATTAGGGTAGATATCTCCCAATTTGGCCAACATCAACTTTTCAATTTCATCGTTACTCATTTTTGCAATAGGTTCGTTATGAGCAAAGTACCTAGATAAATAGGCAATATTTTTTCCGTTGTATTTTTCTTTTGGAATAAAGTTGGTTTGTTCGATTACCCCTCCAAACGGAAATCCTTCATCTGCAATGTTTAGCCAATAAATTTCACTTAAAGGTTTATCCATTTCTAGTATGGTACAAACTGCACCGAAGTATTCTATAGCGTCTAACTCTGCAAAAAGACTTGGCGCTTTGTCTTTTACCATGTCTTTTAAATACAAGGTCGGAATGGTAAATACAAATTTACCTCCTTCGTAAACACTTTGGGTGGTTACTACACCTGAAAGTTGGTTGTTTTCAATGTTTAGCTCTTTTACAGGCGATTCATTGATTAACTCTACACCCAACTCAATTAATGCTTTTAACAAAGCATCGAGCAAGGTTTTTAGTGAGCCATGCAAATACCCTAATTGTTCATCTCCCCCATTTCTAGAGCCTAATCGCTGTTTCATGCGGCCAACCATCCATGCCAATGGAATTTGATTGGCATACGGTCCGAACTTTACATCGTGCATTGGTTTCCAAAGAGCGTCTGTAGAAGTTTTGCCTGCATATTTATAAAACCAATCTATGGCAGGAATATTCTCGTACTTTTCCCAATTGGCTACTTTGCCTAAAAACAAAGAACTTAAGCCAAATTTGAATTTATCGAAAAACTTTATTGGCGAAAATTTGAAAAGATCTATAGGAGAATTGAAATCATAGATTTTACCTTTTCTAAAAACTCCCATGGTCATTTTTTGGAAAAAAAATTTTTCTGCAATTCCTAATTCTTTTATGAGCCAATTTATTTCTGCATCATGTGTAAAAAAGTGGTGGTAGTAATACTCTAACCTGTTCCCCCCTATTTCGAAGGTATTAAGCAAGCCCCCAAAGGTTTTGCTCGCTTCTAAAACGCGAACTTTTTTGCCACTTTTAGCAGCAATATAAGCTGTTGCTAAACCTGTAATTCCTCCCCCAATAATAGTAATTTGCTTATCTTCCACGTAGTTGTTGTGCTTGTTGTAAATATTTTTGGGCGTTTAACTCATCGCCTAATTGAGAGTATGTTAAACCAAGATTGTAGTATGCATCGGCATAATTTGGGTCTTGCTGTATTGCTGTATTCAGATAATTAACAGCATTGTTGTAATCTCTAAGTTGTAAATAACAAGTTCCCATTGAGTTTAAAATTTGAGGATCGAGTCTACCTAATCTTTGTAAACCACCTTCAAAATAATTTAAAGCATCAGTAAACATATTGCTTTGTAAGTATATGTTTCCCAATTGAATGTAAGGAAATGTGTAGTTTATTTTATTTTCGATTGCAGCCTTGTATAACTCTGTAGCTTTTTGCAAGTTATTTTGCCTTTGGTAATAAACTGCCAAGTAACTTTGGGCTATGTGGCTGTTTGGGTTTATCCTAATGGCAGTTTCGAGTGCTTTTTTGGCTTTGGAAGGTTCTCCATTATTCAGATAAGATAAACCTATGTTACGCCAAGCTTCTTCATTTAACGAGTCATAATCTAGAGCTAATTCAAAATTTTGAATTGCCATGGTATGCCTGTTTTTAGCAAATGCTTTGTGTCCTTCTACCATAAAATCATTTTCTCGTTTTATGATGGCATACAAAGGTTTACCTTCAATTTCTTCTACGTAAACTGTTCCTTTAGGCGGAAATGCATCAATGTTAAGCTCATTGGGAGAATAAGTTCTCGGGAAGAAAATGGCATAATCCCATGGTTTTTTGTAACGCTCGTATTCTCTTGTCCAAGTTCCTCTAATTGAATCACCAAAAAAATGCTCCGTTGAAGGATGTTCCCAATCCCAACCGGTCATGTTAATTGCTACCATGGTTTTGGTGTTTTGGGTTTCAGGATACAATTCTGTTAACTTTTCGAAACCTTGTCTTATTCCGTTTCCATAAGTGTCTAACTCATAGTTTCCATAAGCACCGTTATAACCTCCAACAAGCTCATTGTAGTAGGTATATTCATTTGGATGATACTTTACCATCCAAAAAGCAGTATTGATAACCAAGGCAGCTAAAACTGCTGTAACAGATAGTTTAATGATTTTGTTGTTTGTTAATCCGATAAGGAAATCCCATCCGGCAGCAGCCAAAACAACCATGGCAGGATACACAAAAATAAAGTGTCTCCAGCCGTTGTAAAGTGTTGATTCGCCATAAATAGCATACCCGATTGGAAAAACCAAAGCAAAAGAAGCAAACCAAATTACGGGAGTTTGAAGTTTAGACTTTTTAGGCAATAACATAGGCAAAAATGCCAAAAACAAACCTATAACTGCAAAAAGTGGATTGCCAATTAGCAAAAATTTGGGAATGTAATACCAAGGCACTTCATTCATGTAAAGTCTTTGGCCTTCGAAAACCTCATAAATGGTAACTCCACTAAAGTTGGTAAAAAACTTAAGTGCTTCAAACGGATTACTAAATGGGTTTTGCAGAGCATATGGCCAAACCAAAATTGCTAAAAAGTAACTTGCTGCAGTAACAACCAAAACATACTTGGCATAGTTTGGAATTCTCTTTATAGCAACTTTAAATCCTTCTTGGTTTACATCTCTTAACCAAGCAAAGCCTGTAAATAAGCCCAAAATACCAATGAGCATAAGTCCTCCAATCCTAATGCTATTTACAAATGCAATTGAAAGTATTAATTGAAAAATAACTGCCGTTGATGGTTTTGGCAATTGCTTTAAATAGCGAACAATAAAGTACAAAGACATTACAAAGCTTGAAGCAAAAGGAATGTCTTTTGGGTTGTTCATGGCATGGCCAAAAAAGTATGGTGAGAAAGTCAAAATAAGCAGACCAATTAAACCCGTGCGCCAAGAGCCTGCTTCTCTTGCCAAAAGGCCAGTAAAGAAAATTCCCATTAACCCCACCAAAGCATTTAGCATGTGGCGGGTTTGGTAAATATCTAAAGGCGTAATTTTATTAACTAAAGCAGCAAATGAATCGAAGAAAAGTCCATAATTGATTAACACGTTGTAATCTGCACCACCTTGGGTATTGAGTACATTATCAATTTCACCAAAAGAGAAAAAGTAGTTTAGAATGTCTTCGGCGTAAACAATAATGTTTATTTCATCCCAAGTTATGCCAAAGCCCAAGCTTAGAATGGGCATTAAGAAAAATAAAAGAAATGAAATTCCGAAAAACGCTATTCTGTACCCACCACCATTTGGGTTAGAAAAGCCTTCTCCCCTTTTTATTTCTTGCAGGCTTTCTTGCACCATAAAAGCAGTTCGGTTTTTAAGGCCTTCTACCTTCTCATTTACGATAGCTTTAAAAATACCTATTGATATGGGATTAGCTTGACTGAAAGCTGCATGGTTATTTGTTATTTCAAAACCATTGCAAGAAGCTGCTTTCTCAGTTTGACGGAAAAAATTGGTGGTATCAATTCTTTTGAAAAAGCTTGTACTTTCAAGTTTATTTAATGAATCTTTTGAAATAGATAAAAATTCATTGTTCTCATCAACTGCTTGAAAACCTGAAAATAATTGCCTTGCAAAAGTTACCAATTTATTGGCGAATGGAATTTTAGATTCTTTTTTTCCTTTTTCAGGAATTAATCTTTCTATTTGGTTTTTACTAATTTCTTGGTTCGAAAACTCGCTAATGGCAACTGCAATGTTGGCAAGATTTGGCGCTAAGGTAAAGTTGATGGTTTGCTCTGATGATTGGTTTAAAATTTCTTTTAAAGCAGCATAATTCTCACAAAATTGAATTTGTGAGGCATGATTTTGAAGGGTTTTTGTTTGTTGAAGCTCAGATATTGTAGCTTGGTTGGCCCAAAAAACAAAGTTTACTTTTTGATTTTTGGCAAGTATGTTTCCAAGATGCTGACCAATATTGCTAGCTTCTAAAGCAGATTTAACAATGATTACAAACAATAATGGGGTTTCTTTTTTCTCCCTTTTTTCCTTTTTTGCCATTTGAGCAATTTTTTGCCAAAACTATTGATTACACATGAGGTAAAAAACAAAAAATCCCCTCGGTTTTACCGAGAGGACTTTTTTATTCATTTGAGAACTAGGTCTAACCCAAAGTTCTTTTGAGATTTTGTCTAAAACCCGTAAAGGTTTAATGGGTTAGACATATTGTTCTTCGAATAATTCATAATTACCGAACACCTCCGTTTCTTTTAGTCCAACTTCCAAAAACATAAATCGAATAACTTACAATTTAGTGGTTTTTGTAAATACCATTTTGGTATTCGCTTGCTAAAATAGCAGAAAATTTGTTTGAGCCCAAATTTGATTTTTTCAGTTTTTAACAAGCCAATTGTTGAAATCAGAGTTTTGCAAACTAAAGTTTTGGCTTTGAAGCCACTTCAAATAAAAAATCTAATGGTTCTAATACAGGAATTTCGGCAAAATGAAAATCTTTTTTGTTGAGAGAAACAATGTATTGGCAATTGGAATTAATAGCAGCATAGTATTGCAGTCCATCTTCATAATCTTCTATTTTCTTATTTGCTAAAGCTGATTTATTTTCCAAATCTCCGCAATTAACAATTTTGATATGTTGAGATAAAACAGCCATTTTTTCTTTTGCTTTGGCTGATCCAAACTTTTTTTCTGCGAAATAAAATACAATTCCCAAACTTAGAGTTGTGCAATAAAGTTGAAAGTTTGATTTATTGGCTAAACTCAACACCCTAGCACAACCATCAAAAGCAGGATATTCTTTGTTGACAATGGCAACCAAAATATTGGCAACAATAAAAACCTTAATCAAGCTTACTTTTTTTGGTGGTATTGAGCCCTTATACTTTTGTTTGAAGCTTGCTTTTTTATATACTTGGCTTCGCCTTCGGCAAGGTTGTTTACCCAATCGGCAACGGGAAAATCTTCGAGGGAATAAGGCTTTTCGTTTGTTAGCCTTCTTAATAATACTTCGGTTAACCTACTTAAACTAATACCTTTAGATTTTGCATAAGCCTTGGCTTGCTCAATAACTTCTTTTTCAAAACTTAAAGTGATTTTTGCATCCATTGGGGAAAGGGTTTATAGGTTTATAGGTTTATGGGACATAAGTATGAAATTTACCTTTACAATTACACGACAAATTTAAAAATTTTACACGTATAACTATTCGATTATTAGTTTTTCTGTAAACTCATTATCTGAGGTATGAATCTTTACAAAATAGATTGCCGAAGGTATTTCTGAAATAGAATAATAAAGTTGCAGGTGGAATAATTAATAAAACCTGCTTTTTTATTAATTCTCACATTTACAGATACTTTTGCCGCCTCAAATTAAAACGTAGCCATGAAACGTATTAACGAATACAAAAAGCTTTTTAAGGTAGAAGGTGAAATAGAATTAAAACAGTTAAAAACTACTTACCGTCAGTTAATTAAAGAGTTTCATCCTGATAAATTTTTAGAGGAAGACCAAAAAGAAGAAGCTGAATTAAAAAGCAAAAAAGTTATTGATGCATTTTATTTTTTAACCAGCATTGCGCCAGAAACTAAGCAAGCGTTGCTACCAGAATATACTATTACTACTTCTTCTGCTAAAATTGCAGACTTTAAACACAAAGGTTTATTATTAGAGATTAGCTTTACAGACGGAACCACCTACGAGTATTTTGGCGTAAACCAAAAGTTATTTAACAAGTTTGTAAATAGCGATAAGCAGTTCCGTTTTGCAAAGCGCAATATTTTCAACTCATTTTTATATCGAAAATCTAAAAAGGCGGTTGCTTCTGATTCATAATAAACATGAAGTTTATGTAAACAGTTTTCTCACTCTTTTTTGCAAAAGAGGTTAGAAAAGACAATTGATTTAAGATTTTCGCAAAAACAAACTTTAGGAACTTAAAAAAGCTCTACCTCCTTTTGCGACTTCATTTTTTGAAGGCAAAAAACGAAGCAAAAAACCTTTTGGCTTCTGAAATTAAATGACCCACTATTATCTCAAAGTCTAAAAAGTTTGAGCCATTACATTACTCCAAACTTTTTTGCGCCATTTTCAATAAGTGGGTACCCCATTAAATTCCAAAGGCCAATTAATCATAGAGAGTTTTAACTTTTATAAAAAAAACTTCACCATTTCGTCACTCAGAGTTCCGCTTTTGCGGATCGAAGAGTCTCCTTAACAAAAGGATGTTCATTTTTGAATAGTTCTCGATACTTTTTCGGCTTTGCTATAAAAACTAGAAGTATTATTAGTTTCAAATTAAAGAGATTCCCTGCCTAGCCGTCAGGCAGGCTTGCTCGATTTAGTTCCTCAACCCCCAAGGAATGACAGAGCTAATATTGTTTTCATTTTGTTGGTCCATCGATGGAGCTTGTGCTGAGTTAGACGAAGTGCTCAGGATGACAAAATCTAACTGCGCTCCACATGAAGTCAGGAAAACAAAACTTTATTCTACCAACTTCAATTTATCCACATCTTCAAATGTATCAGGATTGATAACCCGCATACTAAGTTGTTTGCCTTTTACATCAAATAACACCAAAACATTTTGGGTAGAAAAGCCTGTAACTTTTGGGGTCCAAGGGGTTTGTTCTTGCGCGTAATAGGGCGCGCCTGCACTTCCGTTGTTTATTTGATAAATGGTTCTGCTAAGTTTTAATTTTGGTAAAGGGTAATCTACAGGATAAATAATTGTTTCGGGGCCAACTTCAGTTTTGGCGTAGTTATGTTCATCGCCTGTTAAAATGGCTCTCACTTTTGAGCTTTGGTTAATGATTATATCTAAAATTTCATCTCTTCTTTCAATAATTCCTTTTGCTAATGGCTTGCCTGCAACAAATGGCCTAAAATCGTTGTTGCCATTGTACCACATATCATCACGAACGTGGCCACCATTGGGAAAGCAGGGTGTATGTTGTGTCATAAAAACATGATCGATATTGGCGTCTTCTTCAAATTTTTGCACCTCTTTTTTTAGCCATTCCAATTGGTTATCCATAATGTAACCATGTAGTCCTCCACTCGACTTTGCATTTCCTGCCAAGCTCGGAGCATACCAATAATCTGAGTTTAATACAATAACCGCCACATTATCGTAAGTATAAGAATACACTGTTTCGTCATATGGCGGAAAATCTTTTGATTTAGGATATGGGTCGTAAATAGCGCCATCTTCAGATTTTGGTCCGTTTGAAAAGTTTGTAACAAAATCGGCAAAAAGCTTTTCGGCAGAGTTTGTCTCAAAAGGAAATTGATCTACCGTAATTCCGTATTCTTCACCATTGTTAAACTGATGCATTAAAGCTTCGTGGTTTCCCATACCAACATAAGTAGGCAAATATGGAGAAAACGGCTCTATGGCTCTAAACCAATTGTAATACTCCAAAGCCTCCTCAGCGCCATTTGTTTTGTATCCGTTGATTAAATCGCCTGTAAACTGCATAAAAGCAACATTATGAAGGCTATTTGCAGCCATTATTCTTTTTACCATATAAAAATTGGCTCCGTAAATATCGCGCTCTCCACCACCTTTACCAGCTCTAGAATCTGATGCATAAGAGAAAGTAAAGTTTGAACGTTTACCAGGTGTTGGGGCAGTTTTAAACTCAAAAGACCTTTTATTTTCTCCAAACTCAACCGTGTAAGGATAAGTAGTATTGGCCTCTAAACCCTCAATTTTTATTTCATGAACTTTAGTAGACTTTTTATCAGAAAATACTTTTTTATCACAAATTATTTCGCATTTAGATTCATTTAAAGTTCTAAAACTTATCACAACGCTGTTATGGGTAAGTTGATTGATAAAAGGACCAAGAATCAAGCTTTCGTCAACCTCGAAAGGACCTTTGCCTTTAAAGTTTACCCTTCCATCGGTAATAAAATGGCCATTGCTTGCCATTACCCTAAATCCAAGGGTTCCTCTTCCGGTTTCTTCCCAATTGATCATGTCATATTTACCACTCATTTCGGCAATATTTATTTCAACCTTTCCGCCTTCTATTCTTGCTGTTTGCTTAAAGTAAACAGGCAAAGCATGTTTTGCATCTTCAAAATTTATAAAGCCGTAATGTAATTGGCCTCTAAATTCTTCATTTTTAAAATCTAAAATAATTCCCTTTTCAGTTCCTGTAGGATTACCAAGCATTTGTTCTAAGGTAAATGTTGGGTCATTTTTACGCAATGGAAACTCTGTTCCATCATCATTTTTAAAAACTAATTCACCAGATTCATTCTTGATAATATTAGAATAAGAAGCTGGTATTTCTTGTGAGGTTGAACAAGATGAAATAAGAATTGAAACTGCAAGAATTGATGCGATTTTGAACTTCATTGAGTAAAATTTTACGCAAAGGTAAAAGTGTGGCCTTTATGTAAATTAACTAAAGATTAAACTTATTAACCTGCCATTTAATTATTATAAATCATTGATAATATGAACTATAATTAAAATTTTAAGAAACTCTCTTGCAGTAAGAGTTTTTCTTAATTCTACCTGTTAAGAATTTCTCTTAACGAAAGACTTTTTCTGTATTCAATTAGCGTTTATTTGTATCTAACTATTTATCAACTAAATAAAACAAGAAAAATGCATATCGGGAAACAGATAAAAAGTTTAATGGAATCGACAGTTGATGCTACCCCAATTGGCCTGGCTTTGGCTTTAGGCAAGAAAAACAAACAGACTTATTACGACATGATTAAGCGAGAAGACATCAATACCTCAGACTTGATTTTATGTGCCAAATATTTTAAAGTTCCAATCACATATTTTTTTGATAAAAAATTACACTCCTCCTCTACTCTATTTTTAGAAGAGCGTGTTTTGATTTTAGAAGAAAAAATTGAAAAATTAATCACAGCAAATTCAGGTAAATGAAACCTGATATAGAAAATAGAATCGATATTGAGTTTTTGGTTGCTGAATTTTAAAAATTAGCTACTCAAGATGAAGTTATTGGCAAATTCTTTACAACGGTGATGGTTTTAAATTGGGAAAAACACATTCCGGTAATTTGTAACTTTTGGGAAAGCATGATTTTAGGAAGCCATAATTACCAAGGTAACCCAATGCTTAAGCATATTGAGCTAAGCAGAAAAGAAAAGCTTTTGCCCGAGCATTTTGAACGTTGGCAAAAACTATGGAAACATACTATAGATAATAATTTTGAGGGAAAAAATGCAATGGTAGCAAAACAAAAAGCCCACCAAATTGGCGGGCTTATGCTTTTAAAAGTTGCTTCAAACCCTTAATAGGCTTTAAATAGACTCAATAATTGAATTTAAAGTAGAACTTGGTCTCATAACCAAATTCAATTTGTTTTCATCTGGTTTATAGTATCCTCCAATATCTGAAGGTTTTCCTTGCAAGGCAATCATTTCAGCTGTGATTTTTTCTTCGTTGGCCAATAATGCTTCAAACACAGGTTTAAATTGATTTGCTAATTCAGCATCTTCAGATTGATTAGCCAATTCTTCTGCCCAATACAAGGCCAAGTAAAAATGTGAACCTCTATTGTCTATTGTTCCTAATTTTCGTTGAGGAGATTTATTGTTATTCAAGAGTTTACCTGTAGCTAAATCTAAAGCATCGGCTAAAATTTGAGCTTTTTTGTTATTCTCTGCATTGGCAATATGTTCTAATGATGGCACAAGGGCTAAAAACTCGCCTAACGAATCCCATCTCAAATAATTATCATTCACCAATTGCTCAACATGTTTTGGAGCCGAGCCCCCTGCACCTGTTTCAAACAATCCACCTCCGTTCATCAATGGCACAATAGAAAGCATTTTGGCAGAAGTTCCAACTTCTAATATTGGGTATAAATCTGTATTAAAATCCCTAAGTACATTTCCGGTTACAGATATAGTATTTAAGCCTGCTCTAGCTCTTTCTATCGAAACTTTTGCGGCTTCTTTTACCGATAAAATTTCAATATCTAATCCTTCGGTATTGTGATCTTTTAAATAAAGGTCAACCTTCTTTTTTAATTCAATTGTATGAGCTCTATCATCGTCTAACCAAAAAATGGTTTTCCAACCTGTTGCTCTAGCTCGGTTAACAGCAAGTTTTACCCAATCTTTTATGGGTGCATCCTTCACCATTACCATTCGCCAAATATCTCCCTCTTCAACTTTAGATTCATGAATAGTTTCACCGTTTTCATTGGTTACCACTACAGTTCCATCAGCAGGTATTTCGAAGGTTGTTGGGTGCGAACCATACTCTTCCGCTTTTTGGGCCATTAAGCCAACATTAGCAACAGTACCCATTTTGGTTGGGTCTAGCTTTCCGTTTTTAATGCAGTTTTTTATGGTTTCTTCATACAAATCGGCATAAGTTGAATCAGGAATTACAAACTTGGCATCTTGCTCTTTGCCGTCTTTATCCCACATTTTACCTCCACTTCTAATGGCAGCAGGCATAGATGCATCAATAATTACATCAGAAGGTACATGAAGATTTGAGATTCCTTTATCAGAATTAACCATTGCCACATCTGGGTTTTGGTTAAAAGCTGCTTCAATATCTGCTTTTATTTCGTTTTGTTTGGCTTCATCTAGTTTTGGTAATTTGGCAAATAAATCGCCTAAACCATTATTTAGGTTTACCCCTAAACTATTTAAGGTTTCTGCATGCTTGTTAATCACATCTTTAAAAAACACTTTTACCGCGTGGCCAAAAATAATTGGATCAGAAACTTTCATCATGGTTGCTTTCATGTGCAATGAAAACAAAATGCCTTTTGATTTTGCATCTTCAATTTGGTTTTCTAAAAAGCTAACCAATGCTTTTTTACTCATGAAAGTTGCATCAACAATTTCTCCTTTTTGAAGACTTACCGCTTCTTTTAATACCGATTTTGTTCCATCATTACCTACAAAAGAAATTGTTGCAGTGGCTTTTTCATTTAGCGTAACGGATTTTTCATTGTTTCTAAAATCACCTTGCTGCATGGTTGCAACATGAGATTTCGAGTCAGATGACCACTCTCCCATTCGGTGTGGAAACTTTTTGACGTAATTTTTTACTGCACCCGGTGCTCTTCTGTCAGAATTTCCTTCTCTTAAAACTGGATTAACAGCCGAACCCAAAGCTTTAGCGTATAACGCTTTTATTTTTTCCTCTTCTTTATTTTTTCGAATTTCTGGATAATTTGGAACATTATATCCTTTTTCTTGAAGCTCTTTTATGGCTGCTTTTAGTTGTGGCAAAGAGGCCGAGATATTAGGTAATTTGATAATGTTGGCATCTGGTTCTTTTACCATTTCTCCCAATTTGGCTAACTCATCTTCTAATCTTTGTTCGGGCTTTAAATATTCAGCCATATAAGCAATAACTCTTCCTGATAAAGAAATATCTGCTGTTTCAACATCTATTCCTGCTGAATTGGTGAACGCTTTTACGATTGGTAATAAAGAATATGTTGCTAAAGCTGGAGCTTCATCTGTTTTTGTCCAAATAATTTTTGACATTTCTGTAAAATTTTTAAGATTTACTATTTGCTAAAACTCTGTTTATGAGTTTCATAAATAATTTTTATGCAAATAATATTATTATCGCATAATTAACAAAAAATATCTACAAAAAAGTGAGTTTAACCCAATAAAAAAGAATGATTTAAATCAATTTAACGATATAGTTTAAAAACGTCATTTATACGGTTTTCAGCATTTATTTTCAATAAATAAATACCAGAAGCTAAATTTTGTATTGGTATTTCTACAAATTCTGATTTAGATTGAAATGATTTAATCAATTTTCCTGAAACATCAATTAACTCTAAAGTTCTATTCTCTGAAGATTTAAAGTAAAGAGAAACTAAATTATCACTTTGTGTTACGGATTGAACTTGACTTTCCATTTCGGTCAATCCAACAGAATTATAAACCTTATAGATTTCGAAACAATTAGAGGTATCAATACATCCATTTAAATCAATTCTCAAAGCATAATTATTCAAGCTATCTGCAGGATAAATGGATTTATTGGTTTGCCCTGAAACCGGTAAAAAATTGTTATCACAATCTAACCATCTGTAACTTCCACTTCCATTAGCACTTAAAAAATATGCTCCATAAGAGGTATTAACTGTAGAATCAAACGCTACAGAAATTGATGTATCAGGCATTGGTTTAAGGTTAATCACTTTTGAAGCTACTTTTTGGCAACCAGTTAAGCTATTGGTTACTGTTACAAAAATAGAAACGCTGCTTGGTGGCGTTATGGTTAGTTGATTTGCATTAGAACCATCACTCCATTGAAAAACATCGCCCCCCGAGGCAGTTAAAGTTACTGAACTTCCTTCACATATTAAATTAGAACCTGTTATTATTGCATTAGGTAAAGGATTGACCTTTATGGTGAAATTTGCTGTATTGCTGCAACCTGTATTCGAATTTGTGCCAACTACTGAATAGCTTGTAGTTGAGGTTGGAAATACAGGAAAGCTTGTAAAACTTACACCAGTGTTCCACAAATAGGAGCTTCCCCCATTTGCTGTGATAATAGAAGAATCTCCCAAACATATTTCATCGATTCCTGAAATTGAAATACTGGGCAAAGTATCAACATGTAAAATAGCAATTGTGGAAGTATCATTATTTAATTGTCCAGTAAATACACACCTGAATTGATAATTTTTAAAGGTAGTATCTGCATTTATCAGGGTTAAAGAGTCGGAATTTTGCCCTACAAAACCACCAGCTGGGTTTTGCCAGCTTAAACCTCCATCGTTACTATATTGCCATTGGTAGCCTAAAGTGTTTATTGCCTCAACCTTAAAACCAACTTGACTTCCATCACAAGCACTTTTGTTTTGCGGGTTTTTAGTAATAAACAGATTTACTAAATCTCCATTGCAACTTAACCCAGTTATATTATTCAAGGTTCCATTGGCCAACTTACCTCTATCATTTCTTCCACTTCCGCAATATGTAGCCTTTTGGGTTTTTATCAATAAAGATGCTTGTCCATCTGCAAAAACTTCGTACCAACTTTCTGTAGAATCTAACAACTCAGGACTTAAATAGCTTGTTTGAGTTATTGGAATTGTCAATTGGCCTAAACCATTACTTCCCCAGCCCCAAAGCTCACCATTATCTCTGATAGCTAATGAATGCCCTTGGCCAGCTGAAATATTCACCCATGTTTTTCCTCCAACCACTTGTGTTGGGAAATTACTGTTGCCTGTTGAGCCTTTTCCAAGTTCTCCTGTATTGTTAAATCCCCAACCAAATAGTCTACCATCGGCAGTTAAACCAAAAGTGTTATCCCCATTGCAAACAAATTTTTTGAAACTGTTTGAACCACTTACAGGAAAAGGAAATGCATAGTCTGATGTTCCGCCATTTCCAAGTTGACCCGCAGTATTTTTTCCCCATCCCCAAAGTGTTCCATCACTTTTTTGAGCCATTAAAAAACTAATTCCTGCATCAATATTTATCCAATTAGAATCTATTCCCATTTTACCAGGTACATCTCTAATAGTGCTATTGGCCGAACCTATACCTAAATTTCCATTTGCATTCCAACCCCAAGTCCAAACTGTACCATTGGCCCTTAAACCTAAACTACTAATTGATGTTCCTGCTGCTTCGAGCCAATTGTGGTTTGTATCTACCTGAATTGGATTTAATTGGTTGCTAGTTGAACCCACACCTATCTTTCCACTTGTACCATAGCCAAAACCCCATAAAGTGCCATCTGCTTTTAGGGCGAAATAATGATTTTGCCCGGCAAAACCTGCTACCCAATTGCTATCGTTTCCTACTTTTTGTGGTTGTTGGAAGTATCCCCAAGCACCATTGGCTGGAGTGTCTCCAAAAACCAATAAATTTCCGTTAGATTGTATGGCAATTGTTGTGTAAGGTCCGCCATTTAAAGAAACCCACTCACTTTTGTTTTTGCTTATTAATTGAGGAGTTTTAATTGAATTTACTCCAACTCCAATTTGATTTTGAGAATTATCTCCCCACCCTTTTAATGTTCCTTGGGCTTGCAACCCAAAAGTTGTTTTTCCATTGCTGTAAATAGCAACCCAATTATTTTGGCTTCCAATTAATTTGGGCGTTTTAATTACTGAAGTAGTATCATTCGATATTTGATTGGAATCGTTATTTCCCCAACCAGAAATAGTTCCATTGGCTTTTAAAGCAATTGTATGAGCCTCACCTAAAGCGAGCTTTACCCAATTTTTACCAGCTTTTATTTTTTGAGAAATGTTAAAACTTCCGTTTGATGAAGTATCAATTTGATTTTTGCTATTGTCTCCCCACAAAAAAATCGCACCGTAAGAAGTTATTGCTCCTGCATGATTTTTTCCTGCAAATACCTCTTTCCATGTATCATCACCTCCTATTTGCTTTGGAGATAAAACATTTGTAATAGTTGAGTCGGCACATTGGCCAAATTGATTTTCGCCCCAAGCCCAAATGGTGCCATCTACTTTTTTAGCCAAGCAAAAATTTCCTTTTGATGAAATTTGCGTCCAATCAAAATTATTACCTACTTGAACTGGAGAGCTTTGGTTTTGTGTATTTCCTAATCCTAATTGACCGAAAGAATTATCTCCCCAAGCCCATAATTCACCATCTGATGTTAATGCTATAGAATGATTTTGAGCCGCTTCCACGTAAATCCATCTTTTGGTTTGAGAAATTTGTGTTGGCGAATTTCTTTTTGATAAATCACCTGTACCCAATTGACCTGATTGATTTGCTCCCCAAGCCCACAATGTTCCATCAGTTTTTATTGCCAAAGCATGGTTTGCTCCTGCAGAAATTTGTTTCCAATCTGTTTCTGGATTTACCTTGAAAACTCCCATTTTAGGCAAAGAATCACCTAAACCAAGTTGACCAAATATGTTGTTTCCCCAAGTGTATAACTCACCATTTTTTATTTCTGCTGCAAACGATTGCCCTAAGGTTGCTCTATATATAGTGTTTTCATAAGGATTACCTTGATTGGCTTGTAATTGGGAGAATCCAAGCAAAAAAACAGTAAGCAAAATGGCAATGTTTAATTTTCGGGTATTCATAAAAATAAAGTTTGAGGAAATTGATTGTATAAAAGTACAACTGTAAAAATAAGAGGTTCAATTAAATTAAGGTAATTTTGCAGCCCTTTTAAGCAGACATGAGTATAAAGACCGAGATAGAAAAAAGAAAAACCTTCGCCATTATTAGTCACCCCGATGCTGGCAAGACTACATTAACCGAAAAGTTTCTACTTTTTGGAGGAGCCATTCAAACTGCAGGTGCTGTAAAAAACAATAAAATTGAGAAAACTGCTGCTTCAGATTTTATGGAAATTGAAAAGCAAAGAGGTATTTCTGTTGCCACTTCGGTTATGACTTTCAATTACAAAAACAAGTTGGTGAACTTGTTAGATACTCCTGGTCACAAAGATTTTGCTGAAGATACATACAGAACCTTAACTGCAGTTGACAGTGTTATTTTGGTAATTGACTGTGTAAAAGGAGTTGAGGCTCAAACTGAACGCTTGATGGAGGTATGCAGAATGCGAGATACTCCTGTTATTATTTTCATCAATAAAATGGATCGTGAAGGACGCGATGGTTTTGAGCTACTTGATGAGTTAGAAGAAAAACTTAACATTAAAGTAAGGCCTTTAAGTTGGCCAATTGGTATTGGTAAAACCTTTAAAGGAGTTTACAATATTTTTAACAGCAGCGTTAGACTTTTTGATGTAAACAAAACCAAAGTTGCCAAAGATGTGGTTGAAATAAACAACCTTGATGACTCTGCTTTAGATGATTTAGTTGGGCATAATTTTGCAAACGATTTAAGAGAAAATGTTGAGTTAATTGAAGGCGTTTACGAGCCTTTTGAAAAAGAAACCTACCAAAGAGGTGAATTGGCCCCTGTATTTTTTGGAAGTGCGTTAAACAACTTTGGTGTGCAAGAATTGCTTGACACTTTTGTTAACATTGCTCCTGCCCCATTGCCAAGAAATACAAACACAAGAGAAGTTATTCCAACAGAAGAGAAATTCTCGGGATTTGTATTTAAAATTCATGCTAATATTGATCCTCGCCACCGAGACAGAATTGCTTTTTTAAGGGTTTGTTCAGGGAAATTTGAACGCAATAAATTCTTTAAACATGTAAGGTTAAATAAAGATGTAAGGTTTGCTAATCCTGCAACTTTTATGGCACAAGACAAAAGTGTTGTTGAAGAGGCTTTTCCGGGAGATGTTGTTGGATTATATGATACCGGAAACTTTAAAATTGGAGATACCCTAACCGAAGGCGAAGAAATGATGTACAAAGGAATTCCTTCGTTTTCTCCTGAAATATTTAAGGAGGTAATCAACAAAGACCCGATGAAGTCTAAGCAATTAGACAAGGGCCTTCAACAATTAACCGAAGAAGGTGTTGCTCAATTGTTTACCCAAACCTTAGGAAACAAGAAAATTATTGGAACAGTTGGCGAACTTCAGTTTGAGGTTATTCAATACCGTTTGAAAAACGAATATGCTGCATCGGCTGTTTTTCAAAGCATGGGCTTTTACAAAGCTTGTTGGATGACAACCACCAACAAAGCAAAAATGGAAGAGTTTGTTAGAATTAAACAAACCGAAATTGCTGTAGATAAAGATGGAAACTATGTGTTTTTAGCTCCTTCTGCTTGGATGCTTAGAATGGCGCAAGAAAATTATCCAGAGATAAAATTCCACTTTACAAGTGAGTTTAAGGTTGGGATGGGGAAATAAGGATTTTTTTGTTTTCCATTTAAACACAAAAACCTTTTATCCTTATTAAAAAATTCCCACTTATAAACAATACAAGGTTTTGTAGCTAACTTTTCTTTTTTTTGATGTTCCTTAAAAATACCAATATGAACATCTTAAAAATCAACAATTTATCTAAAACATATCCAAACGGCGTAAAGGCTTTAGATGATGTATCCATTGAAATAGAAAATGGCATGTTCGGTTTACTTGGCCCAAATGGCGCAGGTAAATCATCGTTAATGAGAACATTAGCAACCTTGCAAGAGGCAGACTCTGGTTCTGCAATCCTTAACGATAATGATATTTTTAACCAACCCAATGAATTGAGAAAAGTATTGGGTTATTTGCCGCAAGAGTTTGGTGTTTATCCTAGAATTACCGCAGAGCAATTACTAGATCATATGGCTATTTTAAAGGGAATCTCAAAGTCTTCAGAGCGAAAAGAATTGGTAAAATACTACCTCAACAAGGTAAATCTATACGATAAAAGAAACAAGAGCGTAAAAGGCTTTTCAGGTGGCATGAAACAGCGTGTTGGTATTGCTCAGGCGCTTTTAGGTAATCCAAAATTGATAATTGTTGATGAGCCAACAGCAGGTTTAGATCCTGGCGAAAGAAACCGTTTTTACAACCTCTTGGCAGATGTTGGTAAAGAGGTTATTGTTATTCTATCAACCCATATTGTTGATGATGTTAGAGAGCTTTGCACCCAAATGGCAATTATGAATTTAGGACAAATAGTATTTAAAGGAGCCCCGCAAACGGCTATTGACGAACTAAAAGGAATGGTTTACCAAAAAATAGTTTCGAGAGAAGAACTTGATAATTATGCTAAAAATTTCTCCGTTATTTCAAATAAAATGGTTGGTGGATTACCTTTAATTCATGTTTTAAGTAGCACTAACCCAGGTGATGGTTTTCAACAAGTTGAGCCAAATTTAGAAGACGTGTTTTTCTCAAAAATTAACACTACAAATCAATTAGTTTAACCCAAAACCAAAATCATGTTTAAAACATTTTTTTTAACAGAGTTACGGTACACTTTAAAGCAACCCATGGTGTACATTTTTTTGGGGCTAATGGCTTTGCTAGTATTTGGGGCAACCTCTAGCGACAATGTACAAATAGGTGGTTCAGTTGGCAATGTATTGCGCAATTCGCCACATGTTGTTACCATTTACACAACTGTAATGAGTTTATTTGGGTTGTTAATTGCCACTGCATTTTTTAACAATGCTGCCTTAAGAGATTATAGCAGCGGGTTTAACGAAATACTTTTCTCAACACCGTTAAGCAAACCTGGCTTTTTCTTTGGTCGCTTTTTTGGCGCAGTATTGCTTTCTAATATTCCAATGTTGGGCGTTTATCTTGGTTCTATAATTGGCTCTATTGTAGCTCCTGCTGCGGGTTGGATTGATGCTTCGCGGTTTGGCCCTGCTCCTTTACAAACGTTTATTTCTAGCTATTTCATTTTTGTTTTGCCTAACATGTTTTTTGCTGGCACTGTAATATTTGCTATGGCCAATAAATGGAAAAGCACTGTAATTTCTTTTGTAGGTTCATTGTTAATTATAGTTGGCTACTTAGTTTCAGGAACTTTATTATCTGATATTGATAACGAAACCATCGCAGCATTAACCGATACTTTTGGAATTAGGGCTTACAGTCTATTTTCAAAGTACTTTACTCCTATTGAGAAAAATACCATTTCGCCAAGCTTTACAGGGTTGCTTTTGTACAACAGACTAATTTGGGTTGCGCTTGGGTTTGGAGTGTTATTAATATCTTACTTTAATTTCTCTTTCCAACAAAAAAACAAAAAGGTAAAAGCCGAAAAGGCTAAAGAAGAAAAAGAGGAGTTTAGTGAAATTCAGCCAAAAGTTCAACCTATTTATGGAAGTTCAACTGAATGGCTTCATTTTAAAAGCTTTTTTAAAATCAACTTTTTAAGTATTGTAAAAAGCACAACTTTCAGAATATTATTCATTTTCAACTTAATCTTATTGGTTTCTTCGCTCTTTGGAGGCTTTGAGTATTTCGGTTTAAAATCTTATCCTTTAACCTATAAAGTTCTAGATGATATTAGTGGTTCATCTGGTATATTCATCATCATTATCCTAGTATTTTTTAGTGGTGAACTAATTTGGCACGATAGAGATAATAAAATAAACGAAGTTGTTGATGCAACTCCTCATACTTCTTTTATATCGCTTATAGCGAAGGCTTTATCAATAGTTGGAGCAACAACTGTTTTATATTTTTCATTTATTCTTATTGGTATTGGTTACCAATTACTTAATGGTTATACCCGAATTGAACTTGATGTTTATTTACTCGACTTTTTATATGACAAACTGCCTATTTACCTAGTTTGGAGTGGATTTATGATTTTCATACAAGTAATGGTAAACAACAAATACATTGGATATTTTATTTCCATTTTAATAATTTTTATCTGGGAAATAGTGCTTTCTGTGGCAGATGTACAAAGTAATATGCTTTCAATTGGAGGCGGCCCAAGCCTAACCTACTCAGATTTAAATGGCTTTGGTCCTGGTGTTTTAGGCAAACTTTGGTTTAATGTTTATTGGATTCTTTTTTCTGCCGTTTGCATTCTTTTGGCAGGCATATTATGGGTTAGAGGAAATTCAGTTGTATTGAAAGAAAGAATTTTCAATGCTCGAAAAAAAATACCCAAAACTTACTTTAGGGTTTTAACTGTACTTTTTGTTTTGTGGATTGCTACAGCAGGATTTGTATACTATAACACACAAGTTTTAAATCCTTACAAATCATCAGATCAGTATGAAGAAATGGCGGTTGAATATGAAAAAACGTATAAAAAATACCAAAATGTAAACTTGCCTAAAACCACCAATGTAAAATATCAAATAGATATCTTCCCAAATGAGCGAGATTTAAAAGTACAGGCTCAGCTTACTTATACCAATCAATCTCAAAAACCAATTGATTCATTACATTATACCATTGATGAAGACTGGAATCCTGAGTTTAATATTCCTAACAGTAAATTGGTATTTGAAGATGAAAATTTTGGGTACTTAATTTATCAGCTTTCCCCTGCCCTTCAACCCGGTGAGTCAATGGATATTGAAATTACCACAAGTTACATTACTAAAGGATTTGAAAATCAAACAGGCAATACAAGCATTGTTAAAAACGGAACTTTTATCAATAACTTTAGCATTTTACCAACTTTAGGATACAATGAATCTATTGAGCTTTCAGACAAAAACAAGCGCAAGAAATTTGATTTAAAACCAAAAGATAGAATGCCCGAGTTAGAAGAAAATTGCTCTGCAAATTGCATGGCAAATTATTTAAGCAATGGCCAATCAGATTACATCAACGTTGAAACTATTATTTCTACCTCAAGCAACCAAATTGCAATAGCTCCGGGCTCGTTAATTAAACAATGGGAAGAAAATGGCAGAAACTATTATCAATACAAAGTTGACCATCTATCTCAAAACTTTTACTCGTTTATTTCTGCCAATTATGAAGTAGCCAAAAGAAAATGGAACGATGTAGATATTGAAGTATTTTATGACAGTAAACACAGCGTAAACATTGAAAAAATGCTTGACGCAGTTGAGCGTTCATTGGCTTATTATACCAAAAATTTTGGTCCGTATTATCACAAACAATGCAGGATAATTGAATTCCCAAGGTATGCCAACTTTGCCCAAGCATTTCCTGGTACAATGCCATACTCCGAAAGTTTTGGTTTTGTAATTGATCTTGAAGATGAAACCGACAACAACGTTATTGATGCGGTAATTGCGCACGAAATGGCACATCAATGGTGGGCACATCAAGTGGTTGGAGCAAATATGCAAGGCGGCACCATGATGAGTGAAAGCTTTGCGGAGTATTCATCATTAATGACCATGAAAAGTATTTCATCATCTCCAATGAAAATGAGAGAATTCTTGAAATATGACCACGATAGATATTTAAGAGGCAGAAGTGGCGAAACCGACAAAGAACTACCACTTTACAAAGTTGAAAACCAAACATATATTCATTACGGAAAAGGCTCTGTAATTCTTTATGCTTTGCAAGATTTTATTGGCGAAGACAATGTTAATTCAGCCATGAAGAGCTTTTTAGAAGAGTTTAGGTACAAAGAACCTCCCTACCCGACCTCTTTAGACTTTATGAAACATTTAGAGCCTCAAGTACCCGATTCGCTTAAGTATTTAATTACCGATTGGTTTAAAGAAATTACCCTTTACGATTTTAGGATGAAAGAAGCGAAATATGAAGAATTGGAAAATGGAAAATTCAACGTCACTTTAAATATTGAAGCTTATAAAATTAAAGCTGATACCATTGGAAATGAAACCAAAGTACCTCTAAATGAATGGGTAGATTTAGGCTTTTTTGCCGATGATGATGAAAAAGACTTGATGTTTCAAAAACGGGTATTAATTAATCAAAATGAAGCTGAATTTACCTTTCAATTGGATTCTCTTCCTGCCAAAGCAGCAATAGATCCTAGAATGATTTACATAGATAGAGTTTACAAAGACAACATAAAATCTGTTTCTTTAAAGGATTGATTTATTATTAAAAAATTTAACTTGCTAATTGATGTAATGTTTTTTAAAACAACTCTTAGTGGTACTTTTGCAAAATGCTATCAGTATCAGGTTTAACTGCAGGTTTTTCAGGCAGAGACATATTTTCAGGACTTAATTTTCAAATTACCGCTAAAGACCGTGTTGGCCTTATTGGTAAAAATGGCGCAGGTAAATCAACTTTACTCAAGTTGGTTTATGGATTAATGGCCCCTACCGAAGGCTCTATTGTTTTTCAACCCAACATTACAGTTGGTTATTTGCCACAAGAAATTAAGGTAAACTCAGAAAAAACAATTGTTGATGAGGCAAAAACTGCATTCGATCATATTCTTAATCTTGAAAAGGAAATAAAGGAAATTGAAGTTCAGTTGGCCGAAAGAACTGACTATGAATCTCAAAGTTATCTCGATTTAATTACCAGGTTAACTGAGCTACACGAAAAGCTTGGTTTACACGATGCTTCAGATATTGATAGCAAAACCGAACGTGTTTTAAAAGGTTTAGGCTTTAAACCAGCAGACTTTAAAAGAAGTATAAAAGAGTTTAGTGGAGGTTGGCAAATGCGTGTAGAATTAGCCAAGATTCTACTTTCAATGCCCGATTTAATTCTGTTAGATGAGCCTACAAACCACTTAGATATTGATTCAATCATGTGGTTAGAAGATTTTTTTATCAACTATCCGGGCGCCATGATGATGGTTTCGCATGATAAAATGTTTTTAGATAACGTTACCAATCGTACTCTAGAAATTGTAAATCGTAAAATGTACGATTACAAAGCAAACTACTCTAAGTTTTTGCAAATTAGAGAAGAGCGTATTCAAATTCAGTTGGCATCTAAAAAGAACCAAGATCAATACATTAAACAACAAGAAAGATTTATTGAAAGGTTTAAAGCAAAAAACACAAAAGCCAAACAAGCTCAATCTAAGCAAAAGCAGCTCGAAAAAGTTGAGCGTATTGAAATTGATGATGTAGAAACATCAGCCATAAAAATTAACTTCCCTCCTGCTCCGCGCAGTGGTGATAAGGTTTTAATAGCCAAAGAGCTTTCAAAACATTACGAAGAAAAAAAGGTATTCAACCACGCCGAATTCGAAATTTTAAGAGGCGAAAAAGTTGCCTTTGTAGGTAAAAACGGAATGGGCAAAACAACCATGGTAAAGCTTATTAATGGCCTAAAACCTACCATGGGAGAAATAAACCTTGGACACAATGTTAAACTTGGCTATTATGCCCAAATTCAAGAAAACACCCTAAATGCAGAGGAAACCGTTTTCGAAACTTTAGACAATATTGCTACAGATGAATGGCGGAATGTTTCTAGACTTAGAGGTTTGTTAGGAGCCTTTTTGTTTGGTGCTGAAGAGATTGACAAAAAAGTAAAAGTTCTTTCAGGTGGTGAAAAATCTAGACTTGCCATTGCCAAACTACTTTTAGATCCTTACAACTTATTGGTTTTAGATGAGCCTACCAATCACTTGGATATGTCGTCTAAGGAAATTTTAAAAAATGCTTTGAATAATTATGACGGAACATTAATAATTGTTTCTCACGATAGAGATTTTCTGCAAGGCTTAACTAATAAAACCTATGAGTTTATTGATGGCAAGGTAAAAGAGCATTTGGGCACCATAGATGAGTTTTTGGATAAGAAAAAACACGAAAACTTTAGAAGCTTTGAGCTAGATAACCAAAAGAAACAGGCTGAACAAAAAGCAAAGAAAGAAAAACAAGAAAAGCCTTCGGAGCAAAAAGTTGACTACCAAGCCAAAAAGGAATTAGAAAAAGAAATTCGACAACTAAAAAAAGACGTTAACAACACCGAAAAAAAGGTTGAAGAAAAAGAAGGAGAATTGGCTGAATTGGAAGAAAAAATGTTGAATCCTGATTTGATGAACGACCCCGAAAAATCAAAACAATTAGCTTTTCAGCATGGTAACATTCAAAAAGAATTAGACCAATTCCTTTCTAGGTGGGAAAAACAATTGGAAAGCCTCTCTGCACTTGAAGACCAATTATCCAACCAATTTGCTGTTTAACATTTAACAATTGTATTTTAACTAATTGTAAAGTTTGCGTTACTTTACAGTTCAATCTTGGCTTATTTTAGGCACCGAATTATGAATATCAAATTATGAAAAACTTTCTTTTTTCACTTTTTACCTTAGTTTCCTTATCTCCCGCTGTGGGTTTTTCCCAAGGTTTAAGCATTAATGAGGTTTTGGCTTCAAATAGAAATATGGTTGCCGACCCATCTGGCGAATACGATGATGTTGTAGAATTGGTTAACCTATCTACTGATACTGTTTTTATGTTAGGCTATTATTTGAGTGATAACGCTAGTTTCCCAACAAAGTGGCCATTTCCTGATACATTTATTTTACCAAATAGTTATTTAGTTATTTGGTGTGATGATCAAATTTTACAACCAGGTTTACATACCAATTTTGGTCTTTCAGGCAGTGGCGAAAGTGTGGTTTTAACCAATAAATTTCTAACAACAACAGATAGAATTGATTACCCAGAACAAAGCTCAAATGTTAGTTATGGTCGTTGGCCTGATGGTACTGGAGATTGGAGATATATGTACCCAACAATTGGTTATGGAAATTTAAGTGTAGGTTTAAGTGAGTTAAATAAAAATACTGATAATCAAATATATCCAAATCCATGTAAAGATAATTTATTTATTAAAAAAGCCGTGGATGAGTATCAAGTTTATGATGCTGATATGAAGTTAATTCAACAAGAAAAAAGAAACTCAATAACCCATATTAATACCGAAAATTTAAGCCAAGGTGTTTATTGGTTAAAAACAGAAAACGGTATTCAAAAATTTATTAAAAAATGAAAAGTTTAATCAACATATCACTAGCCTTTCTTCTTTCTATTGGAATTGTTTCATGCGAAAAAGTTGAAGGTCAAGGCGGGCAAGCTACAATAACAGGAAAAGTAATTGTTCAAAAACGTGAGCGCATACAAAACTCTGTTATTGCAGAGTATGATGCTTTAGACGAAAGAGTTTACATTATTTATGGTGATGATGAAACCCCTATTGCTGATGATGATGTAAGAACAACTTATAACGGTATGTACAAGTTTGACTATTTACATCCGGGCAATTACAAGGTTTATGTTTATTCAGAATGTCAAAAATGTCCTCAAGAAATTGAACCAATTATTAAAGAAATAAAAATTGGCAAAAAACAGAACAATGTTGAAGTAGAGCCAATCTACATTACAGTATATTAATTTGGAGGTTCTAAGCAATTTTAAATCATTTTCGTTGGCCGAATTGGAAGCTATTCCGTTGCAAAGGCGCGTGGATATTAAGTTTTTAATTCCAAAAGAAAAGTTATTGTTTCTCTTCGAAGAATTTTCTTCTAAAGAAAATGCCTTTATTCTAGAAGTAAAAGGCTCTAGAATTACACATTACACAAATACATATTTTGATACACCCGATTTTAAGTTTTATCATGATCATCATTCACAAAAACTTAACCGGGTAAAAGTTAGAGCGAGAAGCTATAGCACATCCGAAAAAAGCTACCTAGAACAGAAAAAACGCTCTAACAAAGACAAAGTAGAAAAAGTTAGAATTCCATTTTTACCAAACGAGTCCTACCCTTTCGAAGAATTAAGATCAAAAAGTAAGGTACTTCATACAAGCCCTTTCCTCGAAGAAAAAATCAACATAAAGTATTCAAGGATTACGTTGGCAAATAAAGATTTTTCTGAAAAAGCAACTTTTGATTTAAACTTAACACAAAGTGCTTCAAACCAATCTATTGCTTACCCCGAAATGGTAGTTGCAGAGGTAAAACAACCAAAATTGAGTTTTCAAAGTGATTTTTTAAAGGCTTTAAAAGTGCTAAAATATTATCCTGTTTCATTTTCTAAATATTGTTCAGGTGTATCTATGCTTTATGAAGATGTTAGAAAGAATAACTTTTTACCTCTCCACAGATATTTACATAAAAACTTTAACAAAATAGCCGTATGACCATATTGCACGAAACCGGAGGAGCTATTTTGGGCATGCCACTAGAACTGCAGTCTTTTACAGATTTATTGGTAAAACTTATTATCAATACAATTTCAGCGTTAATTCTAATTAAAAAAATATACCAACCAACCAAAAAGGGAAGCGAGTTCTTGTTTTCCTACATGGTGTTCTCCCCTGTTATCTTCTTTATTTGTCACTTATTTGGCAAAACAGAGCTATCAATGGGTTTTGGATTTGGCTTATTTGCAGTATTCTCTATTCTGCGCTATCGCACTACTTCTATTCCTGTTAAAGAAATGACCTACATGTTTGTGATAATAGGTCTTTCGGTAATTAATGCGATAGGTTTTGCTGCAAGCTCCATTTACGAGTTGGTTTTTATTAATGTATTTTTAGTAGGCGTTGTGGCTATTTTAGAAAAAGGATTTGCATCAGGCATTACTTCACAAATGATTATGTACGAAAAAGTTGAAAACCTAACTGCAGAGAATGAAGAAGAACTAATTAAAGACTTAGAAGACAGAACAGGAAAAGAAATTCTTAGATACGAAGTTATTGAAAGTGACTTTTTAAGAGATTCTGCAAAAATTAGAATTTACTATAAAAGAATCCATTGATTTTGAAAAAGGCTCTATTTATTCTATTCTTTTTACCAATTGTTGGTTTTAGCCAAAACCAAACTGACTTTAGGGTTTGGACAGGACTAAACCAAGAGGTTGACTTGAGCAAAAAAGTAGAACTTGGTTTTGCACAACAAATTAGGTTTGAAAATAATCTTACATCTATCGAAAGGCATTTTTATGAAGTTGGGCTTAATTTTAAAGTTGGAAAAATTTATAGAATATCACCTGCTTACAGATTTAGCGATGACATAAATCAGTTCAGCCATCGTTTGCAACTAGACCAAAGCTTAAATCATAATTTGCCGAATAAACTTTGGCTAAAGCAAAGATTAAGATTGCAATACAATCTTGATGTACCTGAATTTCAGAAAGATGATTATCGCTTTAGATACCAAATAAATTTTAAAAAGAAATTTGGCAAAGATTTCTATCTGTACACCGAACCTGAAATATTTTTCAGAAACACTTTTGATTTTTCAAACTTTTACCAATATCGTCTCGAAGGCGGATTAACCTATGAATTTGGAAAAGGCGACCCATATAAAATTCAACTTTATTACATTTTTGAAGAAGAATTCAACATTGAATCTCCTTTAAGAAGCCACATCATAGGATTTGAATTCAGTTTGAGCCTATTCTAAATCTTTAGGCAAGCCTTGTAACTCGTTTTGGGTTTGTTGGTCTACTTCACTATAACAAATTTGGGCAAGATCTGTAATTGCCTTTTTTAACTCTTCAACATAGTTTCCTTTGGTCATTACCCCTATCAAATATGTTTTTCGAGGATGATATACTATGGCAAAATGGTGCAATTGAAAATTATTGCTATTCTCTATTTGGTAACCAAACTTATGACAAAGAACTATGTTTTGAGGCACAGATTGTTTTATGCCAAAACCATAACCTGTTTTTGATAAATAATTTAATGCTTTGCTAGACATTTCGTTATTTAAATAACTTGCGTTATACAATGTTCTAAAAAAAGATGAATACTTTAATCCAGATAAAAAATTATCGTTGTGCTTTAAATTTTTAGGTAATGTAAGGCCCAAGTCAAGTTGTACTTTGTCTAAAAATTTGGGGTCTTCGCCATCTAAAACATCTAATAATAATATTGTTGCCTCATTATCAGAACTTGTAATCATAAATTCAAGCAACCTATTAACACTATATGTTTCTCCTTCTATCATAAAAGTTTCACTTGGGAAATTGGTAAATTCCTTTGCCAAATATTCTCCCTCTCTCCTTCCTTCATATGTTTTAGTATAGCTCAAAATTTCAGGATGTTCCTCTGCATATTTTAAAATAGCTATCATTATGGGAACTTTCATTAGGCTAGCAGGAGAGAAAATTTCAGTTTCATTTACCCCAAAAGAAAAATCGGTTGAAAAATCTCTAAAATAAACTGATGCCGACTTAATTTTTTCCTGCTTCACCATTGAGTTGATTTTCTTTTCCAATTTGGCAGAAAAATCATTTAACACAAGGTGGGAATAAGGTGCATGTTGATCTAAAACATCTGGGTTAAGTAAATTTTTTATGGATTTTTTTTCTGGCGCTTTATATGTATTTAATTGCTCAGTGTTTTCTTGTTTTTGAGCAAAAAAAGAAATCCCTAACCCGATAATTATACCAATAGAAATAAACAAAAAACTTTTTAAAAGTGAAAATCCTGAGGATTTATCAGCTTCTTTAATTACGGGAGATTTTGACAAGTTGTTTAATAAGCAAAATCGAAATTAAGTAAATTTATAATTCTTAAACCAGTAATACGAAATAATATTATTGGACCTGAATAACATCCTGATTAATAGCAAAATATATTTATATTTCTTGCAAAATATCTTTATGAATTTCAAAATAATTTTTAAAATTTCAGTTTTTACTTGTTTTTGTTTAATGGTTTTTACAAATCATACAATTGCTCAATATGACTCTACAAAAGCTAAAGCTTATGGAGCCGATGATTATGGTATGCGAACCTATATTATGGCTTTTTTATATGCAGGGCCAAATAGATCTGAAGATCCAAAAATTGCTGCAGAATTGCAAAACGCACATTTAAAAAATATTACTAGGTTGGCCAAAGAAGGCATGTTAAGTTTAGCAGGTCCATTTTATGGAAATGATGATGATCTAAAAGGCATTTACATATTTAATGTTGAAACTATAGAAGAGGCTGAAGCTTTAACCAACTCTGACCCAGCCATAAAAGCTGGAAGTTTAAGAATGGAATTAAAAAAATGGTATGGTTCGGCCGCTTTACTCGAGGTAAACCAAATACATAAAACTTTAACTAAAAAAAGTATTGCCGAATAATGAATTTAAATCAAATTACGGTTCCAGTTTTAAATATTGAATCCTCTATCGAGTTTTATAAACTTTTAGGACTTAAACTAATTGTAAACTCAACCAACAGATATGCAAGGTTTGAATGCCCACAGGGAGACTCAACCTTTTCGCTGCACAAAGTTGATCAATTACCCATTGGCGAAGGAGTATGGATTTATTTTGAAGTTGAAAACCTAGATGAAAAATTTAAAGAATTAAAAAATAAGGGAGTAGATTTCTTAACCAACCAACAGACCAAACTTGGTTATGGAAAGAAGCCAAATTACTTGACCCCGATGGAAATACGCTTATTCTTTATAAAGCTGGAGAGAATCGAAAATATCCACCTTGGAGAATTGAATAATTAGCCTTGGCTTAAGTCGTTGTAAGAATTATGAAAAACTTAATAATTTTAATCAGCATATTTCTTATTGTGACAACTGGTTGCAAAAAAGACCTTATAAAGTCGTTACCCGAATGTGTTCAAGATGAAATTTCAGATTTTAAAAAAAACAAACTTTGTTCTTCAGATTCTAAGGTTTTAGAGTATTCTTTTCAGAATCAAAAAGTTTATGTTTTTGAAGAAGGCAGTTGCGGTGCAGACCTTTCTTTTACCGTTATTGATGAAGACTGCAATATTCTTGGCTACCTTGGGGGTTTTTCAGGTAATGACATCATTAATGGGGAAAGTTTTGATTCAGCAAAACTTGAACAAACCATTTGGAAAGATTAAAAAAAAAACCCGCATTTTGCGGGGCTTTTATATGTTTTAAGTTTAAAAAACTATTGTTTGTTATCGTCGCTTTCTGAAGAACCTCTGTTGGCAGTGTTCTTTCCAGGTTTTGAAATAGATTCACGCATATCAGTATCTGCTTGAATATTTTTCATTTTGTAATAATCCATAATTCCCAAATTACCAGATCTAAAAGCTTCTGCCATAGCCAAAGGTACTTCGGCTTCAGCCTCAATTACTTTTGCTCTTGCTTCTTGTGCTTTTGCTTTCATTTCTTGTTCAAAAGCTACTGCCATAGCTCTTCTTTCTTCTGCTTTAGCCTGAGCAATGTTTTTATCGGCATTAGCTTGATCAATTTGTAAAACCGCACCAATGTTTTTACCTATGTCAACATCTGCAATATCAATTGATAAAATCTCGAAAGCCGTTCCGCTATCTAATCCTCTAGCCAATACAACTTTAGAAATTGAATCTGGATTTTCTAAAACCGCCTTATGAGAAGCTGCAGAACCAATGGAAGAAACAACGCCTTCTCCTACCCTTGCCAATACGGTATCTTCACCTGCACCACCAACCAATTGCTTTATGTTTGCACGCACGGTAACTCTTGCTTTTGCAATTAATTGAATACCATCTTTGGCAACCGCCGTAACAGGTGGCGTATCAATTACCTTTGGGTTAACCGACATTTGAACTGCTTCAAAAACATCTCTACCTGCCAAGTCAATGGCTGTAGCCGAATTAAAATCCAAATCGATGTTGGCTTTGTCTGCAGATATTAATGCGTTTACAACATTAATAATATTTCCACCTGCCAAAAAGTGAGTTTCAAGTTGATCTCTGGTAATTGGTAAATCAGCTTTGGTAGAGTTTATCATGGCTTTAACAATAATACCAGGAGGAACTTTTCTCCATCTCATTAAAACCAATTGTAATAATGAAACCCTAACACCTGATAAAACTGCAGAAAACCACAATCCTACAGGAATAAAGTAGAATAAAAAATACAGTAGGATAATTGCTCCAACTGCCATAGCTATTAAAACCCCAAGGCTTTGATCAACTAATAATACACTTAATAAATTCATCATTTTTTTACCGTTTTTACAATAATTTTATTTCCTTCAATATTTACAATTTCAATTTCTTGGTTAGAATCTACAAAATCTGAGTACGATTTTACTTCAACAACCTTGTCGTCAAATATAGCTTTTCCTATTGGGTTTAGCCTAGATGAGGTTTTACCTTTTTGGCCAATTTTAAATAATTCTTCATAATTATCTGGATTACTTTTTCCTTTAAGTTGGGTTTTGAGCGCAACCCTATTCCATGTTTTAGACCTTAAGGATAAAACCAAAATTCCAACACTCGAAACTCCTGCTGAAATTAAAACAATGTGGCCTGTGGTATTGCTAATTTCATAGCCAAAATATACTGCAAGTACCAATAGCAGAAATCCCAAAATTCCTACAAAACCAACACCGGGAATTACCATAACTTCGGCTATCATGAGTAAAATACCCATTACTAATAGAATAATTACTGCAGTTAATGTCATGGTTTATAGCATTTTAAAGCTTCTGGTAAATATTTTTTCAATTTAGTAATTCTTTTTTTATCAGAAGGATGAGTACTTAGTATTGCGGGTGGGTTTCCTTTTGATTCTGCTGCCATCCGTTCCCAAAAATCAATAGCTTTTTCGGGATTATATCCTGCCAAAGCCATAAAGGTTAAACCCATTTTGTCGGCCTCCTTTTCGTGTTTTCTGGAATGCCCTAGATTGGTTAAATCCGCTCCAAATTTGGTTAAATTAAAAAGTAGAGTTGAACCTGCAGCCAAAACACTAATTATCAAAACTGGAAATAAAACAATGGTAGTTAAGGTACCTCTGCTTTTTCTTTCATTAGCATGGCGGGCAATGGCGTGAGCTATTTCATGCCCCATAACAGTAGCTAAACCTGTTTCGTCTTGGCAAACTGGTAAAATTCCTGTATTGAAAATTATTTTTCCACCTGGATAACAAAAAGCATTTATTTCTTGGTTATTACTCAAATTAAACTCCCATCTATAACCAGAAATTCTTTTTTTGCCATAATGATTTTCGAAATACTCATTAATGGCCGAACTCATGTTTTTTCCAACTCTAATCAAATCTTCTTTTGAAAGCGGAGGAGTTCCTTTATAGGTTAGGTCAACTTTTTCGTAATAAGCTACCTCAGATATTCTTCTTATTTTTTTTTCTGAATGAAGTTGTAATTGAGGACGATTGGTAATGGGAACAATTCTACAGCTTTGAAATAGTGAAACAGCAATAAGAATTACTACTCCAAACTTTTTTTTCATTTATTGTAATATTTCATGGCCTCAGGCAAATACTCTTTTAAGTCGTTTATTCTTGTTTCATGGCTTGGATGTGTACTCATAAATTCTGGAGGTTGTTAACCTCCTGCTTCGCTCATTCTTCCCCAAAAATCAATTGCTTCTTCAGGATTATATCCTGCCATAGCCATAAAAACTAACCCCATCATATCTCCTTCACTTTCATGGCTTCTAGAATATTTTAATGAACCCAATTGAGAGCCTAAACCATAAGAACTTAAAAAAATATTTTTTACCATATCAGGTTTCTCCTCCAAAGCTTTAGAAAGGCCAATACCTCCCATTTGAACTGCCAATTGTTGACTCATTCTTTCGTTACCATGTCTTGCAATTGCATGAGCAACTTCATGTCCCATTACAACAGCTATTCCTGCTTCGGTTTGGGTAATTGGTAAAATTCCGGTATAAAATGCAACCTTACCACCTGGCATACACCAAGCATTTACCATGTTTTCTTCTATAACATTAAACTCCCACTCAAAGCCTTTTGTTCTTTTACTTTGGTTGTGGCTGTCTAAATATTTCTGAGCGGCTTGTGCTATTTTATCACCTACTCTTTTTACCATAATAACGCGGTCATCATTTTCAGGCAAAATTTTACTTTGCGCCAAAACGTCTTGATATTGGGTAAAACTCATTCCCATCAATTGACTTTCGGGTAATAAATTAAACTGTCTTCTTCCGGTTACAGGCACTTTAGAACATGCATTAAGCAAAAAAATAGTTGCTAATGCTAAAGATATTTTTATTAAAATTTTCATTTTATTCGATTTCGGCAGATAATCCTCTTCTTAATAATTCTGAGCAAATTGGTTTTAACTTATCGTACTCTCCATTTTTAACATCGCATTTACCTTTGTAATGAACAATATAAGTGCATTGTGTAGCTTGCTCAGGTTCATGTTCACAAACATCAATTAATGTTTCAATTACAAATTCGAAAGAGTTTACTTCATCGTTGTAAAGAATTATTTTTTTAGTTTCTTCCGTTAAGGTTAAAACATCTTCTTCGTATTCGGTTTCTGTATTTGAGTTAAAAAAGTTTTTGGTATTTATTTTAATCATTGCTGACTCATTACTTTTCTTGCTTTTTCGGTATCAATTCGACTACCGTTTTGCAAAGCTACCACAAAAGCATCGCTCAATCCTTTTGTTACCATTTCATTTTTAAAGTTGTTAGCTTCATTATAGGTAGAAAAATTACCAACTACATATTTGGTTAAGTTAGATTCAGATTCATCAATATCAACTCCATAACTTGTAAGACCTAAAATTACTTTTGCTGCCTCTACCGGAATACCTTTTGAATAAGCCCCTACTTGAACCCTAAAATTAATTTTTGGTTTACTTGGGCTTGTGTTAGAAGTTCTTGGTGAATTACTTTGCGGATTATTGTTTCCATTAGAAACATTATTTGTTGCTGAAGGAGATTGGTTATTACTAGAAGTTTGACTTGGTGAAGATGTTGTGGATTGAGATTGAGATAAATTAGTTCCTGATTTACTTATTGTATTTCTAGCAACTTCGGGGTTTACCCTATTTTTATTTGAATAAGAAGTAACAAATGCATCAGTAATTCCTGCGGCAACAATTCTATTTTTAGCTGCAATAGCATCTTGAATATTTTCGAAAACACCTGAGTTGTATCTCAAGAAGCCATTATCAGTTTTGTAAACTGCTATTGGCGAAACATTTTTAAGATCTGAAGGGGTAACAGGTTTTCTAAACACTCCTATTTGAACGGTATAAAAGGTTCCATTCAAATTGGTCATGTCAGTAATTTCAGGATTTTGAATATTGCTTTGAACTTGTTCAGGAGAAATAGTTTTTGGCGGAGTTTGAGGCAAGTTGCTAATGTTTACAGGAGCTTGGGCTGAACCATTATTGGAAGTAGCATTAGAAGAAACACTACTAGTAGGACTCGAAGACAATGAAGCCAAAGGAGCGCCTGCTAAATTCACTAAGTCTCTTGCATCGGCTGCTGAAACTCTTTTACCATTGTAATATGCCACAACAAAAGCATCTGGGTAGCCAATTTTTCTGATTTCATTTTTGGCCAAATCTGCAGGAGAAAACCCTTCGAACATACCAGCCGTGTACCTAATTAAATTGTTTCCTGCATTTTCTGCGGTAATTGGGGCAAATCCTCTAAAAACGCCAGGTTCAATTCTTTTAGAAAAAGCTCCAATTTGAACTTTATAAACTAACCCATTTGGTAAAACTGGATCGAATTGAATAGGTTGAGCTTCATTATAATAGGCAGTGGTTGCATCACCAATTTTAAAAATTGACTTTGTTTGAGGATCATATTTAACTTCTAAATCTTTTAAATTCTCCCCTGCATAAAACTGAGATGCTTTAACTGATTCGGGAATTGGAACATTTACATTTCCTGCCGCACTAGCAGTTGAATTAGAGTTGGTATTTGTTGGTTTGCTATTATCAGCCAACACCCCACCAAAACTTCCGCCTTGACCCTTTGGTTTGTTTTCATAAGATACAATCATGGCGGCAATTGCAGGGTTTAAACTAGCCACATAATCTTCTAGTTCTTTTTTCTTGGTAATTGCATTGGTTGCTAACTCAGAAGCTGCTGCTTCCATCTGTTCTGCTTCTTTAACTTTAGCTTTTGCTGATTTGTCTAAAACATCTGCTTCTTGAAGCAACCTTTTTCTTTCTTCTAAATTAGTTTCTGTTGAGGCTTGCTGTCTTAACTGATTTGCTTTTGAAATATCACTCTCTGCCTCTGCCCTTTTTTTATCCGATTCAGAGTACATTACTTCGGCTTCTTTAATTGCCCTTTGGTAATCTTTTTTGAAGTTTTCGAATTTTACGAATTCTTCTTTCGACATTAAATCGCTTACTTCAGCTTCAGTTAAAACTTTATCGGTAGTTGGGAAATTAAAACTCGAAACCGCATTAGGTAAATTGTTTTTTACAATCGCAGATTTTTCTGTTCTTTTTATGGCTTCGGCCAATTGAATTAAATCTTTTGAAGCTTCAAGGTTTGCATTAGCTCTTTTTTCAATTGTAGATGCCTCAAGCAGTTTTCTTTGTTTTTCTTCTCCTTTTAAATCTTCTGCTTCAGTTTTTAATTTTTCAGCATAAGCTAAAGAATCTGTTCCAAGCTTATTTAAGGTTTCTGCTTGCTGTAATGTTTTTTGAATATTCTCTTCGTTTGCTTTAGGGTTAGATAAAGCATTTTTCTGTGCTTGATTTAAAGTTTCAACTCTTTTATTTTGTGCATCAACTTGAGCTTCAACAATTTTCTTCTCCGTTTTGGCAATTGCTAAGGCAGCAAAAATTTCTTGTTTTTTGGCTTCATCTGTTTCAGCTTCGTATACTGTTTGAAGTGTTTCAACAGACTTGTTTGCAATATCTAATTCTAGTTGTTTCGCATTAGCATTAAATTTAGCTGAAGCCAAACTTGTTGGTTCGCCACTCATAGCATTTAAACTCACCTTAAAATCGCTTGAACCTGGCTCAGCAGTATTTGGCTGATTTTGTTGTGTTTTAGGTTTAGATAAATCTGATAAAAGTTGGTTTACATCAGCCGTTTTGTAATCACTTTCACTATTGAAACTAACAGATTGTGAGTTAGAGGTTGAATAATTTCCAAGTGATGTATAAATAGCCGCAGCTTGATTGGCTAATTGAATAGATTTTTCATACTCTGCATTGGCTTGGGTAATAAGTTGGTTTCTAACAGCAGGATCTGTAGATTTATTAGCACTATCTGATAACATAATTGAGTTTACCAAACTATTTTGGGCATCGGCAGCAAGGCTTTTGGCCCTAGCTTTTGTCATTCCTGAGCTTACCCTTGGAACATTATCGGTTGGGTTATTAAATGCATATTGCATTACTCTTTGGTTAGTTTGGTCTAACTCATTTAATTTTCTGCTTTTGAGTTGATTTAAACTACCTAGTCTTTGCTCAATTATTAGCTTTTTATTTTGATCTGGCTCAACTGCAGCTATTTGTTCTAAATCATTTACTTCAGCATCAATGTCTTTTATCCAATTTTCGTTAATTTCTCTGGTTTTATACAACCTTAAAAAGTCATCTTCTACTTCTGCCAAGTTATTAAACTGATTAGAATAATCAGAATTATAACTTGTTTTCATAACATTGGATAAACTTTGATATTCAAGTTGTTTTTGCATTGCAGGTGAATTTGCTCCTTGCTCCCCAACCAAACCATTTTTTTGAATACTAACACGCTCGTAACTTTGGTTTGCTGCATCAACAATTTGTTTTTGTTGAGTTTCTAACTCGTCAATTTCTGCAGTTAATTTTTGCTTTTTGTCTTCACTAGTCGTTTCTCTTCTTTTCTTCTTTAAAAAGAAAATTTCGGTATCAAGTTTATATGACCATTTGTCGAGCAGGTCGGCCTTGGTAGATTCTCTTTTTACTTCATCCTGAATTGTATCTGCCTCGGTTAATAACGACATATATTCGCCCGAAAATTCAACTTCAGTAGGCAAAGTACCAATATCAACTGGTTTTGGTAAAGTATTTTCTACATAAGGAGCATCATCAGTTGAAGCAGTTAAAGGTAACTCTGCACCATCAGGAACTGGAAGAAAAAACTCTTCATAATAATCAGATTCAAAATTGTAATTGGCATAAGTTTCAGTTTGCAAACCTTGAGGCAATAATGCAGTCGAAACATTGTTTGATGTATTATTTAAATTTTGATTTGATATTTGGTTTGAATTGGAGGAAGATGAACTAGATGAAGAATTTACTTCCGTCTCTTCAGGTGAAGTTAGGTCATTTGTAGCAATTTGTTCTTGATTTTCTGTCGAGCTAGAATTAGTTGAATTGGAATTTTCAACTTGATTGTTTGAAGCCAAATTTGAGCCATTGCCTTGTTCACCTTCAGATGTAATGTTTGATTTTGATGTATTTGAGGAGTTTAAATTTGAAGTTGAATTTTGAGCCGTATTTGTTTTGTTAGCTTGGGCCAAAGCGCTCATAGATGAAATGGCCCCAAGTTCAATGGCCTTGTCAGCAGGAAATGCAGTAGAGCTAATTGAAGAAGCTAATTCGGTTTCTTGCTGCTGTTTTGTTTTACTTGGATTTACTTTTGCATCATACTCTGGAGCCGATTTTAACTGCTGCTTTAAATTATTTTTTTGAACTTCTGCTGCTGCAATTTCTTCTTGTGCTAAATTAATTTCGCTTTCGCTAGATTCTATAGTAATTTCAAGATTTGCAATCTCTTCTTCTAACTGTCTTGCCTTTTTCTTTTTGGAAGTTCCCGCTAATTCCGTTTTTAAATTTTCTAATTTGGTTTTATCTGAAATTAAGGCTCCAGAAAGGTCATTTATATATGTATTTTGTTTTTCAATTTCATTTTCTTGTTGCTTATATTTAGTTAACAAATCATTATAAACAACTTGGTTTCCAGGGTTTTCTGTAGACTCTTCATACCCTATCTCTACTTCTTCTAACGAAGATTTTATTTCATCTAAATATTCTAAGTCAGATGAGGTTTGTTCATTTTTTATGGCTGAGGCAATAGTTTCTTTTTGATCTTTAGCAACTTTAGCTTGCTCTCTTCTCTCTTCAGCTTTTGCTTGATAAATCGCCGACAAATCATTAGCTGCATTTGCAGTAAACTCATGCTCGGTTGCATCTTGTGTTAAGTTAGAAATTTCTTCAGCAATTTCTGGGTCTTCTGCATTTGGCCCCTCTTGAAGTTGGGTTAATTGGACTTTTTCGTTTGCGGCTAATTCAGCATATTTTTGATTTGTTGCTTTGGCTAAATCGGCTTGTTTTTGAAAAGATGTTGCATCATTACTTAATTGTTTTTCAAATTCTTGGGCTTTATTTAGCAACTGAGGTAAATCCATTTCTGCTATAGAATTTGCATTTTGAATTGGCTCATCTATTGCTGCATCCGCGGTTGAACTCGTTGTATTAGTGTTTTTTGAATCAGATGTTTTGGGGTCGCTTAAAACCAATTGAGGCCCTGTATTTTCCTGTTTTGGTTTAGCCTCTGTAATTAACTGCGGGCCTTTTTCTTGGTAATTAACCTCTAAGTTAGCTTGGGCAACAATTAGCTCAACAGGTAAAGGTAATTCCTCAGCAGGAAGCTCTTCATCAAGCAAATTGGTAATAATTAACTTTTCACTATCCCCCTCTTTAACAATTTCCATTTTTTGCATCAATGGAGAAAATACTTCTCGTTTAGGCATTTCAACCACACCGGCATGAGTAATCAAACTATTCTCTTCTTCAACCAGAAATCTGAATTTACCAGAAGAAGGTAATTTTATGTTGTAATTTCCATTTTTGTCGGTTTGAAATGTACCTACTGTTTCATTTGAGTACATATCTTCTACCGTGATGGCAGCTGTTTTTGAGTTTGGAGAAACAAAGGTGCCTTTTACCAACGAAAAATCGATTGGCAACCTTTGCATGGCAATGTTGTAAACATTAACTGCAGGAGATTTACTGTACCTATTTGATGCAAAATATGCTCTATCTTGAGTTTCGTTTGTAATCATGAAAAAGTCATCAAAAGGAGTATTTACTGCAAAGTCAAGATTTACAGGCTCGCCCCAAACCCCATTGGTTTCATCGTAAAACGATCTAAAAATATCGTATCCTCCCATGGTATTGTGCCCTTTTGATGAGAAATACAATACTTTTCCGTTAGGGTGAATAAACGGATAATCATCATCATAATTGGTATTAATAATTGAAGGAAGTTTAAATGGTTTACTCCAACCGTCATCAGTTTTATCAACCAAATAAAGGTCTCTGCCTGTTTCACTTTTATCTTCAATGCTAGAGAAATAGAGTCTATCGGNATTATCTGGCAAATACATTACAGATTGAATATTGTTTTTCTTTTCGTAAGCAGTCATAAACTCTTCTGGCTTTACGATTAACTTTCCTCCATATTCTTCTAAATTGTAGGCTCTAAAAAAATCAAGAATTGTACTAGCACTTTTTTCGTAAACTACAACATCTGTAATGGTTTTGAGAAGTGTTTGTCCATTGTTACACATTCTTATCATTCCTTCAGCATCAAAATCTTTTAATGTTTTGCCTTTTGCCTTGTTTTTAAACTTCTCGTAGGAGTTAATAGCTTCTTTAAAATTAAAGTTAATATGGTATGCTTGGCCTAAAAAGAAGTATGCTTCAGGATTTACATCTGCTTGAGAAGCCGCAAATTTTAAATAGGTTAATGGTTCTTCAGGATCTTTGCTAGAATAAATTAAACAGGCCCCATATTTATAAGCATAATTTGCATCTTTTGGATATAAACTTATTAATTGAGAGAAAAGTTGGGTAGCTTCAACGTACTTTTTTTGCTCAAAAAGTTCGTCAGCACCTTTTTTTAGATCCGCTTCGTTTTTATAGTCATCTTGGGCAAACAACCCTAAAGTGCTAATTATCAACAAAAAACTTAAAGCAAAACTTCTTAACTTAAAGAAAATCAAATTTTTATGATTAAAAAGTAATAATCGCAAATAAAAACAAAAATATCAACCAAACCTTACCATAACTTATAAACGAAAAACATGTGATAACCTGCGATTTAATATCTGTTAATCTGAATCGAATTTTTTTAGAAATTGAATTTTCTTGGCTTCAGATCCTAAAATATAACGATACCTTGCTTTTCCTTTTTCACGTTCTAGTTTGTTCTTTTTGGCTTCTTTTACAATGGTATTGAATTCGTCATTTGAAGAAACTGCTTGCAATATTTCTGCCCTATAGTTAAAATAAAACCAATTTGTTCTTCCTAACTCTAAGTATACATTTAGTTCGTCTGCAGACCTTCGTTTTACAATTTCAATTTTTCCATATACATAAAAGTTTAGTTCATCTTTTAAAATGTTTCCTAATCCAATTGGACCTTCAGAAACCCAAGATTCAGTTTCATCGTTCCATTTAAAGTTTACATCACTAAAAAATATTGATTTTTCGAGACCTTTAGGAAACCTTCTAAATTTTTGGTAAAGACTTAATTCTGAAATAATTCGATCGGTTTCTTCTTTGCCTAATAATTCTTGAACTCCACGCTTATATACATTCCTATCAAAGTCTACCCTGTCTAAATCTTTAATTTTTAGCACTTCATCTGCCACTAGCTTGAGTGCTTTATTTTCAAAATAAAAATCTAAAAGCCAAACTCCCTCCATTTTAGATGAATCTCCAACTGTATTGTTAATTATGTTTCCAGCCAATCTATTTTCAATTCTACCTAAATCGGCACCAAATCTAATTTTGCCTTCCCCTTCTACCGCGCAAGTATTTTTATTTAACTGAATGTAATTTCCAGGTAAACTTTTTTGGGTAATTTTTTGAAGGTTTGAAACGATATAAGTTTCTGCAGGTTTATCATAAAACATAAAGCCTGTAGAATTAAAAATACTGTGATCTGATGCTTTATCAGATTCTGACAAAAAAGTTGAATAGGTAGAATATGGATCGGATGATTGGAAAATACTTGCAAATAAATTCGACCTATCATTACTAGCAACGGTAGAATCAATTGGTATATAAATCTCTTCGGGATCTATTTCGGCTTTAAACTCAAACCAATTTAATTTTAAAGCATCGCAGGTATGAAAAATTTTACTGTATCCAGAAAATAACAACAACGGTTTAGCCGCCTCAAGTCTTACAGATCCAAAATAAAGGTAATCTGGTGATAAAGAAAAGCCAACCTCTTTTTTAATATCTCCAGTTGCCACAGTTTGATAGGTTGTATCTAAATAAATTTTATTGAGTTCAATAGTTTGTTTGTTTTTGGTTTCATCAATGTAGTCAATTTTACCCGTTCCTTTATAATTTAATCTGCCCAAAACGTTGAGATTTACTTCATAAATTTTATGGTATTCTGTGGTGGTATTGGCTGTGATAGTTGCATTTTTTAAAGGGTCCATTTTAGCAGCGGCTCGTATGGTAATTAAACCACTATCAGGATATACGAAGGCATCACCAACAGGCAAGATTTTTACTTCTTCGGCATTAATAATTTTTGTATTGTAATTGTACTTTGCTGCTGATGAATAAAAGTTAAGTGAATCTTGGTCTGGATGGACCGAAGTAAATTTAGAACCTTCTAAGCTTAAACCCGATTTAGCCTGCTCTTCAGTTACTTTACCCCCCGAAAGTTCAATTACTTCTGAATCCATGTACCATGTAAACCTATCCATTCTAGCAATGTATTGGTTTTCGGGGAATTCAATTTCACTTGAACCACCATTGGAAATAAACAAAGCTTTTCTCTCTTTAAAATCAACATGAGCGTTAACGTTACTTGTGTTGAAAGTTAATGAATTATCAACCAACGATTTTAAACGAAAATCTGCCGTATCACTATAAAATTCAATAAACTTAAAAAGGTAATCTTTAGAGTAAAGTGTTGCCTCCTGAAACTCATACTTTCCTCCTCCTCTAAGCTCTTTAGGATTGTAGTTGATTTTTCCACTAAACTTAGATTCGCCATCGTAAAAACGCATTGGCTTTTCTTTTGTGGCAACAGTCATAAAATCTTTTCTAGGCTGCCATTTTACAAACACATCCTGCCCTGTAACTGGAGGATATTCCACTTCACCTAATTGTTCTTCTATTATGTAATTTTCGGCCATACCAAAGGCATAATCTGGATGAAAATAAAGCGCCTTTGACTCTGTTGTGGATGTTAGATATTCCAAATATCCATCTCCCCTTAAACCTTCATTACTTAAATTTATGGTTTGGAAAAATTTACCTTTTCCTCCGTAAACTTCATAACCCTCTGGAGGAGTTGGCCTAGAAAAACCTAATGAAAAATCTTCTTGCAACAAAAGAGTTTCTTCGAACTCGGGAAAAATTCCTGCTGAGGCAAAAGTCCCATCAAATTTCAAACTCTTATTTTCGAAATTATCTACACTGTCAATTACAAAAGGTATGATTTGAAAATAAAAACTATCTCGAGCATATACCCCACCTTGCGTAGCGCGCTGATCATAATATGCATACGAATTTTCTTTTGAAGTAAATATTGGATATCGTTTAAGCTGCTTTAAACCAGATTTATTTCCTGGTGAATCAATTTCAAGTTCTCCATTTACATTTTCGAGAACTGTTTTTACCCTTTTTTGCTGTTTTCTGCCTGCCTCATCAAGTTCATCTGATTCAACATATATTCTTAAAGAATCAATATTGGGTAGATCGAATTTGAAATTATCGTATGAAAATGAATGTTGATTACCAAAAATCTCAAAGTTTCCGGCGTTTACAATTCCATTGAATGTAAAATCACGGTTCTTTTTAAGGTTTATTTTTTGACCTTCTGGATAAATGTAAACTAAATGAGAATCACTTAATAAAATCACATTCAAACCTTCAATAGTCATATCGTAATTAAGCAAATTGAGTTTGGCATTCATGCCTTTTTCTGGTTGGGAATTGAACTGAAGAATATCATAGTCAATTTTACCAGATTTGGCCAAAACAAAGTTGTACAACTTTTCTTTTACCTGAATTTCACCTTTATCGAAATCATAATTTAAGTATCCAAAATTTGAAAGTTCCAACAACATCATTTTGGCACTTGTTAGCGAAACATTCATGTTTTTGGCAGCTTCTTCTAAAGTAAATTCATTTCTACCTAAAACATCGGCACACCTTTTTACCCTTACTAAAGGATGTAAATCATCTATACGATAGAGGTTATCATATCTCTCTTCTTTAAAATACTCTAAAGATTCAAAAAGTCCATCACGAATAGTACTTCCAAAAAGAGCTTCCATGGTAATAATAGGATCATCAATTTTCCAATAAAGCACTTCAAATCTCATATCAATACTATGGAAAGTATCGTAGTACGGCGATTTTGTAATATCTTCTCCAGTTCGGGTCAAAGACAAAAGCCGCTCTTTTCTTAAAAACTGAAGTTTAACACCAGGATGGAAGATTGAATCTTGGTCTAAATAAATTACAATTTTGGCTCTTTCGGTTGTTATTCTTTCGTCTCGAATAGAAAAACTCAAAGCGCTTGCTTTTAAAAATGGTTTATCGTCTTTGTAAAAAATTAATTGGGCTTTTTCTTCTCCAGAACCCTTTCCTAAGAATTTTGAACCTTGTTGAGAGAACCCACCATCATAATCTACATTTGGGTCTAAATTTTTGATTTTTAACCTCTTGTCAAATGAAGTAAACCTCGGATAAGTGGCATTATCTTTTTTAACGTTGGCCAATATTTTTTCTTCCAACTCTCCTTCTAAAGTAGCATCTCCAAAGTAATTTGGGTTGTGAAATAAGGCGGTGTCTACATTAAAATAAGGATGCCTCATGTCAATTTTGTAATTTTCCATTAAGGCATATACTTTTTCTGGGTCAAACCCTGCCCTGCTCCAATCTATTTTACCTGAGTTTCCTTTCCATAAGTTCTGCATTGGATAATAGTTACCCGAAGTTCCATGAATTAAAGAGGTATCTTCTTTAGCAAAGCAGTATAAATCAAGCGATGGAAAAAAAACAACTGGTTCATTCCCATCATTATCGAAAATAAAATCTGAATTACTAGATTGCCATGTAGTTGTGTTGGTTTTGTAAAGTGCGTTTTGCTCAAACAAATCGCTACTAAATTCCAAAAACTCAACATATTTTCTTTTGTTTCGACCTTCAATTAATTGATCGATACTTACATGCCACTTTTGGAAAATATAATAGGGTTTTCCTGAGTTTTTGTAACGCATTACAGAGTTTAAATAATTATAAAACTCAGGAATTGGAAGCATGCGTTTTTCATTCATTTTATTGCAAACTTCATAGACTTTGGCTCTTTCGTTATCCTCAAATGCGCCTCCAAACCAAATTTCTTCAAACTCTTTCATAAATTTTCGAGCCTCAGGTTTTTTGGTGCTTTTAAAATAGCCGTCCATTTCTTTAAAAAATTCAGTTGAATCTTCAGTAAAAACCTCAGGCCTTTGCGCCATTAGGTTTGCACTAAAAAAGAAAATAGCTACAGAAAGAAAAAGCTTAATAATTTTCATTTTTTGAAATGCAACATTGCCCAATCGTTTTGATGATTAGTTGCTAGTATTTTTAAATTTAGGTTATAAGCTAAGTTGTTTAATTCGTGAACATCTTCTAAGTAAAAACCAGATAAAAATAAGTTGCCCCCAGGTTTTAGGTAATCGTAATAATTTGAAATATCTTGTTTAATTACATTTTTATTGATATTGGCTATAACATAATCAAACTTAAATTGAGGAACATCTTCTAAAACTCCTTCAATCCAATTAATACCTGAAACATTACTTTCTTTCTCGTTGGTTTGAGCATTTTTAAATGCCCAAGGGTCGTTGTCTACCCCTACAACTTTAATTGCATTTTGCATTTTAGCGTAAATAGCCAAAATACCAGTACCACAGCCAACATCTAAAACAGATTGATTTGTAAAATCAATACCCAACATTGTTTTTAGCGTCAAATAGGTGGTATCATGATGTCCGGTGCCAAAAGACATTTGAGGGGTAATTACAATTTCATTTTTAATTTGGTTTACTTTCTCGTGAAAGTTAGCTCTAATTACCAATTTATCTTCAACAATTATTGGACTAAAATTACTTTCCCAAGCTGCATTCCAATTGGTAATTGGGAGTTTTTCTACTTTATAATCTCTAGAAATACTTAATTTTTCTAAAACTGTGTTTAGCAAATCTTTGTTAAATAAACCTTCGTTGATGTAGGCTTTTAGAATGTCTCCTTCTTGCTCGAAGGAATCAAAACCAATATCATACAATTCTGCAATTAGTAAATCTTGCTCATCGTCAGGTACATCAAAAGAGATAAAAAGGTAATCCATAAATTAAAATGCGTTGATAATTGCCAAAAAATCGTTTGCGTTTAATGATGCTCCCCCTACTAATCCACCATCAATGTCTGGATTAGAAAAAATCTCTTTTGCATTATTGCCTTTTACGCTACCACCATACAAAATAGAAATTTCAGAGGCACCACCTTCACCCAAATACTTTGCCAAAAGCCTTCTTATTACAGCATGCATTTCTTGAGCTTGTTCCGGACTTGCAGTTTCACCTGTTCCAATGGCCCAAATAGGCTCGTAGGCTACAATTAATTTCTCAATTTCTTCTTTATTTAATTGATTAAATAAATCTTCTAACTGATTGGTTACAAAATGAATATGATTTCCTGAAGAACGCTCTTGCAAAGGTTCTCCACAACATAAAATAACTTTTAAATTATTGGTTTGAGCTTGTTTTATTTTGCCTAGTAATTGGGTATTTGATTCGTTAAAATATTCTCTTCTTTCAGAGTGGCCTATTATTACATATTCGGCTCCAACCGATTTTAACATTGATGCAGAAGTTTCGCCGGTATATGCTCCTTTATCGAAACGAGAACAGTTTTGTCCACCTACTTTTATGGCACTATTTTGAGTTTGACTTACAGTTTGTGGAATAAAAACATTTGGAGTGCATAAAATTACTTTTGGGGTATTACCGAGGTTTTGTGTAGAGTTTACCAAAATCTTGGTTAACTCGTTGGCTTCTTGCGCATTCAAATTCATTTTCCAATTGCCTGCTACTATATTTTCTCTCATGTTTTTACTTTTTGGTTAAAACCAAAAATAACAAAACACAGCAATGAAAAAATGCAAGGAAAAATGGGTTTTTAGAAAGTTTTAAAAGAGTAATTTTTTGTTATAAATAACAATTAAAATTATCTGTAAAATAATTGATATTCAATTTCAGAGTTTAAGAGAAAAAAAATTAAAACCCAATTTTAAAAATCTACAATAATGCCAATAGTAGGTAAAATAGTACCAGCAGAATTATTAATAAATTGGGTTTGGTACTGTGTTGGGTCTAAAGGGTTTACCAAAGGATTTCCCATATCATCTCTAACCACATCTAAAAATGCAGGTTGATCTGCAGCGGCGTTGTAAACATTTTGAATATCAACATATAGGTTTATTGAAAGCTTTTCTAAAAACCATGTTTTGTCTACCCTGATATCTAATTGAGAAAATGCATCTAATCTTAGACTATTCAATTGGTCAAAATCTCTTACCCCTGCTCCTGTTACATTCCAATTTTGAATATTTGAAGATGCATCAACATCAAACGGAGTATAAGGTAAACCACCTGCATATCTCCACCTTAAACCGGCTTCCCAATTGTTTTTAAACTTTTTACCTGTGGTTAATGTAACAAAGTTTCTGCTATCCCAAGCAGAGCTGATAAAATCGCCATCCGCGTTTTTAAATTGGCTTCTCACAAAAGTGTAGGCTAATATTCCATAAATACCATTTGATGCCCTCCTCTGAACTAAAAATTCAACGCCAAATGCCCTACCCTCATTAATTGATGCTGTTGGCTCGTTACCAATAACACCAAAATCAGCTCCTAGGTTGGCTAGAGAAATACTATCCGTTAGTAGCATCGGGTAATTGCTGTAGCCTTTATAAAAGCCTTCTACTGTAATTTTTGTTGATTCATTTGGGTTGTGTTGAACACCTGCAACAATATGATCACTTTGTATGTAGGTTGTGGTGCTTTTATTTACTAAGTCGCCTGCTGCATCTCTGTACCCTAATACTGTGTATGGTGTTAATTGATAGTATCTACCTGTATTAAAATTTAAACTCCACTTTTCGTTAAAGGCATAAGAGGCTGAAATACGGGGTGAAAACTGATTTAATAAATTGGCCATGTTAGAGTTATAATTTGCCCCATCTGTTCTAAAGCCTAAAGAAACGGTTAACCTTCCATCAATAAATAGTTTCGATGCTTGACCAAAAATTCCGTATTTTAAAAAGTCTAGTTCTGATGTAAAATCTCTGATTATAATACCATTTGTTGTTGCAATTTTGTTGAATGTATTGTTACTGTAAACCACATTTTCGAAGTTTACTCCCAAGTTTAATTTAAAATCGTTTTTACGATAAGTATTTTCAATCCTGAGCTTGTTTTCTTGCTCTCTTGAGCCATATTCTAAAATCTTTTTTGATGGATCCGATTCATCGTTATCTTCATACTTAGTAGCTACATTATTAAGCATATTTCTGCTTAAAACAATAGTTTGAAAGCTGTTTTTTGAATAATGCTTGTAAACGCCACCAATGGTGTAATTCCACTGATTGTTGATTGGCGTATTGCCCAAAATATAATTGTTTGATCTTATTTGTTCAGGATCTGTTACGCCATCGTTTGCATTTAAGTCTAAAGAAAATTGATCTAAAGCTCCTAAACTGATTAAAGAAAACTCGTTTTTGTTATTAAATTTATGTTTTACCTTAAACTGATAATCTTGGTATTGAGGTAAAATTGGCAAGCCAATTACTGTAAATAAAAATTGCAGGTAGCTAAATCTGTATGATGCAATAAAAGTGGTTTTATCTCCCAATGGGCCATCAGCTGCAATTGCAAAATCTGAAGACCCGATAGCACCTCTAAAGTTTAGTTTTTCTTTGTTTCCATCGAGTTGTTTAAATTCTAAAACCGAACTCAAAGCGTTTCCTCTATTCGATGGAAATGCACCAGTATAAAGGTTTACTTCTCTCACCAAATTCACGTTTAAAATACCAACTGGTCCACCAGATGAACCTTGGGTTTGAAAATGGTTGATGATAGGAGTTTCAATTTCATCAATGTAAAACCGGTTTTCATTTGGAGCACCACCCCTAATTATTATATCGTTTCTAAAACTTGGAGTTGCAGCAACACCGGGTAAAGATTGAATTACCCTAGATATATCTCTACCACCTCCAGGATTTTTCTCAATTTCTTCTATACCTAAAGTTTGCAGTGAAACAGGACTTTCTTCTGTTTTTCTAAATTTAGAGGTTTCAATTACCACCTCTTTTAATTCAGTAGAGCTAGAGTTTAGTTTTATTCCAACAAACGGGGTTTTAGAAGGTGTTACAAATAAATCTTCTGATAATTTTCTTTCATAACCAACAACCGAAATATCTAATTTAACATATCCAGGGTTTACGTTAGAAATGGTGAAGTTTCCATCAAAATCAGTAGCTGTTCCGTTTTGAGTTCCTTCAATAACTACGTTAGCAAATGGTACAGGCTCCTGAGTAGTTCCGTCAATAACCTTTCCTTTTATTGAGCCTAATTGCGCAAGCAATGGAAAAGAAACAAATAATATAACTATGGTAAAAAGTTGCTTCATGCAAATTGTGGTTAAATATTAAGCACTACAACAACGATTGTTTAATAGGGTTCAATAAAGGCAAAAAAAAATCCCCCAAAATTTGGGGGATTGAATTTTTACAATTTTAAATCGAGATTTTTTCCTCTTTCGTCTTTTATTCGCCAAAAACTTCGTTTAATTTTCGGAAGCTTTTTGTTTAGTGTTGCCGCGTATTCAGCAAACTTCTCATCTGTTTTATCATTAAAAAATGGATTGCCAACAATTTTGGTCATCACATTATTTATTTCTTTTTGTGGAACTTCTTCTAAGTTAGCCTTGTATTCTTTTATTGTATTTTGTTTATCAACACAATATCTAACGGGACCAAAATGGTTTTCTCCGTTAACTTTATAAATTATTTGATCTTCTGAGTTTAGAACAATATCAAGGGCAAATTCTTTTTCTTCCTTACTTCCTGATGTAATAAAATATTCAAGGGTTTTAATGTTTTCAATTACATCATCTCTTTTGGTTACATACTGCATAAACGTAAAATTACTTTTTAGTTATTAACTAAAATTTTCGGTGCGAATCTATTCAATTCATTTAAATAAATACAAAACAATAACCTAAAGTAAAAAAAAATGTTTGCGAAGCACGATTTTTTTTAAATAATTCACAAAAAAAACATCTCAAAATAACTTTCTTAATCATTGTATAATTGCAATTAATTTATTTTCAATTGGCTAAAAAATTTAATGTAAACACAGGTTACCAACGGTTTAACAAACCGCTTCTAGTTTCGTACCCGCGGAGTGGAACCAACTGGATTAGGTATGTTATTGAATATTTAACCCAAAAGCCCACGCCAGGTGAAACCAGGTTAATTAGGGGAAATAACATATTTTATAGGGCTATTAATGGAGATTTTGTGATAGATAGAGCCCATAATGGAGAGTTTATTATCAAAAAACACCCTAAGGTTTTTTTTATTTTAAGAAATTACAAAGAGTGTTTAATTAGGCAATTTAAAACCAAATGGACTGATTATCCAAATATTCAAACATTTTTAGAGGATGAATCATTGCATACTCCATGTAAATGGTATGTAAAAAACATTGATGTATTTAACCGATACCAAGGAGATAAAAAATTGCTGTATTTTGAAGATATGATAGAAAACCCCATTGAATTTATTGATGATTTGGTTGAGTTTTTAAATCTTCCGACAAAAAGGTTGGCAAATCTTAAAGAAAATTTAACCGACCATCAAAAAACCTCAGTGGGCCTTTACACCAAAAGGGGAAAAGAATCATTTACCAATGGAAAAAAAGAAAATTTAAAAATTCATTCTTCTACTCTATCAAAAAATCAATTGTTGGAGTTTGATTCATATTTTACAACCAATTTTCCTGAAATAACCGAAAAATACCTTAATAGGTATTTGGAAACACAAATTACCAACCAAAAGTAATTCTCATTTTTTGCCAATAATATTCTTGCCATCCTTGGGCATACCTATTGGCCAATCCAAAAGGAATGTCTTTATGGGTAAACTATAAAATCGTTTTATCACCTTCTTCTTTGAGTAAAAAAGATATTGTGCTAAAATAGTTTGATGGCCAATCTTCATCTCCTGCTTGCCAAGTTTGAATTATTTTAGTAAAAGGTTCCAGTGATAAATTTTCAACTAAAATATATCCATCATAAGCAGAATATTTTCCTCCAATCACCTCATTAATTTCACAGTTAGATTGAGTAAATTCTGAATGCAACTCACTATTTAATATAGCCTTGTAAAATTTTTTAGTGGAGCAATTAAAAGTTTCTGTTTGATGGATGGTTTCGGTTTTCATTTTTTGTTTGTTTTGAAAAATGAAATTACTAAAATTAAACATCTTAATAATTTTTGTTATCCTCATAGATTTTTTGGGAAATCCCTTAATTGCTCAAAACCATTGGGAAACATTAAATGTGCCTGTAGCATCGCGTTATGATGATGTTTTCTTTTTAAATGAGAATGAAGGTTTTGCAGTAAACTCAGAAGGCGAATATTTAAAAACCACAGACGGTGGAAAAACTTGGCAAATTGAAAAAACGTTTGATGAATATTTAAGATGTATTGAATTTATTGACTCTCAAATTGGTTTTATTGGAAGTTTAGATTCTGCTTTTTACAAAACCACAGATGGAGACTTAACTTGGATAAATGTTTCTAACCAATTAAACACACCATTTGCAATTCCTGGTATTTGTGCCATTAGCATTATTGATTCAGTAATATATGCAGGTGGCAAATGGAGCGGGCCTGGATATGTGGTAAAATCTACCGATAATGGAAACAAATGGGAATACTTAAATTTAGATTCATTAAGCAACGGAATTGTAGAGCTAGATTTTATTTCGACTGAATTTGGCTTTGCTGCCGGAAAATCTAACAAAACATTAGAAGGAGGTGTAATCTTAAAAACAGAAGATGGCGGTGATTCTTGGAAAAAGGTTGCCACCACAGGTTTTCCGAATGAGTATGTTTGGAAAATAAACCAAGTTTCAAATAATGTTTGGGTGGGTTCTATTCAAGGTAACCCTGCATCTAAAGCAATGAGGTATTTAAAATCTGAAGACAATGGCGAAACTTGGACAATTGAAACTGTTATTGATACTTTTTACCAATCGCAAACAATTGGTTTTGTAGATACAAACTACGGTGTAACCGGAGGGTTAAATCAATTATTCGAAACTCTTAATGGTGGTAAAACTTGGTCAAAATCTTCTACGGGTTCCAATTTTAACCGTTTTTTTAAGGTAAATGATACTACAGCTTTTTTAAGCGGAGCACAATTGTATAAATACTCAAAGAAGCCTTTAAACACATCTGAAGTAAAAATTAATTCTTCTCAGAGTTTAGAAGTTTACCAAAACCTTAATCAGTTAATCATTTCCTTTGCTCTTCCTCATAAATCTCATGTACAAATTGATTTGATTGATGTAAATGGAAGGCACATTCAACAATTAAAAAATGAGTTTCTAAATTCAGAATTTGTAAAGTTTTCAGCTCCCCTTTCAGAAATTAAGACTGGAGTATACTTTGTTGTATTGCACACGAACTATGGTGTAGAAGCAAAATCAGTAATGATAAACTTTGAATAAAAAACAAAGCCAATCTTATAAAATTGGCAATTAATAAACCTGTTGCTACAAAATAGTTTTAAATTTGCCGCCCCAATGCGGACCTGTAGCTTAACTGGATAGAGCACCGCACTACGGATGCGGAGGTTCGGGGTTCGAATCCCTGCAGGTTCACTAAGAAACAAAGGCTTACGATAATTATCGTAAGCCTTTTGTGTTTAACGACCGCTGAAAACTTGTTTTCAGAAAGGGAGTTGAACACAAAAGGAATAAATCATGAAATGATTTGTTAGCCTTTGTTTCGGAATTCGGAACCAAAAGGGATCATGAAATAATCCCAACAAAACTTGTTTTCAGAAAGGGAGTTGAACACAAAAGGAATAAATCATGCAATGATTTGTTAGCCTTTGTCTCGGAATTCGGAAAATTCACTTTTTCACAAAAACAATCTTGACAAAAATTTAAAGCCCAAATATTCAGCTATCTTAAAGCATTAATTTTATAGCGTGAATTGGAATCAATACATCAAATCATTCAAAAATTATTTAAAACTAGAAAAGTCTCTTTCAAAAAATTCAATAGAGGCTTATTTGGCTGATGTAGAAAAACTTACCCAATTTGTAGATTCAAATTTTTATGGCCTCTCTCCTACCCAAATCGATTTATCTCACTTAAGAGCTTTTATTCAATGGATTGCAGAAATTGGAATTTCAGCCCGTTCGCAAGCAAGAATAATATCAGGATTAAAAGCATTTTTTAAATTTTTGTTACTCGAAGAAATAATTCAAAATAATCCTACCGAATTATTAGAAGGTCCTAGGTTAAGCAGAAAACTACCGGAAATTTTGAGTATTCAAGAAATTAACCTAATAGAAGCCCAAATAGACCGAAGCAAACCCGAAGGTGAAAGGAACTTCGCAATAATAGAAACCATGTATAGCTGCGGATTAAGGGTTTCTGAGGCAATTTCCCTTCAAATTTCTAACTTATATTTTAACGAAGGTTTTATAAGGGTAACAGGAAAGGGACAAAAAGAAAGGCTTATTCCTATTGGAAGTTTAGCCATAAAAGCCATTAATATATACAAAAATGAAGTAAGGCTTCACCAAACCATAAAACCTCAATTTGAAGATATTTTGTTTTTAAACCGTCGTGGTGCAAAGCTTACGAGGGAAATGGTTTTTATGATAATAAAAAACCTAACCCTTAAAGCTGGAATTCAAAAAAATGTTTCGCCTCATACCTTCAGACATTCTTTTGCTACTCATTTGGTAGAAGGTGGAGCTGATTTGCGCGCTGTGCAAGAAATGTTGGGCCATGAATCTATTACCACTACCGAAATATATACACATTTAGATAGAGACTTTTTGAAAAGTGCTATTCTGCAATTTCATCCCCGAAAAAAAGGTTAATCGAAATTTGCTAAGCCTGACAATTTTAAAATTAAAATCAAAATTGCAACTCCACCACCAAGGCACAAAAAGGTGAAAAACATTGTAGCAAAAGCCTTAAATAGTTTACCATACCATTTCCCACCATAAAATCTATAGTATCCATATAAAAGGTAAATCAATGGTAAATTTGAAAGACTTGTGGCAAATACCAAAGAGTAAGACATACTAAATGAACTAATTGAAGTAAAAATAGCTGAAACAAAGTTGTAAGTGCCATATAAATATGCGTTTGCAATTAAATTTTCAGCGTAATTAAACTTCTTTTTATTTCCTAATAACCAAGTAAAAAATGAAATTGGTGGAATAAGTGAGAATAAAATAATATTCAAATAACGCTGATAGTAATCATAGAAAACAGAAATATCTTTAGCTTCTTCATTAGATATTTTTATAACACTAAAAGTTTCAATATCATAAAAAAACGTTGCTAAAACCGAAATGGTTATCGTCACCACAAGAAATTTTGCAGGCATAGTAAATGGCCTTCTGTAACCTTCAATAAAGTTTACTATTGGCTTTTGGGGCGATAAAAACATCCATTTTAGGGTATATAAAAACCCTTTATCTAAACTAAAAGTTGTGTCAATAAATTGAGAAATTAATCTTTTTACGGTAAGCCTTGATGTAATTTTCCTCCTTCCACAATAATCACAGGTTTCATTTTCAAAATTAGAATGATTTTCTTCGGCCATAATTGTTACTTATTTGATAATAAATAAAGATTGTTTTTTTGCAAGCTATATGTTTGTGGCTTAAACCAATCGAAAAAATAAAAATAGGATTTTGTTAAATAAAAAATTTGCTGAAAGGCTCATTATTCTTATAAGTTTGGTCAGTTTGGTGTTTTTTGTAAACCTAAAAGACCTAAGGCTTGATTATAGGTTTGAAAATTTTTTCCCCGAAAACGATCCCGATTTAGTTTATTACTATGATTTTGTAAACGAATTTGAAACAGACAACGACTTTTTTATAGTTGGGATAAAAAACAATAATGGAATTTTTAAACAAGAATTCTTACAAAAGTTAGAAGCCTTAACAGACACTCTTCGAAAAATTGAGTTCATAAATTCAATAAAATCACCTACAAGTTTAAAGTTTCCTGTTGCCGGTCCATTTGGGGTAATAACAGTACCCTACATTCATACAGATAAGCCAGAATTTTACAAAACCGATTCTGCTAGAATTTATGAGTCTGAAAACCTTGTAGGAAGCTTATTTTCTGAGGATGGCAAAATTGTTAGCATCCAATTAAAACACGAAGAAGAATTAGTAAAATCGCAAATAGATCAACTAGTTTTAAATGTTGAAAACACAGTGGCAAGTTTTGATTTTGACGAAACCCATATTGTCGGTAAAATAAGAGGACAACACTATTTTACTGAACAAATGATTTTCGAACTCTTACTTTTTGTAGGTATTTCGATAATTTTAGTTTCATTGTTTTTATACTTCTCTTTTAGAGCCTTTTGGGGAGTTTGGGTTCCTTTTTTGGTCATTGGTTTTAGTGTGCTTTGGTTGCTTTCGCTTTTAAGTTTTATTAATAAACCAATAAACTTGCTTACCACTCTTTTGCCTACTATTTTATTTGTGGTTGGTATTTCAAATGTTGTTCATATTCTAGAAAGATTTATTTACGAACTAAGAAATAAAGCCGAAAAACTTAAAGCAATTAAAATAGCATTTAAAGAAGTTGGACTTGCCACATTTCTAACCTCTTTTACGACAGCTGTAGGCTTTTTCACTTTAAATACAAGCAACATATTGCCCGTTAAAGAATTTGGAACTTACACAGCTATTGGTGTGCTAATTTCATTTGTTTTAGCCTTTACTCTTTTGCCATCTGTATTGGTAATTGCCAAAAAACCAGAAATCACCAAAAAAGGAAGCGAAGTTCATTTTTGGACTAATAAGTTGGCTGGATTATTCGCATGGTTATTACCTAATAGGAGAAATGTTTTGGCAGGTTTTCTAGGTTTAATAGTTATTTCAGGTATCGGAATTTCATTACTTAAAGTAGATAACTTTTTTATTGAAGACTGGGTGGTAAAAGATGAGATTAGAGATGATTACAGGTTTTTTGAGAAGCAATTTTCTGGTTTTAGGCCATTTGATATTGCAATTTGGGTAAAAGATTCGTCTACCTCTTTTAACGATTATGAAGTATTAAAAGAATTAGAAATTATTGATGTAGAAATAAAAAAGACCTACAAAACCAAGTTTGTAGTATCTCCTTTAAACTTTGTAAAAATTGCAAACCAATCAATTCATGGCGGAAAAAGTGAATACTACAAAATACCTGATACCGAAAAAGAATACAAAAGTTTAATATCAAAATTCAGGAATTTTAAATCTCCTACCATAAAAAGCTTTGTAAATCAAAGTGCAAAAAAAGCAAGGTTTTCTGCCAAAATAATTGACTATGGTGGAGCAAAAATGAATCTACTGAACCAAGATNTCGAAAATAGTCTTCAGCAAAAACTAAATCCTAAATTAATAGGTTTTCAATTGACAGGTATGCCATACTTGGTTGATAAAAACAACAAGAATTTATCTACTAACCTAATTATTGGGCTTTTAATTGCCTTTTTAATTGTTGCTGTTTTAATGGGATTACTATTTAAATCTTTTTCGATGATAATAGTTGCTTTAATTCCCAACATTTTGCCTTTGGGTTTAATAGCTGCATTTATGGGATATTTTGGCATTGACTTAAAAATTGCAACCTCAATTATTTTCACCATAGCCTTTGGAATTGCAGTTGACGATACTATACATTTTATGAGTAAATACCGTATTGAATTAAATAAAAACAAAGGCAAATTATACGCATTAAAAAGAACCTTTCTGCAAACAGGTAAAGCCATTGTGGTAACATCAATAATACTTTCATCTGGCTTTTTTATTTTAATTTTAAGCCAAGTTACAAGTTCTTTTTACATTGGTTTATTAATTAGCTTAACCTTGTTATTCGCCTTAATTTGTAACCTCGTTTTATTACCTGTTCTCATTTTATATTTATACAATCCCGAAAGAAAATAATTACTTTTGGCACAATATTGGTAATAAGGATCAAAACAAATAAAACAAAGCATCATGAAAAAAATCTTGAATCTAACTTTAATCGCAGTAATAGCATTTGCAGGCTTACAATTAACTGGATGTAAAAACAAAAAGAAATTAGCTGAAGGAGGCAAAGCCCCTAAAGGTGAAGAAGAAATAATTATTCCTTGTTCTGGAGTAGATTACTTCTCAAACGACAAATATTTTAGAGCAAATGCTTATGGTGAAAGTATTGATATGATGACATCAAAGAAAAAAGCCATGAGTGAAGCCAAAGCACAATTAGCTTCAGACATTTCAACTACTATGAAAGTTGTTGGTGACAATTACGTAAAATCAAGCGAGTTTAATAATAAAGAAGAGATTTTAGAAAGATTCGAGCAAAATGCTAGAACTGTTGTTAATCAAGAATTAAGAGGTGTTAGAACCATTTGTGAAAAAGCGGTAAAAACTCCTGAAGGAAAATTTAAAACTTATTTAGCAATAGAGCTTTCAGGTGAAGAGTTGTTAAACAGATACTCTGAAGTTTTAAGTAAGGATGAAAACCTTAAAATTGATTACAATTACGAAAAGTTCAAAGAGACTTTTGATAAGGAAATAGAAAACTTCAACAAATAATTTATTCTAAAACTTAATTAAAAGGCGTTCTGATTTTATCAGAACGCCTTTTTTATTTTATACAAGTTTGTGAATTTAAGCACTACTCTATTATCTGCTTATTTTTCAAATAAAACCAACCTGGTACTCTTTTTAATTAGGGTTAACAAATATTTATATGAATAATTAGAGCTCCCTTCAGAATATTCATTTTAACAAAAGAAAATGATGCAAAATGATTCTAGACTTGGAAATATCTTTTTGATATATGAAATTAAATTTTGCTCGAATTCAAGCAAAATAATTAATGAGGGGACGTTTAAAAGGTTTCTAGAAACAAAAACCTTAAGATATTTAATTATGATAAAGGAATTTTGAATTGTTTTAATTCATAGAATCAACAAAACCTTTAAGAACCTCTAGCTTTATTTTTTCAGTTCCTTTTTCGTAAGCATTTATGCCTGCCGCTTGGTAGTTTAATCCAACTCCTTTTTGCTTGTTAATAGGATAAGTGTAAAGAATATTTTCAGTGTTGGCTTTGTAAAATGTTGCTTTTCCATTCAAAAAAGCAGTAAATAAATCGAAATTAACACTACCTTCTTGGGTATCTATATCAATTTTCACCCAAACCTCAGCGGCGTTTTTGTTAGAAGAAACAGGAAAACCCATTTCTGACGCAGATTGCTGTAAAGCACTTTTAAAGTATGAAGTTCCCATTAATTTACCGTAGTTATTCTCTGAAGTTTCAATAAACAAACTTGGATAATCTACTTGGTAACCAATAGTTTGGTTTAAGCTTTTAAAGTTTTTTAAATAAGATTTTACAAGAACATCTTTTCTCAAATTCTCAGCTAACATTTCTTCCATCAAAACCTTTAATTCTAAATTTCCAGATGGTTTTGATATTTTTAAATCAGCAACTGATAAACTAACGAACCCAATATTGTTGCTTTGGGTTTGGAGCTTTTGAGAGAATGTATTTGTTTGTTTTATTTCCAATGGAATTCCCTTCAGCATTTTCCCTAAACCAGATGTAACGAAAAAGCCTGCCGGTTCTTCCTTGTTTACAAAATCAAACTTTAAAACATCTTCGGCGATGGTTACTTCGATATCAGACAGTAAAGTAGAAACTTCATTGTTTAACAAACTGCCGAAATAGTCTGTTTTATCATTTATTGAAACCTCTAAAGCATCGCCTGCAAAATCTTTAACCACCAATAAGGCTTGCATAAAATTGTTTAAAGCCAAACTATAATCTTGGTTTGCTTTTGCTGAATAAGCATTGTTTATAAAACTAGCGGCTTTATTGGCCGCTTCTGCCCTTTTTCTAGCCATCATGGCTTCATAATCAGATTTCAACAATCTGTAATAGATGTAATAATTCTCTTTGTTTTGCCACGAATCAACAGCTTCAAAACTTTCTAATTGAAGCTCTGATTTTAACCTTGTGGTAGATAGATAATCTTCGCGGTACTTGCTATTTTGCTCCAAATTATACAAAACTGAATTGGAATTTATTTTTACTTCAATTTCTGATGCCAAATCATTTAAAGCATTGTTTTTTGCGATAGATGCATAATCAGTTGGGTTTTTAAGAATAGAGGCTACTCCAATCCCTACATAATAAGAAGAAGAAATTGGTCTTTGAGAAACCCATTCAGGAGATTTTTTTGAAGAAATTTCACTTTCGCTTAAATTCTTTTTGCTTTTACACCCCAATAAAGAAATGGCTAAAAACATTGATATGTAAAGGATACTTTTCAATTTCTTTCTTTTTCGTATTCAAATATTTTTTTGGCAACTTTCTCCCCAATTTCTTCAATTATTTCAGTTTTTAACTGCATTGAAGTTTTTAAATTTCTATCTCTTGAAGATAGTTTTTTGTCTAAAATTTGTTTCTGAGCAACCGAAGTATAAACTTGATCTTCAGGAGATGCAGCCCTCAAAGATTTCCATGTTCCAGGAAAAAGCATTCTGTGGTCACCTTCATAAACAGCATAATCAACAACATCTTCTTTGGTAATATTATATATTTCAGATAACAATACCTCGCCAGTTTCAGAAGAAATCATTTGAAACTCAAACGCACTTGAAACTGAAGATTTACCTTTAAATTCTGCATATTCTACTTTCTCGTAGCCTGTGTCGTAATAGTAATATTTTCCTGCGCTATTGTACTTTCTTGTTCTATAAGATTGGTAGCCTCTTTCTTGCTTAGATTCAACCTTACCATCTTCAAGTTTAACATCAAGTAGTTTACCTGTAATTACAATTTTAGCGCCTAACAATTCCCCAGTTCTAGCTGCTTTCGATTCATCAATTAATCCTGATAAGCCCAATTTTTGCTCTTCTATAATTTTTTGGGTATTTACTCTATCAATCACCTTGATAAACTCGTTTTTGGTAGCCAATAATTCACTTAAAATCTTAGCATAGTATCTATCTATTATTTCTTGTTCAATATTTTTATTTGATGATTCAATTGGCAATAAAGCAATACTAAGTTGTGCATTTTCCAATGCTTGATTTCTATAATTTATTGCATCCTTGTAAGCACCCTTCATTTTTATTACGCTTTCGAAGTTTTGGTATGCCTGCTTATATTTTTGGGCTTTAAGTAACTCTATTCCTTCGTTGTATAAAGGTTCAACAGCAGAAATTTTGCTGAGTGTTTTTACATCTTCATAGTTTGGATTAATCTCGCTAATTTGCTTGAAAATTATTTCCGCTTGTTCAAATTTGCCTTCTGCCAAAAGATCATTTCCTTTTTGGTATTCTTCTTTTAAGAAATAACTTTTAGACTTTTCGTAATAAGATTCATAATAAGGTGCAACATCTAATGAAACAAAACGCTCCATCTTATTTTTAAAATCCATTGCATCGCGATAGGAATAAACCGCAGCTTTATAGTTTTCAACCCCATGCGATTTATAAAAATCAGCCATTTTATTGTCTAAAACATTTTGGGCTGATTTTTTTAAGAATATTTTAGCCTCTACATTATTTGCATTTTTTTGAAGTGCCATAAAATAAAACTTGGCAGCCTCTTCACTTAATCCTGCAGTTTCGAATTGAGCGCCTTTTTTAACATACGACTTAGATCCTGAACAACCAGAAAAAGATCCGATTGCAAAAAACGCAACTAGAAAAACTAGTGAAGTTTTCAAGATTTTATTCATAGGGCGCAAATATAGAATTTTGGGCATGTTTGGGTCTTTGATTTTGCATAGTTTTGAATTTTAAAAACAAATACTTAGCCAAAAATGAAAATATTTTATGCCTGCATTGCATTAATTTTACTTATTTCAAGCTGCTCACAAAAAGCATCTGAAAACCAAGTATTTACTCAAAGAATTATCGCAACAGGAAATACATTAGAAGAAATTAGGTTTGAGCCTGATTCATTTTCTATTCCATCAGGCGCATCTGTTAAAATAAATTTGGTAAACCAAAGTGAGCATCAAAGCATGTTTCACAACATGGTTATTTGTACGTTTGGTAAAACTTCTGAAATTGGTTTCAAAGGAATACAAGCAGGCAAAAAAAATGATTTTGTTCCTCCAAATAACGCCAATGTATTGGCAAATAGCACAGTTATAAACCCAGGTGATTCAACCCATTTCAATTTTATGGCACCAGCTCCAGGTAAGTTTTCTTATGTATGTACATTCCCCGGTCATTACAGTATTATGCAAGGTGTTTTAACAATTAATGTAAAATGAGATTAGCTACAATAATTCCATTTGTTTTTATTACAACAAGCCTTTTTTCTCAAACAACAATAAAATCAGGCCCAATGCTTGGTTATGCAGAAATGAGAGAAACGCTTATTTGGGTTCAATTTGAAAAAACTGTTGAGGCGCAAATAAAATATTGGCCCCTTGGTTCAAGAGACACTTTAGTTTCAGAAACTCAAACTTCTAATTCGGAAAGTGCATTTGTATTAAAGTTTGTAATTGGAAACCTTGAACCTGGAACGAATTACAATTACATTATTGATGCTAAAAATGAGCAGAAAATTGAAAAGGTTTTTTCTTTTAAAACACAAGTATTGTGGCAACATAGAACAGAACCCCCAAGTTTACAGTTTGCGTTGGGAAGTTGCACTTATATTAATGAATTAGAATACGATAGACCAGGAAACCCTTATGGTGGAGATTATGACATTTTTGAAACGATAAACCGTATGAATCCTGACCTAATGCTATGGTTGGGAGACAATATTTATTTAAGAGAATCTGATTACAACTCTCGGAGTGGGATTTTACATCGTTACACACACACTAGGTCTACACCTGAAATGCAAAACCTTTTGGCCAATTGCAATAATTATGCAATTTGGGATGACCACGACTTTGGCCCAAATGATGCTGATGGCTCTTTTGTTCACAAAGATTTAACCCTTGATGCGTTCAAATTATTTTGGGGTAATAATGGTTATGGAGTTGATGGAAAACCTGGTATAACAAATCAATTTACTTATGGTGATGTCGATTTTTTCTTACTAGATAATAGGTACAATAGAACACCTCAATTCGATAAATTAGAGAAACAAATTTTAGGAGAGGATCAAATAAATTGGTTAGTTGCTGCTTTAAAATCTTCTAAGGCATCGTTTAAATTGGTTGCAGTTGGTGGACAAGTTTTAAACTCATCTGCCATTTTCGAAAACCATGAAGTTTTCAAAAAAGAAAAAGAAACACTAATCAGCAAATTAAAAGCTGAAAACATTGAAGGTGTTGTATTCTTAACAGGAGACAGACACCACACTGAATTAAGCAAGTACGTTGATAGTGATGGCTTTACATTATACGATTTAACAGTAAGCCCTCTCACCTCTTCCCCTACTAAATTTAATGATGAAGCAAATAAGTTTAGGGTTAAAGACACAAAAATTCATGAAAGAAATTATGCCATTATTGATGTAATAGGTCCGTTGGAAAACAGGACTTTAGAAATTGCAATCTTTAATAAAATGGGAGAAATGCTTTGGAATAATAGAATAAATATTAATGATTTTTAATTACTCGTAAATAGAGTTTAACAACCCTGCCAAGCGAATACCGGCTTTAAATAACTGTAATTCAAGTAAATCCCAATTTTGGTAAGTATATTGGTAGCCCATTCTTTCAACATCGCCTGTTTCATAAACCTGGCTTCTGTAACTCATTGCTTCTGCTGCCCAATCTGCAGGGTTTAAAGTACTTTGGTATGCTAAAATACTATCCTCGCAACTGCAATCTAATTGTGTAACTAACTCAGAGTAGCTCCAATCTCTAGAATCTAACATTCCAGAATCCCACACTCTGTGTAAGTTAGAATTACTGCCAAACCATTTAACTTTTACATCGTTTCCACCTTTATCAGTGCCGTTTCCAACATGCAAAGGCTGATGAATATCACCAACTAAATGCACCAAGAACCTCAAAGCTTCAACCTTTTTCTCGTTTTCAGCGGATTCATCTTTTAAAATTTCAACCATTCTATTGATTGCCTCTACTGCATCACCATCAGGATTTTTATCAGCCTCAACATAGTTACCTCCATCAGGTATAGTAACCCAATGCCAGACATGAGTATGGTCGTAATGATCGTCGCTTTTTATTTCATCCATCCAAGTAGAAGCATAAGCCAATGATTCTCTGCCCATAATTTCCTGAATGGCTTTTTGTGCCTTTGATGATAAATGGTTTTGAGCAATTTGCCCTACAACTCTATGGCCAGTTTGTCCCCATCCAAAACAATTTAAACTTACAATGATTGATAATAATGTTATGAATAATTTCATTTTATTAAATATTTTTAGGTGATTTATATCACGAGTAATTATTGGATTGCAAAGTAACTTTGTTTTTAAATCAACAATCAAAAAATTATGAAAAAAAATATGGGTTCTGCCGATAAGATAGTTAGAGTAATATTGGCCTTAGTTTTTGCAGCTCTTTATTTTACAGGAACAGTAACAGGTGTATGGGTTATGTATTGTTAGCTTTAGGAGGTGTTTTCGTGCTTACATCTTTTGTTAGCTTTTGCCCTTTGTACGCTCCTTTTGGTTTATCTACATGTAAAACCAAAGAAGCAAATTGATAAATTATTAATTCTATTTATAGCAAAAAGCCCAAGTTATTTTGGGCTTTTTTGTTTAATAAAAACAACGGGCTTTCGTTTTCCCATTCTAGAACTAAAACCAAAAAAAGCAGCAACTCCTTAATTTTACTGCTTTTTATAAGTAGCGAGAACGAGATTTGAACTCGTGTCAACCTTAAACTGATATAAATCCAAGGCTATAAATAATAGGGAAGAATTTCAGTTCTTATCCACGCTCTGCCTTTTCCTCCTTTTAATTGCTTTTCTCGTTTGTTTGCCTCATGTAAATTATCGAAAACTTCAATATGTATTGCCATCCAAGGTCTGTATTTTTTAGTATAACCTTTAGATCCAAAGGTATTATGAGAATGAAATCGAGCTAATAAATTACTTGTTCTACCAATGCATAGCTTATTATATTTATTGGAATACAAAACTTAAACTGTTTGTATATTTTAAGGGGTTGCGCGGTAAAAATAAAAAAGGCTCCAATTTCTTGAAGCCTTTTCATTAGTAGCGAGGACGAGATTTGAACTCGTGACCTCCGGGTTATGAATCCGACGCTCTAACCAACTGAGCTACCTCGCCGTGTTTTTCCNCTTTTTTGGGGCTGCAAATATAATTTTTTCGATTCTAAATAAAAGAGATTTTAAAATTTGATTTTTAGTTTACTTCAAAATGAAAATTTTATACACGGTAAGGTTAAATTTGTGACATGCCAAAAACAGATTCTGAGATTAAAAAATTCACTTTTTTGTGGCTATTTAGCCTTTACTTTTTGGTTGGCCTCTACCCTGCTCTATTAAACCATATTGAGCTCCACCCTTGGTTTAACAAGTTTCATTTCGAAGAATTAAACAGTTTTTTCTCCTTCATTACTTATTTGGGTGATGGACTTGGATGGGTAATATTTTGTATCATTTTTCTATTTATTAGTTTTAAAGGNAGTCTTTTTATTTTTTTATCAGGTTTGCTTTCAGGAACCATAACCCAAGTGTTAAAACGTTTTGTTTTTAATGACATCAATAGGCCAATGTTTTATTTTAAGCCTGAAGATTTACCAACAATTTCTGGAATCGATAATCACATGAATTTTAGTTTCCCTTCTGGTCATTCTACTTCTGCGTTTGCATTATTTTTTACTCTTTCACTAATCATCAACAAACCAAAAATTTCTATCGGATTCTTCTTTTTGGCCTTTTTGGCTGCATTTTCAAGGATATATTTACACCAACACTTTTACAGAGATACATTTGTAGGCGCCTTTATTGGTGTAGTCTCAACCTTGGTTATTTATTATTGGTTTTATAAAAAAGTCGACGAAAAACCCAAATGGAGTAAATCTTTACTTTCGCCCAAAATTTAGCTGATTGAGCACTAATTTTCAACGTGTTTTTATACTAATAGTGGCTTTATTAAGCTTTCTGCCTTTTTTGGGGTTTGTTAATCTTTTCGATTGGGATGAAATAAACTTTGCTGAGGCAGCTCGAGAAATGATTGTTTCAGGAAATTATAGTACTGTAACAATTGATTTTAAACCTTTTTGGGAAAAACCACCCTTGTTTTTTTGGATGCAAGTTTTATCCATGAAACTTTTCGGCATCAACGAATTTGCAGCAAGATTTCCAAATGCCATAGCAGGAGTTTTAACCTTACTCACATTTTTCGAAGTTGGCAATAAACTAAAAGGTAAACCTTTTGGCTTAATTTGGAGTCTTCTTTATTTGTGTAGTGTTTTGCCACATTTATACTTCAAATCAGGCATTATTGATCCATGGTTTAACCTCTTTATTTTTTTGGGTGTTTTATCAACCTACTTCTACTTAAATAATCGAAATGGCAAGTTGCTGTTTGTTTCAGGTTTGTTAATTGGTTTAGCCATTTTAACAAAAGGACCTGTTGCCTTACTCATATATGGCTTAACAGCTTTGGTGTATTTCATTTTCAATAAGTTTAAAGGCTTTCCTAGTTTATTTCACATTCTCCTTTTTTTTGTTGGCTTAATTTCCTTTGGTGGTATTTGGATAATAACAGAAACTCTTCAAGGAAGATTCTATATAATACAAGAGTTTTTCGAATACCAAATTAGGTTACTTCAAACCCAAGATGCAGGCCATGGAGGACCTTTTTATTATCATTTCTTGATATTGTTGTTAGGTTGCTTTCCTCTATCGGCATTCGCTATTCCGGTTTTGGCTAGAAAATCAAACTCCCAAAAAGAGCTTTTTGGTTTTGTGATGAAAGTTTTATTCTGGGTAGTTTTAATTCTTTTTTCATTGGTGAAAACCAAAATAGTTCATTACTCTTCTTTATGCTACTTTCCGTTGAGTTATCTAGCTGCAATAGGCGCTATTGAGTTTACAACTTCGCTTAAAGATAAGTTTTATAAGGTAAATATTATTGCGTTATTTACCTTTTGGATTATTGCTCTTTTTGCTTTGGCATTTGTTGGAAATAATCTCGATTTTTTAATTGAAAACTTCGCCATAAAAGACAAATTTGTAGTAGACGCAATCAATTACCCAACGCCCTTTAGCTCATTTGATTATTTGCCTTCAGTATTGCTGTTAATTGGTCTTTTGCTATTCTTTATTTACAAAGAAAATATCAGAAAGCTAACCATTACCCTGAGCTTTAGTTATTTTGCTTTTATGCTATGTTTTGCCTTAGTGGTGCCAAAAATTGAAAGATTTTCGCAAGGTGGCGCCACTGACTTTTACCAAAACCATATTGGAGATGTAGTTTACCCTATTGGCTTTAAAAGTTATGCCCATTTATTTTACACCCAAAAACCAAAGTTTTCAAATGAAAATTTACATGAAGTTTCATCTGCATTAAGCAACAACTTTGATTTTCCAATTTACTTTATTACAAAAGTGCAAAAGGCAAAAAAAATAGAATTAAACCATCCTGAATTAGAAAAAATTTCTAGCGATAGAGGTTTTGTCTTCTATGTTAAAAAACCTTTAAAATAGCCTTAAAAATATAGCTTCATAATTAACCTAAATTTTTTATATTGCTTGCCGTTGGCAAAATATGCCAAGTATGAAATTTTGATTTATGGCAGATAGAGAAAAAATACAACTAGAATATATCGTAAAATCTTCACCAGCAATATTATTTAACCGCTTAAGTACACCAAGTGGACTTTCTGAATGGTTCGCAGACAATGTAAATAACAAAAAGGGTATTTATTCATTTTTTTGGGATGGCTCAGAAGAAAAAGCCAAAATGTTAGGCAAAAAAGCAGATGAATTTATCAAATTTAGATGGCTTTACGACGAGGAAGATGGGAATGACTATTTTTTTGAATTTAGGATTATTGTTGACCCTTTAACGAAAGAAGTAGCTTTAGTTGTAACCGACTATGTAGAGGAAGATGAAGTTGATGAATCTAAACAACTCTGGGATACTCAAGTTGATGAATTATTAACTTTATTAGGTTCTTAAAAGATTTCCTTTTTTATTTCGTTTACCAATTGCAAAATACCTTTGCAAAAACAAAATTGTGAAAAAGCTCCACCGGCTTATTATTGGTTCATTTATTGGTCCGTTTGTACTGACTTTCTTTATCACCTTATTTATTTTGGTGATGCAATTTTTGTGGAAATATGTTGATGACTTAGTCGGGAAAGGCCTTGAGTGGTATTTAATTGCAGAACTTTTACTCTATGCTTCTGCCAATTTGGTTCCTATGGCGTTGCCTCTTTCTATTCTGCTTTCTTCCATCATGACTTTCGGAACCTTAGGTGAAAACTATGAACTTGTAGCCATAAAATCTGCAGGAATTTCTTTGCAAAGAGCAATGAAACCCTTGCTTGTAGTAACCTTGTTTTTGAGTTTTACTGCATTCTATTTTTCGAACAACATTTGGCCTATAGCTAACCTAAAGTTTGCATCGCTCCTGCACGATATCAGTAAAAAGAAACCTGCATTAGATATTAAAGAAGGAATTTTTTACAAAGACATTGATGATTTTGTGATTAGAGTCGGCAAAAAAGATCAGAAAAATGACATTTTGTATGATATTTCAATTTATGACCATACAGCAAAAGAAGGAAACAGAAAAGTTATAAGAGCAGAAGAAGGTACCATGAAAATGAGTACCGATAATACAAAATTGATTCTTACCTTAAAAAATGGTTTTTCTTACAATGAGGTAAAAAAATCTACATCTCCTTTATTTAGAAGCGAGTTTGAAAAGGAAGTAATTTACTTAGATGTTTCGGGTTTTCAAATGAATAGAAGCGATGAAGGCCTGTTTAAAAACAATTACAAAATGTTGAATATTGTTCAGCTAGACGAAGCCATAGACACTATTAAGTTTGAAACAGAACTTGGCATAATTAGGATGGGAAAAAAGGTAAAAGAAGGCATTTCACTTTTTAAAGATACCCTAAACAATAACCTTAATTTGGCTACAGCAGATTCAAGTTTTATTAATCTTTTATCATACAACAAAGGAGTTCAAAATCAAATTTACCAAGGTGCAATAAATGCATTAAGAAGGCATAAAACATACATTACTACGCTATCAAGATACGTTGAGTCTAACGATAAATTAATTGACAGACACCAAATTGAATGGCACAGAAAATTTACCTTAAGCATAGCCTGTATCATCTTATTTTTTATTGGAGCCCCACTTGGTGCAATAATTAGAAGAGGTGGTTTGGGAATGCCTGTAATAATTTCTGTATTGTTTTTTCTGGTTTTCCACGTCTTATCAATTACTGGCGAAAAATTAGTGAAAGAAAGCGGTGTAAACCCTGCTACCGGAATGTGGATGGCTACAGTTATTCTTATTCCTATTGGAGCGTTTTTAACCTACAAATCAACAACAGACTCTGCTATTTTTGATGCAGACGGTTACAAAAAGATTTTTAGAAATTTAAAAGGGATTTTTAAATTTTCGAAAAAGTGAGAATCCTCCAAATTTGCCATAAGCCGCCTTTTCCTGATGTTGATGGAGGAACAAAAGCTGAGAAGCTGCTTACAAAATTATTGATTGAGGCAGGAAATGTTGTAGATATTTTCACCATTGCAACTGAAAAGCATCCTTTTAAAGAAAATGAATTACCCAATTGGTTTACAAAGCAAGGTTCAATTGAATTTTGTACCATTAAATCTATGCCGAGTAAAATTGGGGCTGTTAAATCTTTACTCGAAAAAGAATCCTACATTCTTTCCCGATTTAAAAATTCTGAATTAAAAGAAAAGCTATTAAATATCGATTACTCAAACTACGATTTAATTTTATTTGATGGTTTAGCCTCCGCTCTATTTATGGAGGAAATTAAAATTAAAAGTGGCTTAAAAGTAGTTTTGAGAACCCACAATTTAGAATTTAAGGTTTGGGGAAACCTTCAAAAAGAAGTTAAAAACCCAATAAAATCAAGCTACTTTTCTGTTCAATCAAGTAAACTTAAAAAGCAAGAATTAAATCTGTTTAAAATTGCTGATTCAATTTGGCATCTCAATAAAGATGAAATTCATGATTTTCCTGATGAGTTTAAACCAAAAGTTCATTTTTTACCAATTGTGGTTGAACTAAATCAAAAAACAAAAGCTTCATCCTCCGATAAATTTAAAGTAGGTTTTTTAGGGGCAGCAAATTGGCAGCCCAATGCCGAAGCCATAAAGTTTATTCAAAGCGAATTGGCCAATAGCTTAAAAGAAATAGACATAGAAACTTTAATTGCTGGAAGGTTTCAAACAAACGAAATGTTGCAATATAAAAACCTTATAAATTTTGGAGAAGTATCTAAAATTGAGGATTTTTTTAATTCAATAGAAGTTTTTGTAAATCCTATCTTTTCAGGATCTGGGTTAAGGGTGAAAATTATTGATGCGGTAGAGTTTATGGTTCCAATAGTTTCTAGTAAAAAAGGGGTTGAAGGCTTGGGGCTAATTCCTAATAAAGATTATCTAAATGCTGAAAACAAATTAGAATTTATCGATAAAATAAAAGATTTAAAAACCAATCCTGACAAAGGAAAACAAATGGCAAAATCGGCTTTTGAATCATTAAATAATCAGTTTGGTTTGAAAAATAATATTTCGGTAATCAATAACCTATTAACTTTATAACATGGAGTTATTGGTGGTTTTATCTCGTGTGCCATACCCTTTAGACAAAGGAGATAAATTAAGAGCATACCATCAACTTAAGCTTCTTAGCGAAAGCCATAACATTAGTTTATTTTGTTTAAACGAAGGCAAAATTCACCCTGAGGCTAAAACCGAATTAAAAAAACTTTGTAAAAGAGTTGAAGTTGTTCAATTTTCAAAATTTAGGTTACTTCTAAACTTGGTAAAATCGTTTAAAAACAAGTTGCCTTTTCAAGTAAACTACTTTTTATCTAAAAAAGCAAAAAGTAAATTCGAGCAATTTTGTGAAGATCAAATTCCCGATTTAATTTATTGCCAATTAGTTAGAACTGCCGAGTATGTAAAAAAATACCAAACTATTCCTTTGGTTTTAGATTACATGGATTCGCTTTCATCTGCCATGAGCCGAAGGTCGAAAACAGCAAATTGGTTTTTTAAAAACGTTATAAAAAATGAGGCAAATAGATTATCAAAATACGAAGACAATTTAGCCTCGGTTTTTCATGCCCAAACCATTATTTCAAAACAAGATTTTGAGCTGCTTCCACTTCACAATAAATCAAATCTCCAAATAATTCCGAATGGTGTTGACTTGAAGAACTTTAAACCAATTGAAATAGCAAAAGATTTTGATTTTGTTTTTGTCGGAAACATGGCCTACCCTCCAAATGTTGATGCAGTTTGTTACTTTGCAGAAGAAATATTCCCTTTAATTTTAGAGAAAAAACCTGAATCAAACTTCCTAATTTCGGGCACTCAACCCACTTCAAGAGTACTAGGTTTAGCCTCAAAAAACATAAAAATTACTGGCTTTGTAAAAGATATTACTAATTCTTATGCAAGAGCAAAAGTTTTTGTTGCGCCTTTGCGACAAGGTGCAGGATTACAAAATAAACTTCTTGAAGCAATGGCTATGGAATTACCTTTTGTATCAACCCCAATAGCATATAACGCATTAGGGTTAGCCATGGATATTAATTTGTGCGCTGATAATAAAATTGCTTTTGCCGAAAATTGCATCAAATTTATTGATGATGAAAAATTAAGAAATAGCACAGGTATAGCCCTCAGGAAGTTTACTGAAAATCAATATTCGTGGCAAATGCAATCCAAAAAATTAAATGAAATTTTTAATAAGCTCATTCAACATTAACAAATTGAGTTAAAATGTTAATCCATTTTTTTGCAAGGCCCGTTTTCATTAAGTTTGTTAAAGATAATTTTACCAAATGAATTGCATCATTGTAGACGACGACCGTACTGCTATTTTAGCTGTAAAACGTTGTGTTGAGGAAACCGATTTTTTAACTCTTTTAAAAACGTTTACGGACCCATTAGATGCTATTCAATATCTTAACAAAGAAAGAGTAGATTTAATATTTTTAGATGTTGAGATGCCTGAGCTAAATGGCTTAGAGTTTATTAGTAAGCTTAAATATAAACCTGAAATAATTGTAATATCTTCTAAAAAAGAATATGCTTTTGACAGTTACGGGCTAAATGTAACCGATTACTTACAAAAACCTGTTGAATACCATAGATTTTTGGTAGCTTGCGAAAAAGCATTTCAAAACAAAGGCAATTTAATTTTCTCTAAAGAAGAAACAGACCATTTGTTTGTAAAATCAGACTCTATTTTGGTAAGACTAAATTTAAAAGAAATTTTGTTTGTTGAAGCTATGGGTGATTATGTGAGGATTTATACCGATAAGCAAAGACATATGGTACTTTCTACCATGAAAGCATTTGAAGAGAAATTGCCTCAAAACAAATTTTTCAGAATTCACAAATCATACATTGTTAACTTAGATCGAGTTGAAGCTATTGCTGGCAATTCAATACCATTTTCCAATAAACTAATTCCAATAAGTAAATCGATAAAACCTTTACTTTTAGAAAGAATTAACTTGATGTAAATTTTCCAAATAAATTATGATACTATTAATTGATGATGACAGAAATAACCTACTAATAATTGGTAAATTTCTAGAACATTTAGGTTTTGAATATCATACTGCCGAAAATGGAAAAGAAGGCATTGATTTGTTTTGTAAAAATGAATACAAAATAGTTTTGCTAGATATTCAAATGCCTGAGATGAATGGTATTGAATGCGCTCAAGCAATAAGAAAACTAAAATGTAACAATAATACTCTGCCTATTGTAGCCTTAACTTCTCAAATTTTTAGGGAAGAATTAAACAAATATCTTTTGGCAGGAATTAATGATTATCTCATAAAGCCTTTTGACCCAAGTGAACTAAAAAGTGTTTTGAAAAAATTTAATGTTACAAAAGATCATTCTGAATTAATGGACTTAAATTTTAAAAAAGAAGAAAACAAATACGAAGTAATTAAACTCGATTATATAAAAAGACTTGCAAACGGAGAGGAAAAGTTCGTTAAAGAAATGCTTGCCACAATATCTGAAGATGTTCCAATATACCTTGAAAAACTTGAAATTGCATACGAAGAAAAAAACCTTGGACAGATTAAAAGAATTGCCCACAAGCTAAACTCTCCTTTTGGCACAATTGGGCTTAACTCTTTGCATGTAATTAACTTTTTTAACAACTCCAACGAAAAAGAAATTCTTTCAAGCAGAGGTTTTGAAGCTTTAACCGAATTAAAAAACATTTCCAATAAAGCGCTAATTGAAATAAAAAAGGAGTTAAATTCTAAATTAAACTAAATTGATTTGGTTAATTGCTAGCATTTTATTCTCATCTCTCATTTTTGCTATTTTCAAAATTTTCAACAAATACGAGGTAAATAACCTTGAGGCTATAATTGTAAATTACCTGGTTGCTTCTGTATTAGGATTTTTTCTTTTTGGAAATACACCTTCAATCTCTCAATTAAATTCGAGTTTTGGTATTACAGCCTTAATTATTGGATTTTTATTTATTACATTATTTAATGTAATGGCCAAAGTAACCCAACAAAATGGTGTTTCTGTAGCCTCAGTATCCAATAAAATGTCGGTAATAATTCCTGTAATTGTAGCAATATTACTATACCAAGATTCATATTCTTACTTTAAGATTTTAGGAATAATATTGGCCTTGTTAGGAATTTATTTGGTTACCGTAAAAGAGAAAACTACCATAAAAGTAAGCTGGGTTTTACCATTAATTCTTTTTGCAGGCAGCGGTTTGTTAGATGCAACCCTAAACTTTGCCGAAGCGAAAGTTGTAGATTCAAATCAATTAGGATTATTTACCCCAACAGCTTTTGCTATTGCTGCTATTTTTGGTATTGTTTATTTATTATATAAAAAACAAATACCTTCTAAAAAATCGTTGCTGTTTGGTTTGGTTTTAGGCATACCAAATTACTTTTCAATTTACATTTTGCTTAAGGCCTTAGAAGGTTCAGGCTTAGAAAGCTCAATTGTTTTTCCAATAAATAACATGGGTGTTGTATTGGTATCCACCTTAATTTCATTGATTTGGTTTGGCGAAAAGTTATCTATCAAAAACTATATAGGTGTAGCTATTAGCATTTTAGCCATTAGCTTAATTGCATTTAGTAATGGATAACCCTATAAAAATTAATAGTGTAACCAAACCTGGACAATCTCTTTTTAAAGAAAAAGGCAGTAAACATTTGGGTTTTATTTTTCCAGTTGCAAACGAACATAATGCAAAACAAAAATTAGAAGAGATAAAAAATCTTCATCCAAAAGCAAATCACCATTGTTTTAGTTACATAATTGCCAACGGAAACCAACCTTTTGAGCGTTATAGTGATGATGGAGAACCTTCAGGATCAGCAGGTTTACCAATATTTAACCAACTAAAAAAAGCTGAATTACAAAATTCTTTAGCTATAGTAGTTCGGTATTTTGGAGGAACAAAACTTGGGGTTGGAGGTTTAATAAATGCTTACAGAACTGCAACTGAATTAGCCATAGAAAATGCTGAAATTGTTTCAAAAATCCCAACCACTCAACTAAAAATAATTGTCTCTTTTGATAATATTTCTAGTGTAAACCAAATAATAAATCAAAACAGAATTGCCATTATTAACGAAGAATACACTAATAACTACGCTATTTTTGTTGAAGTTGAATACCATTTAATAACTTGGTTAAACTCTCTTTTCGAAAACTTACCTGATATAAAAATTGAAGAAATTTAAATCCCTTTTTATTTTACTTTTTTTCGCCTTGCAATCAATTGGGCAAAATACAAGCATAAAAGAGGTTTCGAAAAGTTATGTTAATCAAAAAGTTTCAACCGAAAATGAAAATATAAAATATTCTCCTTTTGCTACTTATTACTTTATTGAAAAAGAAATAAACGGAATATCTATTTATGATGAGTCATCAAAAATTTTGGAGCCCTACAGCAGTTTAAATTGTTTTGAAATAAAATCAAATAAACCAAAAAATACATATTCTATTGATAACCTTAAACAATTCAATAGTTCAGAAACAATTAAAAATCTATTGCCAGATAACATTCCTTATAAAATAGATTCAATTTACTATTACCATCAAAATGAACTAATTCCTGCATTTCAATTAAAATACTCTAAAAATGCAACGCACTTTGAAGAACTAATTGTCGACGAAAGTGGCGAAATTTTAAGCCAAAGAGATTTATTAAAATATCACAAAGCAGACACAGCTTTAAATGTTTGGGTTCACTACCCCGACCCTCTTACCTCTTCTAATACTGAGTATGGAGATTCTATATCTGACAATTTAGATAGTAATTCTGCTTTTTTAGAAAATCAGCTTTTTCAAAAATCTCTCAACCTTGATTTAAATTCTAATGGTGAAATCTTAACCCAAAATAAACATGTTTCCATTAAAGAGTTTTCCGCGCCTATTATTCCACCAAATGTATATGTGGATTCGATTCCAAAATTTACCAGAAATCAATCTGGGTTCGAAGACTTTAATGTAATTTATCACATCTCAAATTTTAAGGATTATTTAAATCAATTAGGTTATGGAAACCTAGTTAACTATATTATTGATGTAGATGCCCATGGTTTTAATGGCGCTGACCAATCCTCTTTTAATAGTTTTAATTCACCTCCCCGTTTAACTTTTGGTACTGGTGGTGTTGATGATGCTGAAGATGCAGATGTAATTATTCATGAGTTTGGTCATGCCATTTACAATTCTATTTCTCCAAATGCCCAAAATGGTAATGAGAGGGCCGCATTTGAAGAATCTTTTGGCGATTACCTTGCCGCTTCACATTCTAGAAAAACAAACCCTTTCAATTGGCATCAAATTTTTAATTGGGATGGACACAATGAGTTTTGGCCGGGAAGAATTGCAAACAGCAATAAGTTTTATCCAAACGATTTAAAAAACAACATCTATACTGATGGAGAAATGTTTACAGGAGCCTTAATTGAGATTTGGGAAAAGTTAGGTGCAGAAACAACAGATAAATTAATTATTGAATCAGTTTACAGCCACATCAACAACATTACCTTAAGAGATGCTGCAAAATTTATTGTTTTTGCAGATGACTTAATAAACAATGGAGCCAACAGAATCGAATTATGCAATGTATTTATTAATAGAGGGTTTTTACAAACATGTCCACCCGTTGGTTTGGAAGAAATTGAAAAACACCAAGAATTTCTAATTTATTCGCACGAAAAAAATGTGTATTTAGATAAAGTCGCAAGTTTTTCTTTACCTATAAAAATATACAATGCAATTGGGCAAGAGTTACATGTAATTAATGTTCAGAATCAAAATGAAGTTTTAAATCTTGAGCATTTGCCTGAGGGAGTTTATATTATAAAAACGCCCTATTTCGCGCAAAAACTTATTTTGACTCAATAAATTTTTCAAGCTTTTCTACTAAGTCTTTTGGAGCTTGGGTTGGCTTTTTGGTTTTAATATCAACAAACACCAAAGCAGTGTTTCCAAAATTTAGCAAATCACCTTTTTGGTTGTAGGTTTTATATTCAAACCTTATGCGGGCTTTAGGTATTTCTCTAATGGTAGTCTCAATTACAATTTCATCATCATAAAATGCAGGTTTTACATATTTTATTTGCAGTTCTAGCACAGGTAGCATTATGCCAGATTTTTCCAATTCGTTGTAACTAAAATTTAAACTTCTTAGAGCTTCTACCCTAGCTACTTCAAAAAAAGTTGCATAATTTCCATAATACACATAACCCATTTGGTCAGTCTCAGCGTATCTTATTCTAATTTTTGATTTATGAACAAACATTGTTTATTTTCGATAGTTGTTAATAAGTAAACAAATTAAAGGCATTTTAAAGCTATTTTATGCGGGAATTAATTTATTTTTTCTTGATAAAAAATTTGCTTTTCATTTTTTTTTGTCTCTTAATGTTTGGCTTAAAATCAGGTAATATTGGGTTAATATTTTACTGCTCAATAACTTGACTTAAATAACCGAAATAAGTACTAAAAATAGATGTAAAATTTCTTAAAGAAACAACCCTTATTTAGTTTTTTTTTCTACTTATTAATATGAATATTTGTAAGCCTTTATAAAAAGGGATAACTTTTATTGCCCCCACCGTTATCTAATTTTATAAAGGTAAGAAACTATTTTATTGACCTTAAAATTTGGGTATTTAACTAATGAGTAAAACACACGAAGAAGTTTGGAAAAGTTGTTTAGAAGTAATTCGAGACAACGTGAGTATCCAAAGTTACAAAACATGGTTTGAGCCGATTAAAGCAATCAAACTAAAAGACAATGTATTAACGATTCAAGTACCTAGTCAATTTTTTTATGAATGGCTAGAAGAACACTACATTACATTGTTAAAGAAAACCATCAAAAAAGAACTTGGGGCTGAGGGAAAATTAGAGTACAGCATTATTATGGAGAACAACTTCAACTCCAGCAAACCTCCCTATGCTATTAAAGTTCCTACATCTAATTCAAAAGATGTTCGCAACGCAGCGGTGGCTATGCCACTTGACATTGGATCTAAAACTATTAGAAACCCCTTTATTATTCCAGGACTTAAAAAAGTAGTTGTAGATTCACAACTTAATCCCAATTACTCTTTCGAGACCTTTGTAGAAGGCGAATCTAACAGATTAGCTCGCTCAGCAGGTTTTGCTGTAGCCAACAAACCCGGAGGCACAGCTTTTAATCCATTGCTTATTTACGGCGGAGTTGGTTTAGGTAAAACTCACCTTTCGCATTCTATAGGAATTGAAATTAAGAAAAACCACCCAAGCAAAACTGTATTATTTGTTGGTTCAGAAAAGTTTACCCAACAATTTATTGAATCTGTAAGAAACAACAACCAAAACGATTTTGTACATTTCTATCAAATGATTGATGTTTTAATCATTGATGATGTTCAATTTTTCTCTGGCAAAGAGAAAACCCAAGATGTTTTCTTCCACATTTTTAACCATTTACACCAAACAGGAAAGCAAATTGTTTTAACCTCTGATAAGCCACCTGTTGAAATGCAAGGCATGGAGCAAAGGTTATTGTCAAGGTTTAAATGGGGATTATCGGCAGATTTACAAGCACCTTCTTTAGAAACTAGAATTAAAATTCTAGAAATGAAAATGTACCAAGAAGGTATAGAATTGCCAAAAGAAGTAACCGAATATTTAGCCTACTCTATTACAACCAATATTCGTGAGTTAGAAGGGGCTTTAATTTCATTAATAGCTCAATCATCACTAAACAAAAAATCTATCACTTTGGAATTGGCCAAAAACATGATAGACAAGTTTGTAAAAAATACGGCACGTGAAGTTTCTATTGATTACATCCAAAAAGTAGTTTGTGATTATTTCGAATTACCAATTGAATTGCTAAAATCTAAAACTAGAAAACGTGAAGTAGTTCAAGCAAGACAAATTGCTATGTTTTTCTCCAAAAAAATGACCAAAGCTTCGTTAGCAAGTATTGGTGCTCAATGCGGAGGTAAAGACCATGCAACTGTTTTACATGCTTGTAAAACCGTAAATAACTTGCTAGATACAGATAAAAGATTTAGAGGCTACATTGCAGATTTAGAAAAGAAAATTGCAATACAATAGCATAAGTTTGATTTTTAATTTAAAACCGTCTCGCCAATAGGCTTGGCGGTTTTTTTATTTTTACAACATGGTGAAAAAAGTTTTGATGGTATGCTTAGGCAACATTTGTAGGTCGCCAATGGCAGAAGGAATTTTAAGAAAAAAAGCCTTTGATAAAGGAATTAATATTGAAATTGATTCAGCAGGAACAGGAGATTACCATGTTGGTGAACACCCAGATAAAAGAGCAGTTGAAACCATGGCCAAATGCGGAATTGACATTTCAGATTTAAGAGCAAGGCAATTTACCGTAACTGATTTTGATGAATTTGATGAAATTTATGCTATGGATGATTCTAACTATAAAAATATTTTGAGTTTATCTCGAAATGAACTTGATGAATCAAAAGTTACCATGATTTTAAACCTAACGAACAAAGGCGAAAACCGCTCAGTTCCAGATCCTTATTTTGGAGGGTTAGATGGGTTTGACAAAGTTTATTACATGCTTGATGATGCTTGTGAAGTAATTCTACAAAACAATTGATATGGCTGGTTTAGGGAAACTTTATTTAATTCCGAATTTTATTGGCGATGAAGAAATAGAAACTTCATTTCCACAAGAAAATCAAAACATAATTCAAAGTTTGAGTTTGTTTTTTGTAGAAAGAGAAAAGTCATCGAGAAGTTTTTTGAGTAAAATGAGTCACCCTTTAAGTTTTGATGAAATTAAACTTAAAGAGTTACCCAATAAAAAATCGAAGGGGTCAATTGGCTACGAATGGTTGCAGCCATTGCTAAATGGACAAAATGCTGGGCTTATTTCTGAAGCAGGTATGCCAGCCGTTGCCGATCCAGGAGAAAACTTAATCATGTTGGCCCATGAAATGGGAATTGAAATAAAGCCGCTTATTGGCCCCTCCTCTATTCTACTTGCATTGGCTTCATCTGGATTAAATGGTGAATCTTTTTCTTTTCATGGTTATTTACCAATCGATAAAAAGGAGAAAAGCAGAAAAATTAAGTTTTTAGAAGGGCTTTCACGAAATCAAGAGCAAACCCAAATTTTTATGGAAACTCCTTACAGAAATAATCAAATGATTGATGATTTGATAAAAATTTGTTCTCCATCAACCAAGCTTTGCTTAGCCGCTAACTTAAATACCTCAAAAAGTTACATTAAAACAAAATCTATTGAAGAATGGAAATCTTCGAAACCAAATCTTAATAAGGTTCCTTGCATTTTTTTATTGGGAATCTAATTCTCCATCAAAAAAATCAATTATTGGTCTAAAACCTATTTCTGTAGAAGGTGCTGTAATTCCAATTAATCGATCATTTCCATTTATTTGAAGCTCTTGAGAAGTACTTTGCCAACTTCCACCTTTAGTGCCCGGAGTTCCATCACCATAAATTACCATTTCGGCAACATTTCCACTCATGCAATACAACCCAAACGAGTTTGGAATATAAGATGCTACAGGCGCTGTAACATCATGTTCTCCTAATATTGAACCTGCCGTGGTTTTGGCATTTTCAAAAACTGTATCGCAATCTTCACATTTATTCTCACCTAATTCTAATTTAAAATTAGCCAAATAACATCCTTTTGAATTTCTAACATAAGGCCCGCCCCAAGGGTATTGAAATTGCGCACCACCTGCAGATGCAGCGTACTCCCATTCTTTCTCCTTGGGTAATCTAATTTTTGAAAATTGAATTTTAGATTTTCTAGAATCTATTTTCTCAATTTCATCAAATAACCATTTGCAGTAATTTTCAGCTCCTTTTCGAGATATATTTACAACAGGATAATTATTGTAAGCAGGATGAGAAAAATAATGGTCTTTATAAGGAGATGAACCTTCACCAAATTCATAAATCCATTGGTTTTGATCTGGTTTAGATTCCAAGAATTCCTGCTGCCTATTTTGCATCAGTAAATCAAAAAGATAAGTTCTATATTCTAAATTTGTAACCTCTGTAATTTGCATATAAAATGGTTCAATTTCTAAGGGGCCATCTGAATTTTTATTGTAAACACCACCAGGAATAAAACTAAAAACCTTTTTATCTGTCTTTAGCAAACTTTTTAGCATTTTCTCTTTTTGCTTAATTGTTTCCTTTCGGTCTTCTTCATTCAAATTTGGGAAAACATAAGCTTGTTTTTTTTCAAATTTAATTTCAGGCGTTTTCTTATTAAAATCGAGATGTATTTTTTTCATCTGTATTTCTATACTTTCTGGCAATTCAATTTTAGTTAGATAAACAGGCAGTGTATTAAGTTTAGAAATACTATCAATCCTATTTTCAGAATTATTAATATTCTTTATTTCTTCTGTTTTTATTGAATCTTGAATAATAATGAAATCATGCAAGTTTTGCTTTAGATTATTCTGATTTTTAGAATATTTAAAAAAACTAAATCCAACTGACAATGAGATAATTAAACCAATAAAAATTTTCATTGGTGATGAAAATTGAAAATAAAATGGCTTTTGTGAAAGAACACTTTGGGCTACTGAATTCATGATTTTATGATTTTGAGGGTTGTCTAAATCGAGATTTAAAAAGCTTTGCTTAACTAAACCATGTATTTGTTCAGATGTTATTGGGTTATTTTTCATGGTTTATGAGTTTAGTTTTACTTTTAATTGATGGATTAACTTCCCGTAATAAACCTTTAAGTTTTTTGTGGGCTTTTTCAAATAATTAGCAATTTCTTTATAGGTTAAGCCTTGGGCTCTAAGCAGAAGCAAATCTTTTTGCCAACTTTCTAATTTGGCCAATTCATTTTCCATTTCAACAAGTAAGGGTGCTTTTAATCTTGATGTTTCATCTTCAGGTTCAACCTTGGTTTGATTTGAAATATTTTCAATTACAGAATCCTCCATAGCAAATTCGTTTGTAGGATGATCTCTAAAATGATTTTTTAATAGGTTTATAAAAACCTTAAAAACAAAAGAATTAAGTTGATTATCTGCTTTAAAATCTAATTGGGAGAATTTATCGGCTACCTTAAAGCAGGTTTGGTTAATTAAATCCCAAGAAGTGTCTTCGTTAAGATTCCAAGTTTTTTTGGCATAAAAAAATAGCTTTTTGCCAAAATCTTTGTACAGTATTTCTGTAACCTTTTCAGGATTTAACTTGGCTTTATATAAAGTGCTATTTTTTAAAAACATTAAAGGGTTTTACCATAAAACACATTTAGGTAACAGAGCCTTAAAATTATGCTTTGTTTTCTAAATCAATTACGGTAATTTCTGGCGGCATTCCTACCCTACCTGCAAATCCAATGTGGCCAAAACCTCTGTTTACATATAAATACTGATTCTCTACATTGTACAATCCGCCCCAACGAGGGTATTTATATTTTACTGGACTCCATTTTATGCCTGGTATTTCAATACCAAACTGCATTCCGTGCGTATGGCCCGAAAAGGTAATGTCTATATTGGTTTTGCCTATTACTTGCTCATCCCAATGCGAAGGGTCATGAGAAAGAAGAAGTTTAAAAGCTTCCTCAGGCACATTTTGTCTGGCCTTAGCTAAATCGCCATATTGCACAAAAGGTGGTTTTCCCCAATTTTCAACTCCAATTAAATGAATTTTTTCGCCTTCTTTTTCAATAGTTCGGTTTTCATTTAAAAGTAAATCAAAGCCCATTTTTGCATGATATTTTTTTACCTCATCTAAATTTTCTTTTTTTACTTGAAGGTTTGGCCATTGGTAATAATCGCCATAATCATGGTTTCCTAAAATTGAAAATTTACCATAAGGTGCCTCTAGCTTATTAAAAATTTCATCCCAACCTTCCATTTCTGGAGCTACATTGTTAACCAAATCTCCTGTAAAGAAAATTACATCTGGTTTTAAGTTATTGATGGTTTCTATGGCTTTTGCTACCGATGGATGGTATTTTGGAAAACTACCAATATGAATATCAGATATTTGAACAATTCGAAATCCGTTAAAGGATTTTGGCAAATGGTTAAAACCTAATTTTTCTTTCAAAACCCTGAAAGCAAATCTCCCTCTAAATATTCCATAACCAATGCTTCCTAAAGAAATTGTAAAAAATGCAGCTCCCACATATGTCAAAAACTTCATTCTCGAAATAGGTTCGCCCGGAAGGTCTTTATTAGATATTTCGTTAAATAAAAAAGAGCCTCCTTTTCTCAATAAATGCAAAACATCATCTGCTAAATGAAAAACAGAAAATACTAGTTTAGACAAAACCATCATCATAATAATGGAGTTGATTAAAAACGACCAGCTGCTGTTTAGCGGGTTAACCATTACATCTAACTTTAGAAAAATGGCTGCCATCGCCAAAAGAAATAGTCCACTAATTCCCCAATATGTCCAATGTATAATTGTTTTTGTTTGTTGAGAGTTTAGGTCTTTGGTTAATAATTTTAATCCTTTAAAAGAATACAAATCAACCAAAATCATTATTCCTAAAATGATTAATAAAATAATAAAATAGCGTTCTCTCATTTTCGAATTGTTTGTTTTACAATTTGCTCTATTTCTTGAAGTCGATTTTCAACATCAAAACTTTCAACCAAAACATAATAAATACCAAGTTGTGCTAAAATTTCTTTCTTTTTTGCTAATTCAAAATATGCATCGGTATGCTGGTGGCCATCTTCAAGGTAATCGATAGCAAGTTTTATGTTAGGAAAAAAATAGGAGGTTTCAACTTCTCCTAAAACAAAATTATGCTCTACAGTTGTGTTGTTTAGCTCGGCTATTGAAAAAATTCTTTTTAAGAATATTTGGTATTCCATCAAAAAATAGCAACTAATTCAACCTCGTAAATTAGGGTTTGGAAAGGTTTTACAGTACCATTGGTTGAGCCTTTTTCGCCAAAGGCATAAAGCGATGGAATAATAAATGTAGCGTGACCTCCTAGCTTCATTTGCCTAACACCAATATTAAAGCCTGGTAATAATTGATCTGGGTCGCCTAATCTAACTTCAAGAGGTTTATTTAAAAAATAGGTATCATCTAAATGGGTTCCGTCTAGAAACCCTGCTTTGTAATGTATTAAAACACTGTTACCACTTGTTGGTCTCTCTCCTTTTCCTTCTTTGTGAGGAATAATATAAATTCCATCTACAAAGTATTCTTCTCCTATTTCATGCTCCTCCAAAAATTTTTTTAATTGAATTTGCTCATTCATTTCATCATCTTGTTTCCAAGCTATTTTTTTCTCTAAATCTTCAAGCTCCTTTGGCGAATACAACTTTGTAAGTCTTAATTCAGCTTTGATGGTTTCCAAATCTTTAGGAATGTATTTTACAAATGAAAAAGGCTCCAAAAGCAAATTTTCGGTTTCAATATAAAGAGATACACTGTCTCCTTGATGCATCATGTACAAAGCTTCTTGAATTGCACCTTTTGTGGAATTGTTGAACTTAATTAGTTTAACTCCACCTGAAGCCGAATTTGTATTGGTAAAAATAATTGAATCTTCAGGTGTACTTAGCACCAAATTGTAGTGCAAATAATCTCCAATTTCTGGATTTCTATCTCCGTCTCCAATATAGTTTATTCGATAATGTAATCCTGATTTGGTTATAGAATAACCTACGTGTTTTGAATACTGGCATCCATAAAAAAAGAGAATTGAAGCAAAAAACCAAAAGGTTACATTTCTCATTTAATCTCCAATATTTCAATATCGTAAACTATGCTTGCATTTCCTGGAATTTTATTTTGATCTCCAGTTAAACCATGTGCTAAATGTGAGGGTAAAATAAAAGTTGCTTTTGCTCCTTGATTTAAAAACAAAATACCTTCGTGCAGGCCACTTTCAACATTATCCATTCCAATTAAAAACTCTTGGGGACCAACTTCGTCTGATGAATAACAAACAGTGCCATCTAACAACGAAACTTTGAAGTTCACTTTAACTACTTCGCCATCTTTGGCCTTTGGTCCTTTGCCTTTTTGAGAAATCATGTACCTTAATCCAGTGCCTGTTTTTTCCATTTTCCAGCCTCTGCGATTAATAAAACCTTCAATTCTTTCGCTTTCTACTTCTATTCTAGATTGGTTGGCTTTAATTAATTCTTCATTTACATTTTTAGGAGGCGATTTTGATTTATCAGATTGCTGACTACAAGCTGCTAAACCCGAAAATAAAATGAAAATTGAAAAAACTAATTTGAATTTATTCTTTGGAAGAAGGATTTCCATATTGATGTACAATTTCTATTAACGATGAGCGTGAAATACCACCTGGATTTAAGCCCTGCTCACCGTCTGGAATATTTAAGTTTAATTCATCGAAATAATTATCCCAAGCAGGGAAAATCTCGTTTGTTTCTGGGTCTTTAAACGTCATTGGAAAAGTTTGAAAAACAGAATTTCCTGATGCATCTAAAAAGCACTCGTAAACCAATTCACTGCAATAAAACTGATTGTTGTTTAACACAAATCCATCATCATAAGGCTTACCCAAATGAGTTTTGGCCAGTTCAACGCATTTATTAATATCAATTCCTAAAGATTGTGCATTAGTATTTTTAAGCCTTCCAACAACTACCTTGGGATTTCCATTTTCATCAGAAGTTCTATTTAAGAATTCGTTTAAGGGAGTATAAACAACACCATTACCACCTGCCTCAATTACTTTGAAATTTCCATTCTCTTCAACCAAAATTCCGACATGAGAAAAATTGTAATTGTATACGCCTTGCGTAACTTTTTCAATGGCTTCGCAAAAATCTCCACAATCTAAATCTTGAAAAAGTAAATCTCCATTTTTTGGAGAATAACCTTGCGAAAACAACGAATTGCTAAAAATCAAAAAAGCAATCAATAAATTTAATTTCATACTTCAAATGGTTTTACAAGTTGAGACTCAGACTGAATTAATGCATTTTCGAACTCAGAAATGGTTTCTTCTAAAGATTTTAGACTTCTTCCACCTGCTGCGTTAAAATGCCCTCCACCACCAAAATGGGTATTTGAAAATTCATGTACGTTAAATTCTCCTTTTGAACGAAAAGAAAATTTTACTTTGTCGTCATCTTCTGTGATAAAAGTAGAAAAATTCATGCCTTTAATAGACAAGCCATAATTCACAAACCCTTCAGTATCGCCTTTTTTCACATTAAATTTCTTTTTATCTTCAAGAGTTAACCAAAAATAAATTGAATTCAATTCAGGAAAAACCTTCATTCTATTGTCTAAAATATGTCCTAAAAGTTTTAAACGAGTAATAGAGTTTTGATCGTAAATGCGGTTGTACACCTTATCAACTTCTACCCCAATTCGCATAAGTTTAGCCACAGTTTCGTGGGTTTTAGAGGAGGTAGAATTGAACCTAAAATTACCTGTATCTGTCATAATTCCAGCATACAAAGCTTCTGCTCCCAATTGGGTTTGCAAGTTTTCAATTTCTAAATCAACCAAAAAATCCCAAACAAGCTCAGAGGTTGAAGATGCAGATGTATCTGAAATGGTAAAATCTGGAAATTCATCAGGGTCTCTATGATGGTCTATGAGAACTTTTGTAGCTGTTGCATTTAGGACTTCATTCCCAAAATCATCACCTATTCTTGATAGTTTGTTGTAATCTAAAGAGAAAATAATATCTGCATTATTGATTAGCCTTTTGGCCTTTTCATGATGCCAATCAAATGCAACAATTCGTTTTTCGGTATCCATCCAATTTAAAAAATCAGGATAAATATCGGGCACAATTATTTCGATTCGATGACCAAGTTTATTTAAGGTTTCTGCTAATCCTACTGATGACCCAATTGCATCAGCATCAGGCGAAATATGGGTGGTAATTACAATATTTTTTGGGCTATTTAAAGCAGTTTTGATCTCTGAAAAATCCAATAGACTAATTTTTAACAAAAGTAGGTAAACAAAACAGGTTATTTAATTTTTATTAGGCATGTAGAATACTATTTTTGCAAAAAATTTATATACAAAATGACAGGTACAAGAACATATACCATGATTAAGCCCGAAGCGGTTGAAAAAGGTTTAGTAGGAGCTATTTTGGCCATGATTGAAAATGGTGGATTTAGAATTGTTGCTTTGAAAAAAACACAATTAAGTAAAGCTGAAGCTGGAAAATTTTATGAAGTTCATGCTGAAAGACCTTTTTATGGTGAGTTAGTTGATTACATGAGCAGCGGACCTATAGTTGCTGCAATTTTAGAAAAAGATAACGCTGTTGCTGATTTTAGAGCATTAATTGGTTCTACAGATCCTGCAGAAGCTGCAGAAGGCACAATCAGAAAAGCTTTTGCTGAATCAAAAGCAAAAAATGCAGTTCACGGTTCAGATTCTGATGAAAATGCAGAAATTGAAGGAAATTTCTTTTTTGCAGGTAGAGAAAAATATTAATTTTTACCAACGGTAAATTCTTACAAAACATAATTTGTATATTAGTTCAACTAATTAAATGGATATTTTTAATAAAATTTTAATTATCGATGATGACCCTATCCATAACATGGTTAGCTCTAAGTTGATAGAAAAAGCAAAATTTTCGAATAAAACTGATAAGGTTTTAAGTGGGAAATTAGCGTTAGAATATTTATCTCGAAATGCCAAAGAAAATTCTCTTCCTGAATTAATTTTTTTAGACATCAATATGCCATTAATGGATGGATGGGAGTTTCTTAAACATTATGAAGAGTTTAGAAAAGAAAACGCTGTTGATATTCATATTTTAATGCTTACTTCTTCTATATCACCTGAAGATATTGAAAAATCGAAGAACCACCCACTAGTTTTTGAGTTTGTTACAAAACCATTGTCAATTGATAAATTGAACGATATACGAAAGAGTTTAACATTAGCATAAAAAAAGGGGCGAATTAATCGCCCCTTTTTTTTTAATTTTTTTTTTGTTTTTACCTAGCTCCACTTTTAAACTCCCCGATAGCGTTTGAAGTAAACTCAGATAAAACCAATTTACCACTCATTTCAGCTCTTTTTTCTAAAAGCTCATCCCAATGGTCTGTTCCTTCCCAAAAATTACCCTTTAGCAATTGCATTGCTTCTGGATTACTTTCTGATAGTTTATGAGCTAATACATTTATTGCATCATCCATTTCTGAAACAGTTTCGAAAATCTCAGCGTACAAACCTTTTTGTTTTGCCCAACTAGCACTTTGCCAGTTGGTTGCGTCTATAGCCAACTGACTCATAGCCGAGTTTCCAATTTTTCTTGCAACGGCAGGACCTACTACAAAAGGGCCTATTCCAATAGCAAGCTCAGATAATTTAACTGATGAAGCTTCGGTTGCAAAACAATAATCAACAGCTGACGCCATTCCTACTCCTCCTCCAACTGCTTTACCTTGAACTCTGCCAATAATAAATTTTGGGCATTTTCTTGCTGCGTTTATTACACGGGCAAAACCCATAAAAAATTCTTTTCCTGTTGGGTAGTCTTCAATGCTCAATAATTCATCAAAAGAGGCTCCTGCACAAAATGCTTTTTCGCCTTCACTTTTTAAAACCAAAACTTTAATAGAATCTTTTTTTCCTGCTTCAGTAATGGTTTCTGCCAATTGTTTTAAAACCTTACCAGGTAAAGAATTACTTTTTGGGTGAAAAAAGGTAATTGTTCCAATCCCGTTTTCTTCTTCTAATTTTACCCAACCTTGATTGATAATATTTTCTTCCATGTTAATTAGATTGATCTCTTTTTTTAACCATTGTTAAAATTGTTGCAACCGCAACAGTCTCATTTTCTTGATCATAAACCTCCACATAAAACTTTACAATTCCTTTAGCAATGTCTTCTTCATCTTTCTTTTCTTGCTCTATTTTTTCTTTAACAGTAAGTTTTACTCCTATGGTGGTTCCTGCATAAACAGGTTTGGTAAATCTACATTCTTCCAATCCGTAATTGAGTAAAACAGGACCTTTTTTGGCGTCAACAAACAATCCTGCAGCAGCAGATAAAATAAAATAACCATGGGCTACTCTTTTGTCAAATGTGGTTCCTTCTAAAGAGGTAACATCTGTATGAGCGTAAAAGTGATCCCAACTAACATTGGCAAAACTTACAATATCAGAATCTTCGATTGTTCTTTTATGCGTATAAACAGTTTCACCAACTATTAAATCTTCAAAATATTGGCGAAACAAATGGTCTTTGGCTTCTGGTCTATCTCCATTTGGTTGATATATTTGAGTAACTTCTGTTAAGGTTGTTGGACTGCCCTGAATTGCTGTACGCTGCATATAATGCAATACTCCGCGTTTACCGCCCATTTCTTCTCCTCCTCCTGCTCTACCTGGTCCGCCATGAACTAATAATGGCAAAGGAGAACCATGACCTGTACTTTCTTTAGCACAATCTTTATTTAAAATTAAGATTCTACCGTGGCTTGTTGCAGCGTTTAAGGTGAATTCTCTAGCTACTTTATTGTCTTGTGTAGTTATAGAACATACCAAAGACCCTTTGCCTAATTTAGAAAGTTTGATAGCTTCATTTAAATCTTTGTAAGGCATAATTGAAGAAACAGGACCAAAAGCCTCAACATTATGTACATCTGTTTTTTCAAACGGATTGCTGTTGAAGAACAAAATTGGCGACATAAATGCACCTTTTTCAGCATCTGCTCCTTCTAAAGTAACCTGATTAACATCTCCATAGACTACTTCTTGGCTTAATGAAAGTTGAGCAACTTTTTCTTTTACTTCATTGCGTTGAGCCAAATCAGCCAAAGCACCCATTCTAACATTTTCTAGCTCAGGGTTACCAATAATGGTTTTTGCCAAACGAGCAGAAAGTGCTTTTTTAACTTCCTCTACTTGATTTTCGTGAACAATTACTCTTCTAATGGCAGTACATTTTTGTCCAGCTTTTACAGTTATTTCTCTTACAACTTCTTTGATAAATAAGTCAAACTCTTCGTGATTTGGTGTAACATCAGGCCCTAAAATGGCTGCGTTTAAAGAATCCGCTTCCATATTAAATGGAACAGATTCTTCAATTAATCTTGGATGAGATTTTAGTTTTCTTCCTGTCCAAGCAGAACCAGTAAAAGTTACTACATCTTGAGATTCAACAGTATCTAAAATACCATTGGCAGAGCCACAAAGTAATTGCAGCGCCCCTTCAGGTAAAATTTTTGAATCAATAATATCTCTAACCATGCATTCGGTTAAGTAAGAAGTATTGGTTGCAGGTTTTACCAAGGCAGGAACTCCTGCCAAAAAGTTTACTGCTATTTTCTCGAGCATTCCCCATATTGGGAAGTTAAATGCATTGATGTGTATTGCAATTCCTTCTTTTGGAACACAAATATGATGACCTGTAAAAGTTCCACCTTTTGAAAGCCCAATTGGGTCGCCTTCTACGTAATATGGTAAATCTTGAAACTGTCTTCTTAAACTCGCATTCGCAAATAGGTTTCCAATTCCACCTTCAATATCAATCCACGAATCAATTTTGGTTGCGCCGGTTTGGTAGGATAAAGCGTAATATTTTTTAAGATTTTTTCTTAAGAAAAAGGCCAACGACTTCAGCATTCTACCTCTTTCATAAAAAGTCATTGAGCGAAGTTTTGGATTTCCTACTTCACGACCATATTGTAAAATTTTCTCAAAATCTAATCCTTGTGTTGTGGCCAAAGCAATTGGGCTTCCATTAACCGCATTGGTTAATAGTTTTCCCTCGCCATCTCCTTCAATCCAATTTCCTAAAACGTAATTTCCTAATTTTCTCATTATTGTTGATTTTGTTCAGGATAAACATCTTTTATTCCTGTGTTCCAAAACATAAAGCTCCAAATATCAGCTTGTTCTTCAATTATTTTAGAGGTTGGTTTGCCTGCTCCATGTCCAGCTTTTTTCTCAATTCTGATAATGGTTGGAGCGCTTCCTTGCTGAGAAGCTTGCAATTGAGCAGCAAACTTAAAAGAATGGGCAGGTACTACTCTATCATCATGATCTGCAGTAGAAACCATTGTTGCGGGATAATTTGCAGGCTTTAAATTATGCAAAGGTGAATATGCATACAAATAATCGAATTGGGCTTTAGAGCTATCGGCGCAGCCATACTCAGGAATCCATCCCCAACCTACGGTAAACTTGTGATACCTCAACATATCCATTACACCAACAGCTGGAAAAGCAACCGCGAATTTTTCTGGAGCTTGGGTCATGCATGCACCAACCAACAAACCGCCATTTGAGCCACCTCTTATAGCCAATTTTTCTTTTGAGGTGTAACCTTCTTTTACCAAATAATCTGCAGCAGCAAGAAAGTCATCAAATACATTTTGCTTTTTTTCTAACATTCCTGCTTTGTGCCACTCTTCGCCAAACTCGCCACCACCGCGTAAATTGGCCAACGCGTAAACACCACCATTTTCTAGCAAAATAATATTGGCTGTGCTAAAAGAAGGAGTTAAACTAATGTTGAATCCGCCATAAGCATAAAGCAACGTAGGATTTGTTCCATCTAGTTTTAAGCCCTTTTTGTGAACCAAAAACATAGGAACTTCAGTTCCATCTTTACTTTTATAAAATACTTGTTTCGATACAAAATCATCTGGATTAAACTTTAAATCGGGCTTGAAGAATAATTCTGAATTTCCACTTTCTATATCATACTTAAAAATAGAAGTTGGGTAATTAAAAGATGTGTAATAGTAATAAAGGTCTTTGTCTTCGGCCCTTCCGCTAAATCCTCCTGCTGTGCCAACACCTGGAAAAGGCACTTCTCTAATTAATGAACCATCATAATTCATTTGGTAAACTTTGGTAGAAGCATTTTCAAGATAAGAAGCAAAAAGGTTACCTCCCACTGTTCCTACCCCTTCCAAAAGATTTTCTTTTTCAGGAACAATATCAACCCAATTTTCTGGAGATGGGTTTTTTAAGTCTATTTTAACCAAACGATAATTTGGTGCTCCAATATCTGTTAAAACATAAAAGCTTCCTTCTTTATGATCTACAATATTGCTTTTGTTTTCGAAGCCTGTAAAAAGTTTCACAAACTCGCCTTCTAATCCTTTTTCTATGTTTTTATAATAACATTCATAACCATCTGTTCCTAAAGCACGGTATAAAACAAAATATTTTTTGTCTTCGGTTGTGCCTCCATAATGATACATATTTGGGCTGTTTTTGTCTTCGAAAATCAACTTGTCGTTAGCTTGAGCATCACCAAGTTTGTGGTAATAAACTGAATGAAATTTATTTTCGGCTGAAAACTCTGTTCCTTCTTTTGGTGCAGGATATCTAGAATAGAAAAAACCATTGTTTAACCAAGAAGCACCTGAGAATTTAACCCATTTAATTTCATCTTCTAAATCGGTGTTGGTTGCGATTTCTCTTACCATTATTTTCTGCCAATCGCTGCCTGCTTCGTTTACAGCATAAGCAACATACTTTTTATCTTGTGAGCTTCCGAGTAAACTTACAGAAACTGTCCCATCTTCTGAAAGTGAATTTGGATCGATAAAAACCATTTCTTCTCCATCTTTACCCAATTTATAGTAATAAACAGATTGGTTTTGAAGTCCATCGTTTTTAGAATAAATAAAGTATTCGCCAATTTTTCGGGGAGCTCCAACTTTAGCATAGTTGAATATTTCTTCGTACCTATTTTTTATTTTATCTCTGTAAGGTATAGAAGCCAAATAGTTATTGGTTACTTCAATTTGGGCATCAACCCAAGCTTCGGTAGGTTTTGAGGTGTCTTCCTCTAACCATATGTATGGGTCAGGAACATTAGTGCCAAAATAATTATCTACAACATCAACCTTTTTGGTTTCAGGATAGTTAATTGAATTTTCCATTTTAGTTTCTTTGGGTTGGCAGGCTGTAATTGCCAAAGCGGGTAAAAATAAATAGTAGATTTTTTTCATGCGTCTTCAATAAAATATCTTGCTAAAATAAAGTTTATCAGGCTGATGAATCAATAATTTGTTACAAGAGGAAATTGAAACCTATTTACCAAACAATAACTTTCTGTGTAAACGAATTGTTTTGAGAATTTACTATAATAAAATAAGTTCCTTTGGGTTGATTTATATTAATGTTATAAGTTAGATTATCAATTCTAACTAAATCAAATTCAATATTTTGTGATAAATAATTTAAGACCTGAATATTTTCAATTTCACTATTAAGGTTTAACACAAAATTACCTTGATTAGGGTTAGGGAAAATTTGAAAATTAGGCTCAGAGTTCATTTCGTAAATGGCTAACTTTTGATCCCAACTAATATCAATAGTAGCGTTTTGGGTGTTTAAATCTGTAGTTTCAAAAGTAAGTTGGGTACTATTTAAGGTTTGGCTTAGTGGGTCAATTTCAATTTCTAAAACAAATGATTCTGATGGATTTAGAACCAAAGTACTGGTTGCAGGTAAATTCAAAATTTGGTGATTGCCATTGGTAAATTGAAAATTTGAAATAGTTATGGCAGTATTTCCGAAATTAGAAATTGCTTTTTGTAAAATGGCCTTTTCTGTAATTTGGTCAACTTCTTCAAAATAAATTGGTGAGACATCTGCCACCAAGTTATAAACTGGAAAAGCGTTAGAAGTACCTGAAAGCTTTGTAATTCGATGAATTAATTGAGGATAATCTACAAATGGATTTCGGTTTTTCTGAACATTTTCAATAGCATTATTTCTATTAATAGATTTTTGGGTTGGCAAATTTTCTAAATGCCATTGACGCAAGGTTTGTTCTTGAGGTGCAAAAAAGTTGGTGTAGTCTTGGTGTCTTACCACAAAATACATCATAGCTCTTGCGGCATCTCCTTTGTGTTCGTTTCTAGGTTCGAAAGTTCCGCTTAAAAGCTTTGATCCTCCTACACTCCAACTTGGATTGCCTTGAATGTTTCCAAAAGGATTGTTGCTTCTTACACTATTTGATGAAGCATCAACAGGAAACAAGTGATGAATATCGCCTTGCATAGGCTGGTTGCTGTTAAATTTTGATTGGGGAAAAGTATGCTCGCAATTAAAGTTATTTGAATTTGCTCCTGCTCTCGTATTAAAAGTTGCCATTCTTCCGGTATAAACACACTCTACATCTCCTCCAACATTATCAATAGTGCCATACATATTATCTCTAGCGGTGTTGTACGATAAAGAGTAAAATGGATTTGAAAGTCTAGCTTTTAAAGCAGTTTTAAGGTCTTCTTCGCTTTTATTTTGGATTGAATTGTAATATGTATTTGAAAATTCGCCTTGTGCGTGAAAATTGATATTTATTGATTCTCCATTTGTGAAAACAACTAATGGATCTTGTTTAAAAAGAATATTTTGTTGTGGAGCAAACTCAAACATTACAAAAAGTGAATCGTTTGCCACGATGGTTTTGCCTGATGAAAAATTAGCTTTGAAAGGTGAATGTTGGTAAACCTCAGGGAAATAAATGGTATCAATATCAACAGAACTATTGGATTGGTTATGAATATACACGCCGACATTTGATGATTGAAGCTCATTTGTACTGGGAAATAAAACTGAATCTTTATTGATAACAAAATTTTGACAATTCGCGAAAAGCGTTACCAATAGAGCAATTGAGGTAAAAAATATTTTCATTTTACAAATGTACAAGAAGCTTAATAGGTAAAATTATATGGTGTTATTTAAAGATTAACAATTTTTTTTTGTTAAAACCTAATTCCAGCCTCAAATCCAATCCAACTTTGGTAAACAGCATCAGAATATGGGTCGATTTTTTGAGAAAAATCAAATGGTGCAATTTCGAAGGTTGCTTCTTCTAAGTTTTGCGCGGAAGGCTCTCTTAACAAGAGATTGAAAGTAGGACTAAAAAATACATCTAACCCATTGTTGGCTTTAATGCCCAAAGAAAATGCGGCCCTATTCAACAAATTAACTCCTTTGTAAAATTCGCCATTTCTACTCATTTGAATAGAAACCGTACTTACTGCCAATTGAATTTTCTTTTTTCCAAAAATCATGCTTCCAAAACCATAACCTACGCCCCAATCTTTTTTGCCTTCAGTGGCTTCTAACGCGCCATAAAAGATGTTGTGAAATCCGTATGAACCTGTTTTAAAAGCCAAACTTGCCATGCCTAATTCATTGTAGGAAAACTCAAATTTATGAAGCCCGTTTTTTACAATGTTGATGGCTCCAATGGTTAAGCCATTGATGGAATCTGCATAATTAATAATTCCTATTTGCATACCATTTACCTTCATTCCAACATTTAAAAATGGAGCAAACTGAATTCCGTTTACATTGCCACTTACGTTTGAAAAGCCTGCCAATTGGATTCCGTTAAATTGTCCTTCATGAACATTTAAAAAGCCAGATGCTTGAATGCCATAAAATTTTCTTGAACTTGTATTTAAAAATCCTGCTGCTTGAATCCCTAAAAACGATCCTGCCGTGGTGTTGTGAAAACCACTAAGCTGAAACCCTTTAAAATCTCGCGTGGTTATGTTGGTAAATCCTGCCGCTTGAAGCCCTATAGTTTCTCCTCTAGAGATATTTGAAAAGCCTGAGAAATGAATTCCATTTAATTGCTTGTGCGTGTAATTAAAAAATCCACCAAATTGAATTCCATTTGTTTGGCCGCCATTAACATTGCCAAAACCAGCAACTTGTAGCCCGCTAACATTTTTCCTAGCAATGTTTAAAAAGCTGGCAAACTCTGCCCCCTCTAATCCGTAACTGTAACCTGAAAATGCATTGAATGAAATATTGTTGATAGCCCATCCGGAATTTAATTTATGATTATTTAAAGGCGGCACAAAACCAAACTGAAATGGGGCATAAAAAGGTGTTTTTTTGTTTTTAGCAATTGGTTCATTTATTTTATTAGAATCACTTAGGTTTTCTTCAATAATTTGATTTTGATCTAAAACTTCGTCAGCAATAAAGGCTTTAACTAAAAAGTTTTTTTCTATTGAGGCAACTGGCTCATATAAAGGCTCATATTTAATGGAAGGCAAAAAAGAATAATACTCAGGAATTGGCATTAAGCTCAAATTCATTTCACTTACATTGGTTTGAATCTGAATTTTCTTTTCGTTAAAATCTTGATGAAAGAAATAAACCTCAAAAGAATCTAAGTAGGTTCCAAAGCTAAATTGGTAATTTCCTGATGAATCTGTTATTGTAGATAAGTTAGCTTGTTTAATACTCAACCTAACATTTGGAACTGGTTTTGCGGTTCGGTAATTCGAAATTTTTCCTCTTAACTTTACCTGATTAGGTTGCTTTTGGTAAAAAACGAAACTATTATCAAGTTGCTTAATACCGATAGATGCATCATTAATAATTTGATTAAAGATCACCAAGGGTAATTCTCTTTTTACATTACAATAAACTTTTGGATGGTTTTCGAAAATTGACGGATTGTACGAGTAAGTATACCCTGTTTGGTTAGCAATATTTTGAATAGCCTCATCCACGCTAACCCCATTGGCCTGAAAGTTTATTTTGCCAGCTTCTTGAGATTTTAGGCTATTCGCTGAAATTAAAAAAATTGAGATTAGGCAATACCTAACAACCTGAGCCATCCAATTGGTAGATCTTTCCATCTTTTTCAATTTGAAGGTTTAGCGTTAAGCTAAGGGTTTGCATTATTTGCTCTATGGTTTGGTTATCGAACCTTGCAGTTAGGGCACATTGTTCTATTTCAGATTTTTTAAGTGTTATTTTCACTTCATAAACCTCTTCTATTTTTTTAATTACTTCGGTAAGGTTTACTTTATCAAACTGAAGGATTTTTGTTTTCCAAGCAATAAAATTTGGGTCGTTATTAATTTCCTTGATCAGCTTTTTATCAGCTTTATTAAAAATTCCTTTTTCACCTGCTTTTAAAACTACTTTCTTCTCTTCTCCTTTTTCATCTTTTTCGTTGCTAGATAACTGAACACTGCCTTCATTTACAATTACTTCAGTTTTTTCTCCTCCTGTTTGGTCTACCAAAAACTCTGTACCTAAAACTTTTATTTGTGCATTAGTTCCATCAATAACAAAAGGTAACTTCTCATTCCTTTCAACATCAAAATAGGCATCGCCAACTAAAGCAACTTTTCTAGTTTTTTGGTTAAATGTGCTTTGGTAACTAATTGACGAATTTGGTTTTAGGGTAATTATTGTTCCATCTGGCAACGATACTTCTTTAGAAGTGTTTTCAGCAAAAACTTGAATGGTTTCAACGTTAAAAAACAAGCTATTTATCAAGTTCACTGATAAGATGAGTCCAATAAATACAGCTGCAGCCCAATACAAACTTTTGTAAGTAGGGTTAGCTTTTTCAATTGAAATTACAGGAGTTTCATCTTTTTTTGGAGCATTTATTTTTGATGATACTTTTTGCCAAGCTAAATCAGCATCAAAATTTACTTCTTCAGTTTTAACTTGGGTGAGTTCAAATAACTTTTGGGTATCTTCAAATTGCTTTAAATTTTGTGCAGAAAGGTTTTTCCATTCTTCCACTGCACTATTTTCTTCCTGAGTTAAATCTCCCTGAAAATATTGCCACAACAGCACTTCATCGATATGGTTAAACTCTTTAGACACTTCTATTTAAATCTAAGACAACTGAAATATATTTTACCCCTACGTTCACAAAAACTTTTTTACTATTAAAATAAAAACGATGGTTAAAAATTCGGCCAATTCAACCCGCATAACCTTTAAAGCTTTGCCCATTTGATTTTCTACAGTTTTTACCGATATATTTAAATATTCAGCAATCTCTTGATATTTCATTCCTTTAAACCTAGAGAGTTCAAAAACCTCTCTACATTTTTCTGGTAATTTACTTAAGGCCAAATCAATATTGGTTGAAACTTCATTTGCTGTAATTTCTTCAGTTGGCTCTCCAAAATGTTTTTCTTCGGCAGCATGGGCTTGCCTTACTTTTAAATGCTTTAAATAATTAAAACAGGCATTTCTAACTGATGAATACAAATAGCTCTTTAAAGAAGTTTCAATAGATATTTCATCTCTTTTTTCCCAAAGCTTTACAAATGTGTCTTGCACCAACTCTTCTGCTTCATCCCTATCTCCTAAAAACCCTAATGCAAAACCGCACAAGGGAGCATAAAACATTTTAAAAAACTTTTCAAATGCTTGCTGATTTCCTTGTTTTATTTCGGAAAATATGAGTTGGAGGTTAGGTTGCAATGTTTTGGTTTGGTTCGCAAAAGTAATCGGAAATGATAAATACCGAAAAACAAAGAATGCCAGTTATTTTTGCAAGATGATTGGTGAGGATATTCAAACGGCATTAGAGCATTTAAACAAAGGAGATTTAGTGGCTATACCTACTGAAACAGTGTATGGTTTGGCAGGAAATGCTTTAAATACCGAAGCTATTGCTAAAGTTTATAGCACGAAGAATAGACCATCATTTAATCCACTTATTGTTCATGTTGCTAATATAGAAGAGGCAAAAAAATATGTTTTAGATTTTCCTGAAGACGCTGAGAAATTAGCCAAAGCATTTTGGCCTGGTCCACTAACATTATTACTCAAAAAGAACGATTTAGTTCCAGATGTAGTTACAGCTGGAAGCGATTTGGTTGCCATTAGGGTTCCTAATCACCCAAAAACTTTAGAATTATTAAGTTCATTAGATTTTCCATTGGTAGCTCCGAGTGCAAATCCCTACCAGTTTATTAGTCCTACTGAAGCAAATCATGTAGAAGAACAATTGGGAAACAAAATACCTTATGTTTTAGATGGTGGAGCCTGCAAACTTGGAATTGAAAGCACCATTATTGGTTTTGTTGATAATGAGCCAATAGTTTTTAGATTAGGCTCTTTAACAAGAGACAAAATAGGAAAGTTAATCAACAAAACCGTTCGGTTAAATACATCTGATGGTAATGCGGTAGCACCTGGAATGCAAAAACTACATTATGCGCCAAGTAAAAAGTTTTTTCTTGGAAATTTACTTCAACTTACTACAATTTTTAAAAGTAAAAAGTTGGGCGTATTGAGTTTTAGCAAACCTTTTAAGGGCAGTAATATTGTGTTAAACAAGATTTTATCTCCAACTGAAAATATAGCCGAAGCTGGCGCAAACCTATTTTCTTATTTGCATGAATTAGAAAAAGCTGATGTAGAAGCTATTGTTGCAGAAAGACTTCCTTCCAATGGAATTGGAAATGCAATAAACGATAGACTTGAAAGAGCTGCAGGTAATTAGCTCATTATCTCTTCAATATTAGCTTTTATTTTTACCGCCAATTCATCTGTTGGTAAATCGTTTTCATCTGTTCCGAAAGGGTCTTCTATTTCTTCTGCCAAAAGCTCTATACTTAGTAAAATGTAAAGCAATAAAACTACTATTCCAACAGTATAAAAGCCAAATAAATCAACAAAAGCAAAGGGTAAAGTAATCATGAAAACAAATATGAACTTCTTCATAAACATGATGTAAGAATAAGGAATAGGTGTGTTTTTTATGCGTTCACAAATTCCTGTAACATCAGTTAAAGCAACTAACTCATTGTCTAAAACACGGTATTGTTCCGCATCAATAACATTACTTTTTTTGAGCTTATTTACTTCCTGATAAAGGGCCAAAGCAATAGCATTCGGAATGTGTTTTGTTTGCTTTAAGTTTAAGTGAGAAAACTCCAAAGAAAACTGATCATTAGGTAAATTATCACGTAAATGATCTTTCAAGGCATAGGGGTAAGAAACTAAAAGCTCTTTTAACCTGATGTAATTAGGTTCGTTGTTAGGAATTATTGCATTAAACTTTAAAGCCAAATTTCGGGAATTGTTCACCAATGTTCCCCACGCTTTTCTACCTTCCCACCATCTATCGTAAGCACTGTTGGTTCTAAAAACTAGAAAGAAGCCCAATACAATTCCCAAAATACTGTGAACTGCAGTTGTGCTAATAAATTCAATTTTGAGATAATAAAAAGCTAAACTTACCCCCAAAGTGTAAATAGAAATTAACACCATAGCTGGAAACAAGCTTTTTATGATTGCTCTGCTGTAACTATGAAATATAAGAGAAAACCAACTTTTTGGATTATAATTTACCATGTTGGAAAACTACTAATTTTCAATAAAAATTATTGAATTTTGTTAGCTGCTCTTTTTCTATCGTGTTCTTTTAAGAATATTTTTCTAATTCTGATAGACTTGGGAGTTACTTCTACATACTCATCTCCTTGAATATATTCTAAAGCCTCTTCTAATGTAAATTTCTTTGGCGGAGCAAGCTTCACTTTATCATCAGCACCTGAAGAACGCATGTTGCTCATCTTTTTGGTTTTGGTGATGTTTACATTTAAATCAGAGCCTCTTGTATGTTCTCCAATTACTTGGCCTTCGTAAATATCTTCGTTAGGAGCTACAAAAAAGTAACCTCTATCTTGTAAGTTATTTAAAGAGTAAGGAATTGATTTTCCGTTTTCTAAAGAAATTAAAGAACCATTAATTCTACCTGGAATCTCTCCTTTGTATGGTTGAAACTCAAGGAATCTATGAGTCATAATGGCTTCACCAGCTGTAGCGGTAAGTAAGTAGTTTCTCAAACCTATAATTCCCCTTGAAGGAATGATGAATTTTAAAACTACCCTATCCCCTTTTGGGTCCATGCTTAACATTTCACCTCTTCTAAGAGTTACAGATTCAATTGCTTTTCCTGAAACATTATCTGGTAAATCAATTGTTAGCTCTTCAACAGGCTCGTTTTTAACACCATCAATTTCTTTGATAATAACTTGTGGCTGACCAATTTGAAGTTCGTAACCTTCTCTTCTCATGGTTTCAATCAATACTGCTAAATGTAATACACCTCTACCAAATACTTTAAAAGATTCTGAAGTTTCTCCAGGAGTTACCCTTAAAGCTAGGTTTTTTTCCAATTCTTTGTCTAATCTATCTCTTACGTGACGAGATGTTACAAATTTTCCTTCTTTACCAAAAAACGGTGAATCGTTAATGGTAAAAAGCATACTCATAGTAGGCTCATCAATTTTTATCGATCTTAATGCAATTGGGTTTTCTTCGTCTGAAACTGTATCACCAATTTCAAAGTTTTCTAGTCCAACAATGGCACAAATATCTCCTGCTTGAACTTGCTCAACTTTTCTTTTTTCGAAACCTTCGAAAAGGAATAAATCTTTAATTTTTGTTTTGTGAATTTCACCGTCTCTTTTTACCAAAGCTATTCTTTGGTTTGCTTTTAATTCACCTCTTTGTAATCTGCCAATAGCAATTCTTCCAACAAACGAAGAGTAATCTAATGAAGTAATTAACATTTGTAATGTACCTTCTTCAACAGTAGGAGCAGGAATTTCAGCTATTACCTTTTCCATTAAATAAGTAATATCTGATGTTGGGTTGCTATGGTCAGGCCCCATCCAACCATTTTTGGCAGAACCAAAAACAACTGGAAAATCTAATTGCTCTTCTGTAGCATCAAGGTTGTACATTAATTCAAAAACAGATTCTACCGTTTCTTCTGGAGTACAATTTTCTTTATCAACTTTATTTACTACAACAATTGGCTTTAAACCAAGCTCAATAGCTTTTTGTAATACAAATCTTGTTTGTGGCATTGGACCTTCAAAAGCATCTACTAAAAGTAAAACTCCGTCAGCCATATTTAAAACTCTTTCTACCTCACCACCAAAATCGGCGTGACCAGGAGTGTCAATAATGTTTATTTTGTGGTCTTTATAAATAACCGAAACGTTTTTCGAAACAATTGTAATTCCACGTTCACGCTCTAAATCATTGCTATCCATAATTAATTCACCCGGTCTTTCATGTTCTTTAAACAAGTTTCCTGCGTGAAGCATTTTATCAACTAGAGTAGTTTTACCGTGGTCAACGTGAGCAATAATTGCTATGTTTCTGATTTTCATTGTAAGCTTTTAAAAATGGCTGCAAAAGTAGCTAACAAGAGCGTTCAAATAACATATATAAAAATTAACCTCCATGTTTAAACAAATTGGTATTTTTTTGCTTTTAAATTGAACTAAACTTTGATAAAATGAGAAAAATTATGATTCTTTTTTCTGCTACTCTATTGCTATGGAGCTGCGGAAATTCTACAAAACCAGAAACACAAGAAAAATCAGAAACAACAGCCGAAGAAAAAACCGAAGTAACCGCCAATGAACAAGAAGTAGTAACCGAAGAAGTTAGCTACGAAGCAGATGGAATTACCATGAATGGTTTTATTGCCTACAAACCAGGAGAAGAAAAATCAAAACCTGGAGTTTTAGTAGTGCACGAATGGTGGGGACATAATGAGCATGCAAGAAACAAGGCAAAAGCATTGGCTGAACTTGGTTATGTTGCTATCGCTATAGATATGTACGGCGAAGGCAAACAAGCAGCACATCCTGATGATGCTGGTAAATTTGCAGGCATGGTGATGCAAAATATTGATGGCGCAAAAGCTAGGTTCGAATCAGCTTTAACTCAATTAAAAGCGAACAAAAACGTAAACCCCGAAAAAATTGGAGCTATTGGTTTTTGTTTTGGCGGAAGTGTGGTGATGACAATGGCCAACATGGGAATGGATTTAGATGCTGTTGCAGCTTTTCACAGTGGAGTAGCTTTGCCAGTAATGCCAAAAAAGGGGAAATTACACACGCCTATTTTGGTTTGTAATGGCGCTGAAGATCCGTTTGTAAAAGAAGAGCAAAAGGTTACTTTTAAAGAAATGATGGATGAATCTGGTGTTGAGTACAAATACATTGATTATCCGGGAGCTGTTCATGCATTTACAAATCCGGGCGCTGATGAAATGGGTAAAAAATTCAATTTACCTTTAGCTTATAACAAAGAAGCCGATGAGCAATCTTGGAATGAAATGAAAATGTTTTTCGAAAAGTTTTTGAATTAATATTTTGGTTGTTTTTTTTAAATCCCTGCTGTTTTTATAGCGGGGATTTTTTTTATAACCCTACTCCTCTTGCCATTAAAACTGCAAGCATAGGAACTACCAATAACAAAACAACCTCAACTAAAATAATTTTTCGGATATAGTTAGGAATGTTTACCACATCCTCATCATTTCCTTTTTGGTTTTTTAAAAAGAAAATGGTTGGCCAAATTGATAATATTCCCACTAAGCAAACCAATACAAACTTTGAAATGAATATTGGATTTTGAGAATAAAATTCAGCAGGTTTTCCAACCCAAAACCAAAGTGAAAGACCTGCTCCAAAAAGCAACAAACTAGCCAATCCATAAAGTGCATCAATTTTACCAAGTAATTTCAACACCTTTTTGGGTAATGTTTCTTTCACCAAAACAAATTCTACTAAAAGAGATCCAAAAACCAATAAAATGGCTAGAAAATGAAGGTACCTAATTATTAACTCTAAAGTCATTTTTTAAGATTTTATCAATTTACCTCTCAAAGCTTTAACTGCTAACAGCAATCCAACAAAAGAAAGTATTGCTCCCATTAGCATAGGTGCACCTGGAAAAAAAATCAACGCTTCATCTTTTGTAAAATATGCAAATAAGGTTGTCATTAATGGAGGGCCAATAATCGCAGTGGCACTCATCATGCTAGACATTGCACCTTGTAATTCGCCTTGTTGATTATCATTAACTTGGGCAGACATAATACCTTGAATAGCAGGACCTGTTATTCCACCAAGGCTGTAAGGGATACAAAAAGCAAACATCATCCAACTTTGGGTAGCAAAGGCGAAGCAAACCAAGCCAATTATATACAAAATCATCCCTAAATAAACTGATATTTCTTGCCCTAACCTTGGAATTAAACTTCGAATTAATACTCCTTGTACCAAAGCACTTACAATACCAACAAAGCCTAAAGAATATCCAACCATAGCTTCATCCCACTCAAACTTAAACATGGTGTAATATGCCCATGTTCCCTGCACTGCGTGTGAGGCGATGTAAACAAAAACTATTGAGGAAAACAAGCCAATTAAAATTGGGTGTTTTTTTAGCTGAACTAAACTTCCAATTGGATTTGCTCTACTAATTTCAAATTTTCTTCTTTTTTCAACAGGTAGTGATTCAGGTAAAATAAAGAATCCGTAAAGAAAATTAACCAGGCTGAGAATTGCAGCTGCAATAAATGGAACCCTTGGTCCAAATTGTCCCAAAAGCCCTCCTATTACCGGTCCAATAATAAAGCCTAAACCAAATGCTGCTCCTATTAACCCGAAATTTTGTGAACGCTTTTCTACAGGAGAAACATCAGCAATGTAGGCTGCACCGGTTGAGAAACTTGCTCCCATAACACCGGCAATAACCCTCCCAACAAACAACCACCAAATACTCGGAGCAAATGCCAAAAAGAGGTAATCAATTCCAAAACCAAATAAACTTGCTAGCAAAACTGGTCTTCTACCAAATTGATCGCTTAACCCACCCACAATTGGAGCACATAAAAATTGAACAAAAGCATAGGCAAAAATTAGCCAACCTCCATATTCAGAGGCCACAGAAAGGCCTTCTCCTGTTAATTCCATAATTAAACTCGGAAAAACAGGTATTACAATTCCAAACCCAATCACATCAATTAGAAGGGTTATAAAAATAAATCCAACGGCAGCTTTTGTATTCTTCATGACATTAGTTGTGGCAAATGTCGATTTTATTTTTTGTTCTAGGTGAATTGGTTTTTATTCGCTAAAAAATATTTTATGAAAAAGGGATTATTGTTTTTGCTTTTAGGATTATCAATAGGGTTTGCATCTTGCAAAAAGGAAGGCTGCACAAATGAATTAGCTATTAATTATGACAAAGAGGCTGAAAAAGATGATGGCACCTGTGAGTTACCTGAAATAGTTTTTGATATTACATCACCTGCGGTAGGAGAAACATTTGGTTTAAACTCAGCTGTAAATATTACAGGAAGTATTTCTTCAAATTACGATTTAACCGGGTATTCATTAAAACTTACCAATACTACAAAGGGCGAAGTAGTTTTAGAAACCAAAACTGAAACTTTATCAAAAACATTCAATATTGACGAAACTTGGTTAAACTCTGTATCTCATCACAGTGATATGTTATTAGAAATTACTGCTACAGATGAAACAGATTTTGAAGTTTTGAGAGGAACTTCAATTGCCTTTCATTGCCACCCCATGTAATGCTATTATTTTAGCAAAATGGATAGGTCTGAAATAAAGAAAGGATGTTATGCAGTAATATTTTCTTCCCAAAAAAGTGAAAATCTAGAAGGTTACCTTCAAATGGAGGAAGAAACTATGAGGTTAGCCGCTGAAACCAAAGGTTTTATTGGGTATGAAAATGCCGGAAACGGAAAGGAACACAGCATTTTTATTAGTTATTGGGAAAGCGAAGAAAGCATAAATACATGGCGAAAAAATGCGACTCACCTAGTTGCCAAACAAATGGGTAAAGAAGTTTGGTACAATTGGTTTCATTCCATGATTTGTAAAGTAGAGGCTAGTAACTTTAAAGCTTCTCATGGATAAGATCATAAAAAATAGAATCATTTTATCTGCTAAAAGTTTAGATCAGTTTTACAAAACTCATTTTGTTCCTGAAAAACCATCCGGTGAAAACCTTTTAAAAGTTCACAAAGAATATAAAGCACTGCTAGGCTTAAGCATGATTCAAGGGTTTAAAATAGAACCATTTGGAGTGGACCACTGGTGGAAATTGCAAAATCAGTTTGAAGATGACATTTTGGAAAAAACAAAGCCTTTGGTATTTCTAGAGTTAAAGGCCAAAAAATTCATGAAAGACAAACAGCATGAAAAAGCTGCAATTTACATAAAAGAGTTCAAAAAGCTTGGACCTGTAATTTCAGTTTTGGTTTTTCAGTACCTATTTGGCAAAAAAACCTTTTACACTTTTTTCGAGAATCAAATTGTTTTTAGGGGTGATATTATTGTGCCTTAAAACTCTGTAATTTTAATATATCCTATTCCTCAGAGTAATATTAGTTCCTCTTTGACTGCCGAAATAAATCAAATCTTCATAAATATTATTTGAACTATAGCTAAAGTTTACCTTGTCTAAAGACTTATATGTGCCTTGACTAGAGTATGAAAATATCTCTAATTCGTATGTTTCATCAAATTTGTCTATCAATAGCTCATAATTAGAATAATCATCATTTCGAAGGTATATCAAGTTTGAACCATTAGAATAAAAGGATTCAATTTGTTGGTGACTGTAAACTGTATCATTATTTAAATAAATATTGAACAAATAATACAGATTTCCACCTACTTGTGTTCCGTCAAAATGAGTATCAGAAACATTTGAAAATTGAATTGCGTAAAGAAAAACTTCTGGTTCTTTAATTTTTATTTCAACCTCAAATTTATCTGACTTTGCTTTGTTTTTATTGTAAGCAGTTAGCGAAACGGTATAATTTCCTGTATCTGAATAATAATGTGAGGGTGTTTCTTCTGTCGATGTTTGTCCATCTCCAAAGTCCCATAAGTAAGATTCTGCATCTCTTGAATTATTATAAAAATAAACCTCTGTATTTGGATTGTGCGAATACATATTAGGATCAAAAGCTGCGTAAGGTTCAGGAGTTTCGCAACTATTTAAAACAATAAGTGCAGTAAAAACAATAAAATATCCTGCAGATTTAATCAAGGATTTCATTGTTTAAATGTATACATTTTTATTATCCCAAAATTGTTGTTTTTGAAATTAAAATCATAGATTTAAGTCGGCAAGAGCCGGTAAATCGTTATAATGCCATTTACCTGTTACAGTACCTTTATTTAAAACAACTATACCTGGGTTTGACCTAATTACGGTTTTTAACATTATTGCATCGCCACTTAAATAAGGATACATAATTTGGTGCTTGTGCTTAAAAGCATCAGTTGATTCATAATTTGAGGCAGATAAACCATAAACAGGTATATTTTGGGCTTGCACTTGCTCTAACAAGGCATTTAAATCTGCTTGAGAACCTTCATCAGTTTTATCAATATCATAAGATATTACCAAAACTATTTTTTCTGCAGTTAAAATATCTTCAGTTACTTCAAAACCATCTACATCTGATAAATTAAAATCGTGAACGGGAGGCTCATATCCAGCTTCTATGGTAATTGGCTCTGAGGTTTCTACAATTTCCCAATTACTATCTTCCCAAATACCTGAAGAAAGGTATTCTTTATCGCTCATCACTTTCTCTTCGCCTGTTGAGTTATTTTTTAAGCTGTAATTGTATCCAAATTTCGGACATGGTAGGCCAAGTTCTTCGCAGCTTTTCATGCCATCAACAATACTTTTGCCCTCTGCGTAAGGCCTAAAATCTCTTACTGGCAAATGCTCTACACAATACCAAGAATAGCCAAAGGATAAAACTGTTGCAGCCCCTGCAATAATCCAATCTGATGCAGGAAGTTTAACCAAGTTTTTTAGAACATAAACAACTCCAAAAGTGATGATTGCGAAAATGATTGGGAAATTCCAAGAGATAACCATCACAGAAAACAAAGCCACGAAAAACAGTGAAAATCCAAAATAAAACAAGTCCTCGCGTTGAATATTTGGAGTTATGTGTTTTTGTCTGATAAAAATTATGGCAATAAAGAAAAACAGAATTACATCCTTGGTAAAGCTTTGCCATGGTGTAAATTTTAAAGCATCGCCAAAACATCCACAATCGGTAACTTTATTAAAATAAGCAGAATAGAAAGTTAGAAACGTAAAGAAAATAATCATTAATAATAATGACCAAGAAACCAACTTTATTTTTGAGCCTAACAAAACTGCAACGCCTAAAACAATTTCAATTACACATATAATAATTGCCAATTGAAGTGCCCAAGGTTCAAAAAACGGTAGATTCAAAACATCAGCCGCAAAGTACTCTTCTAGTTTGTAGGAAAACCCAAGTGGGTCGTTTGCTTTAATTAAACCTGAAACTATAAATAATGAGCCTACTAAAACTCGTGAAATAAATTCTAAAACTTTTATCATGGTTTGCTAAAATTTGCCCGAAAGTAAGTTTCGGGTAGTACTATAAATTTTAATTTAACAACTATTTAACCTACGTTTTCTTCTAGCTGAATTAGAGCAAAAACAGCGTAGTTAATTATGTCTAGATAATTGGCATCAATTCCTTCAGAAACAATGGTTTTACCTTGGTTGTTTTCAATTTCTTTAATTCTAAGCAACTTTACCAAAATTAAATCTGTAAATGAGCTTACTCGCATATCGCGCCAAGCTTCTCCGTAATCGTGATTTTTGGCCAACATCAGGTTTTTAGCCACTACAAATTTTTCTAAAAAAAGTTTTTCTGCTTGTTCAGGATATAAGTCTGGTTCATTGGCAAAACCTTTATCAATCTGAATTAAAGCCATCAAACAATAATTGATAATTCCTAGAAATTCAGATTCAATCCCCTCGCCTACTTTGCTTTCGCCAATAGTTTCGAGCGTTCTTATTCTATTTGCTTTTATAAATATTTGATCGGTTAAAGAAGTAGTTCTTAAAATTCTCCATGATGCACCATAGTCTTTCATTTTTTTAATGAAGATATCTTTGCATCTTTCAATTATTGTATTGTATTGATTTACAGTTTTTTTCATGACATCAGATAACCAATTTGGCAAAGGCCGAAAATATAGTATTAATTGCAAAGGTGCTTTAATCAGTTTTGAACAACCCAAAGTAATGGGAATTGTAAACCTAACTCCTGATTCGTTTTTTGATGGTGGAAAAAATTCGAGTGAGGTTCAAATATTAAAATCCGTTGAAAAACATCTGAAAGACGGAGCTACCTTTTTAGATTTTGGAGCAGTTTCAACAAAACCCAATGCAGCCGAAGTTTCTAAAGAAGAAGAACTGAAAAGACTTTTACCTGCTTTAAAATTGGTTTTAGATGAATATAAAGATGCCATTATTTCTGTTGATACTTACCGAAGTGAAGTTGCTAAACAGGCTGTAGAAGCAGGCGCATCTATAATTAATGATATTTCGGGAGGAGATTTTGATGAAAATATGTTTCAAACTATTAAAGAGTTTCAAGTTCCTTATGTAATGATGCATATTCAAGGAAATCCACAAACCATGCAGATTAATCCAACTTACAGAAATGTTTTGGATGAAGTACAATTAAAATTATCTCAAAAATTGCAAGCCTTAAGATTATTAGGTGTAAATGATGTAATACTTGACCCCGGTTTTGGGTTCGGAAAAACAGTTGATCACAATTATATATTACTTAAAGAACTAGAGCAATTCCATTTACTCGATTGCCCAATTTTGGTTGGTGTTTCGCGAAAATCTATGATAAACAAAGTACTTAAAACCTTGCCCGAAAATGCTTTGAATGGAACCACCGTTGCCAATACCATTGCTTTGCTAAATGGCGCTAATATTTTACGTGTTCACGATGTTAAAGAAGCTGTTGAGGCAGTTAAAATAGTAACTGAACTTCAAAACGTTTAATATTGCTTTATGGCTGATTTTATTACCTTAAGATGGCTTGATGCTTTAGACATTTTATTGGTTGCGTTTTTAATTTTTCAATTGTACAAGATTGTAAAGGGTGCAGTAGCCATCAGAATTTTTTTGGGTATTTTCTCTATTTATCTTTTTTGGAAGATAGTAGAGGCCTTGAAAATGGAGCTATTAACCGAAATTTTAGGTCAGTTTATTGGTGTTGGGGTAATTGCTCTAATTATTGTTTTTCAGCAAGAGTTACGCAGGTTTTTATTGTTGATAGGTACACAAGGTTTTTTATCAGAAAATCAAACAGCCAAAAGGTTTTTCTCACTTTTTAAAAACAAAGAGGAAGTATTTGATATTGATTTCAGAGCGCTTTCAGGAACCATCAAAAGCTTATCTAAAACAAAAACTGGTGCTTTAATTATTGTTGAAAAAAACTCGAATTTAGATTACTTGGTGAGCTCAGGAATTGAAATAAACGCCAAAATGAGCAAGGATTTGCTAGAAAACATCTTTTTCAAAAATTCTCCACTTCACGATGGCGCCGTTTTAATAGTTGACAATAAAATAAAAGCTGCTCGTTGTGTTTTACCGCTTACTGAGCAAGAAATTGATGGAAATTATGGCATGCGTCACCGAGCGGCGTTGGGTATTTCTGAAAACTCTGATTGTTTGGCCATTATCGTTTCTGAAGAAACTGGCGAAATAAGTTTTGCAGTAAATAGCAAATTCATCAACCAAATAGAGCCTGCTAAGGTTGAAAGTGAGTTGCGGTTGAATTTGAACTAAAACAGATTTAATCCATCAAAATTATTTCATTCAAGCCTTTTCTAACCTGCATTAGTTGTTCTTGGCTAATTGAACCCAGTTTTTTGGTTAATCTATTCTTTGAGATTGATCTTAAATGCAAATTCAGAATTTCAGACGTTTGTTTTAAACCTGTTTCAGCAATAGGACTAACAATTACATTGCCTTTGTAATTTTTAATTTTTGAAGTAATTGGGCAGACCCAAACAACAGGTGCATAAGAATTTAGCAAGTCACCTGAAACAATCAAAACAGGCCTTTTCCCTGCTTGTTCACTTCCTTTAACAGGATTCAAATCTGCTTCCCAAATTTCTCCTTTTTTCAACCTTCTACTTGTTTTAAATAATCTTGCATTCCTTCTTCAGCCATGCCCAAAACATCTAAATCACTTTCCATTTGTTGGTAAGATTGAATATACTCAACCCTATTAATTTGGTTGAGGTAAATAGATAAAGCCTTTTCAATCAACTTATTTTTAGGAAGATTAAGTTGGGTTGCTTTTTCGTGAAGTAACTTAAGCAAATCGTCGGGTAAGGTACTTGTAAATGTTGCCATATTATATTTATAAAACACAAATATAAATCTTAAACACAAAATATAATAAGGTAAAAATTAGAGCAAAAAAAAGTCCCGATTAATTCGGGACTTAAATTTTTAGTTTGCCATTTCTTTTTGTTTGGCTTCAAACTTTTTAATGATTTCCTCATCACTTAAGCCTAGAGTTTCAATAGATGCTTTGGCATCATCAGCAAAGCCATGGTCTGGGTGATTGGCAACTACTTTCTCGTAATATTCTTTGGCTTTGCCGTAGTTATTTGCATGCTCATCATACACAAAACCAACAAGATATAAACTTTCTACCCTTTTGTTGTAATCTGGATAATTGTTGTAAATTCTTTCAAAAAATCCTGCTGCTTGGTCGTATTCTTTTAAACCTATTGAAACTTCACCTGCTTTGAATAAATATTCTGGCGTTATTGAATCTTTTGGATTGTTTTGAGCATAATCTCTGTAAAAGGTAACCACTCTTTTGGCCAACTCGTCATCAAACTTAGTTCTCATTTTATTGGTTAGCTCCTGCTCCATTTTTGTAATTTCTAGCTGAAGTTCGTCTTTGGTAGCTACTTTTTCAGTTACAGGTTCTGTTTCAACTGTTTTGTTTTCTCCTCCACTACAAGCTGTAAATAAAGCAATTACACCTAAAATCAATAATTTTTTCATAGTTGTTGTCTGTTTAAAAATGATTGCAAAATTAAGGCAGCGCTCATTTTATCAACCAATTCTTTCTCTTTTCTTTTCTTTTTAGATAAACCCATTTGTAAAATGGTTTGCTGCGCCATGCGAGATGTTAAACGTTCATCTTCTCTTTCAATTTTTATATGGGGAAATTTCTTTTGAAATTTTCTAATAAATCCTACAATCTCTGTTTCAACAGATGAAGCCTCTCCTCCCATTCTAGTTGGTAAACCAATTACAAGTATTTCAACTTCGTTTTCTTTAAAATAGGTTTCAAAAAACTCAATTAATTTTTCAGGATGTATTGTATCCAAAGGATTTGTAGTTATTCTCAAACTATCTGTAACCGCCAAACCACAGCGCTTTGTTCCGTAATCAATTGCAAGAATTCTTGACATTTGGCAAAGCTATCTAATTAACAATTAGCTTTTTTGAATAATGGCTTCCTTTAAAAACAAATGAAACTACATAAATGCCATTAGGTAGATTTAAATCAAACCCTACTTTTTTTTCATTAGTTTTAAAAACTAATTGGCCGCTTAAATTATAAATTGAAATATCTTCAACAATCTGTGTAAAAATTACTGCTCCCTTTGTAGGATTTGGAAAGATTTCAATTTGATTGTTTTGAGGAAAAACATTTAAAATATTAACCCAAGTTTCCCCTGATTTTTTATAAGAAAAAAGTTCCTTTTCATAACTCTGAACATTAGTATCGAAAACCTTCTCGTAAATTAAACCTAGCCCTTTTGCATAAGCTTTTGTATTTTGAGAATAAGTTTGCCAACACCCATTCCAAAAAAAGCCATCATGACCATTAAAATGAAAAACTGAAGTGGCTTGATTACATTGGTTAACTTTAGATTTTGTAGCATTTAAAGGAACAATTACAGAATCGTTTATAGGAATTTTTAGATCAAAGGTATCTAGTATATAATATTTTTCATTGTTTTAGTACTATCCATCTTTTTCTAATTTAATGGCATATTGTAATGAATCATGTAAATTTTTCTTATCTAAAATTGTATTTGTTTCAATGTATGTTTTTCCTTGCACCCATCCTATTTCAAGATCAGTCACTTTAAATTTAAATTCATTTCCCTGCTCAAAATCAAATAATTTTAAATACGTTGAATCTTTTAAAGAATAATTTCCAAGGCTACTTTCAATTAAGTAATAATACATTGGATAAGGAGAAAACAAAATCGGATTGGATTGCAAGTATGGAAATAGGAAAAAATCATAAGTTGTTTTAAAACCAGTTTTTTTGCCAATTTGAATAGGATTATTTTTAAAGAAATTTCTCAAATGCCCGCTATTTATTCCAAGTTGAACTTTAAATTTTATTTCAACTATTGTATCAGAATAACCTTCAAACTGTTTAAAATAAATATCAGATACAATTGCTTTAATTATGGAAGTATCAGTTTTGTAAAAATCCCATTTAAAACCAATATTTTTATTTAACTCAAATGCTATTGTATCGTTCAAACTATTTACAATATTTACTCTTCCATTTTCTATCCAAGTATTTTTGCCAAAAAGTGAGTGATTCTGCGAAAATTGATTGTAAGTGTAAAAATTAGTAGAAATGTGAGGAACATTAAGAAAATTAGGGGCAGGAGTATCAACTCTATATGATTTTGAATATTTAAATTCCAGATATTGACTAGAATTATTAATAGTGTCAATTCTTATACCTACATCATTGAAGTTGTAATAAGGGTTTTTACTAAAATTAATTTCTGGAGTTTCATTTTGAAATGAATAAATAAACCAATCATTCTCTTTTAAACCTTTAAATTGTGCTTGAAGAAAAAATGGAATAATGAAAAGAATAAAATATAAAAACCTCATAACTGTATCAAATATAGGCATCAATTACATAAATTGAAAATTACATTTGTAAAAAAAATAGATTGTGCAAAAAATTATAGACGAAGCTTGGGAAAACAGAGAATTGTTAAATCACACAGAAACTAAAAATGCTATTCGAGAAGTTATCAATCAAATTGATTTAGGCAATTTACGCTGTGCTGAGCCTACTGAAAACGGCTGGCAAGTTAACGAGTGGGTTAAAAAAGCCGTTGTGTTGTATTTTCCTATTCAAGAAATGAATACCATAGAAGTTGGTCCGTTTGAATTTCATGATAAAATTCCACTTAAAAAAGGTTACAAAGCCAAAGGCGTTCGGGTTGTGCCTCATGCAATTGCAAGGCACGGTTCTTACGTCGCCAAAGGTGTTATTATGATGCCATCATACGTAAATATTGGAGCTTATGTAGATAGTGGAACAATGGTGGATACATGGGCTACAGTTGGTTCTTGTGCTCAAATTGGAAAAAATGTTCATTTAAGCGGTGGTGTTGGTATTGGTGGCGTTTTAGAGCCTTTGCAAGCTGCTCCTGTAATTATTGAAGATAATTGCTTTATTGGCTCAAGGTGCATTGTTGTTGAAGGAATTCGTGTTGAAAAAGAAGCCGTTTTAGGTGCCAATGTGGTTTTAACTGCTTCAACCAAAATTATTGATGTTACGGGAGATGAACCTAAAGAAATCAAAGGATATATTCCTGCAAGGTCTGTTGTAATTCCTGGAACTTTACCCAAAAAATTCCCTGCTGGAGAATATGGTGTTCCTTGTGCTTTAATTATCGGAAAACGAAAAGAGAGTACAGATAAAAAAACTTCGTTGAATGATGCATTGAGAGAGCATGCCGTGAGTGTCTAGGCCTTTAATTATTAATTCATAATTATTAATTCATAATTGATTAAATCTTTTCTCATTATACAAACAGCCTTTATAGGCGACGTAGTTTTGGCGACTGCTTTGGTTGAAAAATTGGCCAAGTTCTTTCCAAATGCTAAAATTGACTTTTTGGTTAGAAAAGGAAATGAATCGTTGTTAAACAACAATCCGCATTTGAATGAGGTTTTGGTTTGGGACAAAAAACAAAACAAATACAGCAACCTATTTAACCTCGCTAGCCAGGTGAGAAAAAACAAATACGATGTAGTAATAAACTTACAGCGTTTTGCCTCAACAGGATTTTTAGCCGGTTTTTCGAAGGCTTCTCAAATTATAGGATTTAAAAAGAACCCTCTTTCGTTTTTGTTTACCAAATCTTTTAAGCACACAATTGGAGATGGAAAACACGAAGTAGAAAGAAACCTAAAACTCATTGAGCACCTTACCAACAATGAAATTGAGAAACCAAATCTTTATCCTACTAAAGAAGATTTCGAAAAAGTAAAAACTTTTAAATCTGAAAAGTATATTACACTCTCCCCTGCATCAGTATGGTTTACCAAGGCTTTACCTATGGAGAAATGGATAGAGTTAATCAACTTAAAAGTAGATTTTAAAATTTATTTGTTGGGTGGACCATCTGATAAAAATTATTTGGACGAAATTAAATCTAAAAGCATCCACCCTAATCTTGAAAATTTAGCTGGCAAACTATCTTTTTTACAAAGCACAGCTTTAATGAAAGATGCTGAAATGAATTATGTAAACGATTCTGCACCACTTCATTTTGCTTCAGCCATAAATGCCCCCACAACCGCTTTTTTTTGTTCCACAACACCCAAGTTTGGTTTTGGTCCTTTATCAAGCAATAATAAAATAGTAGAAACCAAAGAAAGTTTAAGCTGTAAACCTTGCGGATTACATGGGAAAAAGGAATGTCCTCGAGGTCATTTTAAGTGCGGAAAAAATATAGATGTATCTGATATATAGACATTTATTTTCTTAAGGAAATTTCATTTTTCTGAAAATAATTCTAAAAAGTTTTATTCGGCAGCAAGCCAACCTTTATTACTATTTTTGCCCCCCTTTTTTAAAGCCATGAATTTAGCGCATTTGCTTACAGAAAAAATTTACTCCAACATTGGGAAAGTTGCAGATGCTCATGGGTTTAAAGCATTTTTAATTGGCGGATTTGTAAGAGATTTATTGCTTAACCGGTTAGGAGAATTAAAAGACATAGACATTGTTGTAGAAGGCAGCGGAATTGAGTTTGCTAACTTTTTGGCCAAAGATTTAAATACTTCTGAGGTAAAACAATTCAAAAATTTTGGAACAGCTATGCTGAAATACCAAAATTTAGAAATTGAAATCGTAGGCGCTCGCAAAGAATCTTACAACCGAAACTCTAGAAAACCAATTGTTGAAGATGGCACTTTGGCAGATGATCAAAAAAGAAGGGATTTTACCATCAATGCGCTTTCTATTGCTTTAAATCAAGAAAATTTTGGAGAACTTCACGATCCTTTTCATGGAATTGAGGACTTGAAAAACAAAATAATTAGAACTCCATTAGAGCCTGAAACCACTTATTCTGACGACCCTTTAAGAATGCTTAGGGCAATTCGTTTTGCTTGCCAATTAGACTTTACAATTCATCCAGTTTCGCTTCAAGCAATTAAGGAGCAAAAAAATAGATTAGAAATTATTTCAGTGGAGAGAATTTCAGATGAACTCCTTAAAATATTAGCTTCCAAAAAACCTTCAATAGGCTTTAGGTTATTGTTTGAAACCGAATTATTACATTATATTTTACCAGAGCTAACATCTCTTCAGGGAGTTGAAGAAAAAGGCAATCAAGCCCATAAAGACAACTTCTATCATACCATTCAAGTGGTTGATCAATTGGCTGAGAAGTCAGATAATATTTGGTTGCGGTTTGCAGCTCTTTTGCATGATGTTGGCAAAGCTCCTGCAAAAAAATATATTGAAGGAACAGGTTGGACATTTCACAACCACGAATTTATTGGTTCTAAAATGGTTCCAAAAATCTTTAAAAGATTAAGGCTTCCGCTAGACGCCAAAATGAAATATGTTCAAAAAATTATTAGACTAAGTGGTCGCCCTGCAACTTTAACCTATGATGTTTCAGATAGTGCAGTAAGAAGGTTATTGCTCGAAACTGGTGATGATATTGACGATTTAATGACACTTTGCGAAAGTGATATTACTTCAAAAAACAAGAATAAAGTTGAGCAATTTTTGGCGGGCTTTAAAGCTGTTCGTCAAAAACTAAAAGATATTGAAGAACAAGACCATTTGAGAAACTTTCAACCTCCAATTACAGGAGATATAATTATTAGTACTTTTAATATTGAGCCTGGAAGAGAAATTGGCATCATCAAAGAGCAAATAAAAGAGGCAATTTTAGAAGGGAAAATTGCCAACAATTATGAGGAAGCTTATGATTTGATGCTTGAAAAAGGAGAAGAATTAGGATTAACACCACATAAATAAAATATATGACAAAAGCGGTTAAAGCTAGAATTGTTTTAGATTATGAAAAAGATGTTTTTAGAGATTTAATTCTCCCTATTAACGCATCTTTTGAAGAGTTTCACAAAGAAATTTTAAAGAGTTTTGATTTCCCGAATAATCAAATGACCTCTTTTTATCTAAGTAACGAAAATTGGGATAAAGGAGATGAAATTCCGTTGTTTGACATGAACGAGGAATTTGGACCAAAGTCTATGGCTACAATGGCAGAAATTACCCTGCAAGATAAGATTGAAGAACCTGGTGCCAGACTAGTTTATGTGTACGATTTCTTTTTGATGTGGTGCTTTTTTGTGGAAATTATCGAGTTTTTGGAAACCGATGAAGAATTACCAAAATTAGCAACCAAATTTGGTGAAGCTCCTGATTCAATGGACAAAGAACCAGACTTGACTTTTGAAGTTGATGGTGGTTTAGATGAAGGTGAAGACGATGAAGAAGATGATATTTTCGGTGAATTTCAAGATGGATTTAACGAGGAAGATTTTCATTAATGTCGGCTTCTAAAACACTTATTGTAATTGCAGGCCCTACAGCAGTTGGCAAAACCAAAGTGTCTATCGAAGTTGCAAAAAAACTAAACTGTGAAATAATTTCGGCTGATTCCAGGCAGTTTTTCAAAGAAATATCAATTGGTACAGCCAAGCCTACTATAAGCGAATTAGCAGAAGTTAAACATCATTTTATTGATATTTTATCCGTTACAGAAAGAATTTCTGCGGGTGAATTCGAGAAACTAGCCATTCAAAAATTAGACGATTTATTCAAAAAAGATGATTTGGCAATTATTACAGGTGGTTCAGGTTTATACATAGATGCTGTTTGCAAGGGAATAGACGATTTCCCTGAAATTTCAGAATCTTCAAAATTCAAAACACAAAACCTATTTGATAGTAAAGGAATTGAGGGTTTACAAGAATTAATAAAAGAAAAAGACCCTGAATATTTTAACCAAGTAGACGTGCAAAACAAAGCAAGGCTTTTTAGAGCCGTTGAAGTAATTTTAGAAACCCAACTTCCCTACTCTAGTTTTAAGCAAAGTAAACCTAAGCAAAGGCCTTTTAATATTATAAAGTTTTGTTTAGAAATGCCACGAGAAGAACTTTACAACAGAATTAACCTCAGGGTTGATGAAATGATAAAAGATGGTTTAATTGCGGAAGTAAAATCTAACCTAAAAAACAGGCAAACACAAGCCCTGCAAACTGTTGGCTACAAAGAGCTTTTTAAATATTTTGATGGAGAATATACCCTGAATCAAGCTATTGAAAAAATAAAGCAACACACACGCAATTACGCCAAGCGCCAAATAACTTGGTTTAAAAAAGATTTATCATACACAAAAGCACCATTTATTAGCGTTAAGAACGCTGCAGAATTTATTTCTGAAAAGACCGCATCACTCTAAATTTCACAAAGGTTTTATTTTACATTTGGACTACCTAAAAAAACAGAAATGAACGAGCCCTATTCAACCTCGAATAAATATCGAGCGAACGAACGGTACAGAAAAAAAACTGCCCGGTCGATACCCTTACCGTTGATAAAGTTGCGGATACTACGTTTCTGAGAAATGATTTTATTGAGATTGTAGATTTCGATCCGCCATTTGCATCATATGAGGTTACAGGGTCCATTCTATCTGTGCATGCACCAATAACCCTCATTCCATCTAATTTTATTTGATTTTGAAATGCATTTAGTCCCCGATAACTTATTTCTGGAGCATAACCCGACCTATTAACTAAATTTATTGAAGGAAGAAATGCTAAATTTTGCTCAAGTAAAAAAGTTTGGGTGTTTTGGCTTTGAATTGCGGCTTTTTGAGATGTGAAAATTTCAATTTCGGCCAAAGTATCAGTTAAACCTTCAGATTGGGCAATAAGAGAATTGGCGAGCCAAAGGCTCGCCAATATCCCAAAAATATTTTTCATAAAAACTAGAAATTTACATCAAAGGAAATTCCATCCTTTACAATAACCCCTTCTGCGTTTTTAACCGTAACGTTAATCCTCCAATAACCTGTCATTGTAAAGTTTACAGTGCCATCATAAAGACCATTTGCGGTGTAAGTTGGATTTACATTATTTGGAGACCCATGGCCCATAGTTGGCATTTCAGGTTCAAACTCTATGCTGTAATTTTCACTAGCAGGAAAACTCATCATAGTTTCTCTTTTATACAAACCAAATTGAATTTTATTTTCTCCTACAACAGGGTCTAAAGGCTCATTTAAGGTTAAGAATACCATAGTCATAGAATCTACCTGAGACATAAATGACAACATTCTGCTATCAGATTTTTCAACAACTGTAACAGGTAAATCAAAAGCTATTGGTGCATCGCCTTCATTTATGGTTAATTCACCTTTTAGCATCCAATCTCCGGCTGTTGAAGGCATAATATAAACCATGTTGAACTGAATTACTTTCATATCTCCTTCAGGATTAACGGGTGTTTCGTTAGGTGCTGTATGCATCATCATTCCCATATCCATCATTGGAGTTATTTTAAGAGAATAATCAGAAATAACCTCATTTGTGGCGGTGTTTTTTACCAAAAAGTACATTTGGTTATACCCTACAAATAAATCTTCTTGCGCATGCAAAGAGATTGTATAGTCTCCTGCTGTAACTGAGCTTTTTAGGGGATAGTCTTCAGTAAATAATTTTTCAAAATTTGGTTTAGTAAATTCTTGTGTAGTATCATCACAAGAAGTTAAAATGGTAGTTGCTACAACAACCATTAAAAACAATATTTTTTTCATTTTTTTTCGATTTTTTTTATAAGTATTTTTTGTGGAAAGGTTCTGTTTGTAGGCTTAGTAAAACTTAGGAGGCACAAAAAAATCGAAATATAAATTCTCTTTTATAGAGATAATGTAAGGGTTAATATTCGTTTGAAGGTTTTTAAAAATGTCACTTTTGTCAGCATTTGCTAATAAATCGATAAATAATAAAACTTCAGGCGTAGTTTTTAGGGTTGGTTCTTCTGGAAGGTTTTCTGCCTTATTTTCAGCAATATCAGGAAACAAAGCCTTTAAATGGCATTTTCCATCACATTTTAAATCAGGTTTATCTTTATTCTCGCACGTTTGTAAGTATTCTTGATGATTTACTTTGTAATCTAAATAAAATGCAATATTGGTTATCCTAGGAATTAAGGACACAAAAAGTAACAATATGGCAAAGTATCTAATCACGCCGCTAAAATAGTGATGTTTTTAATTAATAAACAAATCAAAAGTCACATAAACAATAACGTAATAATGTTCATAATGGTTGCCTCGTTTTATTTGCTTTTCATTTTACATTTGCGATAATTAAAAATTTATGAGACGAGACCCTTTTCAATCTATAGCTGATCCTAATAGAAGAAAAATAATTGAGATTTTAAGCAAAGAAAGTCCACTAACAATGAATAAGTTAGCTGAGAAATTCGAAATTTCGAGGCCTGCAATCTCAAAGCATGTTAGGATATTAGAAAAAAGTGGGGTTGTTGAAATAAAGCAAATTAGGGTTGAAAGGTTTTGCTATCTTAAGCCAGAAAGTTTAATGTTGGTTGAAGAATGGGTAAAACAGTTTTTAAATTCAGAAACCCCGAAAACCAAGGAAACAAAGCCTAAAACCAAAACAGAAAACCCCAAAAAGGAAACTGTAAAAAAAGCTACTCCAAAAAAGTCTTCACCTAAAAAGAAAACCTTTCCAGAAGATGAAGAAGATCAATTAAGCTTGTTTTAATGATTTTAACCGGAACCTTAGTTAACGCTGCTGCTGTAATTGGCGGAAGCTTAATTGGATTGGCTTTTCACGCAAAAATACCAACGAGGTTTACCAAAACAATATTTCAGGGAATTGCCTTATTTACCATTCTCTTGGGTGTAAATATGGGTTTGAAGAGCAATGCCTTTTTGCTAATTGTTTTCAGTTTAATAATAGGTGGTTTTTTAGGCGAATTACTTCAATTAGAAACCAAAATTGAAAAAGTCTCAGAATTTTTTAAGCATCGTATAAAAAGTAAAAACGCCAAATTCACCGAAGGTTTAACAACCTCTTTTTTGCTTTTTTGTATGGGTAGCATGACCATTTTAGGCTCCTTTGAAGAAGGATTAGGCAAAGCTCCCAATCTTTTGATGGCAAAAAGTACCATGGATGGTTTCTCATCTATTGCTTTAGCAGCATCATTGGGTATTGGTGTATTGTTTAGTGCTATTCCATTGCTTATTTATCAAAGTATGCTTACACTTTTTGCAGATTTTTTGTCAAATTATCTAAACCAATTAGTTATTGATAATTTAACATCTGTTGGTGGTATTTTATTAATAGGTTTGGGTATAAATCTGCTTGAAATAAAAAAAATTAAGATTTTGAACTTGCTACCAGCCTTATTGTTTATAATATTATTTTCTTTACTCTAAATGTAAATCAATGAAATTAAATTTTAATCAATTAAAAGTAACAAGGCAGAATACTAAAAAATTGCTTTTAAAATATTTTGCCGAAAAACAAGTTGAAATTCCAAATGGTTTCAACAATAGTTTATTTTGGAATTTTGGCCATATGGTTGTTGTGCAACAACTTTTAACTTTTGGTTTAAGCGGACTTGAAATTAATATAGAAAAAGAAATAATTGAAATTTTTAAAAAAGGCTCAAATCCAAGAGAAAATAAAATCAATATTTCATTTGATAAATTAAATGAACTTTCTAATGAACTAATTTTAAAAACTGAACAGTTTTATTTTGAGGGTAAGTTCGAAAATTACACTCCTTACACAACTAGCTATGGTATTAGTCTAAATAACATTGAAGAAGCAATTTCATTTAACAACATTCATGAAGGACTTCATTTAGGTTATATGATGGCTCTCTCAAAAAACTTGTAATGGAAAAACTAAAGCAATTTAAATTTATAGCCCTACTCGAAGGTTTGTCTTTTTTAATCTTAATGTTTATTGCCATGCCGATTAAATACGGTTTAGGAATTCCTGAAGTAGTTAAATATGTTGGTTGGGCTCATGGTTTACTTTTTATTGCCTATCAAATCTTTATGCTTCAAGCAGGCATTGAAACCAATCAAAAATTTCAATTTTACTTATTTGGTTTTTTGGCTTCTATTTTACCTTTTGGAACCTTTGTATTTGACAAAAAGAAAATTCAACCCATTCTAATAAAGTATTCTAAAAATTAAATTTTAGTTGGTTTTGGCTATGTTGATTGGAAAATAAATTGGTATTGAAATGAATTTTTTCGGGATTTGGAAAATACATTTTATAGAATAATTTAAATTGACTTTTAATAATTTTTGCCCATTCTCCCTCCCCTTTCATTCTTGTTTTATACCTTGAGTCATTTAATTTTCCTCCGTGTAAACTACTTATTTGGCTTAGTATTTTTTTTGCCCTTTGAGGATATTCCTGATAAACCCAATTATCAAAAACCTTGGCTACATCTCCATTTAACCTAACAACAATATAGCCTGCATTAATAGCTCCAGCGTTTGCACAATCTTTTAAAATTTTTGGAATTTCTGTATTATTTAATCCAGGAATAATTGGCGCCAATAAAGCACTAACCTTTATACCGGCATTACTCAAATATTCAATAGTATGCAATCTTTGTTTATAGGTAGATGTCCTTGGTTCAAGTTTTCTTATTAAAATTTCGTTGCTTGAGTTAATACTAATATTTACTGATGTTAGATTTTCTTTTGCTAACACTTTTAATATTTCAATATCTCTGGTTATAAGTCTATTTTTTGTGATTATACCAACTGGGTTTTTAAATTCATAACAAACTTTTAATAACTCTTGTGTAATTTTAAATTTACGCTCTAAAGGTTGGTAGCAATCTGTATTTCCAGAAAGCATAACTGGATCTCCCTTCCAAGCCTTTGTATTAAACTTTTTACGCAGTAATTCAGGTGCATTTTTTTTGATTATAATATTTTGCTCAAATTCTAATCCCGCACCAAATCCCCAATATTGGTGGCTATTTCTAGCATAACAATATACACATCCATGTTCACAGCCTTGATATGGGTTAATTGAAAAGCCCATTGGAACATCAGGGCTTAAAACCTTATTCACAATTTCTTTTGGAGACTCAAAAAAAAGCCTCGTTTTTGATGGTTCATCATTTTCATAATCCCAATCAAGGTGATGGTGATAAGAATTTTTTAAAAATTTATTTCCTGTTTTTTTTTGAGCTCCTCTTCCTTTTATTTCTGACAATTTTGTTGACGTTTAAAACTTCAATTAAGTAAAAAATTTTAAAGAAAAAATCTAGTTTAAAATTAAATTTGCCAAAATTTAAATTCTATGGGAAGAGCGTTTGAATATCGCAGAGCAGCAAAAGAAAAAAGATGGGATAAAATGTCGAGAGTTTTCCCAAAATTGGCAAAAGCCATTACACTCGCGGCTAAAGAAAGCGGAATTGACCCTGAAATGAACCCTAGGTTAAGGTCTGCCATTTTAAATGCAAAGGCACAAAATATGCCTAAAGACAACATTGAAAATGCTATTAAAAGAGCAACAGGAAATGATGTTGACGATTATACTGAAATTACTTATGAAGGCAAAGGTCCTCATGGGGTTTTGGTTTTTATTGAATGTACCACTGATAACACCACTAGGTCTGTGGCAAATGTAAGGTCATATTTTAATAAAATTGGTGGAGCTATGGTGCCCAACGGCTCTTTAGAATTTATGTTTGATAGAAAGGCCGTAATAGAATTTGTTGCTCCTGAAGGAATGGAAAAAGATGATTTAGAACTAGAGTTGATAGATGCAGGAATGGATGATTTGGAGTATAATGAAGAAAATCATGTTGTTTATGGTGACTACACCAATTTTGGAAAATTGAGTGATAAACTTGAATCTTTAGGGGCAGAAATTAAAAAAGCAAACCTAGAAAGGATACCAAATTCTCCAGTAGAATTTACTAATGAACAATTGGTTGACATCGAAAAGCTATTAGATAAATTAGATGATGACGATGACGTTCAGGCTGTTTACAACAACATTGCTTAAGGATGTCTAAAAAACCAAAAGCTCCATTTTTTTTTAGAGTTTTACCCAAAGTTTTTCCAATTTACGAATTGCTAATGCCTAAAAAGGCAGATGAGTTTATTGTAAAAATGTTTTTGACTCCTTTAAACTTTAAAATCCCAGAGGCGGAAACCACTTTTAAAATTCAGGCTAATTTAGGAAGCTATAAATTTAAGGGTGAAGAACTTATGACCTTCCAATGGGGAAATCCAAATGGAAAAACAGTTTTTTTTATTCATGGTTGGGCGGGCAGGGCAACTCAATATAGAAAATTTATTGCGCCTTTGGCTGAGCAAGGTTACAACGTTATTGGAATTGAGGGACCAGGCCATAGGCATGCTCAAAAGAAAATGAGTAATGTTTTAGAATTTGCAGAATGTATTTCAAGCTTTTTGAAAGACAAAGAAGTTTTTGCTAGTATTGGTCACTCATTAGGTGGAATTGCATTATTGCTTGCAACAGCAGAATTCAATTATAAAACCGAAAAACTAATCACCATCTCCACTCCNACTATTGCCGACGATGTAATTGATATTTTCAGGGCTAAAATTGGAGCTTCAAAAAGGGCTCCTAAAGCCATTGATGATTTTGTTCGACAAAGAACAGGAAAACCTTTTGATTATTATTCTGGAGCTGAAATTGCCAAAAGAATAGACCCAAAGCAATTAAAAAATCATTTAATTATTCATGATGAAAATGATAGAGAAGCTCCTGTAAGTCATGCTTATGAGATACATAGAACATTAGAATATTCTGAAATTTTTACTACCCAAAATCTAGGGCATGTTAGAATTTTAAAAGATGATAAGGTAGTTACAAAAACCGTAAACTTTATTAACCTTTAATAGGTTTTAAAGAAGTTTAAGGCTGCCAATGGAATCAAATGAATATCGTTGTAGTAATAATGCAAAATATCTTTGTAGTTATATCCAAGCTTCGCCATTCTCATGGCTCCTTCTTGAGATAAACCTACTCCATGCCCAAAACCTCTTCCTGTAAAAACAACATACCCATCCTTCTCTGAAATAGAAAAGAATGTAGATTTTAATTTTAAATCGTTTCTTACCTTTTTTAACAAGATGGTGGTATCTAAAGGAGTAAGCCATTTGTCTCTAACATCCGGACAGTAATCAATTACATAATCTAAATAAGTTGTATCTCCTGTTGGGTAACCATAGGTTTTTCTTAAATAAGTTAGCCAATCGTTTGTAGGCATATAATGTGTCCAAGATGCATGCGGTTCTCCCAGGCTAAAGCTATCTGGCTTTGAACGTAAATAAGGTAATCCTTTCGTCCAAACATCTTCAGAGTTTTCTGTTTGGCCTCCTGAGTTTGAATGAAAAACTGCAGTTATTAAATTAATATCGCTATCAACAATTACAATTCCTTTTGTATCGTTTACAGCTTTAATAATATCGGTATTTCTTGTGCTTCTGCTTTTGTAAACTTGCGAGTTTACTCTATCACACAAATCAAAACCTTCGGAGGAGTATCGGTTTAAATTATTAAGTGCATAAGTTCTACAAATAATGGCTTGTACCCTGTAATACTCGTAAGTTTGGTTTGAGCCCGCTTCGCTTTCAATCACACCTGCCACATAATGCTCAAGATAAACGTTGTTTATCACTTTTAACCTTCCGTAGGTTGAAGAAACAAATAGATTATCATCATAAGACCTAGATTCAGCCCTTGGACTAATACTCATAATTTTAAAAACACTTCCCCATTTCTTTTTTATTAGCTTAACCTTTGTAAAAGTTCCTAACTTTTTTAGGGTTGATTTAAGTGTTATTTCGTTGTCTTTAGAAGTAAAAGTTAAAGCATCATTATCAAGTAAATCGTAAATTTTTTGCCCGTCGGCATAAACATCATACCCACCATTTGATACAGAAACTACAGCAACATCAGGGCGGTTATCCCAAAACAAACCAATATCTAAAACTTCAGCATATTTATTACCCAATACGGTGTTTGAGGCAAAAACCATGAACATGGCTACGAGTAAAAAATAATTTTTCAAGGTAACTTTATTTTGATATTGTTCAAAAGTATGGTAGTAACTACCTTATTTTTCAGGAGGTTGCCAGAGTTTTCAACATTAAACTTGCAGTAATTTCTGAGGCGCCACCTCCACCAAGTTTTTCTATCAAAACTTTGTATTGATTTAGCATTTGTGTTCTGCCCTCACCCGAAATTATTTTTTGAATTTCTGACGTCAACATTTTTTCATTCATTTCATCTTGAATGAGTTCTTTAACCACCTCTTTATCCATAATTAAATTTACCAAAGAGATATACTTTACTTTAATTAACATTCGAGCAATAGCAATGGAAATAGCGCCGCCTTTATAACAAACCACTTGAGGAATATTAAATAACGCTGTCTCTAAGGTTGCTGTTCCTGATGTTACCATAGCCGTGTGGGCTTTGTATAATATGGAATAGGTTTTTCCAAAAATTAATGGGTAATCAATAAAGTTATTGAGGTATTTTAAATAGAATTCCTTTTCAATTGATGGAGCTCCAGCAATTACAATTTGATGACTGTCAAATTTTTTAGCAGATTTGAGCATAACAGGCAACATTTTCGAAATTTCTTGTTTTCTACTGCCAGGAAGAATAGCCAAAATGGGTTTATCACTTGTTATTTCAGGAAGTTCATCTGAATGTGAAAGGTTATTTATGGCATCAATTAAAGGATGGCCCACAAAATTTATATCAACATCAAATTTCTTGTAAAAGTCTTTTTCAAAGGGCATGATAGAATAAACTTCATCAACATACTTTTTTATGGTATAAACCCGATTTTGTTTCCAAGCCCAAATTTGTGGAGATATGTAGTAGAATGTTTTTATACCTAGTTTTTTCACAAACTTGGCCATGCGTAAATTGAAACCCGGATAATCGATAAAAACCACTGCATCAGGCTTAAAATCTTTGATTTGGCTTTTGCATATTTCGAAATTTTTTAAGATGGTTCTGAGGTTGGCAATTACCTCTGCAAACCCCATAAATGCTAATTTCTTATAATGCATTAAAACTTCAACACCTTGCTCTTGCATTAATTCACCACCCCAACCTTTAATGGTTAAGTCTGCGTTTTGAGAAAATAAAGCTTTTACCAAATTGGCTCCGTGCAAATCGCCAGAAGGTTCGCCTGCTATGATGAAGATTTTTTTCAAACGATTAAATAATGTAAAAATATACTACATAAATAAAAGCAAAAATGCCTGTTGTAATAAACATTCCTTTTCCTGTTTGGTCTTTTCTATTTTGTAAAAACCCAAAATTCATAGCCACCGCATTGGCTGCAATTAAAAACAAACTTACGTTCTCTAAATTGTAAATATGAAACTCTCTGCCTTGCTCTTGAAATACAAAATACATTATACCGCCCAAGGAAAGGGGAATTAGAAAGGCAAATAACACCCCTAACCAAAAGTTATCTTTTTTAAACATTAAAATTCATTTGATTTAAAGTTGGTAAAGCTTTGTGCGCTGTTAAATCATAAAGTACAGGCACAACCGACACATAATTATTTTCTAAAGCCCAAATATCAGTATCGGTTCCTTCATCGTAATTTTTAAAAACACCTGTTAGCCAATAATAAGAGTTACCTGCAGGGTCTTTTCTTTCGTCAAATTCTTCTACCCAATTGGCATTGGCTTGCCTGCAAACTTTAATGCCTTGTATTTCATCTGTATTTAATTTCGGAATATTTACATTTAGGCATACACCATTAGGCAATCCATTTTTTATTACTTGGTCGATTATGGTTTTTACAAAAGGTTTTGATGGTTCAAAGTCTGCATCTATAGAGTGGTTTAGTAATGAAAAGCCAATGGATGGAATTCCCTCTAAACAACCTTCGATTGCTGCTGACATCGTGCCTGAATAAATTACATTAATTGAAGCATTAGAACCGTGATTTATGCCAGACACAACCAAGTCTGGTTTACATGGCAACAAAACATTTACGGCCATTTTTACACAATCTACCGGAGTACCTGTACATGAGTAAACTTCAAGGTTTTCTTCTTTCTTAATCAGTTGGTTTCTTAATGTTGCGTTTATGGTAATTGCATGCCCCATACCACTTTGTGGCTTATCTGGAGCTACTACAAATACTTTTCCATAAGGTTTTACAACATCAATTAAGGCATTAATGCCTGGAGCAGTAAATCCATCATCGTTGCAAACTAATATTAACTTTTCATTTTCCATACTGCGCAAATCTAACTTAGTGAAGAGGTAATTCCCATTTTTTCCATCAAAAAGCTGGCGTTCATGGTTTGGCAAACTCCCTTTTTTATTTTGTAATCGAAATGTAACTCATTATCTTTTATTTCGGTTTCGAAGGCCATATTAGTAATGTGGTTTGGGAAATCTTTTTCTAAATTACAAAGTCCTAAATCATGAGTGGCGATAATTCCGCCTGCATTAAGGTTTAACAGTCTTTTAATTAATTTAATCGATCCCTCTTCTTTATCTTTTGAGTTGGTGCCTTTTAGTATTTCATCTAAAATTACAAATGGCTTCTCGCCTTTTTCGAGCTGCTTTACAATGGTTGAAAGTCTTTTTAACTCAGCAAAAAAGTACGATGCATTTTCTTGCAACGAATCTGCGGTTCGCATACCCGAAAATATTTTGGTAGGTTTAAAAGATAGTTTTTGAGCAATAACTGGCGCTCCCATCATTCCCAAAATTAAATTTACACCGAGGCTTCTTAAAAAGGTACTTTTACCCGCCATGTTTGCGCCGGTTAAAATAACCATGTGTTTTTCAGATTTTATTTCAAAATTGTTGTTTATCCTGTCTTTCAAGATTAATGGATGCCCCAACTCTTCAGCAACAATTTCTTCTTTTTCAGAAAAATTTGGAAATTTGCTGTTTGGATAATTAAATTTAAAATTGGCTAAACCGCTTAAGTATTCCATTTCAGCAACTACTTCCATCCAATTTTCTAAAGAGCCTGCATGTTGTTTCTTCCATTTTTCAAATCTAAAAGCAAGTCTTATATCCCAAAGAAAAAACACGTTGAGTAAAATACCTACAATTAAATTTGACCTTTGGTCGAAGTATTTGGTAACTGTTTTTAACTCGTTAATAGCCGCTGAAGCTTTTTGAGGTTGAGAAACTTTTTCTTGAAGGTGCTTTAAATAATTAGATTGAAATGATTTTTGCTCAATTTCTACCAAAACCTTTTCTAAAGAGTTTACTGCTAATTCAGCTTTGCCTAAAACACCATGTTGCTGATTGATATTTTTCAAGAAATAGCCAACAACTACTAAGGGCAACACATAGAAATAAATGGCTAAGCTTATGCTGATAAAATCTAAAAGTTGGGCCAACAATGTTGTAAAAGCAATTGCCGGAAATAACCAAATTGCAATTGTCGTAAACTTATTCTTTACTGATAAAATTGGTGTTTTTGCCCAATTTATTAAGAAATGATTATTGTTTTCTGAATCTTCTTTTAAAAAGTTTAAAGCATGTAATTTTTGCCTAAAATCAACTTGATTGCTTAATTCTTCAACAGCCTCTTGAGATGCTACAATAGATTTTGTATTTAAATTTTCATGTTTTAGGTTATGAGCCATCAAGGCTTTGGCTGCAGGCAAAAAACTTCTGTTTAAAAACTGAAAAACACTTCTATCTCCAAACAAATCAAAATCTGAAGCAAAAGGATGCAAAGGGTCTTCAAACTCTTTTCCGTTGGCAAGATTCTCAAAACTTCCGTTGAGTGCCTCTATTTCGGTTTGGTTTATTTGCTTTAAAAGTTTGTAAAAATCTCTTTCAGATTTAAGGCTTTCGAATTTGCGAACCAAAAACAAAAAACCTCCTATTAAACCCACAAAACCTATCCAAGCTAATGATTTATTAGAATCGTAAAAAAAATATAGAGTGGCAAATGCTGCCAAAAAAAGAGTCACTCTAATAATTACCAAATTATTTAATCTGGTTTTTATTTGGGCTATTTTTTGGTCTAAAATTTCAATTTTAGGACTGTAAAAATCTTGTTTATTCTTCACTTGCGCGAATTAAAATAATTTAGTGTGAAGAGAAGCTTTCCTTAAATATAATTAACAACAAAATAATTTGAACTAATCTCCTTGGTTTATTGCTTTTGAAAAACTGTATAAATATATGGCCTATCATCTCCGTTAGGATTAACGAAGTTATATTCCCTACTTTCAATTAATTTAAAGTTCTCGCCTGATTTTTCATCAAGTATTTCTGCATTATATCTTATTACAGGTAATCTTGAGCATTTCTCTGCCCCATTTAGATGAAATGCTGCTAGAATAACAAAACCTCCTCTTTTTAATTTGGAATTTAACAAATCGAAATAGGTATTTTGATCTTCAACTTCTGTTAAGAAATGAAGCACCGCCCTATCGTGCCAAACATCTACCAAATCAATGTTTTTTAGGCTTATAGGATTCTTTAAATCATCAACTATATATTTTACTTTATTAGGATAACTATTTAGTCTCGCCTCCAGTTTTTGCAAAGCAACAGTGCTTAAATCAGTAGCAATTAAACTTTTAAAATTAGCCTTTAGTAATTCATCAAGCAAATTAGAAGTTCCCGAACCTATATTGATAATTATTGAATTCAGTTTAGCATACTTCTTTATTAAACCTAATGAAGGCTCAGGGTTTTCTTCGTACCATCCTAATTTTTCTTGTTGGGTATTTTCATAAACATTATCCCAATGCTCCGTATAGTTGTAGTTGTTTAAATTCAAAATGGTACTTTTATTTTTATTGTTTCAAATTTACAGGAAAATGGAAGGTTCTAATTATTTAGAAATAAACAAGGCTTTATGGAATAAAAAAACTGCAGTTCATTATGAATCTGCCTTTTATGATAACAAAGAATTTATTAAAGGAAAAAGCTCTTTAAATGAAATTGAGCTAGGTCTTTTGGGCGATGTAAAAGGAAAGTCTGTTTTGCATTTACAATGTCATTTTGGTCAAGACTCACTAAGTTTAGCAAGAATGGCCGCTGATGTTACTGCAATAGATTTAAGTGATGAAGCCATAAAAAAAGCCATTGATTTAAGTGAAATAATAAATACACCTTGCAACTTTGTTTGTACCGATTTATATAGCTCTCCAAAAGTTATCGATAAGAAATTTGATATAGTTTTTACAAGCTATGGCACTATTGGCTGGCTTCCTGATATAGATAAATGGGCCAATGTAGTTTCACACTTTTTAAAACCTAATGGGGTTTTTATTATGGCAGAGTTTCATCCGGTAATTTGGATGTATGATGATGATTTTTTGGGAATTAAATACAGGTATTTTAATGATAAACCCATAATTGAAGAAGAAACTGGAACTTATGCCGACAAAGAAGCTGAAATAACTGAGAAGTTTGTTTGTTGGAACCATGGATTAGCTGAAGTTATTGGTAGTTTATTATTAAATGGTTTAAGCCTTGAAAGCTTTGATGAATATGATTATTCTCCTTATGATGCATTTTCAAAAACAAAAAAAATAGGCGAAAGACAATACCAAATAGAGCCTTTTGGCAATAAAGTGCCGTTAGTATATTCCTTAAAAATGAAAAAGAAATAGTGTTTTAGATTTTATTACTTTTAAAAATCCAAAACCTATAATATGAACGAGATAAATCCTCATTTTTCAAAAGACGAATTTCATGCTTATTTGCTTTTTTATTGCGCTAATGCAGACTTTGTAGAGCAAGAAGAAGAAATGGAGTTTATTAAATCTAAAACTGAAAATGAAGTTTTTGAAAAGATGCACATGCAATTTCAGACACAGACAACGTTTTCAAAGAATTCAAAAAATTGAGCGAACTCTAGATGCTTTAGAATACACCAAAGAGCAAAAAGAATTATTGCTTGAAGAAATCCAAGCATTGTTTATGTCCGATGGGAAATTTCCAATTTTAGAAAGAAATGCTTACCGCGGTTTAAAACATATTTTTGGGGTTTAACTTTCAACCCACTCGGTATAATACTCTAAAGGTTTGCGTGGTGTTTTACGCGGCCACTCACCTTCTGGATAACCAACAAACAGCACACCCAATACTTGGTCGGCAGGTTTTAAACCCAAAAAATCTTTCATTTCGTTTTTGTAAGTTACACCACCTGTACCCCAATAAACTCCTATGCCATAAGCTGTTGCTGTAAGTAATAAATTTTGAGTTGCAGCATTTACAGCAGCCAATTCTTCTACCAAAGGAACTCGTTCGGCTTCATCTCTTTTCATGCAAGCAACAATAATTGCAGATGATTTAGCTACCCTCGATTTCATTTTTTGGTATTTCATTTCGCTAAACTTATCCTCTGGTGTTAATTGCTTATAAGTTTCTGAAAAGAAATCGGAAAAAGTTTGTAAGCCATCTTCCATAAAAACTTTGTAAAACCAAGGTTGTGTAAGTTTATGGGTTGGAGCCCACCTTGCATTTTCTAACAACAATTCAATTTGTTCTTTATGCACCTTTCGGGATGAGAAAAATTCAGGATATATGGTTCTTCTGTATTGAATTAATTCAGTGATTTCACTCAAATTAAACTTCATATTAATTGTATTTTGTTATTGAAAAATTTCCGTTTGTAAACTGCAAAAATGATTGGCTTATTTGCGATTGTGCTGAAAATTCGAAATTTCCTGAGATAGTAGTTTCACCATTTGCAGTTTTATATTCCGTTATTGAAATTATTCCTGTAGTAGGGAAATAATCATTGGCATTAATATCCGTATAAAATGCCGAATTTACTCCACTGCTAGTTATGTTGAAATTTCCTGTTTCTTCTCCTTCGAAGTAGATATTTAGAAAACCGCCATTTGTTCCTGGAAAATCCAACCTAGTTCTAGTAATTGTATTTCCTGATGAAGGATCAGAAAAATTACTTGTAGAAAACTCAGGGTTATTACTCTCATATGTTGCACTATTTATGAAACAGTTTAAATAACCCGAAAATGTTTTGTCGTTTTTGTCTCTACATCCCGCCAAGGTTAAAAGACTAAGAAATAAAATAGGTAACCAGGCTTTCATAAGTTTTTGGTTAAAGATTGTACAATTTTAAATTGAGAAAGAAACTCTTTGGCAACAATTCTTAACAAGGTGTAAATTGGTATAGCGAGTATCATTCCTGAAATACCTGCAACTGTTCCGGCAATTAAAATTACAATGAAAATTTCAAGTGGATGAGCATTCACACTGTTTGAAAAAATAAATGGTTGAAACACAAAATTATCAAGTAGTTGAACCACGCCAAATACTGAAACTACCTTGATGAGCAATGGAACAATTTCAGTAGAAAAATCTAAATCTAAATTTGTTGAAACGCTCAAAATTAAGCCTACTAAAGCTCCAATTATAGGCCCTATGTAAGGAATAACATTTATTATACCTGCGAAAAGCCCAATAATAACGGCGTTTTTAACTCCAACAATTGAAAGACCTACGGAAATCAAAATAATAATCAAACTTACCTGACCTAAAATTCCAATAAAATATCGGGTTAATAATTTATTGGTGTTGCTCAATACCTTTTCGAATTGTGGGGTGTATTTTGAAGGACTAAACGAAATTAAAATGTTGTAGAATAAATTTTCTTCTTTGATAAAAAAGTAACTGATAAAACAAATAGAAAAAAAGGCAATAAAAACATTTCCTAATGTTCCAAGTAAAGAAGAGAAAATTCCTGTAACATCTGAAATATCAAGTATTTCATTCAATTTAGATCTAATTAAGTCTGATGTGTTTTCTGTGGTTACATTATATTGATTCATCCACTGCTCCACTACGTTTATGGGGCCTTTTAAATTTTGGATAACTAAATCGACATTAATGTTTGAAATTGCCCTTGCTTGGCTAGCCACCAAGGGTGCAAATAAACTAATAACTCCAAAAAACAAGGCTATTAGAGAGAATAAGGAAATAGCGGCAGAAATTGATTTTGGAATGGATATTTTACCAAGTTTTAATTTGTTCAAAAACCTATTTGAAGGCTGCGCTATTAATGATAAAATTGCCGAAACCAATATGTATCCAATAATAGTTCTGATATACCACAAGCCAAAAAACAACAATGCTAATCCGAGTAATCCTAATATATATTTTAAACCATTTGGCATGTTACAAATGTAGGTTTATAGCACGGTTTCTTTATCCCAAATAAATTTTGTTACAGGGTCGTTATTTTTAAAGAAAAACTCTCCACCCCAATTGTGTTTAACTTTTCTATAAACTGCTCCTTGTCCTCCTATAATTACTACTCTTTTGGTAATTTCTTTATTTCCTTTGGTGTAAATAACTTCTGTTACTCCCTCAGGATATTCTTTTGATAACTGGCTCAAAAACTCTTCGGTAATAACATCAGGATCTTCTTTTAAGTCCAACTTGCCTGTTTTCTTTGAGTTACTTGTTGCTTTTATTTCTTCTTGGGTATTACTTTTTGCTAGAGTAGCCAATTTTTCTTCTATTTTTTGTTGTACCAAATACATTTTTTGAGGAGCTTCATTTTCTTCAGGTTTTATTTCAGATGCTAGTTTGTATTTGGCCAAAGCTTGCTCGTAAAGACCTTTGTTGAATAAATCGTTTCCAGAATTAATATAGCCTTTGTATTGCAAATCGAGTTTTCTTGCATTTTCTTTTTCTTCTTCAATTCTGGCAAGCCTAAATGCTTCTTCCTCTTCTTTCGATTGTTTGGTTAAAATTCCGTTTACAAAATCTATTTTTTCAACAGTTGTTTTTCTATCTGGAAAATCTGAGTTTATTTGGTTTAGCTTGGTTAATGCATTTTTATAATCTTTCTTTTCAATTAAAACTTGGGCTAAACTTAATTGATTTTGATAGAAAACATTTTGACGGTTTTCTTCCTCAATTAGCCCATCAATTTCTTTTATTTTCAAATCAATCGAACTAGTATTTTTTCCGAATTTTTTGGCTTCTACATATTTTGCTTTCGCATTACTTAAATCTCCATTTAGCCTAAATTCTTCTGCTTCTGCAACTAGTTTATTTAAATCTTCTGCTAATTTCTTAGCTTCTGCTTGCTTTCTTTTATCCTCTTCTTTTTGAGTCAACAACTCAGCTGCTTTGGCTGCTTTTTTAGCTTCTATGTTATCTTCGATTTCCAATAAAAGTTTTTTGGCTTCAGTGTTTTCTGGAAACTCTTTTAAGGCCAACTCTGCGCTTTCCTTAGCTTGATTAAAATTTCCAGTTTCTAAAAAGCCTGATGCAGAGCTAAACAACTGGTTAAAATTTTCTTGTTTTTGTTTTTCTGCAGCTTCTTTCTGTTTTTGAGCAACTAATAAATCATTAATTCTTTGATCGGCTTCAATTATTTTTTGTTTAGGATAGGTTTCATTGTTTTTTAACAATATTGCCTCTTGATACTGCAGTTTGGCTTCTTGGTACCTATCGTTTTGAAATAATAAATCTGCTTGAGCAATCACATTTTGATACTTTTCATCAAGGGCTTTGGCAGAAGCTATTCTCTCATCAATTTCTTTTAGTTTTTGCTTAGGATATGCTTCTAGGTTTTTTAATTCCAAAGCATCAGCATATAAAGTTTGAGCTTTTTCCCACTGACCAGCATTAAAAGCTTTATCGCCATCTTTGATAAAACCATTGTAATCCTTCTCAAGCTTTTTACCCTGAAGCTCTTGATTTTTTTCTAATTCTTCTGCTTTTGCTTGAAGGGTTTCTAATTTATCAAGAATTTTTCGAGTGTATTTAATGTTGTAATCAAAGTTTTGTATTTCTTCGGAGTATTCAATAATTGCAATAGGAGCTTCTAAAACGGTTTTGTCTAACTCTTTAAAATCTTTGTAAATACCTACTTCCCAACCACCAAATTCATATCCATAAAGGGCTTGGTTAGGATCTGAACCGCTGGTATTGATAGAAATTACTTTGGTGATGAAATTTGGTTTTGTAATCTCAATAGAATATTCAGTTTCTAAATCTAAAATAAACTCAAACCTGCCTGAATTATTCGTAATAATACCTTCAACTTGTTCGCCAAATTGATATAGGTCAACATTGGCAGACTCAAGGTTTTTATCGTTGTAAGTTACCTTACCATAAATTCTTAGCTTGTTTTCGTATTGAGCAAAAACTAAAACAGAAACTAAAATGAATAATAATGAAGTTACACCTCTTTTAAGCATTAATTATTGCTAAGGGTTTCTTTATTGTATTGAAATTTAGGAATAGATTCTTCGTTTCTAAAGTAGTATTCCCCCCCCCAATCGTGTTTCACTTTTTTGTATTCTACGCCTTTTGAGCCTTCAACAACGTAAATAAGGTAAACAATCTTGTTGCCTTGTTTATATTCTTCTTTGGTAACTCCTTGCGGATACTTTTTGGCTATTTCTCTAGATTTTTCAATGTAATGGGTGTTAATTTCTATATTCGAAATATCTATTTTTTGAGGTTTAGGTGCGTTATCATCCTCAATTTTTTTAAGTTGAGCTGCTAATAAGTCTTTTGATTCTAATAACCTCTTTTTGGCGTAATCATTTGTAGGGTCAACTCCTAAAACTGTTTGATAACCTAAGGTTGCATTTTCATATTCGTTTTTATCGAAAGAAGAATCTGCCTTTGCAATGTAACGCTGTAACTTTAAAGCTTCAGACTCAGCAAAATTATTTTGAATACTATCTATTTTGGCTACCATGTTTATTGGATAGTCTTCATTTGGAAACAGGTTTAAAGCTTCTTTAAAGTATGTTTTTGCCAAATCATAATCTTCAGCTTCAAATTCAATTTTACCATCTCTTATGTAAACATCATATTTATCCTTCAAAAAGGCTTGGTCAGATTCAAGTTCATTGAGTTTTTCAGCAATTTCTAATTCAAGTGGTTCTGTTTCTTTTTTCATTTTGGCAATGTACCTTCTGTCATAAACAAATTGTTGAGAGTTTACGCTGTAAAATATTTTGCCAATTGGTTTGTCGTAAATTGAAAAATCTACCCCTTTTACTTCCCTAAAAATTTCCACTTTAAAATCTCCAGTTTCATACCCGTATTCTCTATCTGCCATAGGGATATTATCAGCTTCAATTGTTAGTTTTTTTGTTACATAACCTGGTTTTCCAAACTCTAAGCTATATATAAAGCCATAATCTAAGTAAACATCAAAAAATCCTTGACTATCAGTTTTATAAACATCTCTTTTTATTCCATCTCTATACACCAAAACCTGTGCACCTGCCAATGGCATATCATTTTCTAAAACCTTTCCCCATAGGTATAAGTTTTTAGGAATTTCAGTTGAATCTGAATTAGAAAAAAGATTAAACTTTTTGTTAGATTTCTTTGCTTGATCTTCTTGGGCTATTGAAAAAAAAGTTGAGAAAATAAGTATGATAATTGGGGTAAAATATTTTGTCATAAATAAATTATTGTCGATTCTTTTACGAATTTTATGCCATTAATTCGGCAAATTTACAATATTGCAAATGCGTGAAATTATGCAAAAAATAAACTTCTAAACAAGTGATTGAAAAAAGAATAACAATAATTGGTTGTGGTATGGTTGGAAGACTAATTGCAACAGACTTAGGAAAGGATTTTTTGGTAACAGCAGTTGATAAATCTGAAGAGAATTTAGAACTTCTAACAAACTTTAGGGGTAAAAAGCAAATTGCAAATGCCTTAAATACAGATGATTTAAAAGTTAATACTGAAAAAGCTGACCTGGTTTTGTTGGCAGTGCCTGGTTTTATGGGTTTTAAGGTTTTGGAATCTTTGTTAGCATTAGGTAAAAACGTTGTTGATATTTCTTTTTTTCCTGAAGATGCAAACCTGCTAAACGAAACCGCTAAAAATAATAATTGCTTTGCCATGGTAGACTGTGGAATTGCCCCAGGATTTAGTCATTTAGCACCCGGCTATTATGCCACAAAAGGACTAAAAGACTACACCTGTTATGTTGGTGGCTTGCCTTTTGAAAAAACTCCACCTTTTGCCTACAAAGCACCATTTTCTCCTGTAGATGTTATTGAGGAATACACAAGGCCTGCAAGATTTAGGAGTGAGAATAAGAATATTACACAACCACCATTAACAGAATACGAAATTTTAGATTTTGAAAAAGCAGGTGTTTTGGAGGCTTTTGTAAGCGATGGCTTAAGAAGTTTACTCAACTCTTACCCTTCTATTCCGAACATGATTGAAAAAACACTCCGTCATCCGGGACATGCAGCTGCAATTAAAGTTCTACTAGATGGTGGACTTTTGAGCGATGAAGGCGACTCGCCCACACCATTAGAGTTTAACTCAAAAATTCTTTTCAATCAATGGAAATTAAACCCGGAAGATGATGAGTTTACTTTTATGAGACTCTTGTTAAAAGGCGAAAACTTAAACAAACAAATTGACATTTACGACAGAAAAGATTTTAAGAATGGTTTTTCATCAATGGCAAGAACTACAGGTTATACAGCATGCGCCGTAGCTAGAAAATCTTTAGAGGATAATTTTACTAATTCTGGCGTATTTGTACCAGAGATATTGGGAGAGAAATATGGCTATTTTGAGTATGCTGCCAAATTTCTAAAAAGCATGGGAATTACTATCGAAGAAAAAGACTTGTAATTATCTTAGAATTAATTTTTCAACTTTTTCTTCGCCTAAAAACTCATTTACCTTTTTTATTATTAGGGTTTTACCGTAGCTAAGTTCGTGACGCATTACATCTGAATCTATCTCTACGTACAAATATTTGTTATTTAAATCAACACTTTTGGTGTGTTTAGCTATTTGTGGGCCTACAATTTCGTCCCAAGATGCTTTTATGTTATGGTCTTTAATTCCATTATCAAGCCTATAGACCTTAAGCATGTATTCAATAACTTCTTTAAGTGGTTGTTGGTTACCTTTTCTCATGGTGTTCAGATATTTTGCCTAAGTGGTCTATTTCAAAATATTTTACTTCTTGGTGAATATCGTCAAATAAACCTTCTAATCTATTTCTAGATGTATCAGTTACGAATATTTGTCCAAATTCTTCTGAGCTAACCATTTGCATTATTGATTTTACCCTTTGGTCATCAAGCTTATCAAAAATATCATCTAAAAGCAACAATGGTTTTAACCCTTTCTTTTCTTTCATGAAGTTAAATTGAGCCATTTTTAGCGCAGTAACAAAGGTTTTTTGCTGCCCCTGAGACCCAAACTTTCTCAAGGGTCTTTCCTCTAAAGTAAAAATCAAGTCATCTTTGTGTATTCCTTTGGTGGTATAACGGGCAGCCCTATCGTCTTTTCGGCTTAACTCAAAAAGTTCCATTAAGTCAGGGTGTTCATCTAAATGAGATTTATAATCAAACCCAACAGTTTCTGCTTTCTGACTTATTCTTTGGTAAAAGGTTCTAAATGTTGGAATAAATTCTTGCAAAAACTGTTTTCTTGCATTTGAAATAAATTTCCCAAAATCATTTAATTGATGGTCATAAACATCAATTAAACTTTCGTCGAACCTGCGTTCTTCTGCAAAGTGTTTTAAAAGGTTATTTCTTTGGTACAATGATTTATTGTAGGCTAATAATTTTGATAAATACGTTTTATCATATTGAGAAATAACACCATCAATAAATTTGCGCCTTACATCACTTCCATCATTAATGATGTGAGTATCTGCCGGATTTACCATTACCAAAGGAATTACGCCAATATGCTCCGCTAATTTGCTGTACTCCTTATCGTTTCTTTTAAATACTTTTTTCTTCAGCTTGTGATTTCCACAATAAATGGTCTCTTCATTTTCTTTCAAATTGAATTTACCTTGAATCATGAAAAAATCCTCTTCGTTATAGATATTTTGTACATCAATAGGATTAAAAAAACTTTTACAAAACGCCAAATAATAAATAGCATCCAGCAAATTTGTTTTGCCTGTTCCGTTATCGCCAGTAAAGCAATTTACATTTTCAGAAAGGTTAATTTCTGCCTGTTGGTAAGATTTAAAATTAACCAACGAGAGATGATTTAATACCAATTGAGACATGTTGCAAATGTAATGTGATGTGTTATTAAAAATTGATTGTGAAAATGTTGGAATTTAGGGTATATCGAGTAAATTGAAAAATCTATATTTGCACTCGCAAAATTTGACCCTAAATGGCAAAGAAAAATAAAGAACACGAAGAAGAAGTAATTGTTGATGTAGTTGAAAGCTATAACAAAACCCAACAATATTTAGAGGATAACCAAAAAAACCTCTCCATAATTGGTATTATTTTAATTGCTGTTGTAGGCGGTTATTTTGGTTTTACACAATTGTACTTGCAACCTTTAGAAGCTGAAGCAAGAGAACAAATGTGGAAAGCTGAGCAATACTTTGAAAAAGATTCACTTGATTTAGCCATCTATGGCGATGGAAACTACTTTGGTTTTGAAACCATTATTGATGAATATGGCATGACTGAGTCAGCCAATTTAGCTCATTATTATTTAGGTGTAATTCATTACAAAAAAGGTGAATATGAATTAGCAATCCGTCAATTAGAAGATTTTAGTTCTTCTGATGTTATGGTTAGTTCTGTTGCTAAAGGTGTAATGGGAGATTCTTATGTTGCCTTAGAAGATTACGATCATGCAGTTGCTGAATACTTAAGAGCTGCCAAAGACAATGAAAACAATTTTACGACTCCAATCTATTTAAAGAAAGCTGCTCTTACTTATGAAACTATGGGAGAGTACAAAAAAGCTTTAAATTCTTTTAATGAGATTAAGAATAAATATCCTCAATCTCAAGAAGGCAGAAATATTGACAAATATATTGCCCGCGCTGAAGGAAAAATGTAATGGCTACTGCTGAACAAAATCTTTCTGACCACGGTATAATTGAGTTCAAAGGATTAAAAAACTTAAGAATTGGTATTGTTTGGGCAGATTGGAATTTTGAAATTACAAACAATCTTAAAAACGGTGCCCTCGATTTTTTGAAATATTGCAATGTTCCAGAAAGCAATATTTTCACTTACAAAGTTCCTGGTAGTTTCGAATTGCCTCTGGCGGCTCAATGGCTAATAGAAAAACACGATGTTGATGGTGTAATTTGTGTTGGCTCAGTAATTAAAGGAGAAACAGATCATTTTCATTATGTGTGTTCTGCAGTGAGCCAAGGAATTAAAGATGTTTCTTTAAAAACAGGAAAACCTGTAATTTTTGGTGTTTTAACAGATAATATCAAACAACAAGCTTTAGACAGATCTGGTGGAAAACATGGAAACAAAGGCATTGAAGCTGCTGCTACCCTACTAAACATGCTTAAACTCGAGCAAGAATTAAATTAAAGTCTCAAAAAATTATTTTTTTTGCTTAGAGCTCCTTTTCTCTATATAAAGGCTGGTTTAAACAATTCATAGATTTTTCTGAAGGTCTGGTAAATTCACCTTCTAACAAATAAGAGCAGTATGGGTCGTTTTTTAGATTTAGCGCAAAATCTGCCCAAATTGGAAGCGCTGTTTTAGATCCTGAACCACTAGAAAGAGATTTAAAGTGAATATCTGGATTATCAGCGCCTACCCAAGCTCCAGCTGTAAATTGTGGTGTATAACCAATAAACCAACCATCAGATTGATTTTGGGTAGTTCCGGTTTTACCTGCAATTGAGCCCTTAAACCCATAATCCGTTCTTAATGCCTTCGAGGTTCCGTTATTCACAACAGACTCCATCATATTGGTCATTATGTCGGCAACATTGCTTGAAAAAACTTCTTTAATTTCTTTAGGCCGATTTTTATAAATAATTTCTCCTGATGGAAGTTGAATATTTTCAAGGTATTTAGTATTTACCCGATTGCCATCATTTGCGAAACATGTGTAAGCGTTTACCATTTCGTACAAACTAATATCTGGAGTTCCCAAAGAAATACTAGGAACTTCCGGAAGGTTTGTGGTTATCCCCATTTGGCTAGCTACATTTAAAACATCTAAAAGCCCTGCTCTAAACTAAACCTGAACTGAAACAACATTTAAAGAATAAGTAAGGGCTCCCTTCATAGTGTATTCTCCGTTGTAATTATTACTTGCATTTTTTGGCTCCCAATCGTCATATTTATCATACGACTTCTTGTTATTTTTAAAATAGTTGCAAATGTTAACACCTTGATCAACTGCCGTAGCATAAACTATGGGTTTAAAAACAGACCCAACTTGCCTGGTTCTTTTTACATGATCGTATTGTGTATAACGAAAATCCCTTCCTCCAACCCAAGCCAAAACTTCACCTGTATTTTTTATGCAGGTAAATCCGGCATGTAAGCGGGTCAAGTCTCTTTTCATGTTTACCAAAAGCGCTTCATTTTCAGGANAAAGCTCAACATTTTTTTCNAATGCTGAACAAACTTTTTCGAAATCTTTATAGCGCTTTAACTTAAGTAGCTGAATAAGCTTTTCTTTATTATCAGTCCACCTCTCTTCTGTCCATTCAGAATTAAATTGCTTTTGAAGATTGTTTAAATGATTGGTTAGTGCGGTTTCTGCATGCCTTTGAACTCTTGAATTTATGGTTGTGTAAATTTTGAGTCCATCGCTATATGGGTCTAAATTAAAAATTCCGTTTTTTCTAATGTCATCAAGTATCTCTTCTACTTTAGTTTTAATGTGTTGCACAAAAAACTGTGCAATTTCAGGTTGTTTTTCATTTTCACCAGCCAATTCAATTTCAGTTTTAACTGCTTTTTTGTATTGATTTTCTGCCAAAAATCCATTTTTATACATGTTGGTTAAAACTAAATTTCTGCGTTCTAAACATTTGTTGTAATTTCTCTCAGGGTCGTAAAGTGTTGTTCCTTTTAACAATCCCACCAATGTGGCTATTTCAGAAACATTCAAATCCTTTGGTGTTTTTTGAAAATAGTATTCAGCTGCAGTGTAAATTCCGAAACAATTATGGCCAAAAGGAACAGTATTTAAATACTTTTCTAAAATTTGATTTTTGGAAAATAATCGCTCAAACTTTAAAGCGGTAAACCATTCACGAATTTTATGAAAAATGAGGTTTGAATTCTTGAAACTTTTTCTAGGGTATATGTTTTTTAGCAATTGTTGAGTAAGCGTGCTTCCCCCACCCGATTTCTCAGATAACAATAGCGATTTTACACCAACTCTAAATAGTCCAACTATATCAATACCATTGTGGCTATAAAACCTAATGTCTTCAGTAGCAATAAGACAATTTATCAGGCTATCAGGAATTTCTTCGAAAGGAGTAAACTTTCTGTTCTCGAAGTACATTTTTCCAATCAAAACACTATCGCTGCTGTATACTTCAGAAGCAAACGGAAGTTTAAAGCTTTCTATTTTTTGGAAAGAGGGAACTTGTAGGAAAAACCCATTCCAAACCAAAATACCAAATACCAAGAATGCACCTCCACTAATTAGAAAAGATTTAAGAAGTATTCTAAATAAGCTTTTGCATTTTATGGATAAACTTGGATAAGTAATTTGAAATTTGGCTTTAGGCTTTGCTATTTATTTTCTTCCTTCTAAAACCTCCTTAATATTTGGTTTAAAATAGTTTTCCCCTTTCATAACTTTTCCATCCTCTCTGTAAATTGGTTTTCCATCAGCGCCAAGCTTACTCATATTACTTCTTTGAATTTCAGTAAATACTTCTTCAATTTTATGTTGTAAACCATGAGCCAATATAGTACCGCATAAAATGTATAGCATATCACCTAAAGCATCTGCCACTTCAACCAAATCACCGGCTTCGGCTGCTTCAAGATATTCTTCATTTTCTTCATGCATTAAACTATGTCTTAATTTAATTACACTTTCTCCAACATCCATTTTTGGTGAATTTTCATTGTTAATTCCAAACGATTCATGAAAAGTTTTAACGTAGTTTATTGCCTCTTGTAATTCCATGTTTTTTGATTTCAAAATTATCGGAAGTATCAATCTTTTCAGGACTTTCGGCTCAAAAGTTCTTAACATATTTTAACAAGCCTTCACTTGGGTTAAGAAATGAAATAATGACTTTTGCGACTGTTCGAAAATGATACAGTCTGGATATGGAAAAAATTGCTGAAGTAGATCAACAAAATTCAACTGTTGATATTAGAGCTCTAAACGAGCAAATAGAAAAGGAAAGTGGTTTTGTAGACCTAGTAAAACTAGAAATGGATAAAGTAATTGTTGGCCAAAAATATATGGTTGACAGATTACTAATTGGATTATTATCTGATGGACATATTTTGTTAGAAGGAGTTCCAGGTTTAGCAAAAACATTATCCATTAAAACTCTTGCAGATACTGTTCACGGCCAATTTTCAAGAATTCAATTTACACCTGACCTTTTACCTGCAGATGTTATTGGAACCATGATTTACAGTCAGAAGAAAGATGAATTCTCTGTAAAAAAAGGACCTATGTTCGCCAACTTTGTTTTGGCTGATGAGATAAACAGAGCCCCTGCAAAGGTTCAATCTGCTTTATTAGAGGCTATGCAAGAGCGCCAAGTTACTATTGGTGAAAACACTTTTGCCTTACCTAAACCCTTTTTAGTTTTAGCCACACAAAACCCGGTTGAACAAGAAGGAACTTACCCACTACCTGAGGCTCAAGTAGATAGGTTTATGCTAAAAGTAGTTTTAGATTATCCTAAAAAAGAAGAAGAAAAATTAATTATCAGACAAAATGTAAGCAAGGCAGAAATGCCAATGGCTAATACCATTTTAAAACCTGAAGAAATAATTAGGGCAAAAGAAGTGGTTCGAAAAGTTTACATGGACGAGAAAATTGAAAATTACATTATCGATATTGTATTTGCAACTCGAAATCCAAAAGATTATGGCCTTAACCAATTTGAGCAATTGATTGATTTTGGAGCTTCTCCAAGAGCATCAATCAATTTAGCAAAAGCAGCTAAAGCTTATGCTTTTATCAAAAGAAGAGGTTATGTAATTCCTGAAGATGTAAGAGCAATTTGTAAAGATGTAATGCGTCACAGAATTGGATTAACCTACGAGGCAGAAGCCGAAAATATTACCACCGAAGATATTGTTACAGAGATTTTAAACAAGGTTGAAGTTCCTTAATGGATACCAAAGAACTCATAAAACGCGTACGTAAAATTGAGTTAAAAACCAGGGGTTTATCCAATCAAATTTTTTCTGGAGAATACCACTCGGCTTTTAAGGGCTCTGGTATGGCCTTTAGCGAAGTAAGAGAATACATTGCTGGGGATGAAATAAGAAAAATAGATTGGAATGTAACCGCTAGGTTAAATAGTCCGTATGTAAAGGTTTTTGATGAAGAAAGAGAGCTAACTGTAATGCTTTTGGTTGACATGAGTGGCAGTGAAGACTTCGGAACTAAAAAACAAACCAAGAGAGAACTCATTACTGAAATTTGCGCTGTTTTAGCATTTTCTGCAATCCAAAACAACGATAAAATTGGGGCTATTTTCTTCAGCGATAAAATTGAAAAGTTTATTCCGCCCAAAAAAGGAAAAGGCCATACGCTTTTGATTATTAGAGAGCTCTTAGACTTCAAACCCGAAAACAAAGGCACCAACTTGGCTGAGCCATTAAGATATTTAACTTCTGTAATTAAAAAAAGAAGTATTGTTTTCTTAATCTCTGATTTTTTAGGTGATGGATTTGATAGCGCTATGAAAATAGCAAACAGAAAACATGACTTGGTTGCTCTAAAAATTTCTGATAAGGCTGAAAAAGAATTGCCCAACGTAGGCTTAATTCCCGTTAAAGACAATGAAACTGATGAAGTTGTTTGGTTAGATACTTCAGACCAAAAAACAATGAACAGATACAAAGCCCAAATGCTTCGAAAAGAAGATGAATTAAGGCAAATATTTAGCAAATCGGGAGTGGATTTTGCTGAAATCGCAACCCATCAATCTTATGTTAAACCTTTGATGAATTTGTTTAAAAAACGAGAATCGAAAAGATGAGGCTAATTTGGTTTACCATATTGAATCTTTTTATTTTTTCGGCTTTAGCTCAAATTCAGCCTGCTGTTGATTTAAACCAAAGCACCAAGAAAATATTAATTGGTGAGCAACTTACAGTAGATTATACTTTAAAAGTAAATGCTTCCGATTCAGTTAGGCTTCCGCTTTTTACCGACACCTTAAGAAAAGAAGTTGAAATTGTAAATGCATCTAAGGTTGATACATCATTTGACGAGAATGATGTTTCTGTTAAACTTTTCAAGCAAACGCTAACCCTTACTAGTTTCGATTCAGGTTATCATGCAGTAAAGCCAATTCAATTTTTTGTAAATAACCAATTGGTTGAATCTCAACCTTTTTTGGTTGAAGTTCATACAGTGCAATTAACTCAGCAAGAATTAAAAGATATTAAATCTCCTTTTGAAGCAGAATTAACCTTACTTGATTACCTCAAACTATATTGGATGTTTATTTTAGGAGGTTTAGCTCTAATTGGAGTTATCGCTTTGATTATTTGGTATTTAAAAACTAGAGAGAAGCCCATATTTGAGCAAATAATTCAAAAACCTCAAATTCCACCCCATGTTATTGCCTTAGAAAAACTAACTGAATTACAAAAGAAAAAGCTTTGGCAAAGTGGCGATTTAAAAGGCTATTACTCATCTCTTACAACTATTATTAGAGAATACATTGAGCTTCGATATAATATTTTGGCTTTAGAGCAAACTACATCAGAAATATTATCTGACTTAAGTCAAAAACAAGAAATTGCGATTGAATTAAAAGAAAAACTTAAAGAATTATTGCAGCTTGCCGATTTGGTAAAGTTTGCTAAAATGAAAACCTTAGCCGAAGAAAATGAAAAGCTTTTTGCTTATGCTAAATCATTTATAGAAGAAACAAAGCAAAATGAAAAGGCCGCAGAAAACAATGTTGAACCTGAAGTAAAACCTAATCATGTTTAACAATATAGAATTTGCCAATACTTCATTTTTCTTGCTCTTGGCAATAATTCCAATACTTGGTATTTATTACTTCTTTAAACGTAATTCACAAAAATCAACTTTAGCATTTTCTAATGGAAACGCTTTAAAGGCTTTTTCAAACTGTTGGAAAATTTATGCTCGCCATACCTTAAATACTGCTAAAATATTGGCTTTAGGCTTTTTTATTGTAGCAATGGCAAGACCACAATCTTCTACTTCTTGGCAAGATGTTTCAACCGAAGGCATAGACATTATGATGTGTCTAGATATTTCGGGAAGCATGTTAGCGGAGGATTTTAAACCCAATAGATTAGAGGCTTCTAAAGATTTGGCCATGGAATTTATTGAAGGTAGGCCTAATGATAGAATCGGACTGGTTGTTTATTCAGGAGAAAGTTTTACCCAATGCCCTTTAACAACAGACCATGCAGTTTTAAAAAACCTTTTTAGCGACATTAAAAATGGAATGATTGAGGATGGTACGGCCATTGGAAATGGTTTAGCAACTTCTGTAACCAGATTAAAACAAAGCGATGCCAAAAGCCGCGTGATTATTTTGTTGACTGATGGATTCAACACTTCAGGAACAATTCCTCCACTTACGGCTGCAGAAATTGCCGAAGCTTTTAACATTAGAGTTTATACAATTGGAGTTGGAACCAATGGGTTAGCCCCCTACCCTTTTAGAAGTCCTTTTGGAGGAATACAATACCAAGATGTTGAGGTGAAAATTGATGAATCTACTTTAACACAAATTGCAGATAAAACTGGTGGAAAATATTTTAGAGCTACTGATAATGAAAAGCTTAGAGAAATTTATACTGAGATTGATGAGTTAGAAAAATCAAAAATAGAAGTAACAGAATATCGCAAGAGAAGCGAAGAGTTTTTGCCTTGGGTTTTGATAGGATTTGGACTTTTAGTGCTCGATTTTTTATTTAAATCATTGTTTTTAAAATCAATAGTTTAAGAAATGTTTAGGTTCGAACATACCGCTTTTTTATGGCTTTTGTGGGCGATTCCTCTATTTATAATAATATTTATTGCCTTGTTAAATTGGAAGAAAAATGCAATCAAAAAATTAGTAGATAATCATTTAGTTCAATTTCTTATTCCTGAAAAATCAAGGGTTAAACCCTATTTTAAGTTCTTTATTTTTATTTTGATTTACACCAATTTGGTTTTAGCAATGGCCAATCCTCAAATAGGAAGTAAGTTGCAAGAAGTAAAACGAAAAGGTGTGGATGTAATGATCGCCCTAGATTTATCTAACTCGATGTTGGCAGAGGACATCAAACCTAGCAGGCTCGAATCTGCAAAAAGAGCTATCTCAAAATTTATTGAAAAATTAAAAAACGACAGAATCGGAATTGTTGTTTTTGGCGGACAGGCTTATACTCAATTACCTATAACAACTGATTTTGCTGCGGCTAAATTGTTTTTGAATACCATATCAACTGATATGATTCCGACACAAGGAACAGCAATTGGTGCAGCAATCGAACAATGTAAATCTGCCTTTAACCCTGAAAGTAAAACAAGTAAAGTAATCGTGATTTTAACAGATGGCGAAAATCATGAAGACGATGCATCAAAAGCTGCAGCTCAATCTAAAGAAGAAGGTATTCTTGTGCATACCATTGGAATGGGCTCTCCGCAAGGCTCTCCTATTCCACTTTACCAAGGTCGAAATAAAGTTGGGTTCAGAAAAGATAATTCAGGAAACAGTGTAGTTACCAAACTTAATGAACCTATGTTGCAAGAAATTGCTGCATCGGGTGGTGGAATTTATGTAAGAGCATCATCTTCTTCGGCCGGTTTAGATTACGTTTTAGATGAAATAAATAAAATGGAAAAAGCTGAATTTGGCTCAAAGGTTTACACAGACTATGAAGACAGGTTTCAATACTTTTTAGGTTTTGCAATTTTTTTGTTGATTTTAGATTTTTTTATCACTGAGAAGAAGAATAAATGGTTAAATAGCGAAAAATTATTCGGAGCAAAAGCATGAGGTTTACTTTTATACATATCGTTTTGGTTTTTATTTCTTGCCAAGTATTGGCGCAAAAAGAAAAGCTCAATTTAATTAATGGTAACGAGCTATATCAAAAAGGAAACTATGCTGATGCTGAAGCAAAATACCTAGAATCGTTGAGTGAAAAACCACAATATTTTGAAGGAAGTTTCAATTTAGGAGATGCACTTTTTAGACAAGATAAGTATGAAGAAGCTGCCCGCCAGTTTAACTATATTGCCCAAAATGCAGAAGACAAAAGCTTAAAAGCCAAAGCATATCACAACTTGGGTAATAGTATGCTTAAAGCTGAAAAATTAGCTGAAAGTATCGATGCATATAAAAATGCCCTAAAGCTGAATCCAAATGATGAAGATACCCGTTACAATCTAAGCTATGCTCTAAAAATGCAACAGCAACAGCAACAGCAACAGCAGCAGCAAAATCAAGATCAAAACCAAGATCAAGAAAACAAAGAAGATCAGGAAAATCAGGATAACCAAGAAAATCAGGATCAGAATCAAGATCAAGATCAAGACAATAAGGAAAACAAAGAAAATCAAGACCAAAAAGATAACCAACAACAAAACCAAGACCAGCAAAACCAAGAGGATCAAAATAAACAGCAACAACAAACACAACAAGGAGAAAAAATATCAAAGGAAGATGCTGAAAGAATGCTAGAAGCATTGCAAATGCAAGAAAAAAATACCCAAGATAAATTGAAGAAAAGTAGGCTTAAACAAGGCGAAAGAATTAAAATTGAAAAAGATTGGTAAAAATTAAACACATATTACTTTTTGTATTTCTGATTTTTGCCTTTGCTGCAAAATCTCAAAAGTTCGAAACACAATTGAGTTCTAATCAAATTCAAGTTGGGCAAAGACTAAAGGTTTCCTACGTACTCAATTCAAAAGGAACAAATTTTAGAGGTCCTAAATTTTATGGTTTCCAAGTTTTATCTGGCCCTAACCAAAGCACGAGCATGCAAATTGTTAATGGTAATATGAGCAGCTCTATTACATATTCATACATTTTGCAGGCTGTAAAAGAAGGAACCCATACCATTAAAGGTGCAAAAATTGAAGCCGAAGGAAAAGCCCTTACTTCAAACGATGTAAATGTTAGGGTAATTAAAGCTCAAAACTCTACTCAACCGCAAGCAAATACCCAACAAAACAACAATCAAAACCAACAGCAGCAGCAACAAGCCCAACCAACAAACGATAAAATAACTGATAACCTGTTTATTAAAGTTTATGCCAACAAAACAAAAGCTTTTGTAGGCGAAGAAATTATAGTAACCTATAAAGTTTATACGAGGGTAAATATTGTAAATAATGGTATTAACAAATTACCAGATTTTACAGGATTTTGGGCACAAGATATTGAATCTGCAGCTCAAGGAAGATTAGAACAAACTACTTACAATGGAGTTGCCTTTAATGTAGCCACCATAAAACAAACCGCTTTAATTCCTCAAAAAACAGGCAAATTAGAAATTGACCCTCTAATAATGGATGTTGTAGTAAGGTTAAGAGATAACAACAGACCTAGGAGTATTTTCGATCAGTTTTTTGGCGGATTTAAAGATGTAAATTACCAAATAAAAAGCAATAAAATAACTATTGAAGTTTCACCTCTACCTAGTATGGGTAAACCTAAAGATTTTACAGGAGCCGTTGGAAAATTTAGTATTTCGAGTATTATTGATAAAGATAGTTTAGAAGCAAACGAAGCCATAAACTTTAAGGTTACTTATTCGGGAAATGGAAACATAAAATTTGTACAAGCTCCAAAAATTAATTTTCCTCCCGATTTTGAAGTTTACGACCCAAAAGCATCTGAAAAAGTAAGTGTAAATGCCTCTGGAATTTCTGGTACTAAAACTTTTGAATATTTAATTATTCCTCGACATGAAGGAAAGTTTGTAATTCCTGAGTTGAGTTTTTCTTATTTCGATGTGGCTTCAAAGTCCTATAAAAATTTAAAAACGAAACCTTTTCCTATTCAAGTCGGAAAATCTAACAATACAGAAACTGCAACTGCTTACCGCTCTGTAAAAAAGGAAGAAATAAAATTATTAGGCAAAGACATTAGATTTATTAAAACCAACCAACAAGAATTGAAAGAAAGGAATGTTAGCTTATTTAATTCTCCAATTCATTATTTTGGTTTAGGTCTTTCTAGCTTGGCATTAATAGCCTTTATGTTTTTTGCCAAAACAAAACAACGATCAAAATCAGATTTACTTGATGCAAAAAGTAAAAAAGCAGCAAAACTGGCTGCTAAAAAACTAAAAGATGCCCAAAACGAATTAAAATCGGGAAATAAAGAGGCGTTTTACGAAAAACTTTTGGCAGGATTGTACAATTACTTTTCTGATAAACTAAGTATTCCTGTTGCCGATTTAAGCAAAGAAAGTATTGAAACTGGACTACAAAAATTCGATACCCCTGCTGTTTTAATAGAAGAAACTAAAGAAGTAATTTCAATTTGCGAAATCGCACGTTTTGCTCCTGTTACGAGCCTAAACGAAGAAGAAACATTTACCAAAGCAAACAATCTTATTCAAAATGTTGAAAAAGCTATATAACATATTTCTTGTTTTGGCTTTGTTGCCCCTTGCCTCTTTAGGCCAAGGTGAATACTACAATAACTTGATGGAAAAAGCCAACGATTTGTATTCACAATCTTTATACGATAGTGCAATTACAGTTTATTCTGAAATTGAAGGCTCTGGGCTTGAATCATTCAATTTGTATTACAACAAAGGCAATTGTGCTTTTAAATTTAACGACCTGCCTACTGCTATTTTATATTATGAAAAGGCTTCGAAATTAAAACCTAACGACAAAGATTTAATTCATAACCTATCTCTTGCAAATGCCCAAATAGTAGATAAAATTGAACCTTTACCTCCTTTCTTCATTTCAAAATGGATAGTTGAATCTGCAGAGTTGTTGCACTCAAACTATTGGGCAATTTTAAATTTAATATTCTTTATTATTTTTTGCTTAAGTGCAGGATTCTATTACAAAGTTTCAAAGCCATCACTTAAAGTTATGGGATTTTATGCTGGGCTAATTGGCTTATTTCTTTTTTTTACCACACTCTATTTTGGAGTAAAAAAATACAATCTCGAAACAAATAATTCAAACGCTATAGTTTTTGAGCCATCGTTAACTGTAAAAAGCGAACCTAGCGAAAATTCCACTGAATTATTTCTTTTGCATGAAGGAACAAAAATTTCAATTTTAGACTCAACAGATGCTTGGCATAAAATATCGTTGCCTGATGGCAATATTGGTTGGATTAAGTCAGAGACTTTTAGAATAATTTAGTATATTGGAACCTTCTTTTTACAATTAAAGCAAATTTGAGCATAATAATTTGCCTTTTATAAATTTTTAGTGCCTTGCAAATAAAATTGTGATTAGATTTACATCCCACAGTCGATAGAAATAAAAAATTAGAATGATTACAGAACAATTGCAGTTTGAAATTGAAAAAATATCTCAATCGAGGTTACATGGACTAGAAGAGGATAGCCTTCAATTTGGAAAAGTTTTTACTGACCACATGTTTGTTGCCGATTTTATTGATGGGCAATGGACCAACATGAAAATTACTCCCTACAAAGATTTGGTTTTAAGTCCGGCAACATCTTTTATTCACTACGGTCAATCAATATTTGAAGGTTTAAAGGCGCATTATGGTAAAGATGGAGATGTTTTTATGTTTCGCCCACAAGCAAACATAGCTAGAATGAAAACTAGCGCCATTAGAATGTGTATGCCTCCTTTTCCTGAAGACATTTTTTTAGACGCCCTTAAAACCTTGTTGAGTTTAGACAAAGCTTGGATGCCAAAAAAAGACGGAAGCTCAATGTACATTAGGCCTTTTATGTTTGGTACTGATGAGTTTTTAGGAGTAAAAGCTTCAGATAACTATAGGTTTATGATTATTATGTCTCCTTCTGGAAGCTATTATAAAAACCCTGTAAAAGTTAAAATTGAAACTCATTTTACTCGCGCTGCTTCAGGTGGTACGGGTTCTGCAAAAGCTGCAGGAAACTATGCAGGTTCTATGTATCCGGCTAAATTAGCAGCCGAAGAAGGTTACCAACAACTTATTTGGACAGATGGTAAATACCACAGAAACATTGAAGAAAGTGGCACAATGAATTTAATGATGGTTATTGATGATGTTTTGGTTACTCCTAAACTTTCAAATACCATTTTAGAAGGTGTTACACGAAACAGTATTTTAAATATTGCTAGAGATTGGGGCTGGAAAGTTGAAGAAAGAACCGTTTCTGTTGAAGAAGTTGTTGAAGCTTTAGAAAATGGAAAACTTCACGAAGCGTTTGGAGTTGGCACAGCCGCTACAATCGCTCAAATTAACACTATTGGCTATGAAGGCAAAGATTATGAACTACCTGCTGTTGCTGACAGAGAATTTTCAAATAAAATTTCTACTTATTTAGAAGATTACAAAAGAGGCCGTGTAGAGGATAAATTCAATTATTTAGTTAAAATCGATTAATTAAATAAAAATATATAAAAGCCTCCTGATTTTTTTGGGAGGCTTTTTTTTTGTGTATGGCCAAAAGCAACAAAAACAGCCTCTTAATTTCACTTTTCCTTTTTTTAGGAGTTTTAATTTTTGGATACTATTTCTCGGTAGCAGGAGACAAAGAAGAAAATATCAAAATTGAAAAAGCTATTTTTCTTCCACCCCCTATAAAAACCGATACAATTAATTCCAAATTAGATTCTATCTTGAAGAGGTATCAGAGCAAAACCTTTTTCAATGGAAGTGTTTTAGTAGCCTACAAAGGCAATGTTATACATAAAAACAATTATGGATATGCCGATTTAAGAAAAAAAACACCATTAACAGATTCTAGTATTTTTCAGTTGGCTTCGGTATCAAAGCAATTTACAGCTGCAGCAATATTAATTTTAGTTGATGAAAAAAAACTAAAATTAACAGATAAGCTTAGAGATTTCTATCCTCAATTACCTTACGAAGGTATTACCATAAACCATTTATTAAACCATACTTCTGGACTTCCTCTATACTTTTGGTATGCAGACCATGTTTGGAAAAGTGATACGCCACCAACCAACGAACAAATGATTGAAACTATGGCTAAAAATGAAATGAAGCCATTTTTTGCCCCAGGCCAAAAGTTTGAATATTCAAATACAGGATATTTTATTTTGGCAAGTATTGTAGAAAAAGTTTCGGGCCAAACCTTCTCAAATTTTTTAAAAACCAAATTATTTGACCCCTTAAACATGGAACATACTTATGTTTACACATATCCTTTTGACAGCATAAGACCTTACCAATTAATGGGTTATCAAGTTAACCGAAGAGGAAGGGCTAGAGAAATTCCTCCTTTTTTAAACGATGGAATATTTGGAGATAAAAATGTTTACTCTACTACAAAAGATTTATTCCTTTGGCTAAAGGGATTAAATGAGGGAAAAATTCTATCGCAAAATTCACTCAAACTAATGTACACCCAAGGAAAAACCAATAGTGGTTGGAAAGCTCCTTATGGAATGGGTTTTAGACTAGAAAACAGAAACAACGAAAATGTAATTTTCCATAATGGTAAATGGAATGGGTTTAGAACCTCAGTAAAAAATTATATCGATAATGATATTTGGATAATATTGTTAAATCACACCAATTATAGCAATGTTTCAGGTATAACTCGGCAATTGAATGAATTTTTAAAAGAAGAGTTTAAAGAAAATAATTACCAAACAGAACAAAAAAACCAAAATTGAAATTCGGTTCATTCCGTGCATCATTTTAAGATTGATATTATTTTCATCGCTTTTCTTAAATAGGTTGAAAATATTGAGGTAATAGAAAAGTCTTTTAAAAAACATGTCCGCGTATTTTTATCAAATGTAACAACCAAATTAATCTGATGTTTAAAAATCCGAGAGTAATGATTTTGCTAGGCATAATGACCTTGGCAATTTATATGATTGTTTTTAAAAAAGAATCAAAATCTGACCACCAAAAAATAAAAGGCCTTTGGACCTTAAACAGCATGGCTATTAACAATAATAGCAAATGGCAAGAATGGAACGGCGGCATGGCTGGTTATTTACTTTATGATGGAGATGGCAACTGTGCTTTGCATCTTTACACCAAAGACTATAAAAACTTTAAACCTGAGTTTGACAGCTTTACCTCTACTATTGGAGATTCAGCCTTAAAACATTTGACCAATAGCTACAATTACATGGCTCAATATTCTTTAGATACAGCCAAAAAAGTAATTTACCACACCAGAATTTCTCATAACAATCCTAAAGAGTTTGGAAAAACTGTAACTAGAAAATATAGCTTTAAGGGCGATACTTTAATACTTGTGCCGGCTGAAGAAGAAAATGCTTCATTAAGGCTAAAATGGGTTAGAAATAAAAACTAATACTTCAACCCAATTTTGCGGTAAATAAAACCCATTAACCAAGCTGGGCCAATTAATAAAAACTGAAGATCTTTAAAAAAAGAAGGTTTTTTGCCTTCAATTTTATGCCCAATAAATTGTCCTACCCAAGCCAATGCAAATAGAATAAAATTGAACAAGGCGTAATTCATTTCTATACTTTGGCCTAATCTTTTGTTTAAAAACAGCACCAAATAAGAGAATAGCGCCATTCCAAAAAACATTGGTATTGAAACTCTAGCATAAAAAATTAAACCTAAGGCAATAAGTAAACTTCCAACATGTAAATAGGTAGAATTATCGCCCTGATAATTTAAAAATGGTAATGGAATAGTAGATAATAACCCAATTAAGGAAAAGAATATGGATGGAACACAAATCCAATGAAAAGCTTTATTTACTTGGTTTTGATGACTTTCACCATATTCATCAAACCACTGCTGCATTGTTTTCATTTTTTTTGATGAAATTTAACCAAAATTTGAAAATGAAAATTTTTATTGGTGTTTTATGTTCCATTTTATTAGGTTTAAAAGTAAATTCTCAACCTAAAACTGACAAAATAATAGGTATTTGGCAAGTTGATAACACCAATTTAATAGAAGAATGGAAAAAAACATCTGAAGAAAAATATGAAGGTTATTCCGCAATAATTGAATTTGGAAAGGTTGATACTTTAGAGTTTTTAACTCTACAAAAAACAGATTCTATTTGGGTTTATACCGCAAAAGTTTTAAATCAAAATGAGGGTAAACCTATTTCCTTTCAACAAATAGAAAAAAATCATAATAATTGGGTTTTTGAAAATTTAAACCACAACTTTCCTAATACAATCAACTATACTTTTAAAGCAGATACTGAAATTGAAGTTACAGTTTCAGGCCTAAATGGAAAAAGCTTCAAACAAAAATTGATAAAAAAATAAAGCCAAAGCAATAACTTACCTTGGCCTTCATCTCTAAATATTTTTTTTAAAAATAAATTCGGTAACTAATATTAGGTAGAATTCCCAATTGAGTTGTGTACTCTATTTTATTAGTAGTTGCATCATAATACTCTCTAACAGGTGTCAAATTATTTGTAGTATTCTGAATATCAAATTTTATTTCTTGTGTGGTTTTTTCTTTGTTTATTTTATAATAAACTGCAGTATTCATAAAGAAAATAGCATCAGCTTTTTTACCAAAATAATTATCCATGTCTAAAACTGTAGTTCCTTCTTTTCTTGATTCAACTAAGTTAACTGGAGTGTACCATCTACCACCAATGTATCCAAGTTTTCCACTAAACCCTAATGTATTCGATTTACCTTTTTTTCCGCCTGCTGAAAACTCTTTTCCTCCAATTAAATTTGATGTGTATTGGCTATTAAACCTTGTGTTTCTCCATTTACCAACTTCATTTTTATATTCGCTTTGGTACAAGCTCAATGTGGTTAAAGCAAACCATCCATCTCCAAAAAATCTTTCAGCAGAAAATTCAATTCCATAATTTCTTCCAACTCCATTATTTTCTAAAGGAAAATCGGCAAACCACTCATTTTGGTTAACTGTAAAAAACTCGTTAAACTCGCCTTTACCTTGGGGGATATCATAAATGTATTGGTAATAAACCTCAGATTTTAATTGCCACAAAGGAGAAGGATAAAACTCATGACCTAAAACCAAATGAGCAGCTTTCATTAAATCTAAATTTTTGTTTGGAGATATTAAATCGTTTCCACCTCTTTTATAATTAGCGATATAGGTAGAAATAGGTTCCATTTTACTGTGTAAACCTGCTCCAAAGTTTAAAAAGTGTTTTGGTGCAAAACCCCACTTCACTCCCAACCTTGGCTCAAAAGTTTGGTTTTTATTTAGGGCAAAGTAGTAATGGTGAAAACCTAAATTAACATCTAAATTGGCATTTGGTCTAAGTTTCCATTGAGCATAAGATTGAAATGTATTTGAATTTCCATTTTTATTTAAAACCTCTTGCAACTTTCCTCCTTCTTCTAGCAAGTAATTGGCAAAATAATCGTAACCAATTTTAGAATATATAATTCCAGTTTGAATTTTGTTTTTTGCATTTATTTTTAAATTTAACTGTGTAGCTCCTCTATAGTTTACCATCCTAAAATCTTCTTCATAATAAGTCTTCCATTCTTTATTTTCATCTTTATTTACCCCTTCAGACATTTGAATAGTACCAGAAATATTAACCGATGTTTTCAAATATGCATTTTTTGAAATAGGCATAAAGTGGTTAACACCTTGAGCAAACATTCCTGAATTATATACTTCTTTGTCTATTACATTTTCTTCAAGAGAATCTTTATACTCTTGTGAAATTCCATTATACCCTCCTATTCCATAGAATGAAAATGTTCCCGCTTTTTTTGTAGGCATAAAAAGTTTGTAAGCACCATCTTGATACTTTGGAATCCCTCCAAAATCTATAATCCCTAAATTATTTAATAAGTCTAATGATGAATACCTATAATTAACTAAGTAAGATGAACCGGTTGCAGGATTAAGTGGTCCTTCTGCTGTAGCATCTAAACCTAATGCACTAATACCTGCAGCAAATTCGTGTTTTTGGTTATTTCCTTTTCTTAAACTAATATCAAAAACACCTGATAGTGCATTGCCATACTCCGCTGGAAAAGCTCCTGTGTAAAACTCAGAATTGTCTAATAAATCAGCATTTAAAATTGAAATGGGTCCGCCACTTCCTCCTTCTGTACCAAAATGGTTTGGGTTAGGAATTTCCATTCCTTCTAATCTCCAAAGTATTCCTCGGGGTGAGTTTCCTCTAACAGAAATATCGTTGTTCCCTTCTGGGTCTCCTGTAACTCCGGCAAAACCTGAAACCATTCTTGATGGGTCGTTAAAACTACCTGCATATCTGCCTGTTTCTTCTACAGAAAAAGTTCTGGCACTTACGCTTGCCATCTCATTTCTAACTTCTCCTTTGTTTTTGGTTGCTGATATTTCAACAGTATTTAAGGTGGTTACACTTTCTGTCATTTGAATATCTAGAACTACTTCTTTGGCAGAGTTTACAACCAAATTCGGTAATATCTTAGGTTCAAAACCTAAAAAGGTAATTTGAATTGATGCTCTTCCAATTGGAACATCTTGTAAAACAAAATTTCTATCAAAGTCGGTTGTGGTTCCTTTAAAAGGGTTTGAGTTTAGTAAAATGATATTAGCACCAATTATTGGTTGCCTTGTATCAGCATCATAAACTTTTCCGCGAATGTTTTGGGTAATAGGATCGTTTGCGGCTGAACAAAAATTAATTAAGAAAATAAATAATAGGGTAAGTTTGGTTTTCATGGTTTTTGGTTTGAATTATTATTTAATCATTTATTAAATGACAATTCAAAAAATAAAAACCCCTATTTATTCTTAAAAAAGATTTTTCTGGTAATAATGTTAATAAGGTATACTATTTCTTTTCAATATATATAACTAATATTCAACTGATTAATATCTTGAAAATTAATTAGGTTTATTTCTTTACCTAGTTTAGGCCGACCGTTTTGATCATCAATTTTTGTTATATTCTAAGTGCTGCGCAATTTTCTTTTTGTAACTGCTTTGTATGAAATACAAGTAGTAAAAAAAAGAGCGAAAGTGATAACGATGAAAGCGGAAATTCTATAATTTTTAATCAACCATTTTAGTTTTAGTAGAATAAAAACAAAGTAAAATTTGAGATTTAATCAAATAAGACTAAAACTTAGTGAGATAATTTCTAACAAGAATTAAGTGTCAACTTGAATTAATTCTAGTAAACCAATGCTAAATCAAGAATTTAAAATTTGAAAACCTTACTTGGTTTCATTGTTAGAAGATTGATGCTCATTGGAAACTTCATCGGTTTGTTTGGAGTGTTTACCATAACACCAGCCTTTCATAGAATTCTTAAACTTTAATTTATCCTCCTCCGTCATGTTGGCCATTTTGCTTTCAATTTTTCGCTTCCACTCCTCGCGTTTATTTGAATCTATTGAATTTTGATGGCTTTTCCATTCGTGCTGTTTGCCATAACCTCCAAAACCAAATAAAATTTTTGCCAAAACCATTAGACCTAATGCTTGATAAAAGTTAAGCACAGGCCCATTAAACAAATCTGGAATAAGCATATTCCAAAGCAGCATAAATAAGTAATTAACAAATAAAACTGCTGCAAAACCAAAAACTACGTAACCTACTATTTTTTTGACCCAATAACTATTCATAAAACTTAGCTTATTCGTTAAACATATCGTTATAAATAGATTGAAGATTTTCTCTCAATTTAAGTATAGCGTAGCGTTTTCTTGTAATTAATGTATTTTCATTTTCACCAGTAATTTGAGCCATTTCCTTAAAGCTTATTCCTTCAAATTCATGCATTTCAAACACTTGTCTTTGATTTTCGGGCAATTCACTTAAGGTTTCCTCAATTACTTCGGTTACCATATTTCTTAACATATCGTGCTCAGGTCCTTTATCAGATGAAGGAATAATATCTGTTAATGAAAGTACATCGCCATCATCATTTCCCGAATATGTCATGTCATCTAACCTAAGGGTTTTGTGCTTTCTAAAAAAATCTATGATTTTATTTCTAGCCACCCTAAATACCCAGGCACCCCCATTTCTAATGTCTTTGGCAACTAAATATGCATCAGATAATTGAAAAAACACTTCTTGAAAAATGTCTTCAGCATCTTCATTAGTAGGTACTCTGCTTCTTATAAAATTAAAAAGCCTATCCCCTTCTTTGTTAAAAACCTCATTTACTGCTGCATGCATTTGAGCAGCTTCTAAATCTTGTTGGTTGAGTTGTAAAACTTTTGTTTTCATGATTGTTATTGTAGTCGGATAGCCAATACGGAAATTTTATACCACCTTTTTTTTATGCCATTGTGCCATTAAAACCTGCCAAACCTAAAAAGTAAAAATATAGTGAACCAACATATTTTATTAACCTTTGCTATAAATTACCTCATTATTGAAAGATTCTAAATTAATATACCTTGTTCTAAGAATAGCCCTAGCGGGTACTTTTATCGGTCATGGCTATTTTGCTTTTACCCAAAAACCAAGCTGGATAAATTATCTTACAACCATTGGGTTTTCTTTAGAAGTTAGCTTAATCTTAATGAAAGCTATTGGTTTAATTGATTTAATTGTTGCTGTATTGGCCTTATTCAAACCTTTTAGATATCTCTTTTATTATGCCTTGCTTTGGACATTTTTAACTGCTTTAATTAGGCCTTTATCTGGAGAACACTTTATGGAGTTTGTAGAAAGGTTTTCAAATATTGCAGTTCCTTTGGCTTTAATTATTATGTCAAAAAAAAAGCCCCAAATTTGAGGCTTTTTTAATTTACTGTTTTACAATTCTATATCTCGAGAGTTTTCCTCCTTCTTCAGTAATACTTAAAAAGTAAATTCCTGAATTTAATTTCGAAAAGTTTAGTGTCCTTTGGTATTCGGCATTTGCAAAATTTTCAACAAAAACTTGTTTTCCATCAATAGACATGATGCTAACTGATTCAATTTTTGTTTGTCCAAAATTTTCAATAAATATTAAGCCATTGGTTGGATTTGGGTAAACTTTAAAATCTGAATTCACAGCGTTCTCTCCAACAGATGTTACTTCAAAATAATACTCATCTGCCCTTTCTGAAGAACAAGTTCCATTAATAGCTTCAACCTGGTAAAAACCAGATAATTGAGCATATATAACCTTTGTTACTTCAGGGTAAACTTGACCTTCAAAATACCATTGATAAAGCGGCGCATTTACGTCTGCTAATAACGAATCTGAACCATAAATTAAAATTTTAGGTTTGGCTGGTTTTGCATCAATAGTGATGTTTCGATTTGCTTTTGCAGAGCATCCGTTATTATCTGCAAATTGATATTGAATTGCAATGTTGCCTGATCCTGCTATTGCTGGAAAAAGGGTATCATTTGTTATACCATTCCCAAAATAAGTACCCCCAACAGGTTTTCCTCCTGTTAAAGCAAAAGGAAAATAATCTTCGCAAATTGCTGGAAAAGTACTTAAGGTTACTGTAGGAGCTGCAAGTGTAGTTTGAATGGCTGTGGCAGTATTACTGCATCCATTTCCATCAGAATAAGTATAGGATAAAAACTTATTTCCTGCTCCTCCTGCTTGTGAAGGATTAAAAATACCACTGGTAACTCCTGAACCAGAATAAAACCCTCCTGCAGGACTTCCACCTGTTAAAGAAAATGGGGCACCATTGGCACAAACAGGAGTTAAGCTTCCAAAAGTTACATTGGGCAAAGTATCTACAAAAATTGCTTGTTTGGCTGTATTTGAGCAACCATTTGGTGCAGTGAATGTATAAATAATAGTATCTGGGCCTATGCCTGCTGTAGATGGTAAAAACTGACCATTATTTACAGAAGCTCCTGAGAAAACTCCACCTGATGGAATTCCTCCACTTAAACTAAATGCAGGGTCATTTAAACAAAGGTTATTAAACGAACTTAATGAAACAATAGGCAACGTATCAATTGCTACATCGATTGTATCTGCAGCAACACAACCATTTGCATCGGTTACAGTAACACTATAAGTTGTTGGAACCAAAGGTGTAACACTATTGATAGCGCTTTGAGTTCCATTGCTCCAAACATAACTAAAACCTCCACTTGCAACCAATGTTTTTGTGCTTCCTATACAAACTGAAGTATTTGGGCCTGCAAAAGCATTTGGATAACCAAATATTCCAACCACAACAGTATCAGGATTACTTATACATCCAAATGTATCTGTTTCGAAAACATAATATGAAGAAGCACCTGAACTTGTTAATGGAACTAAAGTATCACCTGAAGAGATAAAGTTTGAAGTATCTACAATAGGTGTAGAATACCAATTTAACACTCCTCCTGAGCCTGCAGCAAAAATGTTTTGAACCTGAGAGCCCGGACAATAATTAGTATCTGAAGAAGCCATAGGAGTGGCAGGAATACTTCTGTTGTTAAATACCGTAGAGTTGGTGTCATTTAAAACAAGTGTATCTCCTAATATAACCACCCAAGCTTTTAAATTTTGTACTCCATTCGAAGTTAAGCTGGCTGCAGTACTAAAACTTATTTCCTTTTGTAAATTCGGATAAAGTGTATCTATAATTATCTCGCTTACGGCAGTGCCGCCGTTTAAATTATATCCGGCAGGAATAAAGTAAACTGTATCAGAACCTACATTGGTTAAATACATTTTTACATTTGTGCTTGTGGCATTGCATAATAAATCATTGCTAATTCCAACCGAATCAACAACTACATCTACCAAACCTGTATCTGGGTAAGGTATATTTACATTTACAACAACCGTATCGTAAACAATTCCGCACTGCGATTGGATACTTGCTACATAGTTATAAACTCCATTTGTATTAAGCGGGCCAATTGTGATATTTGCCACTGTATCTACCAAGTTAGTATCTAAGTACCAATTTAAGGATGCAGAAGGAACTGTGTCTAAACCTGGATTAAAAGATCCTATCGACATAGTATTGGTTACAGAAGGAAGACTCCAATCTGTAGCTACATTATTATCAGTACCTGTTCTGTATACTCCTGCTAAACCACTTGAACTTGGCAGGTTACCAGACCAATCATTTGCAGTTACTCCTGAACTTGCAGGGAAAGTAAATCCATTTGTAGCAACAACATCCACAATACTTCCTGTTCCATCTTTTAAAATATAGCCATTTGGCACATTTGAAGATGTGTTTATTCCATTCATCCAATACAAATTATTGGCTGGCTGGTTGCCAAAATTTGCAAAACCTAAAAGCAATACGTCGAAAGGAGCTATCACAACATTATTTGGTATGTTATAAGAAAACAATAATCCACCTGCATCATACATCTCGAAAGAGTAATTACTAAAATCGGCAGCTGTTGTTCCAACATTGGTAATTTCAGCCATATCAAAATCTCCTGTTGGTAAAAAATTAGGATATGGGTTTGTTTGCCCTTGTCCTGTTTTAAACTGAACAATTTCAGAAATTAAAACATTATTTAAAATTGGCGAGGTAGCTTTTAAACTTGCAAATCCTCCTGGATAAACAATAGTTGTATCTCCTGTTGCATCAATTAAAGTAGGAACATTTATAGGCCTATCAATAATTGAATCGTTTAATGCTGTTGAATCAAAGTCTGCAACAATATATGCAGTTAAAAAGTAGGTTCCATAATTACTAAAATCTATAGTAGTATTCAACCAAATTGTTGCGGTATCTCCAACATCTAAAGTATCAGCATTAATTACCATTGAACCTGACTGGTTATTTGGTCCGGTAATTTCCCAAAACAATTCGAATGAATCTACTGAAAAATCAAGGTTATTTAAACCATAATTGGTTATTTCAAAGCTTACACTATCTGTATCGCTAAAGCAAAACCCTTTTTGACTCAATAACCTATTCAACCCTAAATCGTATGCGGGTGGTGTATATTCATCGGCTCCTATATCTGGTCTTGTTGAGCCACTTGCAGGCCTAACCTCTCCATCAATATCGGTTAAAACATTTACCGCACTGTCTCCAGCATCATTCGCTAATTGGCCATAAACAATTCTAAAATCTATTGGAGAAAGAAATAATGGATCGCCATTTAATGAGTTATTGTTGTAAAGCGGTAAAGCGGCTTGAAAGGAAGCAAAATCTGTTATTGTACCGCCATTGTTAGAAGCTATGTTTGCACCGTTTGTTTTGTAAATATTATAATCTAAAATGGTAAAAGAAGCATTGAAAGCATTAAAAGCCAAGCCTTGATCTGCAATAAAAATATTATTTCTACAATCAACACTTTGCGCATTATTAAGGCTCAATGCCGGATTTGATTCTATAGAATTATGAAGAATTTGAGATGATGCAGAATTTTGAAGACTAATACCATTAAAGCCACCTGAAATAATATTGTTTATTAATTCACCCACAACACCTGAGGTATCATTTGCTCTAAATAATAAAATGCCATCACCACCTAAATAAATTTCATTTTCATTAATCCAAAAGGTTCTTAAATCTTCCACTGAAATTCCATCAGATGTTGTTAGGCCCATTTGCTCTATTTTATTTCCGATGATGTAGGTAGAATCAACATTGTCAATTCTAATTGCACCATCTAATCCTGATGTAATAAAATTGTTCAATACACTTATATTTTTGGAAGGTGTATTAAAAGCTGCCTCAACTTGAACAGCTTGTTCTAGGTTAAAAAACTCATTATTTGAAATAGTGATATTTTTTCCAGGATTACCTTCTGTAAAGTTTGAGGAAATACTTGGTCCCATAAAAACACCTACAACTTGAAGTCCAGCGGTTAATAATGGATTTGTTGCCACTAAAATACAGCTATCAATAGTTATATTATTGCATTGATTTCTAATTTGAAAGCATCTTCCAAGGTTGGTAGCCTCATTTTGAACAGTTAATTTTTTGAAGTGAACATTAGATACACTATCTAATAGAATTGTTGCAGCATTAGTTCCAGAACCTGAAGTAGTGAATAATGTATTTGATGCTGAATCTCCAACAAATGTTAAGGAGTTAACCCCTAACCCACTAATATTTGAGATTTCTTCATTCACTAAGTAGTTTCCGGGTGAAACCAAAATTTTTGTTGGCCCTGCCAAGCCACAGCTTCTTAAGGCTTCAAAAACATAACTCAACTTTGGAAAATCGTCTCCAGGCGCACCTGCTGTATAGGTTCCGCTTAAACCTGTACAAAAAATTGCAGCAGCAGTATCGTTACTCGGTATTTCATCTTGAAAACCATTTGGGTTTGAAGTCCAACTTCTAACCACACTTAAAGAGTTGCTAAAATTGAAATTTCCGATAACAATATTATTGGCTGATTGATTTACTGCCAATCGGTTTGTTCCTGTTAAACCAAGATTAAAAGGAGTTTGCAAAGCACCATTTACATCCCAACCAATTTGAGCGGTAGCAAGAGAGTCTGTTCCATAATTTTTGATGGAAACTGCAACACTTTGGTTTCCTAAAATTATTGGATTACTTGGCGAATCGAAACCTGTGACGCCAATTTCATGTTCAGGAATTGGCTCCCAATAAATATCATCAATATATCCATCAGAAGAATTTAAGGTTCCATAATATTTAAAAGCTAACCTAGCAATTGGGCCAGTGTAATTAACAACTTTTACAGAAAACTCTTCCCAATTACTTGTTAAGAGTCCTACAGTTTCTAAAGAAATAAAACTTCCCTTATCATTGGGGTCGGTAATAATTCCAACTTCCATAAACTGTGGACCAGGAGAGGCTGCACTGAACCTAACTCTATTTTTTCCTGTGGCTAAGTCAAAAACAGGCGGACTTAAAAGAAAAACAGTATCGTTATTAATTGTACTTGTTCCGAAAATAATATCGAACCTTCCCATATTAGGAAGTGATTGAGGAACAGGTTCGTTAGTTAAATTTCCAATTGAAGTAATAGCACTAGGCAATGAAGTTGTTGAAACATTATGAATTAATTGTAACCATCCAAATGGTAAATTGGGCACAGTTACATTATCAAAACCTTGATAATAAGTTGCTGCAATTGGGATAGTTACCCTTAATGGTCCTGACCAAAAAGATGCATTGTTTGTATTTAAACAAGAATCTTGAATATAAATATCATAAGTTACTCCTTTGGTTAAACCATTTATAGTGAAGGGGTTGGTTGTAATATTCGGAATAATATTTCCATTTCCTAAACTAAACCCAGCTAATCCAAATTGAATATTGGCTACTGTTGAACCACCTGAGGTCCAGCCAAAAGTTAAACTAGAGGTATCAACATTGGTAACATTTAATCCAAAAGGCCCTGGACAAAAATTTCCTCCTGATTGAAATTGGTACTTTAATTTTACGTAAGCTCCGCTTGGTTGACCACATAAAGTAGAACCATTTACGCCAGTTCCTGCATTAAACGAAAATGTTATTTGACCATTTGCAGCCCATTGGGCTATGTCTGCAGCAGAAACAGTAAAAGAGGTTGAATCAAAAAATGTAGCACATTGCCCTGTAGATAAACTTTGGCCTATTAAATTGTTGTTTTCATCAAAAACTTCAAAGAACTCCCCACCAGTTGGAGAATCTAAATCTCCCCGGTAGTAAAAGGTTAAAGTTCCTGGCCCAATAGGTTGTGGTGGTGTTCCTGTTAAATTTACAGGACCAAAGGCTCCTCCTGATGGGGCTGAATATGTAGCCAAAACCGTTGTTTGATTATAAACTTGGGCTTTTAAGGTAAACACAAAAAATATTAAGAAAAGAGAAGTAAATATTTTTTTCATAGGTACTTTTTTAAAAGTTTAAAAGTACCAAATTTTAAGAACCTAAAAAATCATATTTTAAATGAAAAAGCCTCCCAAAATTTGAGAGGCTTTAGTTTTAATTTTTTACCAATTTGTAATGATATGTTTTTTGGGAATCATCAATAATATTAATAAAATAAATTCCAGGAGTAAAACTGTTAAGGTTAAAGAAAAAAGTATCATTGTTTAGTTTATCAACCTTGGTAATCAGCTGCCCATCTATATTTACTATTTCAATATTTTGAATTGAAATATTTTCTCCAATTTTCACAAAAACTTCACCATTTGTAGGATTTGGAAAAATCTGAAAATCTCCTTTATTTCCTAATTCTTCAATTGATAAAATTTCAAAATAATATTCATTTGAACGCTCTGAACTGCAAGTACCATTTATGGCTTCAACTTGATAGAACCCTGTTAATTGTGCGTAAATTACCTTGGTTACTTCTGGATAAATTTGCCCTTCGTAATACCATTGGTAAAGTGGTGCATTTACATCTGCCAATAATGAATCTGTGCCGTAAATAAATACATTTGGCTTTGCAGGTTTTGCATCAATTGTAATATTTCTTGATGTTTGAGCAGAGCAACCATTAGTGGCAGTAAATCGATATTGAATTGTAATATTTCCTGTACCTGAAAGACTTGGGTATATCGTATCGTTAGAAATCCCATTACCAGAATAAGTTCCTCCAACAGGTTTGCCTCCTGTTAAAGCAAAAGGGAAATAATCTTCGCAAATAGCAGGAAATGCTGATAACGTTACCGTAGGCGGAGGTAGTGTTGTTAAGGTATTAATTACTGAATTTGAACATCCATTACCATCAGTATAGGTGTAAGTAATAAATTTATTACCTGCTCCACCAGACTGATTAGGATCAAAAGTTCCACTTGTTACTCCAGGTCCAGAATAAAAACCTCCAGTTGGAAACCCTCCTGTTAAACTAAAACTTGTTCCATTAGCACAAACAGATGGCAAGGAGGCAAAAGTTACATTGGGCACTGAATCTATTGTAACCACTTGAAAATCTGAATTTGAACAACCTCGGTTATTGGTGAAAGTATAAAAAATTGAATCTGTACCAAAACCAGCTGATGACGGGAAAAAATTTCCTCCGGTAACATTATTTCCTGAATATACTCCTCCTGCAGGAAATCCTTGTGTTAAAGCAAATTGTCCATCATTTGAACAAAAACTTTGTATTGGTGAAATTGAAACATTTGGCAAAGTATCAATAGAAACAAATATTGTATCAGCTGCTATACATCCGTTAACATCGGTTACTGTTACACTGTAAGAAGTTGGTGTTGAAGGTGAAATTGTATTGGAAGCACTTTGTGCACCGTTACTCCAAACATAAGAAACACCTCCAGAAGCTACAATTGTTTTTGAACTTCCATCACACACATAAGTATTGCCACCTGCACTAGCATTTGGATAACCAAAAATTCCTACAACAACAGTATCTGGTATACTTACACACCCAAAACTATCGGTTTCTGCAACAAAGTATAATGTAGCTCCCGATGTATTTGTAGGCATTAAAGTATCTCCGTTTTGTAAAAATGAATTTGTGTCTAATGCAGCTGAATTATACCAACTTAATTGACCACCCGAGCCTTGGGCAAAAATATTTTGAACTTGCGTTCCAGGACAGTAACTTGAATCTGACGAAGCAATAGGTGAATTGGGTAGGTTTCTATTCGTAAACGAAAAATTATTGGTATCGTTTGCTGAAGTAGTGTCACCTTGAATAATTACCCAAGCTTTTAAGTTTTGGATTCCATTTGAAGTTAAAATAGAAGCCGTATTAAAAATTACTTCTTTTTGAATATTCGGATACAAAGTATCTACAATTACTTCAGAAATGGCAGGTAAACCATTTAAGGAAAATGCAGCAGGAATAAAATAAACTGTATCTGAACCAGTATTATTCAAGTACATTTTAATAGATGTTTGACTTGCATTACATAAAACATCATCTGAAATTCCAATTGAATCTACAACAACATCAACCAAGCCTGAATCTGGGTAAGGAATATTAACCTCAACTCTCACGGTGTCATATACAATTCCGCAAATTGATTGGATAGAAGCTACATAATTGTAAATACCATTTTGAGAAAAAGGCCCAACAGTAATTGTTGGAACCGTATCAATCAAATTGGTGTCTAAATACCAATTTAGAGCAGCAGAAGGAACTGTGTCTAAATTTGGATTAAAAGCACCAATTGTCATGGTATTTGTGATAGATGGAATAACCCAATCGGTTGCGTTATTATTGTCAGTTCCTGTTCTAAAAACTCCCGCAAAACCCGAAGAACTTGGAATAGCACCTTGCCAATCTGTTGGTGATATTCCAGCAATTGGAGGAAAAGTTAGGCCATTTGTAGCCACAACATCTACAATATCTCCCGAAGGATTTTTTAGAACATAACCATTTTGAACATTTGACGATGTGTTAAAACCATTCATCCAATACAAATTGTTACTTGGTTGGTTTGCGAAACTTGCAAACCCCAAGAGCAAAACATCTTGCGGTTGTACAACAACGTTGTTTGGAATTGTATAGCTAAATGACAAGCCAGCTGCTCCGTACACTTCGAAAGAATAACCACTAAAATCTGCTGGAGTTGTGCCAACATTAGCCAATTCAGCAACATCAAAATCTCCTGTTGGCATGTAAGATGGATATGGATTAGTTTGCCCTGTACCTGTGCTAAATTGGACTATTTCAGAAATTAATACATTGTTTAGTATTGGTGAAAATGCGTCTAAAGTTGCAACTCCTCCAGGCAAGGTAAACGTTGTATCACCCGAAGCAGATATTAAAGTAGCTACATTAATTTCTAATTCGGAGAGTGTATCATTAATGTTGGTTGAATCCCAAACTGCAGACAAAAAGGCAGTTAAATAATAAGTACCATAATTGCTAAAGTCAACTGTATTAGGTAAAGAAACAATGGCGGTATCACCTGAAGCTAAGCTATCAACATTGAAAACTGCAGTTCCAGATTGATTATTAGCTCCCGAAATATCCCAAATTATAGAGAAGGAATCTGAATTAAAATACAAGTTATTAAGACCATAATTTATTATTTGAAACTTAACAGAATCGGTATCACTAAAGCAAAAACCTTTTTGGCTAATCAAAGCATTTAATCCCAAATCGAAATCTGGTGGTGTAAATTCATCTGCACCAATATCCAAATTTGATGAACCAGCGGCAGGTCTAACATCTCCATCAATATCCGTTAAAACTGAAACTGAATTGTCTCCTGCATCATTGGCCAATAAACCATAGGTTATTCTAAAATCAATTGGCGAATTAAATAATGGGTCGCCATTTAAAGAGTTGATATTATACAAAGGCAAAGCAGCTTGAAAAGATGCAAAATCGGGGTTTACTCCACCATTATTTGAGGCAAAATCTGGTCCGTTTGTTTTGTAAATGTTGTAATCTAAATTTACAAATGAGGCATTAAACCCATTAAAAACCAATCCCAAATCGGCAATGAAAATATTGTTTCTACAATCTATTCCTTGCGCGGCATCAAGATTTAAGGCGGGATTACCAAAAACTGAGTTGTTAAATATTTGAGCGGTTGCTGCCGTTCTAATGTCTATTCCTGCCAAATCGCCTTTGAACATATTGTTGATTATTTCTGCAACCACTCCTGAAGTATCATTTGCACGACTTAAAATAAGAGCATCACCATCTACATAAATTTCATTTTGGTTGATTTTATACTCTTCAATATCCTCAAAGAAAAACCCATCTGAAAATGGCAAAGCCATATTGCTAACCTTATTACCAATGGTATTTAAAGAATCTATATTATCAAGATTTATTGCCCCATCTAAACCATTAATTATGGTGTTATTCAAAATATTAACGTTTACAGCTGGAGTATTATTTAAGGCCTGTAATTGAATCGCCTGCTCAAACCCATCGAAGCTAGAGTTGGAAATAGTTATATTCTTTCCAGGATTTCCTTCAGTAAAATTTGAAAACATGTCAGGCCCCATAAAAACGCCAACCACTTGTAAGGCTGTGGTTTGTAGAGGGTTTGTTGCGATAAAA
>JGI20154J14316_10000004_pt1 | contig 166091 bp, 143 predicted proteins | sample COG_04_FD_14316 | JGI IMG/M metagenome (IMG submission 14316)
GGGGTGATGACTCTACTACTCCCGAATATGAAGGACTTACTGCAAACGAAACAGATGTGCTGTTTGCTGTGATGACGGCCTCTGGAAATGTACTGGCATTTAATCCAAACCCAGAATTTACAGGATACGTAACCAATAGTTTTTCTGTTATTAATGAGTTCGATTTTAACGTTACCATTTATGGATGTATGAACCCTAGCTATTGTAACTACAACGAAAACGCTGAAGAAGACGATGGAACTTGTATGGGTTCTCCCGGGTGTACAGACAACAATTATTTAGAATTCGATGCAAATGCATCGTGTACTCTAGAGGGATCTTGTAACACTACATGGGAAAATGCTTATCTATCAGAAATTGAAGTAACCAATTCACTTCAAATGTCTTTAGAGGCTTCTATGGCTGCTGCAAGTCAAGCGGCTACTACTGCTCAAAACCTACTAAACGCTACTATAGAAGCTGCCGAATTGGAAGCCGATAACGCTGCAACGGAATTAAATGAAACTATGGCTGCTGCAAGCCAAGCGGCTACTACTGCTCAAAACCTACTAAACGCTACAATAGAAGCTGCCGAATTGGAAGCCGATAACGCTGCAACGGAATTAAATGAAACTATGGCTGCTGCAAGCCAAGCAGCCTTGGATGCTCAAAACCTACTAAATACTACAATCTCAAACTTCGGAGTACTCGAAGAAAATTACATTAATGAGATTGTTGAATTAGAAGCTCCTATTCTTATTGACCTTATCGAGGGATGGAATACCATTGGGTATACAAAACGAAATAGCCAAGATATAGTTGCAACATTTGCCGACATTTCTGACTATATTTCTATTCTAAAAAACAACAATGCTCAGGTATATTGGCCAGAATTTGGATTTAACGGTATAGGAGATTTAATTCCCGGACAAGGTTATCAACTTAAAATAGACCAAGCTTTTGAGGGGTATTTTTATCCGGACACGCAGGGAGAAAGAATTTACATTAACCCTACCGTTCCTGAATGGGTTTTAGAAATGCCTATAGATCAGCATCCAAATGATGTTAGAAGTTTGGTTCGGGTTGTAAACCTGTTAGGGCAACAGGTAAATCCTGAAGACTGTATAAAAGGTACAACGCTCATTTACTTGTATAGTGATGCAAGCGTAGAGAAAAAAGTAAACTAAAAAAAGGCACCGAAAGGTGCCTTTTTAGTTAAACTCTTTTTGCTGTGAGCTGTTCAAGCTTGTCTTCTAATTCAGCCCATTTCTCCATACATTCTTCCAAAGAATCTTTATTGAATTTGTACTCTTTAAAGAATGCCTCATCGGCTAGCAAGGCTGCACTCTTATCCGGATTAGACAAATCGGTATCTGCTTGAGCAATTAAAGCTTCTAAGTCAGAAATTTTTCTTTCTACCTTAGACAATTGATTGGATTGCTGTTTAATTTCTTTATCCAAATCCTTACGCTCTTGTTTTCCTAAAGGGACTTTTACAGGCTTTTCAATAACTTTACTTTTCTTTTCAAGCTCACGCATAGATTCGATCTTTCTAAAGCTTAAATAGTCGTTAATGTCTCCAATATGGGTTTTGATGTACCCATCTCTAAACTCCACAACTTTATTGGTTAAACCGGCTAGGAAATCACGATCGTGCGATACAATTATTAAGGTTCCTTTGTAGGCTTTTAGAGCGGCCTTTAGAACTTCCTTGGACGTCATGTCTAAATGATTGGTTGGCTCATCTAAAACCAATAAATTTGAGCTTTGAAGCAGCATTTTACACAAGGCCAATCTAGAGCGTTCTCCACCAGAAAGCACGCTTACTTTTTTATCTACATCTTCTCCAGAAAATAAAAAGGAGCCTAGCATGTCTCTGGAGCGAGACCGAAGTTTGTCGTCGGCTACATCTTCAATTACTTGCAGTACGGTTTTATTAGGTTCCAAAAGTTCTGCTTGGTTTTGAGCAAAATAACTCAAATCCACATTATGACCTTGTTTAATTTGCCCTGAAAACTTAGTATCGCTAAGAATGCATTTTAAAAGAGTGGTTTTACCTTGTCCGTTCTGACCCACGAGTGCAAGCTGATCGCCCCGATCAATTTGCATATTTAAACCTGAAATAATCTTTTTGTCTTCGTAGGCTTTCGTTAAATTTTCAATCTCTAAAACTACTTTCCCGGAGGCTCCAGACTCTGGAAACGAGAAATTCATTTTTTTAATCGAGTTATTGTCTACTTCAATACGATCCATTTTGTCGAGTTTCTTAATTAAACTCTGAGCAAAAGAAGCCTTACTTGCTTTGTACCGAAACTTATCTATTAAATCCTCGGTTCTTTTAATTTCCTTTTCTTGGTTTTTTTGTACCGATAATTGTTGTTCTATACGCTCGGCTCTTAAAAGTAAGTACTTTGTGTACGGTGCTTTGTAATCGTAAACCTTTGCGTTGGCAATTTCTATGGTTCTATTGGTAACTTGATCTAAAAAAGCTCTATCGTGAGACACTAAAAGTACGGCACCCTGATAAGATTTGAGAAAGTTTTCTAGCCATAAAATGGATTCGATATCCAGGTGATTGGTTGGCTCATCTAACAAAAGTATATCAGGATTACTAAGAAGCACCTTAGCCAATTCAATCCGCATGCGCCATCCGCCACTAAATGTTTCGGTTTTACATGGTAAATCCTCCGATTTAAACCCAAGTCCGTATAAAACTTTCTCGATGTTAGAATGAAAAGTGTAACCACCAATTAAGTTTAATTCGTGTTCGTAATCGGTAGACTTATTAATTACATCTAAATACGAGTTCGATTCATAATCGGTTCGAGAAATGAGTTCTTCTTGTATAGTAACAAGTTCTTTCTGTAGGTATTTGATTCTAGGAAAAGCTTTTTCTGCTTCCTCTAAAACGGTGCAGCCCGATTCAAAATCGATGTCTTGAGAAAGGTAGCCAATGTTCTTTTCCTTTTGCAAACTCACCGATCCGCTGGTAAAGCCTTTTTGGTAGAAAATTATTTTAAGTAAGGTAGATTTACCTGCACCATTTTTACCAACCAGACCAACCCGATCACCTTTATTTACCATAAAGTTCATGTCCTGAAAAAGGACTTCACCACCAAATTGAACGCCTATATTTTGTAATGTTAGCATGGGTACGCTTCTTTATAACGGATAATATTAACTTCTGGATCTAGAGGAGTTCCCTGCTCTAAATGGTTTGCAAATTGAGTAGAAAATAGAGGTGCTAATAATAATCCTCTTGTGCCTAAGCCATTAAAAACAAACATGTTTTTATGAATTGGATGTGTTCCAATAAGTGCTCTGCGGTCTTTTACGGTTGGCCTAAGTCCTGCTTCGTGCTTTACTACTTCTACCGGCACATTACAAATAGACTCTAGTTTCTTCAATAAGTCGAGCTTAGCAGTTTCTGTACATATTTCGTCTTTCTCATCCCAATTAAAGGTTGCACCAATTTTGTACAGATCGTTTCCGAGAGGTAAAATAGAAATACTACTTTTAATATGCTCGCTAAGGTTTAAGTTTTTAATTCTAAGGGTAAGTATTTCGCCCTTAGTTCTCATTAATGGCAGGTAATTAAAATACGGGTTTAAGGTCATTCGGTGGCCCTCGCAAAACACTATTTTTGCAGAAGAATAACTCTTATAATGAATTATATCAGGTTTAATTTCTAGTTCAGAATACTCGAAATCTTCATTTAATAAGCTCGATTTACTGATTAGATAAGCTCTGTAAGTAGAAATTAATAGTGGAAGGATTACCCGGCCAGAATGTTTTACCTCTCCGAAACCTAAATCAGCATTTATAAGTGTGTAGGGATTGGCGGTAAAAGTTGGACTCATGTATTCTTGTAAATTAGACTTACCTGACTTTTCCAACCAAAGGTTTTGTTCTTTTACGGAGTTAAACAAACGCCAAAGTTTAGTGGTTTGATGAATGCTAACTTGAAACTCTGATTCAAATTCATCTAAAAAATCATACAGGGGTTGTATTTGTTGCTCAATCTGCCAACAAGCTGTAAAACGCTTAAGAACCATAGGATTGTAAACTCCAAAAGCAACCTTAGTGGAGGTGTGTTCTCTAAACTTGTCTACAACTAAAACCGTTTTACCTAACTTTTGAAGTCGGTACGAAAGAAGGGTTCCAGCCAGACCTTGTCCAACGAGTATGTAATCGAATTGTTTCATAAGAAAAAAGCTCCCAAAAGGAGCTTTAATAAACTGTGGTAAAAGAATATTTTAGTATTCCCAAAGATCAGACTCTAGGTTTCTGATGTCATTTTTGATACGTTCGGCTTCGAGAAGCTGATGCATTCTATCTTTCTTATATTCGAAAATAGCACGGTCGTATAAATTAGTTTCTTTTGTAATTACAGAAGCAAATAAGCGCTTGTGTAAGAACTCATCATAGGTTAGTCTTTCTATATTGTTATTCGTGTTAAATACAGAAGCATTTGCTAATAATTGACGAGCTTCAGGAAGCCAAATCCAAAATAGTTTTACTTTTTCAACCTCAAGAGTTTCCTTGTTCATGATTTCTGCCACTGGGCACAAACCTAAAATACGAACATCTATTACAGATCTTTTCTTATCGAAAAACCGGTCTTCAATAATTAAATACTCCTTAATATCTTTACTTTCTACTCGAATGGTATCTACCTCATTCACGAGCTCACCAGTATCGATGTCTTCATACTCAACAGTATCGATAGCAAAAAGCATTTTCTGTATCTTCTCTACAGTAACTACTTCGTCGAAATACTCATCCACATAAGCTGTTAAAGACTGATCTTCCATTACAGCTTTTAGAATATTGTCTGCTAGGTTCATTCTTACTTCACCTCCACCTGTTTTAACAGGATAAGTAGGAAAGTATAAGGGATGGTTTTTTCTTTGTCTTAAATCCAAACGTTGTATGTAGGTTTTAGACCAAAGAATGTCATCTTCTCTAACGAAAGGGTAATCTAACACTCTGTTTTGGTAGTCGTGATGCTTAACAAAAGCATGACCGTCTAAAGGAGTTGCATTAGAATTATACTCCAAAACATTTGTTTGAGCAAATCCGAAAGAACTTGCTAAAACGACTAATCCTGTAAAGGCAACCTTAAATATTTTCATGATTGTTGCGTATTTAAATTACTGTACTGTCAAAATTATTGCACCACAAGGCTTACGTCCATCAGGACCCTTAGCCCTAATGTTAGTAAATGAGATGTCGGAACCGGGCTTAAGTTTTAAGATTTTTTCTTTAACTTCTGTCGTAAATTTGTTCCCTTTTACTTTTATTGTTTTGGTATACTCTCCGTCTGTTAAACGAACATCGTAAGACTCTACCGTATATTTTAAATCGAAAGGGAAGTTAGTTAGTGAAGCTGCAATTCCTTGTGCTTTACTAAGTTTTCCTTTAGACATTACACCTTCTTTTTTACCGTTAATACTTGCGGTAGGCGATGGAATTCTTTTAAGTCTAAATTCTATTGGTTTGCCAATAGTTCTGTTGTTTGCTTTTACAGTGATTTTTGCATCTCCCTTAGCCTTATCTCGAACAGTTGCTTCGTACTGGCCTGGCTTAATTCTTTTTAAAGTAACATTAGATCCAGAAACAGATAAATCTTCAGGAGAATAACCTGGCACGGATACTTCAATAGGATTTGGAACACCTCTGTAAAAAACATTCATTTTAGTAGGAGAAACAACCGCCATTGGCTTTGCTACCTGGTATTCGAATATTTCTGTATATTCCTTAACACCACTTTCAGTTGTTAAAAATATTTTTGCAGCTCTTTTTTGAACGCCTATACCTCGTGCAGGAATACTATACATTCCTCGACCATCTAAGGCTACAGGAATCGTATCGGCCTTACTAAAGTCTGGCAAAGTATCGTTTATAAATACATCGGTTACTATAATAATCGGTGTTTGGGTATCATCGTAGGCTGCAATAGAAATTGACGCTTTAAAACTATCGCCTTCCATTACGTAATTCTTTGGAGAAATAACTTGCGCAGCAACCGTAGAGAATTTCATGTCGTCTGCCCCAATATTGCTTCTTAAGTAATCAACAACTTTAGATTCGATATTAACGACATCACCTTGTAATTGAGTTAAAAAGGTAAGTACAGCGATTAAAGGGTAATGATCAAATCTGTCTTTCTCCCAAGTTTCTGTTTTGGATATATCATCTAACACAAAAGTGTTTTCGATTAATGCAGTTAAATCTGTATTATCAGAAACGCCTTTAATGTTTAACATGTACTCTTTGTATGCTTGAATTTCTGCCTTTAACAATGCCCCTTTTTGCGGCTTTTTAAGCATTTCGTTGGCAACTTTTTCCAAGTTGTCCATACCAACTAAAGCACCTTCTTCATCATAACCACCGGTTCTTAAAATCAGGGTATCTTTTAAATCTCCAATATACTGTCTTAGTTCAGACGCATCGTCTTTTATGTTAAAAGCGAGGTCTTTCCATTCTCCAACTTTTATTGGATTATTATCTGCCGCTTTTTGGAACTCAGAATACATTAAATTATTCTGAACAGCAATATTTTCTACGGCTGTACTTAAAGAACCTTCAACTTTCTGAAAGGCTTTTAAGATGTCCTTAGATACATTAAGGGCAAGTAATGCAGTTAACACGAGATACATCATGTTAATCATTTTTTGCCTTGGTGATAAATTACCTCCTGCCATACTTTCTATTTCTTAAGAATTAATAACAGTTTATTTATTGTAATTCATTGCATTGAGCATGTTTCCATAAACGCCGTTTAGTGCATTTAAGTTAGTGCTTAACATCTCCAATTCAACTTTCATTTGTTCTGCGTTGTCAAGAGAAGAAGTCATGTTGGCAGCCATTCTGCGAGTAGCCTCTGTTTGCTCAGCAGAAGAGGTAATTTGTGCTTCGTACAAAGAGTTGATGTTTGCTAATTTTTTGGCAGCAGCAGAAACTTGCACACTGTATTCTTTTGTACTGTCTGCAATGTCTACAACAGATCCAATTCCGTTAGCAGCCTGATTTACTTTTTGTAATCCTTCGCCTAAACTTTTGATTAAATCGCCATCAACTTTTGCTTTTTCCAGCATATTGTCTAGTTCTCTAACTGGACTTTGCTCATCATTCATTCCTGCTAATTCTGGATAAACAAGAGACCAGTCGTGTTCTGCATGTGGCTTTTCAAATGCGGAGAAGAAGAAAATAATTGCTTCTGTTCCTAAACCTACAATCAACATTTCATCGGCGAAAGTCCAGTGCTGAATTTTAAATAAAGCACCTAAAATTACTACGGCTGCTCCAATACCGTAGAGTTTTGCCATGAAATTCTTGCCTCTTTTTGATTCTAAAAAATCCATATCGTTTTGTTTTGTAAGTTGTTCTTAATTAATATCCAAAGTCAATTGTTTCTACAGCTGCATAAGTTTTAACACAGCGGAAACCAATGTAACATTTAGAAGTGTCTTGGTATTCGTAATCTTTAGCAGCAACTTGTAAAAAAGCGCCTACATCTTTCCAAGAGCCACCCTTTACTACCTTTCTTTTTAACATAGGATGTGCATTCTCGTCTGCATCATAAGTATAATAAGGATTCATATCGGATACGAATAAAGAAGCAGATGGCTCAAACGGTGTAGAGCTCCACTCTGAAACATTACCAGACATATTATAAAGACCATAATCGTTTGGCCAGTAGGATTTCGAAGGTGATGTAAATGCATATCCATCGGCGATATAGTCACCTCTAACAGGTTTAAAGTTTGCGAGTAAGCATCCTTTACTGTTACGAGAGTAAGGCCCTCCCCACGGGTACATTTGATTAACTTTACCACCACGAGCAGCATACTCCCATTCAGCTTCTGTAGGTAAGCGGAATTCAGTTTCGTATTGCTGTTGGTATTTTGATAATTGTTCCAAACGCATGTTTGTTCTCCAATTACAGAAAGCAGTTGCTTGTTCCCAATTAACACCCGTTACCGGGTACTCTCCATAAGCTGGATGCCAAAAGTAGGTATCGAACATAGGCTCGTTAAAAGTGTAAGAGAAATCGTGCATCCAAGCAAGAGTATCTGGATACACATATACATTATCTTCGTGAACTAAATCTTGACGAGAAAATCCTTCTCTGTAGGTTTTGGTTACTGGATCAAATCTATTTGACTTTTGTGCCGCTGGAGATTTATCTACCCAAGTATAACTGTGGTTCCAAGATCGAGTATCAAATTCTTTATGTCCCATAATTCGATCCTCCAAGGGTAGGTACATTTCTTCGAGTACGAGTTGAATTTCCTCATCATTATCTCCCCAATTTAAAGGTGTATTCCAGTTTAAATATGGATTATCTAAAAACTCTCCATCTGCAGTTTCTTCTATATACTCGTAACCCTCAACCATTGCTTCGGCAAGTAAAGTTCTAGCGATAGAATCTCTAACCCAGTGAACAAACTGCCGATACTCATTATTTGTGATTTCAGTTTGATCCATGTGAAAAGCATGCATAGTAACTAATTTCTTTGGGCTTGTATGAGCGTATGGCACGTCTCCGTCGTTTGCACCCATGGTAAAAGTACCTCGTTCTATAATAACCATTCCATAAGGATCGGAAGGATAGAACTCGATTAATTCCTGAACACCAACTAACTCTCCTCTAGATGAAGTACCACAACTACTTAACGCAGCAGCTGCTAATGCACCAATTAAAAGTAACTTTCTCATTTTTGTTGTTTTTCCTACAGGTTATTTAAATAAATTAATTATATCTAATATTCCTATAATGCGTCGGAATTTTACCTCTCGGATGCATTTTGAATGAATAGCGTAACAAGATCTCATGCGAGCCACTAGACTCAGATTTTAGATCTGAGGTGGTAATATCATATGCATAGCCAAATTTAAGGTTTTTATTGATATTATAACCTGCAATTAAAACTAGTGCGTCGTCTAATCGATAAGTAAGGCCACCCCAAAGACTTTCTCCGTAGTTGGCGTTTAGATTAAAATCTATTTGAGTAGAGACTTGATCTGTTTTTACGTGCATTGAAGGACGTAAGGTAAGTTCTCTCGAAACCACGTTTGTCCAACCTAAAGTTAAATAGTGGTGTTTCTTAAAATTAAAAGTTCGTTCACTCTCACCATAAACAGCCGTTGGCTCATTTAAATGAGTTACAGAATAACCTACATAAAGGTCTTTTATTCTGTAGTACAAACCTAAACCTAAATCTGGTACTACATCGTTGGTTCCACTTACGGGTATTAAAGGATCGTTTCCTCCTGCAGTTCCATCTGGTGCTCTCCATTCTCCTTCTACCCCAACATCAATAAAACCTATGCTAAGTCCAATACCTAATTCAGATTTTTTTGAGATCTTGGTTTGGTAAGCGTAAGAAAAACTAACGCTTCTGGTGTAATCATTACCAATTTTATCGTTTAAAAGACTTACGCCAGCACCCCCGTGTAAAAAATAAACAGGCGCCTCTATACTAACGTGTTGCGTTGTGGGTGCTCCATTCTCAAAACCAGCCCACTGGCTACGATGAATAGCCAAAGCGTTAAACTGGTCGTAACTCCCCGAAAAAGCAGGGTTTACCGAATATATATTAAACATGTTCAGTGAAAACTGAGGGTCTTGCTGTGCTTTAGCTAAACCACTTAGTAATACAAAAAACAGTACTAAAAACTTTTTCATACAATGCATAATCTGATCGTGGCACCTAAATTGGGAGGGCTAAAGATAGAAAAAAAATCAAACTCTAATTGATTTAAGAATACAACCTTCAAACACTCATTATTAAAGGGATCAAAATTTGCAAATCCTATGCCAACTTCTAAAATTTTAGATGCGTTAATAGTCTATCTGAAATTAGTCCCTCAAGCGCTTTATTATAGTCGTTTACAGAGCAAGCGAGCAGAGAAATAACGGATGTGTTGCCTGGGTTTATTAACTCAACCCACCATCTTCCAGAGGAATGACTTTTATAAAAAATCAATTCAGAAAGACCTGCATTGACATGAAATTTTTTGTGGTTTTCTGAATTTAAATCAGGGAAGTCGTCGTATCTCAATTCTAAGCCTTCCATAAAGTACCAAATAGCTTGAGCATAGACTTTAGCGCTTTGACTCTTTTTATCCAAACTTGGGTTTAACTCTGCAAACAGAACGCTTTTAATTCCTTGGCTCATTCCTGCATACCTCAATAGTGAACATATAGCTTCTGCAGAGATTCCATTAGGAGACGAATAGGGAGTTGCTGGAGCATCCGAAGCTCTCATAACAGACAAATCGATGCTTAAATGGTCTAAATCTCTAAGGTAAGGTTCTAGTTCAGAGTAATCCTTATTGAATACACCTAATCGAATAAGGTTAAAATCCATATTCTTGAGTAAGCTAACTTCCATTGGAGCACACAGGTAGCTTTGGTATGCAAACAAAGTATATTTTGACAAAAGAGATGAAGAGGAGGAAACTAATTTGGATAAAAATGAACGAGAGTTATACGCATCATGGTCTTGAAAATCTAGATAAGCATCAGCAGAAGCAAAACTTAAAGGCTTACCTAAGCTGGAATAACCTTGAAATAAAGGCGTAATTAAATCATGCCCACCCCCTAATACTATCAAGGGGGTACTCTTATGAGCAAAAAATTGACTGATGGTTTTTAACGCACTATACGTGTCCTCTGGCGTACGGCCAATTTTTAAATCACCTAAATCAAGTAATTTCAAAGTCCAATCACCTTTATACAAATCGTACAGTTGATTTCTAATTTTGTTCGGAGCTAAAGCACAGCCTTGATTATCGCTAGATAGACGCCCATCAGGAACTCCCATAATAAAAACATCATAAGCGTTTAAATCAGGTACTTCAATGTTTATATATTGTTGGATAACTGCCCCTAACTTCTCATTAATTTGATGAGAAGGATTTGGGATATAAGGTGTAAAATAGTCGGCTATATTCATGGCAACAATATAAGGAAGATGAAAAAAGTGAAGTAGATTGTTCGAATTAATTTTTGTAAATTTATTTATCTAATGAAATAATCCTAAGATACTTCTTTAAAATAGTGTCTACTAATTCAATACTCTAATGAAACTAATTACACTTTTTATGCTGTGTTTTAGTGCAAGTATTTACGCACAAAACAATTACTTTTTTTTAGACCGGTATTTAAATCCAAGTATATTATATGATTTAAATACACCAACATACTATCTAAATAACACGACGTTAAATCAAGAAATTGGGCTATACGAAAGAGAGCTTGGTTATGTGTTTAGAATAAAAAATAATGTGTATAAAACTTCCCTATATCAATACGGATATAATAAATTTCAAGAAACATCATTTAAAATATCTACTGCTAAAAAGCTAAGTAAATCTATAGAGCTTGGTGTACGATTAAGCTACAACTATCTGAATATTTATGAGCTTGAAAACTTAAGTACAGTAAGTTTTGACCTAGGATTTGGCATAAGAAGGAAGCGCTATATTCTTAGACTATTACTGGAAAACCCTTTAAACGCCTCCTATGTAGAAAATGATTTGGAGAGTCAATTTATAATTAGCTCAATGTATTTATGGACCAATAATTTAACTTCAGAAATACGCTTTGAGGAATCTCTTCAATCGGGATTAAACCTACTGCACAGAATTAAATATTGTTATAAAACACGTGTGAGCTTAATACTCTCTCAAAGAGTAAAACCAATGGAATATGGTTATGGATTGGGTTATAAATTAAAAAACTTTGAGTTTTACAGCCAATACATAAAGTACAGCTACACCAATGCCCTGGGAATATGTATTGTATACACACCAAAAAAATGAAGAATTCAATTTACTGTACAGTACTGGTATGTGTTTTTGCTTTTCAGGTTAGTTTCGCGCAAAATTTTACTAAACAATGGCAATATGTAGAAAGTACTATAGAGCATATTGATGTAACCGAATTATTTGAAGTTTGGGAATACTATCAACAAACACCGCTTAATTTAAACAACCGCACACATGTAAATCTGTTGTCAACACTAAATCTATTAACAGATGAAGAACTCAAGCTAATAAGAACGTTTTGTGCTCAGAATAGAGTTAACTCCATATATCAATTACAAACTTTAGATGTTGAATTGGAAAGCCTTAGAAGAATTAGGCCCTTTATTACAACTACCTTAATTGCCGATGAAACAAATAGAAAACGGAAAACAAATTTTTATGCCGGTTTACAGTTTCAAACACCACAGAGATTAGGGGTGCTCGAAAAGAAATATATTGGAACTGCCATTAAAACGCATTTAAGATATAGAACAGAACTAAACAGTAAGTGGAAGATTGGGTTAGCTCTAGAAAAAGATATTGGCGAGCCCATGTATTACAAAAATAAAGGGATTAATAATTTGAGCTGGAGTGTGGAATTTAGTGGCTTAAGCAAACTTCGTAAAATTACTTTTGGAAAATACGACATAAGCCTTGGAGAAGGAATTCTATTCGGAACAGCCTATCGAATAAACAATCCTTATTTTTTGAGCTACAACAAAGGTGTGGTAGTTAAATCGAGCTTAAGTCCAAAAGAGTATAACTACTTTGAGGGTATTGCTAGTACATGGGAATACAAGCAGATTACAATGGATTTATTTGCCTCGGCAACAAAAGCTAATGGACTAAATACTTACGATAATACCGGACAATTTAGAACAAATACTGAAATTGAGAAGTACAAGACTATTTCCAGACACTTAGTAGGCATTCATCTTCGAAAAGAGCATCGAAATAGCAATTTCGCATGGGCAGGAATTGTATACAAATCAAGTTTGTATAAAGAGGAAGCCCTTTTTTTACAAAGCTTCTATCTTTCAAAAAACTACTACAATCTAGAATTCGTTAGCGAAACTGCATGCCAAGATTTAAAGGCTTGGGCAAACATTCAAAAATTAAATATTAGTTTGGGTAACAGCAGTTTTTTAACGGTGCAATTTAGAACGAGGGAATCAAATATGATTAATGAGTTCAACTCAGATTACACAAGCTTTAGCAATGGGTATGAAACTGGGTTTTATTATGCTTTTCAGTCCTCACTAACAAATAGATGGACCCTCAAACTAGCATTCGATACTTTTGAGTCAAAACAACTTAAACTCGAGGATGTTCCTTATGAAAAAGGTCGTAAAATTTTAGGTGAACTACTCAAAACAACAGAGCACAATAAATTTGTTTGTCAATACCAACTCAAGCAGCTAAAAGAGCGTGAAAAAACACAAAAAGTTCGCATACTTTATCAGCAAATTCAAAACACGCAACTTAGGTGGGATACCAAACTTTATTGCACACTAGAAAAAGCGGAAGTAAACTCCAGTTTGCAATTTAATTTATACTGGACGAGCAAAAGTAAATTAGAGAAACTCAGTTTTTCGAACTGTTACTTTTATACGCATAACGAATCTATTTATTGGCAAGCCCCACATTTTTTTGGAAGCTATAACGCCCGTTTTTTAAGTGGTAGAGGAAGCACATTAAGTATTTCGCTGCAAAAGAAAATGCGTAAAGACCTAAAAATAGGCCTCCAGGCCCTTGTTTTAAATTATGTGGATAGAGCAGAAATTGGTACAGGAAACGAACGTATAGCTAACAATAAAAAGTTAGATTTTGCCGTGTATTTAAAATGGAACCGAAGAGATTAGAACGAAATGTGAATTTTTGTCAATTTAATCGCAATCGCTAAAAGGATAATCCCAAACACTCTACGTAACACATTTATTCCTCCCTTACCCAAAAGACGTTCAATTTTTCCTGTAGACTTTAGAACTAAATACACAAAAAATAAATTTATGAGCACGCCAACAATAATGTTATTAATAGAATAAGAAGAACGCAATGAAATAATTGTGGTTAGGGTACCTGAGCCTGCAATTAGAGGAAATGCAATGGGAACAATAGATCCCGAAGTGTCGTTTTCATCAGATTTAAACAATTCGATGTTTAGGATCATTTCTAAAGCAAGTAGAAAAATAATAAAAGCACCAGCTAAAGCAAAAGAAGCCACATCGATGCCAATTAGGTTTAAGATTTGTTCTCCTAAAAAAAGAAACAAAACCATTATTATACCCGCCACTAAAGTTGCCTTTTCGGATTGAATATACCCAGTTTTTGCTTTTAAGCCAAGTATAATTGGAATAGAGCCCAAAACATCTATTACAGCAAAGAGTGTAAGAGTTACTGTGAGTATGTCGTTAAAATTCATAACTATCGATTTTTAATTTAATGCAAAATTAAATTAAATGATAGTTTTTGCAAATCTTCCCAGTAAGATTTGTACGATTTATTTACGACCTCAGAGTTGTGGATGAGCACCGACTTAGCCTTTAATGCTAATGGTGCTAAACTCATAGCCATTCTATGATCTTGGTAGGTTTTAAATTCTAAATCGATGCAAGGAAAAACGCTCAAAGGATCAATATGTAAGGTATGGTTATTCGTAATTAAAACTTCGGCTCCACACTTGACCAATTCATTTTGTAAGGCCTGTAAACGATCGGTTTCTTTTAATGGCAAATTGAATAATCCAGTAATTTTAACACAAACCCCCAAACCACATGCAGTTACGGCAATAGTTTGAGCTAAGTCTGGTGTAGCTTTGCAATCAAATTCTAAAAATTTTGGCAATTCAAATCCAGGTATTTTACGAAGCGTTAAAACCTTGTTATCTATCCGAGATCGTATACCAAACGACTGGTATAACTCCATGATTATAGAATCCCCTTGGCTAGAGTTTTCCAGTACTTGAGAAACGCTTATTTCTCCAGAATCGCTTAGGGCTAAAACTTCAAACAAGTATGAAATAGAGGACCAGTCAGACTCCACTTCTGTAATTTGATTCGAATAAACGCCGGGTAAAACTGAAATCTTATTTCCAATCCAAGTAGAATTTACGCCCTGTTGCTTCATCAAACTTAAAGTCATTTCTATATAAGGCTTTGATAGAACCTCGCCTATTAATTCCAATTGAATTCCCTTTTTTAAATAAGGGGCTATTAGAAGTATTGCAGAAATAAATTGACTAGATATAGATGCTTTTATAGATAAACAACCACCGTTTAAGGTTTTTCCTCGAATTTGCAAAGGAGGGAAACCCTCCTTTTCTAAATACGTAATGTCTGCGCCCAAAACGCGTAAGGCTTCCACCAAGTCGTTTATAGGTCTCTCTTTCATTCTAGCCGCACCTGTCAGTACAATTTCGGTGTTTTGAATTGCATAAAAAGCGGTTAAAAAACGCATGGCCGTACCTGCAAGACCAATATCTTTTACTAAACTATTGCTTCTTAAAGCGTTTTGTAATGCTAGGGTATCTTTAGAGTTCGAACCATTCTGCAAAGAAACATTTACAGCCTGAAGTGCCTGAATAATTAGCAATCTATTAGAAATACTTTTAGATCCAGGAATACGAAGCGCTCCTTTTATGTGTTTTTGATCTATTTGTACTTTACACCTCATGGATGACATCTTGCTTAAACAAAAGAGTCCTCACATTAGTGAAGACTCTTTTGGATTATTTCTTTTTTACTGTTGTTTTGGCTTTTGGCTTTGTCTTCGCTTTTGGTTTTGCCTTTGCCTTTGCCTTTGGTTTGGCTTTAGCTTTTATGCTTGGTTTAGCCTTACCTTTTTTCTTTGGTTGATTTTCCATTATAACCAAACATTGAGCTCGATCTAAACTTTCGGCTTCAACGTCTTTTGGAATTTTATAATTGGTTTTCTCAACTTTTATATAAGGACCCCATCTACCATGAAGTACCTGTATGGTTGGTTCTTCTTTATCAAAAGTATTGATGTGTTTTTCGGCATCTGATTTTCGTTTTGCTTCAATCAGCTCAATACAAATGTCTAGCTCTATAGTCATCGGATCGTATTCTCCTAATGATACAAACTTGCTGTCGTGACGAACATAAGGGCCAAATCGTCCTATTGCAACCGTTACCACCTTTTCCTCAAACTGCCCCACTTGGCGCGGCAGCTTAAACAAATCAATCGCTTCGTTTAAGGTAATGGACTCTATAGACTGCCCTTTTAAAAGACTCGCAAACTTAGGCTTTTCCTCCTCAGAGCCTTCACCCAGCTGTGCCATTGGTCCGTAACGTCCAATACGTACATAAATATTTATACCAGTACCAGGGTCTATACCTAAAAGACGTTCTCCAACGGCTCTGTCGGCATTTTCTTTTACATCTTCAACTTTAGCATGAAAATCGCCGTAAAAATCGAGAAGCATTTTATTCCACTCCTTGTCTCCTGCAGCAATCTCATCAAACTCTTCTTCTACGTTTGCTGTAAAGTGGTAATCTAAAATAGCATTAAAGTTAGATACCAAAAAATCGTTTACAACCATTCCTATATCTGTAGGGCATAATTTCCCTTTCTTGGAACCTGCTTTTTCCTGGAGCACTTTTGTCTCAATAATAGAGTTAGCCAGTTCTACGAAATGGTAAGAACGAAGAGTTCCTTCGTCTTCGCCTTTTTCAACATAACCTCTGCGCTGAACCGTAGAAATGGTGGGTGCATAGGTAGAAGGACGACCGATACCAAGCTCTTCGAGTTTTTTAACTAAACTTGCTTCTGTAAAACGAGCAGGAGCTTGAGTAAAACGTTCTCTAGAACTAATTGATTTGTAGGCTATATTTTCGCCAACTTCCAATTTCGGAAGCATTCCATCCTGTTCCTCTTCGTTTTCTTCGTCATTACCCTCTAAATAAACTTTGAGAAATCCATCAAAAACAATAACTTCTCCTTTGGCTACAAAGTTCTTATCGTGGTTAGAGTTTGCTATATTTACAGTGGTACGCTCCAACTGAGCATTGGTCATTTGCGAGGCTATGGCGCGTTTCCATATTAAATCGTACAGTCTTTGTTGTCCGTTATCGTCGCTAACTTTTTTATCATGTATATAAGTAGGACGAATGGCCTCGTGGGCTTCTTGAGCCCCTTTTGTTTTTGTCGCGAATTTTCTTGGCTCAGAGTACTCTGCCCCGTATTCCTTTGTAATTTCCTCTTTAATAGAAGAGCGTGCATCGTTCGAAAGATTCACAGAGTCTGTTCTCATGTAAGTAATCTTACCGGCTTCATACAATCGTTGAGCCACCGTCATGGTTTGAGATACTGAGAAGCCTAATTTTCGAGCAGCTTCTTGTTGTAAGGTTGATGTAGTAAAAGGAGCCGCGGGCTTTTTTGTAGCAGGTTTTTTCTCTAAGTTAGCTACACTAAATTGCGCCGATACACATTTTTGCAAAAAGGCTTGTGCCTCTTCTAAACTTTCTAAACGTGTGGAAACTTCGGCTCTAAAGCCTTTACCTTCTTTATTAAGAAAGTGTGCAACAATTTTATAATATACGTTGGAATTAAAGCTGGATATTTCGCGTTCGCGTTCCACTAATAGACGAACAGCTACAGATTGAACTCTTCCGGCAGACAAGCCTTGTTTTACCTTTCTCCATAAAACGGGTGAGAGCTCAAAACCTACCAAACGATCTAATACTCGACGCGCTTGTTGTGCATTTACTAAGTTGTAATCTATTTCTCTAGGATTTTGAACGGCCTTTGTTATGGCCGTTTCTGTAATTTCATGAAAAACGATTCTTTTAGTCTCTTTATTCTTTAAGTTCAGGGTTTCCGCTAAATGCCATGCAATAGCTTCTCCCTCACGATCCTCATCAGTTGCCAACCAAACAATTTCAGCAGCTTTTGTTTCTTTTTTTAATTGTTTTACGACTTCCTTCTTGTCAGCAGAAACTTCGTAATTAGGTATAAATCCTCCTGGTATATCTACGCCCATATCTTTATGAGACAAATCTCGAATGTGCCCGAAACTCGATAAAACCTTGAAATCCTTTCCTAAAAATCCTTCAATTGTTTTTGCCTTTGCAGGCGACTCTACTATAACTAAATTCTTTGCCATATCAATTCATGAATTTGCTGCAAAATTAGGATAAGTTTTTTCAATCTCCCTAATTGTACTCCTAATAAATACATAAATCGTACTTCACTAGTTCTATTTTGAAAGTATTTATTTATACAAACCAAGTCTTAAGCCCTATTACCACTAACATGCATTAATTAATAAAATTGGAAATTAAAGAGCGAAATAAATTAGTAATAAAGCTTACGCTATTGGGTATGACACTTTGTCATAACAATATCATTTTGTAATTTCGCATCAGAAAAAGACAATTAGAAATGGAACAGTACCACACAGGAAATAAAGTTATTGACGAAGCCAAGCAAGGAGAAGCGCTTGTTATTGATAAAAAGAACGCAGGAGACAGAAAACTATATATAGAAAGTTACGGTTGTCAAATGAACTTTTCGGACAGCGAGATTGTTGCATCCATTTTATCGGATAATGGATTTGAAACTACTAAGGACATAGAGGAAGCTGACGTTATTTTTGTAAATACCTGTTCCATTAGAGAAAAAGCAGAGCAAACGGTTCGCAAGCGTCTTCGAACTTTTCAAAAGCTAAAAGAAAAGAAAAAAGACCTTACTATAGGAGTTTTAGGTTGTATGGCCGAACGCTTAAAGGCTAAATTTCTTGAAGAAGAGAAGTTGGTTGACCTAGTGGTTGGTCCAGATGCTTACCGAGATCTTCCAAACTTAATTAGTGCAGTAGACCATGGTCAAAAAGCAGTAAATGTACAGCTATCAAAAGAAGAAACCTATGCCGACATAAGCCCTGTAAGGCTAAACAGTAACGGCATAACAGCCTTTGTTTCTATTATGCGTGGCTGCGATAATATGTGTACGTTTTGTGTGGTTCCTTTTACAAGAGGAAGAGAGCGAAGTAGAGATGCTGAGAGTATTATTAAAGAAGTGGAAGAACTTAATGTAAAAGGATTTAAAGAAATTACCTTACTGGGTCAAAATGTAGATTCTTACCTGTGGTACGGTGGAGGAGCAAAAATGGATTTCAAAAAATTATCTGAAATTCAGCAAGCAAGTTCGGTAAACTTCGCACAATTACTAGACCGTGTAGCTCAAGTGAGTCCAGAAATTCGTATTCGTTTTTCTACTTCTCATCCTCAAGACATGTCTAACCAGGTTTTGGAAACGATGGCGAAACATGAAAACATTTGTGATTACATTCATCTACCCGTTCAATCCGGTAGTTCTAGAATTTTAGAAATGATGAACCGTGGATATACCCGAGAGTGGTATATGGAACGGATTGATTCTATCAAGAGAATTATTCCCGATTGCGCTATCTCTCAAGATATTATTTCGAGCTTTTGCTCTGAAACAGAAGAAGAGCATCAAGAAACGTTAAGCTTAATGGATTATGTGAAGTTTGACTACGGATTTATGTTTAAATATTCCGAAAGACCAAACACGAAAGCTGCCAGACAATTTGAAGATGATGTGCCCGAAGAAGTGAAATCTAGAAGACTTACTGAAATTATCACCAAGCAGAGGCAGCACTCAATGGAATACAACCAATCGCGTGTAGGAAAAACATTTAAGGTTTTAGTAGAAGGTTTGTCTAAAAAATCTGATGCGCATTTGTTTGGAAGAACAACACACAATTCGGTGGCGGTATTCCCAAAGAAAAACCATAAACCAGGCGATTACGTTATGGTAAAAATAACCGATTGTAGCTCGGCTACCTTACTAGGGGAAAGCGTAGAAAACGAAAAATTAAACTAGCACAATGCCGAGTATTCAAGACATCAAACAAAGATTCGGAATTATAGGCTCAGCAACTGAGCTAGATCGCTCTATAGCAAAAGCTATGCGGGTAGCTCCTACCGACATCTCTGTAATGGTGTCTGGTGAAAGCGGTACTGGGAAAGAGGTTATTCCAAAAATAATACACCAACTTTCTGCAAGAAAACACGCATCCTATATAGCTGTTAACTGCGGTGCAATACCGGAAGGAACCATTGATAGCGAATTATTTGGACACGAAAAAGGTTCGTTTACAGGGGCTACAGCAAACAGAAAAGGGTATTTTGAAGTAGCCGATGGTGGCACCATCTTTTTAGATGAAGTAGGCGAATTACCCCTATCTACGCAAGTACGACTGTTACGCGTTTTAGAAACAGGAGAATTTATAAAAGTAGGCTCTTCAAAAACTCAAAAAACAGACGTTCGTATTGTAGCAGCTACAAATGTAAACTTGCAAGAGGCTATACAAAAGCATAAGTTTAGAGAGGATTTGTTTTACAGACTCAATACTGTTCAGGTAAACTTACCGCCACTAAGAGCACGTAAAAACGACATCCATCTTATTTTTAGAAGATTTGCAATGGACTTTGCAGAAAAATACCACATGCCATCTGTTCGTTTAACAGAAGATGCAATTGAGCTCATTAACACCTACCACTGGCCAGGAAACATTAGACAATTACGAAATGTAACCGAACAAATTTCGGTAGTGGAAGAACGAAGAATGCTCGATGCAGATATCTTAAAAAACTACTTACCAGAAAACAGCTTAAAAACACTGCCCGTTTTATACGAAGATGGCAAAGGAGGCGAAAACGACTTTACAGAAAGAGAGATATTATACAAAGTGCTCTTTGACATGAAGAAAGACATTGGTGAACTTAAACAACTTACCGAAAAACTCATGAAAGGAGAGCGTAACTTTGAAGAAGAAAACAGTCAATTAACAAATAAAATATACCGTACTTTTGAAGAGTCGGATAATAGGCAAGCCATTTTGCTCCCGAACCTAGAGGTTCAAACTGAAACTAGAGCAAAGCAAGCAGAAGAAACCATACATCAAAAATCCTTATCCTTGCAAGACAAGGAAATTGAGATGATAAAAAATGCACTGGAAAAGCATAGAGGCAAAAGAAAAGGCGCCGCTTCCGAATTAGGAATTTCAGAACGAACTCTTTACCGAAAAATTAAACAATTCAATTTATAAAATGGCCAAATTAACCTCTCTTTTCATTTGTATTAATTTAATATGTAGTTGCGGAATCTATACTTTTACAGGCGCAGATATTAATGTGAATGCAAAGACCGTTTCTATTCCATTCTTTCAAAACCAAGCATCATTAGTTCAACCTTCATTAAGTTATAAATTTACCGATGCGCTGCAAGACCGGTTTATTCAGCAAACCAATTTAAACAGTGTACGCACAAATGGAGACCTTCACTTTGAAGGCTATATAAGCGACTATCAAGTTAAGCCTATTAGTATAAGTTCAAACGACATAGCAAATCAAAACAGATTAACCATTAAAGTATTTGTACGATTTGACAACAAGTTAGAGGTCGATAAATCTTTCGAACAAAGCTTTAGTAATTATGCTGATTTTGACAGTAATTTAAATTTATCTGCGGTAGAAGAAGGTTTAATGGACGAAATTATAACCGAATTAATTGAAGACATTTTTAACAAAGCAGTTGTAAATTGGTAAGATGGTAAGTAGTCAATTTATAGAACTAATAAGTCAAGCCCAGAGCATCCAAGAGAAACATCTCCTGGAGCTGGATCTATTATGCGATGAACATCCTTACTGTGCCTCTTTACATAAGATCAGACTGAAAGCCTTAAAGCTGAACCAAAGCGATAGGTACAATAAAGAACTTAAGCATACAGCTGCACTCTCTGGCAACAGAAGGTTGCTTTTTGAGTACATTACACAAACCGTAAAGCAAACGAACGTAAAAGAAGTTCTTATACCTAAAACGGAGGCCATAAACGAGACTCCAGAAAAAAAATTACGTCTTGGTAAACCTTTAGATTTTAATCCTTCGGAGAGGCATTCATTTAGCGAATGGCTTAAATTAGCCAAAGTAACTCCGATAAATAGAAAAGAGGCTCCTCTAGAGACTGCTCCATTAAAGCCAATAGAAAAAACAGATAAAATTGTTGAATTTATTGCTAAGACGGTTAAGAAAGCAAGACCTAAGAAAGAATTCTTCTCTCCAAGCGCAATGGCAAAGGAAAGTTTACTAGAAAACAAGAGTATTATGACCGAAACATTGGCCAAAGTTTACCTAGAACAAGGTCATTACAATAAAGCAATTACAGCCTACGAAATTTTAAGTTTGAAATATCCACAAAAAAGTGGTTTATTTGCAGACCAAATTAAAGCCATTAAACAAATAAAACCTTAGATATGTACGGATTATTTTCAATTTTAATACTTATTACTTGCGCATTACTATTATTAGTAATCCTTGTTCAAAACCCTAAAGGTGGTGGTTTAGCCTCTACATTTGGCGATAGTAACCAATTTATGGGTGTTAAGAAAACCTCAGACTTTTTGGAAAAAAGTACCTGGAGCCTAGCTTTAGTACTGGTTGCATTAACCTTACTTTCTAACTTCGCTATAGAGCGTGGAGAAGGCGTAAATCAATCTGATATTATAGAGCAAGTAGAAGACAGCGCAGAAGACTTTGTTCCTCCTGCAACGCCAGAAGTTACCGAATAAGCTCATTTAGACTTATAAAAAAGCCAGGCTGACAAGCTTGGCTTTTTTTATGCTAAATTTACAGATAACAAGACAAGATGACACCAAAATACAGTTGGCATAATTTCTGAATTACGTCTGTAAAATTTAATACACTTAATTTTCAATAAGATGAACACACCAAACATAAAGCCCCTTGCAGACCGAGTTCTTATAGAACCTTCTGCAGCTGAAACTACCACAATATCCGGAATTATTATACCAGATACTGCTCAAGAAAAACCCCAAAAAGGAATTGTGGTTGCAGTAGGGAATGGAACAAAAGATATTGAAATGACGGTAAAAGTTGGCGATAAAGTGCTGTACGGTAAATATGCAGGCACAGAATTAAAACTTGAAGGCAACGATTACCTGATCATGAAAGAATCTGATCTGTTAGCAATCATCTAAAAAAAAAAAATGGCAAAAAATATAACATTCGACATAGAAGCAAGAGACGCCCTAAAAAGAGGTGTAGATGCTTTGGCTAATGCAGTAAAGGTAACCTTAGGGCCAAAGGGACGCAACGTAATTATAGACCGAAAATTTGGAGCTCCAACCATTACAAAAGACGGTGTTTCGGTAGCTAAAGAAATAGAGTTAGAAGACCCGGTAGAAAACATGGGTGCTCAAATGGTAAAAGAAGTAGCATCTAAAACTGCAGACATTGCAGGTGATGGTACCACAACAGCTACCGTGTTAGCTCAAGCAATTGTAGCAACAGGATTAAAAAATGTTGCCGCTGGAGCCAATCCTATGGATTTAAAAAGAGGAATTGATAAGGCAGTAAAAAAGGTTGTTTCAGAATTACAAAAACAATCGATTGAAGTTGGAGACAACCTAGATAAGATTAAACAAGTTGCTTCTATTTCGGCAAACAATGACAACTCTATTGGTACACTTATCGCGCAAGCGATGGAAAAAGTTAAAAAAGAAGGTGTTATTACTGTTGAAGAAGCAAAGGGTACCGAAACAACTGTTGAGATTGTAGAAGGAATGCAGTTTGACCGAGGTTACCTCTCACCTTATTTTGTTACGAACCCAGAGAAAATGGAAGCGGAACTAGAAAGTCCTTTTATCTTAATATACGATAAGAAGATTTCTAATATGAAAGACATGCTCCCAATACTAGAACAAACCAGCCAAACGAGTAGACCAATACTAATTATTGCAGAAGATGTTGATGGTGAAGCTTTGGCAACATTAGTGGTAAATAAAATTAGAGGAAGCTTAAAAATTGCTGCAGTAAAGGCTCCAGGTTTTGGCGATCGTAGAAAATCGATGCTTGAAGATATTGCTATTCTTACTGGAGGTACCGTAGTTTCTGAAGAACGTGGATTCAAATTAGAGAACGCTACTTTAGAAATGCTGGGACAAGCAGATAAAATCGTAATAGACAAAGACAACACTACAGTTGTTAATGGAAAAGGAGAAACAGATCAGATTAAGTTGCGTGTAAATCAAATAAAAGCGCAAATGGAATCTACTACCTCTGATTACGACCGAGAAAAACTACAGGAGCGTTTAGCAAAATTAGCCGGCGGAGTAGCTGTACTTTATGTGGGAGCTGCTTCAGAAATTGAAATGAAGGAAAAGAAAGATCGCGTAGATGATGCACTTCACGCAACACGTGCCGCAGTTGAGGAAGGTATTGTTCCTGGAGGTGGAGTGGCCTTAGTTCGAGCTGCTGCTGCCCTTAACAATATCGAGGTGGAAAATGAAGATGAACTCACGGGTGTACAAATTATTGTTCGAGCTTTAGAAGCTCCTTTAAGACAAATTGTAGCAAATGCAGGCGGCGAAGGAGCCGTAGTTGTATCAAAAATACAAGAAGGAAAAGCAGATTTTGGGTACAATGCTAAAACGGACACCTTCGAGCCGATGTTGGAAGCAGGGATTATTGACCCTACAAAGGTTACAAGAGTAGCTCTAGAAAATGCTGCTTCTGTTGCAGGTATGCTTCTTACTACTGAGTGTGTTCTTGCTGATATTCCTGAAGAAAACTCAGCACCAATGGGTGGTGGAATGCCAGGCGGAATGCCGGGAATGATGTAAATCTGATTTTTATTAAATAGCTTAGAGCCCATTTCATTTCTATGAAATGGGCTTTTTATTAACTCACAAAATGGTAACATAAGAGCTTATTGAAAAAATAATTCTAAATTAGTACAATGAAAAAATTGATCTTAATATTTGTGTTTTCTCAACTTGCCTCTTCTTGTATAGAAGATAAGGCCGTTTGTGTAAACGAAAATAATATAGATACGACAGTATTGTGCCCTAAAGATTTTAGCCCCGTTTGTGGCTGCAATAATAAAACCTACAACAATGCCTGTGAAGCAGAAAACAAAGCAGGAATAAACCTGTACACTCAAGGTCAATGCAATCATACTTGCACCTATAACGATACTTTAATGGTTTTTGCAACAGATGAAAACTGCACTCTTTTAAGCGATCTTACAACATTTTTTGAGGTAGATTATGCACCAGAAGGTACTCTTTGGGAAAAAGAACAGTATTATTTTATTAACCGCATACCATCGGAAAATACACCCAACTGCGGAGGCAGTGAATCCATCAATGTTCTATGTTCTATTTTATACAATGTAGATTGCAGAGATCTGTTTATTACAGAAGAAATCGATACTCAATTACCTAGAGACAGTGTACATATAGAACAAGTTAGCATTGCAAATAATTGCATTACTGTTAACTACAGTTATTTGGGTGGATGTAATGATACTCGGTTAAACCTATATCATTTAGTAGATTCATCATCAACAATACAGGCTAAATTGCAGCTTAGATTTGATAATGGCGAAGGACCATGCACAGATACTATTCAAGAATCCAGTTCGTTTAACCTAACAACTCTAAACCAGGAAAATCAAAATTCTATTTCTATTTCTATAAACTGCAATGGAGATCGTAACTTTAATGAAACCCTAAACTACGTCTATTAGGAATGTTCTCTTGTATTATTTAACTGCTTTGTGCTTACTCAGCATCTCTTGTTCGGACGAAAGAGAAGAGCTTATAGAAAGCAATTGCATAGAAATACAAGCACCTATTTATGAGCAAACACCTCTAGATGACTTTTATATAATAAACTCGGCATTAATTACCCAGGAGAATGAGCTTAGGTTAAATATTTCTTATTCAGGAGGATGCAATGAGCATGACTTCACTTTAGTACAAGATCCATTATTCTGTGGTACACCTCCAATATTAATCACTATTAAATTGAATCACAACGCTAATAATGACCTTTGTAATGCATGGCTAACAAAAGGTTTATGCTTTGATATTAACACGCTATATGCTAGCTATTCTTCAGATGAGCTTAGTATAGCTCTTTCCAATTCTCATCAAATAGATACCACATGGGTATTTGAATGAAAAATGCCCGGATTTAGCAAGCTAAATCCGGGCATTCAATAAGATCTTATTTTACTTATTTAAGAGCGTTTTTACCATAGTTGCTATGGCTCTACCTTCTGCTTTACCAGCCAACTCTTTAGAAGTGACGCCCATAACCTTACCCATGTCGGCGGGTCCGGTTGCACCGACTTTATCAATAATTTGAGCTACCTCTTTCTCTAATGCTTCGAGGGAAAGTTGCTGAGGTAAAAATATATCTAAAATTTTTGTTTGAACAAGCTCATCTTCAGCTAAATCAGATCTACCTTGCTCAGTATATATAGCTGCCGCATCCTTGCGTTGCTTCATCATTTTCATTAAAAGCTTAATCTCATCAGCAGTGCTCATTTCGCCTACAGAACCCGTTGCTGTTTCTGCTAGCATTAGCTCAGCTTTAATAGCTCTAAGTGTTTCTAAAGCAACTTTATCTTTAGCTTTCATTGCCTCTTTCATAGCAGGCATTATTTTCGATTTCAAACTCATAATTGTTTATTAGTCTACGTTATCGTGTAAAAAGGAGTTTCTACTCTTTAGCTCTACTTCTCCAACTTCATTTGTTGTCAAACTCATTCTAGATAGTAATTCGTCCGCTGAATGCGTTTTATCGTTTAACTCAATGCCTTGTCTTTTATAGGCTGGTTCTTGCTCGGCGCTGTCTATTGCAGAGTTGTTTCTAAATCTATAATTAAACTTCTGCAAGCGGTCTTTCCTTTTTTGAGCACGTTCTATTTGTTCTTGTACAGTATCACTATGTGAGGATAGCGTAATAATGGTTTTCTCCTTTGTAATTATAGGTTGATCAACCTCATTTTGATCAGACGGTTCTCGAGTCTCAATTTCTAATTCCGCAAGAGCTTCAATAGGAGTGGGTACTTCGACCTTATTCGTAATTTCTGGTACAAAGGTCGGCTCCAAAATAGGATCAGCTAAATGCGGCTCTGAGGTAAAGTCTTGGCTAGGTTCAAAACCAAAAACTTCTTCTTCTTCTTCTTCTTCTTCTTCTTCTTCTTCTTCTAAACTTAAAGTATGTACAATTTTTTCAGATGAGCTTTCGGGAACTAAGTCAGGTTTTTCTAGCTCATTATTGATTAAAGGATCTTGGCTTAAAGAAAAAACCACTTGGTCTTCAGTGTTTTCTGAAGTAACTAGGCTTTCAGTAACTTCATCTTCTTTTTCAGAAATCACAGTTGTAAGCTGGGTCGATTTGTTCGATAAATCTGATGGAATTTCCATCGGTTCTTCAATAAGTGCATCATCAGTAGCAAATACTTCCGATTGAGATTCTTCTATATCAAACTCAAAAGACATGCTTACCTGATGTCGAGATTCATGATTCGTTTCTTCTGTAGTATCGGGGCTAAATACCTCTCCTATTGATTGATCAATGGAATTTTCTTGTTTAACATCTTCTAGGAGGTGTTTTACTTCAACCTGGATTGGTTGAGCAATCGGTATAGTTTTAGGTATGGGTTCATTAACAACTGAATTAACAGGGGCATCATCGTCCAAATCATGTTTCACTTTTTCAGGAATTCCCGTAAGTGGATTTACAACTTGACCTTCGTGAAAACCTGTAGCTACAACAGTAACATTAACGGCCTCGCCTAACTCTTCATCTTCGGCAACTCCCATAATTATGTCTGCAGGAACGCCGCCCTCTACAGTAACTTGATCTTGGATAAAATCAGAAATAATACCCATCTCTTCGAAGGTAACCTCTTCGGCTCCAGAAACAATGAGCAATAAAACTTTCTTTGCACCACGAATATGATTGTTATCTAATAGAGGAGATTCTATTGCGCTTTTTACAGCTCGCATAGCTCGCTCATCGCCGGTAGCAGTTCCTGTTCCCATAATCGCAGTTCCGCTATTAGCAAGAACTGTTCTGGCATCGTTTAAATCAATATTTAAATGACCAGTTTGTGTAATTACTTCTGCTATACCCCGAGAGGCAGTAGCTAAAATTTCGTCTGCTTTAGCAAATCCAGACTTGAAGCCTAATTTTCCATAAATCTCTCTCAACTTATTATTATTGATCACAATAAGAGAGTCTACATGTTGTTTTAGTTCTTCAATACCTTCTCGAGCTTGCGTCATCCTTTGCACACCTTCAAACTCAAAAGGAATGGTAACGACAGCAACGGTAAGAATATCTAAATCTTTTGCGGCTTTTGCAATTACAGGAGCAGCACCAGTACCTGTACCGCCACCCATTCCTGCATTTATAAAAACCATTTTAGTGTTGTTTTCTAAAACGGCTACAACATCTGCAATATTTTCTTCTGCAGCAAACTTGCCTCTAAGAGGGTCTGCTCCAGCTCCTAAACCTTCGGTTACAGATACACCCAGTTGAATTTTGTTGGGTACCGGACTATCGTCCAGAGCTTGCTGATCGGTATTGCATACCACAAAATCTACACCTCTAATGCCATTAATGTACATGTAATTTACGGCATTACTACCTCCACCTCCTACTCCAATAACTTTTATGGAGGAGGATTGATTTTGTGGTAAATCAAAATCTAAATTTGTCATAATTTAGAGCTTTATAATTATTAATCTTCGTTTGCTAAAAAATCCAGCAACTTGTTTGCCCACTTATCAAAAACTGAAGCATTACGTTGATTTACTGGTTCTGTTGGTTTTGTATAAGAATCCTTATCACCTTCTACTTGATCTAAAGGAATATCTATAGGGTTTATAGGCAACTCGACTTCTTCTTTAGGTTGTGGATGCTTTTCATTCTCCTCTACACCTTTCATCAGCAAGCCAATTGCGGTTGCATACATTGGGCTTTCGAGCTCGGGCTTGTCTCCTTTACCTAAATGCTCGTTTGGGTATCCAATACGAGTATCCATTCCTGTTTCATATTCAAACAATTGTTTAATATGTTTTAATTGAGACCCACCACCGGTAAGAACAATTCCTGCAATTAATTTCTTTTTACTTTCGTCACTTCCGTAGTTCTTGATCTCTAAATACACCTGATCTATAATTTCTACGAGTCGGGCATGAATTACTTTGGAGAGCATTTTAAGCGATATCTCTTTAGGCTCTCTACCTCTTAATCCTGGTATAGAAACAATTTCATTATCGCTGTTTTCTCCAGGCCAAGCAGAGCCAAATTTTACTTTTAAAAGTTCGGCTTGCTTTTCTATAATAGAGCAACCTTCCTTTATGTCTTCGGTAATTACATTCCCACCAAATGGAATAACAGCAGTATGTCGAATAATGCCATCTTTAAAAATCGCAACATCGGTTGTCCCTCCTCCAATATCTACCAGGCAAACACCTGCTTCACGTTCTTCATCACTTAAAACTGCATCTGCTGATGCTAGGGGCTCTAGGGTAATTCCTGATACATCGAGCTTCGATTTTTTTACACACGAAAAAATATTGCCTATAGCCGCTTTTTGACCCACTACAATATGAAGATTTGCTTCTAATCTACGACCAAGCATACCGATAGGTTCGCTGATGTTTGGCTCGCCATCAATTTTAAATTCCTGAGGCAATACATGTATAATTTCTTCTCCAGGTAACATAACTAATTTATGTACGTTTTGTACAAGTAAATCTACGTCGGCTTGGGTAATTACTTCTTGGGCGTTCTCTCTAAGTATATAATCGCTGTGTTGTAAACTTCTGATGTGTTGTCCGGCAATTCCTACTACACAGTTGGTTATTTTAGATCCAGAGTCCGCTTCAGCATCTAAAATGGCATGCTTTATAGAATCGATAGTTTGGGTAATGTTAGAAACTACTCCACGTTGAACGCCTAAAGATTTGGCTTTTCCAAATCCTAAGATTTCAATTTTGTTGAATTCATTTTTACGTCCAACAATGGTTACAATTTTCGTTGTACCAATATCTAAACCTACCGCAATTTCTCTTTGTTCCATTACTCTATCTTTTTGTACAAACCACTTGGTTCTCAAATTTCAAGCTGATGCTTGAGTATCTGTCCCAACCCAACTTTTCTAATCCTTGACGGTAAAAAAGCTTTAAGTTTTCAAACTTCTGTAACAAACCCTGTGCAGCTCCAAAAATAATTTTATGCGCTCCCATACGTGGGTACATAATAATGTCGTCGTTTTCGTCGAACTCAATAGCTGTTATCTGTGCTTTTAAAAAAGCATCCTTATCGATAAGCTCAAAAATAGTTCGTACTATTTCCTTTCTTTCAATGGTCATTTTGCTACAATGTATAAGTAAAACTCTAGCACTATACTTATCAGACAGAGGCATTGGTTCTAATTCTGAATCTAAGTAATAGGACTCCGTCTGATCGTATACCCTAGCTATAGGTTTACGTTGTTTAACATCTACACACAAGTTGCCGTTAAGAGCTAAATATAATTCTGCTTTCTCAATATTAGGATGCTCTGTCACGAATTCTTCTAACAAATAAATGTTTATATCTTCGTGGGGCTTTCCAACGATTGAATCCTGTATTTCCAGTAATAATTCTTCTACGACTTGGGCATTTACAAAATGCAAATCATTTTGGGTATTTACGGATATTTCTATGCCCTTGCACAGCACATTTCCTCTGTTTTTTTGGCTTGTAAAAAACAAGAAAACAAGCAATGAGCATCCAAGTAAAAAATAAACAATGTTTAAGGCCTTTTTCATTGTGTTAAAAGCGTTTTAATAGGTTGTATTAATGTGTCAACATCACCAGCTCCAAGAGTCATTAACAACTCTGTGTTTGCAATGGCTTCGGGGAAGGCTTCTTTTGTATACAACCCTTTATTTTTGGTTTTTATTTTTTCTAACAACACTTTAGAGTTTACGCCATTTATAGGCAGTTCTCTTGCAGCGTACACATCTAAAAGCATTACACAATCTGCAGCAGATAAAGCTGCAGCGAAATCGTCCATAAAGTCTCTGGTTCTGGAAAATAAATGTGGCTGAAAAATAACGGTCAATTCTCTGTTTGGATACAAATCTCTTGCAGAGCGAATAGCCATTTCAATTTCTTTCGGATGGTGGGCGTAATCATCAATATAAACTTGGTTGGTGGTTTTTACGTGTATATCAAATCTTCTTTTTACGCCTAAAAATGAGCTTATAGAACGCGTAATAGCTTTCGGCTTTACGCCATTAAAATAGGCCATAGAAAATGCTGCTATAGAATTTTCTACATTATGAATGCCTGGCAAACCAGAAATCACATTTGTACAAACCCCTTTTGGGTGAACTATATCAAAATGGTACTTTCCACTTTCTACGCGTATGTTCTGAGCAGAAAAATCTGCGGTAATAGAGTCCAGAGCATAGGTGTATTCTGATGCTATGGGTAAACCCTCTTTTACGATTAAGTTACGGCTACTTACCTTGTCAGAGAAAAGCTTGAAGGAGCTCACTAAATCTGCTTGTGTGCCATAAATATCTAAATGATCGGCGTCTGTAGAACTAATTAAAATCCAATTTGGGTGAAGCTGTAAAAAAGAACGGTCAAACTCATCAGCTTCTACAACGGTAATATCGTCTAAACCGATTCTGAGATTAGAGTTAAAATTAGTTGCTATTCCGCCAAGAAATGCAGAGCAGTCTACATTATTATCGCTTAATATATAGGATAACATGCTAGATATGGTTGTTTTACCATGCGTACCGGCAATGGCTAAGCACTTTTTATCTTGTGTAATGGCTCCTAATATTTCGGCGCGTTTACACAATTGATATCCTTGTTTTTTAAAATATTTAAAAAGAGTGCTGTGCTGCGAAATTGCTGGTGTATAAACAATTAAAACACGATTTGGATTGTTAAACGAACTAGGTATAGATGCTATCACGTCTTTATTAAATACAGTACAAGATGCTTGCTCTAAGGATCGAGTTATTGCTGAGCTACTTTTATCGTATCCGGCAACCTCGTAATTCAATTCGGCAAAATAACGAGCCAGGGCACTCATGCCAATGCCTCCAATTCCGAGAAAATAAATTTGTTTTAAGTGATCTAATTTAATCATTGCAAATTTGTTCTATTAGATTTACAATTTTATGCGCTGCTTTTGGCTGTGCCATGCTTTTACAATTGGCAGCCAGTTCTTGTTGTTTTTGTGGATTCTCCAACACTAACTTTAAGGCTACAAAGAGTTGATTGTCCATATCTTTTTCCTCTACTAAAATAGCTGCATGATTCTTCACTAGAGTCAAAGCGTTTTTCTTTTGATGATCTTCGGCAACATTAGGTGAGGGGATTAAAATAGAGGTTTTCCCAAGAGAAGTTAGCTCTGATAAAGCAATAGCTCCCGCTCTTGAAACAACGACATCTGCAGCTGCATAAGCTAATGCCATATCGCTAATAAAGGCTTTTATTTGAGCTCCAGAACCTAGGGTGCCTTGTGCTTTTATACATGTATCATAATATAAGTTTCCCGTTTGCCAAATTAACTGAACCTTGTTCGTTGCAAACCATGCACTGTTTGCTAAAACTGTTTCGTTTATGCGTTTGGCTCCTAAACTTCCTCCTACAATAAATACAGTAGGCTTGTCTGTAGTAAATCCAAAAGCAGCTAAAGCTTCGTTCTTTTTGTAGTTTGAAAACTCTATTTCAGAGCGGATAGGGTTTCCAGTTAGCTGCAGTTTATTCGCAGGAAAAAAGCGTTCTAATCCTGGATATGCAACACAAATTTTGGTTACCCTAGAAGCTAATATTCTATTGGTAATCCCTGGATAAGAGTTTTGCTCTTGTATAAGTGTAGGTATTTTTAAAAGTGAGGCAACCCATAGGATTGGCCCACTTGCAAATCCGCCTGTACCGATTACAACATGAGGTTTGAAACGAAGTATTGTGAAGAAAGATTTTACAATGCTAAAAAGTAATTTGATGGGAAAAAGTAGGTTTTTAAGCGAAAGTGATCGCTGAAAACCAGAAACCCAAAGTCCAATAATTTTAAACCCTGCTGCAGGAATTTTCTCCATCTCCATACGGTCGGAGGCGCCAACAAAGAGCAAATTGATATTTTTGTTTCGTTTTTTCAACTCTTTTGCAATAGCTATTGCAGGAAAAATGTGTCCTCCTGTACCTCCACCACTAATTAGAATTTTTTTAGTCATTTAGCTCTGCACTTTCTGGTTTTGGTAAACCATTACTAATACTCAAAATTAAGCCTAAGGCTGCGCATGTCATCCAAACAGAAGAGCCTCCTGCACTAATTAAAGGAAGTGTTTGGCCGGTAACGGGGAGTAAACTCACAGCAACAGCCATATTAATAAATGCTTGAGAAACGATAGAAATACCTAAACCTATAACCATTAAAACGGCAAAGTCGTCGTCACATTTACTGGCAATTTTTAGTACTCTAAAGAGTAAACTTAAGTACAAAAAGATAACAAATAGGCCTCCAAATCTTCCATATTCTTCAATAATAACAGCGTAAACAAAATCGGAAGAAGATTGAGGTAAGAAGTTTTTTTCGACACTCTTTCCAGGGCCTTTTCCCCAAATTCCGCCGCGTGCTATAGCCATTTTAGCATGGTGAACTTGGTAACTTATACAATCATTGTCCAGGTAACACTCGATACGAGAGTTCCAGGTGGCAACCCTGTTACTAATAGTTGGGTAGGTGGTTACAACAGCGTAAAAGGAGGCTAATGAGCCCAGCCCAATAAAAAGCATTATACTTAACCATTTTAACGAGTATCTGCCAACAAACATGATCAAAAAACTGATCATAAAAATAATGGCAGATGTAGAAAAGTTAGAAGGAAGTATTAATCCGCAGATTAAAATTACAGGGCCTAAAATAGGAATAAACGAATGCTTAAAGGATTTTAGCTTGTCTTTGTAGTGAACCAAATTTCTGGCTAAAAGAACAAATAAAGATACTTTTGCCAACTCAGATGGCTGAAACGTAAAGCCCACTACCCTAATCCATCTGCTGGCATTTGCGCCGTTTATAGACTCGCCACCGCTTATGGCCCAACAAACCAACAGAACTGCAAAGCCAAAAATAAGTAAGGAACTATTGTAAAAGTACTTGAATGGTATTTTAGAGAGCAGCCACATGATAAAAAAGCCAATTCCTAAGTGGAACAAGTGCTTAATTAAAAAAGACATCGTATCTCCTTGCTTGTAGGCAAAGGCTAAATGAGAGCTTGCACTGTACACAAGAACAATGGATACTAGGGAGAGCAAAACAGCTATCGTCCAAATGTATTTATCTCCTTTTATGTGGTCTGTCCAAGTCAATTTACAATAGTCTTATTTGTTTTTTAAACTGTCTACCTCTGTCTTCGTAATTTGCAAATAAATCAAAGCTTGCGCAGGCAGGAGACAGTAATACTGCGTCGCCTTTATTGGCTAATTTATAAGCCATCTTAACAGCAGATCTCATTGTGTTTGCCTCCATTATTACCTCCACACTAGCTCCAAAGGTTTTAATCAATTTGGAATTGTCTAGTCCTAAGCAAATAATAGCACTTACTTTTTTTGATACAAGAGGAATCAAGTCTTCGTAATTATTGCCTTTGTCTACCCCTCCACAAATCCAAACTACTGGCCTAGACATACTGTCTATGGCATACCAAGCAGCATTTACGTTAGTTGCCTTCGAATCGTTAATATAATCTACCCCATACACTTGAAGTACCGGTTCTAGGCGATGCTCAATTTTCTCGAAGTCTGAGAGGCAATCTCTCACAATATCATTTGTAATGCCCAATAATTTTGCTGCAATACCTCCAGCCATAGAGTTGTAACTATTGTGCTTACCTTGTAATGCTAATTCATGAATATTCATAGTTAACTGCTCTAGGTTACTATTAATGTTAATTTTGTTGTCAATAAGGCTTGCACCTTTAGTAATTATTTGTTCTCCAAAGGGTAGCAATTGCGCTTTTACTTTGTGTAAATTCTTTTTAAGCCATGTGTCGTCGTTCCAATAAATAAAGTAATCGTTCTTAGTTTGATTTTCGGTAATTCTCATTTTTGAGGCTACGTAATTTTCCATTTTACCCTGATATCGATCTAAATGGTCAGGGCTAATGTTAAGCACAATAGCAATAAAAGGCTTAAACTGATGAATATCATCGAGCTGAAAACTACTCAGTTCCAAAACCCAATACTCATGATCATTGTTGGCCAAGGATCGCGCAAAACTAGCGCCTATATTTCCTGCTAAAGCAACGTCAAAATTAGCTCCTTTAAGGAGGTGATTTAACAAGGTTGCCGTAGTTGTTTTACCATTACTTCCTGTAATTGCAATGATTTTACCTTTGCAAAACCGGAATGCAAACTCAATTTCTGAAAGAACTTCTATCCCTTTAGTTCGTGCTTTTGCCAAAAGCTTAGTTTCGGGTATTCCGGGGCTTTTAATAAGCAAGTCGGCAGAGAGTATTTTCTGCTCACTATGCATGCCTTCTTCCCAACTAATGTTGTTTTTGTTTAGCTCGACTTTATAGGTTGCTTTTATCAAACCAAGGTCACTTACAAAAACGTCTAATCCATTTTTTTTGGCCAAAATTGCTGCGCCAAGACCACTCTCTCCGGCACCTAATACTGCGATCATTTTAGCGAAGTTTTAGCGTAACAAAACTTAATATTGCGAGCATAATTCCTACAATCCAAAATCGAGAAACTATTTTACTTTCGTGTAAGCCTGCTTTTTGATAATGATGATGGAGAGGCGACATTAGGAATATTCGTTTTCCTACTCCATATTTTTTTCGAGTATATTTAAAATAAGTAACCTGTAAAACCACCGATAAATTTTCGACAAAAAAGATTCCACATATTATTGGAATAAGTAATTCTTTACGGATTGCTATGGCAAAAACTCCAATAATAGCTCCAATGGCTAAACTCCCTGTATCGCCCATAAATACTTGAGCTGGATAAGAGTTGTACCACAAAAAGCCAAAACAAGCTCCTACAAAAGAACAGATGAAGATGACCAATTCTCCAGAATTAGGTATGTACATAATGTTTAAATACTCGGCAAAAATAATGTTACCAGATACGTATGCAAATACAGCCAATACAAGTCCAATAATAGCAGAAGTACCTGTTGCCAAACCATCTATTCCATCGGTTAGATTTGCTCCGTTTGAAACGGCAGTTACAATAAAAATAACCATTGGTATAAAGATTAGCCAAGCCCAATCTTCGGCCTTGTCTATTGCCCACGATAAAACATCGGAGTAATCAAATTCGTTGTTTTTAAAAAAAGGAATGGTCGTCATGGTAGACTTGATATCCGTTTGGGTATAAACTATTTCGGAGCTGTTAGTGCTTGTTTTTACTTGTTCTCTCATGACCACGTCGGGATGGAAATACAGTATGGACCCTACAATGATTCCTAAGGAGACTTGTCCAAGAATTTTAAATTTCCCGGCTAAACCATCTTTGTCTTTTTTAAACACTTTTATATAGTCGTCTAAAAAACCAATTAAACCCATCCAAACAGTGGTAATTAACATTAGGATTATATAAATATTATCGAGTTTTGCAAACAGTAAGGTTGGAATTAAAATAGCACTAAGAATAATGATGCCTCCCATGGTTGGAGTACCCGCTTTTTCTGTTTGTCCTGCTAAACCTAAATCTCTTATACTTTCTCCTACTTGTTTTTTTGCCAAATACTTAATAATCGTTTTACCAAAAATCATGGATATTAACAAGGATACAATAACTGCCATTGCAGCTCTAAAAGAAATATATTGGAACACTCCAGCTCCGGATAAGTCGAATGTTTCGTGTAAATACTTGAATAAATAATACAGCATATGTTTAGTCTTTAAAATGTGCTTTTAAAACAGCCAAGTCATCAAAAGGAAATCGTTCTCCTTTAATTTCTTGGTATTTTTCATGTCCTTTTCCAGCAACCAATAAAATATCATCCGCACTGCAAAGCGTTAAGCCTAGGTTTATAGCTTCCTTTCTATCTTCAATACTTACTATTTTTCTGAGTTGAGAATTGGTTAAACCCAATTTCATGTGTTCAATAATTACTTTTGGATCTTCGTTTCGTGGATTATCAGAAGTTAAAATAACTTGATCGGCCCATTTGCATGCAGAAGCAGCCATTAGTGGTCTTTTACCATGGTCTCTATCGCCTCCACATCCGATGATACAAACAACTTTTTCTTTTCCTGAACGTATATCATCTATTGTATTCAATACATTATCTAAGGCATCAGGCGTGTGGGCATAGTCTACTATAGCTGTTACTCCTGTTTCCGTTTTAAACTGCTGAAACCTGCCATCTACTGCATTTAGAGAGGACAAAACAGTGAGCACCTGAAGCGCATCTTCTCCAAGCTCGATTGCAGCGGCATAGCTAAGCAATAGGTTTGCTGCATTAAAATGACCAATTAATTTTGTGTATACGTCTTGTCCGTTTACATTTAGGTGTAAACCACTAAATTGACTTTCGATTATTTTGCATTTATAATCGGCATTGGAACGCAAAGCAAAAGTCTTTTTAATTGCTTTTGAATGGTGTAACATGGTAGCACCATGTTTGTCATCTTTATTTACTATGGCAGTTGCTTTTGAAGACAGTAGGTCAAAAAATTGTTTCTTGGCTAGTATGTAGTCGTCAAATGTTTTGTGGTAATCGAGGTGGTCTCTACTTATGTTCGTGAATAAAGCAATGTCAAAATCTAAGCCTACAATTCTTCCTTGATCTATAGCATGCGAGCTTACTTCCATAAAACAATATTTGCAGCCACTTTCTACCATTTCATAAATCAATTGATTTATACGGATGGCATCCGGTGTTGTATGTGTTGCGTTTATTGAGCTGGGGCCTATTTTATAAACAACAGTAGACAATAGTCCTGCTTTGAGCCCAAGGGCTTGAAATAGGTTGTAGAGCAATGTTGCAACAGTTGTTTTTCCATTGGTTCCTGTTACGCCTACTAGTTTTATTTTTTCTGATGGATTATCGTAAAAGTTTGAAGCAATAATACCGAGAGCTTTTGCTGCATTAGGTACTTTTACATACACTACATTAGAATTTAAGTTTTGTGGCAACTCTTCGCAAACGATAACTACAGCACCAAGTTTTAGAGCACTTTCTATAAAAGAATGCCCGTCAGAAAGCGTTCCTTTTACAGCAACAAAGAGGCTGTCTTTTTGCACAAATCTAGAGTCAAAACAAACATGAGGAATCGCAATATTTGTGCTTCCTTCAATGAGCTCTAAATCTACTTTGTACAATAGGTCTTTTAGCAATTTCATTACAATAGGCTTAGTGTTACTTTTTGATTTTCTGTAATTTTAACTCCCGCTTTTAGAGATTGTGTTTTTACTTTTCCTTTTCCGAGTAATTCGACAGATAATCCTCTGTTTTCTAGTAAGTAAATGGCGTCCATAGACGACATTCCCTTTAGGTTAGGCATAATGTCTGATTCGAAATTTCGCTCCTTAAAACCCTCTTTAGATCCTATTAACCATGCATCTTTTGAAGAAGAAGTATGGATTGGATAAGACAATTCTTTATGTAAGGAATTCAACTCATTGGTTGTACCGGTATAATTGTTTGCGATGATTCCTTTTAGCTCAGGCACCAGCACAGGCTCTTCTGCATACAAGGTATTTCTAATTTCTTCGAATACAGGAGCCGCTACTATGTTACCATAAAATCCAAGTTCTTTTTTTGGTTTTGTAACCACTACAATACAAGAGTATTTAGGGTTTTTAGCTGGAAAATAACCCGCAAAAGAGGCTCTATACTCTGAGCCATATCCGCCCTTACTCGCAATTTTTGCAGTACCTGTTTTTCCAGCACAGGTATGTTCTTTTGAATATATATTTTTGGCCGTTCCTCTTTCTACAACACCCACCAACAAATCTTGAAGTATAGACGTGGTTTTATTGGAGCATATACTAGGTTTTAAAACTTCAACTTTTTGTAATTTGACAATATGCTCCCCTTGTTGTATTCTATCTACCAAATAGGGTTTTACCAACTCGCCATTATTCGCTACAGCATTGTAAAGAGCTAATATTTGTAAGGCACTCATTTTTAATTCGTATCCATAAGCAATCCAGGGTAAAGAAACGCCAGACCAGGTAGAATCACTTCTGTTTTTAATCCAAGGTTCTGCTTCGCCTAAAAGTTCAAAATCTAATTTATTACTTACACCCAAACGAGCTAAACGATCTATAAACTCTTGTGGTTTGTCTTCGTATAGATCAACTATAGTTCGAGCAATTCCAATATTGGAAGACACTTCAAAAGCTCGAGCAATAGATATTTTTCCGTGGCCTCCTCGGTTAGCATTTGAGTCTTTCATTTTTCTATCGTAAAATTGAAAGACTCCATTTTTAGTATCCACTATGTTAGAGGTATCTATTTTCCCATCTTCCAGGGCAACTAATAGCGAGGCAAGTTTAAAAGTAGAGCCTGGTTCGTATGCCGCTCCAAAAGCAAAATTGAAGTTCTCTGCGTACTTCTGCTCTTTTGTGCGTTGCAAACTAGACATGGCACGTATTGCACCTGTTTTAACATCCATTAAAATTACAGAACCACTTTCGGCTTCAAACTTTTCTAAACTGGTTAGCAATGCTTTCTGTGCTACGTCTTGTATTTTAATGTCTATAGTGGAGTAAACATCTGCTCCAGACTCTGGCTCTACATCTTGAGAATTACTTAAAGGCTTCCATACACCTCCGTTAATTTTCTGCATCATTTGCAGTCCATTTTTTCCTTTAAGATATTTGTTAAACGATTTCTCAATTCCAACATCATGGACCTCTCTTCCGTAGCCAATTGTACGGACGCATAAAAAACCAAAAGGTCTAATCCTATGGGTTTGTTGTGTGTACACGAAACCCCCTTTAAACCTACCTTTATTTATAATTGGTAATTTTTTTACCTCTTGAAGCTCGGAGTATCTTACACCTGATTTGAGCCTCAAGTATTGTTTTTTTGTTTTTCTGGATTGCAGTATTTTTTTTTGATATTGTGCCGGACTCAAATCATTAAATAGCGAAGAAAGACCTTGGGCTAAGGCTTTATAATTATTGTTAAATAAAGTATCTGACGGTTGCGTTGCATCTATTGCAATGGTATAAACGGGCATTGAAGTAGCTAACAAATTACCCTTAAAGTCGTATATATTACCACGAGGAGATGGAATTTCTCGTAAAGCCAAAATAGGATCGTTTTGACCTAAGCTACTCTCCATTTCCGATTGAACCCTCAAAAGCTGTATAAATACAGCTATTGCAGCGAGCGTAATTAGCGAGCTAATAAGCATAACTCTCAGGAATATGGATTTTTTGTCGGTCATTATTTATTCGGAAAATTTAATTTTAAATGGCGCTTTGGTAGGTTCCGAAAGACCCATTGCTTTTAAGTCTTCTGCTACTTTTGTGGGCTTACTTAGCGTCATTAGTTTTGTTCTCATGTCGATGTGTTTTGAGCGTAAATCTTTTAACTGCTCACTAAGCTTGCTAATTTTAAATACTTTACGGTCTATCTGATGGGAGCTGTAAATAACCAAAATCGCTAAAGTGGAAAAAAACAAAATCATGCTCCATGAGCTAGCAATTAATTTGTTTGGAGCAAGTTTATTTTGATAGAACTCTTTAGCTCTACTTCCAAATGCATTAAACAATATATTCCACTTCGATTTTGTCAAGACTATAATTTTTCTGCTACGCGTAATTTTGCACTACGGGCGCGGTTATTTCGCTCTATTTCTTCTTTTGATGGCAGTATTGGTTTTTTACTTATCTTTTTAAAGCTTAAAATTTTGTTGCCGTAAAAGTCTTGTGCTAACTCACCTTCAAAATTTCCTTTTTGTATTAAGTTTTTTACCAAGCGGTCTTCTAAAGAATGATAAGATATTACCACTAATCTACCTCCTGGGTTTAATACGTCTGTTGCTTGCAACAACATTTCTTTTAAAACATTAAGCTCGTCGTTAACCTCAATACGAATGGCTTGAAAAACCTGAGCAAAAAATTTATTTTCGAGCATGGCAGGCGTAAAAGGTTTGAGCAAACTTTTCAATTCACTAACGGTAGATATAGGCCCGTTTATTCTTGCTTCACAAATTATTCGGGCAACAGTACCCGGGCGCTTTAGCTCCCCATAAAACTTCAAGATATTTCGTAAATCTTCTTGAGTATATTCGTTAATTACTTTATAGGCATTTAAGGCTGCATTCTGGTCCATTCGCATATCCAAATCCGCTTCGAAGCGAGTAGAAAAGCCTCTGTCTGGTACGTCAAACTGATGAGAAGAAACACCTAAATCGGCTAAAAGTCCATCAATTTTTTTAACTCCATACATTCTCAACGAACCTTTTAAGTACTTGAAATTTGCATTTATTAAGGTAAATCTATCGTCCTTTATTTCGTTTTTTAAAGCATCATCATCTTGATCGAAGGCATATAAATGACCTGTGCTGAGTTTTGAAACTATAGATCTAGAATGACCTCCTCCACCAAAAGTAACATCAACGTAAGTTCCTTTTGGATTAATATTTAAACCGTCCAAACATTCGGCTAATAATACGGGGTCGTGGTACTTACTCATGCGCTGTAGATTTGTTGGGAGTTCCCATAACCTGCTCTGCCAAGTTGCCAAATTCTTCAGCACCTTGGTTAAGCATGCGCTCGTATTGGTCCTTGTCCCAAATTTCTACAATACTCCCCACAGAGGCCAAAACCATCTGCTTGTCAATTCCAGCGAAATTAATCAGGTCTTTCGGTATCTGTATTCTAGAGGTGCTATCTGCCTCAACCACTCGAACGCCTGCTGTAAACATTCTAATGAAATCGTTATTCTTTTTCACAAAACGATTTAGCTTGTTCACATCATCCATAATTAAATTCCAACCGGCCATTGGGTGTAGCTCTAAGCAGGTGTTGAATACAGACCGTTTTAATACAAAACCTTCCAGGAGCTCTGCAGCTAACTGTTTTTTTAGGCCAGCAGGAAGCATTAAACGCCCTTTGGCATCAGCTCTACATTCGTACATTCCGATTAAATTCTTCACTTTATATGCTTAATTTTTATAGAATACAAATATATACCACTTTTATCCACATTTTACCACCATGTTAATAACTTTACTTATAATCAAGTAAATAAGGAGAAAAAAGAGTATTTCAGGCAGATGAATGGAAATGAAAAAAAGGTCGAAGGAGCATCGTACAAGACTTAAATATATTCAGTATTTTTGCATTGTAAAATTTCAAATATGAAGTACGAAATAGTAAAAGATGGTACTTACGAATACGTAACCATTGGGCAAGGACCTGTAATAGTGTTCTTACATGGCTTGATGGGTGCTTTAAGTAACTTCGAAAAAACCTCCAGAATTATAGCCGAAGCTGGCTACAGAGTGGTAATCCCCTCATTACCTATATACACCTTACCTCTTTTAAAAACGAGTGCAAAAGGTATTTCTAGGTTTTTAGAAACTTTCATTGTGGATTTAAAACTTAAAGATGTAACACTTTTAGGCAATTCCTTGGGTGGTCATGTAGGATTAATTTATACAAAAAATCATCCAGAACTAGTAAAGAACTTAATGCTTACGGGTTCTTCGGGCTTGTATGAAAAAGCTATGGGCGACTCTTTTCCTCGCAGGGAAGATTATTCTTACATTAAAGAGAAGACACAGGATGTATTTTACGATCCGGCCGTTGCTACCAAGGAATTGGTAGATGAGGTGTTTGACTCTGTAAACTCAAGAGAGAAGATATTACGAATTTTAGCAATTGCTAAGTCTGCAATACGCCATAACATGGGTAAGGATCTTCCAAACATGACACTACCTGTGTGCTTGCTTTGGGGAGAAGATGATGCTGTTACACCTCCTGAAGTTGCAAATGAGTTTCATCGATTGTTACCTAATTCCGAGTTGTTTTGGTTTTCAAAATGTGGTCATGCCCCTATGATGGAGCATCCAGTAGATTTTGCAAATACCTGTGTTGCCTGGTTAAAGAAGCATCAGTAAGATGAAAATTAACAGTGCTGAATTTGTTATCAGTAATACCGATCTTGAAAAATGTCCAAAAGAGCGCATACCTGAGTACGCATTTATTGGCCGTTCTAATGTGGGCAAGTCATCATTAATCAACATGCTGACTAGCCGGAAATCGCTAGCTAAAACTTCTGGAAGACCCGGAAAAACTCAATTAATTAATCATTTTAAGATTAATAAAGATTGGTTTCTGGTAGATTTACCTGGGTATGGCTATGCCAAGGTTTCTAAGAAAGACAGATCTATATTCGCAAAATTTATTTACGATTACCTGGAGAATCGTGAGAACTTGATTTGTACTTTTGTATTGATTGATTCTCGACATGATCCTCAAAAAATAGACATGCTATTTATGGAATGGCTGGGAAACAAAGGAATTCCTTTTGTAATTATTTTTACAAAAATGGATAAATTGTCCAGCTCTCAACTCAATAAAAATTTGGGTAAATACAAATTAGAAATGCTAAAAACTTGGGAAGAAGTTCCTCAGTGTTTTATGAGTTCTGCAGAAAGTGGCTTAGGTAAAATGGAAATTCTTAAGTTTATAGATGCTACAAATGAAGCCGTAAAAGGGAAGCTGTAAAGTTTTTGTTTTACAAATTACTCTAGTCAAACCTCTTACAACTAATTTGCAGTACCCGGTTTAATTCTTTTTTATATCCTGTACCAATTTTAATTCTTCGGCAAAGTATTGGCAAAACCTGCGCATGTCTTCAGCCATTTTTTCGTCGCCTGTGGCACGTTCAAATGTATCGGTCATTGCAGTTAGTGTTTGATGAAAGAAGGTCTTCATTTCATCTACTTTCATTTCCTTTGTCCACAAATCTATTCGTAAAGAATTTTGTTTTTCGGCGTCCCAAAGAGAAATGAGCACTGCCTCAGATTTTTGATTTACTTCTCCAGCATCTTCTGCTGTCCAAAAAATTTGTTCCGGTACTTTATTCTCGTCTAGACTAATTTTTATTTTAATTTCCGACTCTTTCATCTTACTGTTTTGGTTTATAACGTGATTCTCTTAGTATCTTTTGAGCATCCTGCTCGTTAATTAGGTCTGTTAAGCTCTTTTCTGGGTGAGACTTCATATACGATTCTATAATCCTCCACCCAATCCATTGACCTATTCTTCCAGGAGTTTGAGTGTCAAATTCGGTGTAAAACTTGGAGAAAGGAGCCTCTTCTATAAAGCGCTGTTTGTTTTGATGTTGGCTCGAAAACAATAAATTGTTTTCTACAAAATAGGCCCATACATTCCCCTCGTTTGCTATGCACCATTGCATTTTAGCTGGTGTATATTTTAGTACTATTTCACTTTTTTGGTAAGGAATCATTAAGGAGCTTAGGTAATGAATTTTACCGTAATACAACATGGAAGAAAGCAGTGTATTTTCTTTTGAAAATGGGAGGTTTGATTGGAAATAAAGCTGCATTATATCTGAGATTAAATAGCGCTTATCAAATCCATCTTTAAGATACTGAGGAGCTGACTTATAAAACCTAGAATTTGTTCCCAGATAGAAATCTAGTGCAATGAGTAAGGTATTCCCTGAAACTGTAATGGGACTTAAGGACTCGAAATTTGAGACCCAGGTGTATACTTTCAAACTGTCATGAGCCGGGAAGTAATGATGAAAATACTTAAAGCTTTGNGTAATTTCTTTGTTTAGAGCAAGCGTATCTGAAAAGACAGAATCGACCGCATTAAATAATTCTCTTATTTTTGGATCTTGGTAACGCTTTATGAGTGCTGTTCTTTTTTGGCCCGAGTCAAAGAACTCAGGAAATTGCAGGTTTAATGAATCCAAGCTGAGTAATAGATGACTACTGTCCATGTTAAAAAAGGAATGATCAAAGTGATTAATCTCAATTTTAGAATCGTCTGATGAGACCTCAGGAATACGAACAGAATCGCATGAGACTAAAAACAGAAAAAGTAAAAAATAGACAATATGTGCTCGCATCATTTAAGAATATAATAAGTTGTAAAAATAATAAACGTTACAAGATAGTATTAAGTAAAAGGAATTAATCGTAGAAAAACTTTTTTCGTAAATTTGCATGCCCCTATATCAAAAACATGAAGACAGCAGATAGTATTACATACATTACAAATTGGCTTAAAACTTACAGCGAAAAATCGAATACAGATGGATTTGTTGTAGGTATTTCAGGCGGAATAGATTCTGCAGTTACCTCTACACTTTGTGCTTTAACGAAGAAAAAGGTGCTGTGTATTCTAATGCCAATACATCAACATCAAATGGAGTTTGAGCGCTCTAAAGAACACACTACTTGGCTGCTAAATACATTTGAAAATGTACGTGTTTGTGAAGTTAACTTAACAAGTACTTTTGATGCTCTTTCGGCGCAGTTACCAGCAAATGTTAAAGGAGACTTAACAATGGCAAACACTAGGGCTAGGCTTAGAATGACCACGCTTTACACCTATGCAGGAGCTCATAAAATGCTTGTTGCGGGAACTGGAAATAAAATAGAAGATTTCGGTGTTGGGTTTTTCACCAAGTATGGAGATGGAGGAGTAGACCTAAGTCCAATTGCTGATTTAATGAAATCTGAAATTTATACCATTGCCGAAAAGCTTAATATTGTTAACTCCATTAGGCAAGCAGCCCCTACAGATGGTTTGTGGGCAGATGGGAGAACTGATGAAGATCAATTAGGAGCAACTTATGTAGAATTAGAGTGGGCAATGCATGCTTATGAAAAATCATCGGAAAACAAGTATGATGGTAGGGAGCAAATTGTTTTTGATATTTTCTCTAAATTACATGAAGCCAATTTACATAAAATGCAAGCAATTCCTGTTTGCAGAATCCCAAGTGAATTAAAACACGACTAAACTTACGCATTAAGAGGCATTACAGGAGTAAATCTAAAATGGAGAACATCTATTTTAAGGAATAGTACTTAAAAACTACCCCAAGTCATTTTACAGTTTTATGCTTATTCTAAGTAGAGAGTTTAGTTTTTGCAGTCTGAAGTAACCTCCCAAGGATTCTATTCTTTTTTTATTGGATTCAAAACCTAAGTTTTGAAAACTACAGGCATCTAAATATTCTTTAGTAGACTTAACATCTATAGTAGCTATTAAACAAGAGTTTTCTCCGCTCGATACAAAAATAACTATACTTATAATATCGTTGTTTCTAAATTTAGCCATTGCTGCTATAATAGTACGGTAAAGTGTAATCTCTGAGTCTTTATCTACAGGAGTAAGAATTTTACATTTGAATTGTATGTACCTCCTTCCTTCTTTCTGGATTGAAGAAATATAAGACCTTAGGGAGGGTTCAATTCCATATTTAATCATCGTACGAGGCATTAAACTCGAAGCCATAATTCGAGTATTGTCAATACTTTCTTCAATGTAACTTTTTATGAATTTTATAGAGGCTTGTAATTCTACATCTTTAATCTCTTGAGTTTTAAATTCTATAATACCAACCTGCATCATTAAGCCTGCAAGTGCCTGGGCTAAACCTTCATGTAAATCTTCGGCAAAAATCTCACGATCGTGTTCTTGATCTTTAATAATAGAGCTCAGTATTCTTTGATCGGATATTTTTTTTTCGGTAATATCTCTTTGAATAGCTATATACTTATAGGGCACATTCCTTTCATTTAAGTAAGGTACAATAGTCATGTCAACCCAATAAATTTCTAATTTTTTTCCTACATTTTTAACTTCAGCGTTCCAAACCTTCCCTGTACTAATGGTTTGCCACATTTCAGCCCAAAAACTTTTTGCATGGTCACCAGAGCTTACGATAGAATGATTTTTTCCATACAATTCTAATCTAGAATAATTTGATATCTCGCAAAACTTATCATTTACATAAGTAAGCATACCTCTAGCATTGGTAATGGCTACAATTGAAGAGGAGTCTAAGGCATTTTGCAGCTCATTCATTTTTAAAAGAACCTCTTCTAATTGTATGTTTTTCTTTTCAAAATTAGCAACAGGAAGATCTAGTCTGTTTAATTCTGCAGAGGTAAATTTAGTTTCTATATGTTTTTTATCACCCATAAATCATGTATTAAACTATGTTTATTACTAGATTTTCTAGTCGTTTATATTTGTAAAGTTTTTAACTCCATGTGTTAGCTGTCAGAAAGGTCTAATGAATTTCTTAAAAAGGTACGATATAATAGTTAAAATACAACAGCAGGATAAGACAAAAAAAGCTCGCGATAAATCGCGAGCTTTTTTTGTCTTATTCTACTTCCCAGGAGTTGGGTCCTGCGAGCAATTTATCTAAATCGGGTTGGCCTTTATGTTCTTTCATAAATTGCAGTTGTTCGCCCATAGCCTCTTCGTATCTAAAGCGATCTTCTTGATAAAACACACCAAAAGGTCTTGGAAATGCGTTTTCATTTGAAGGATCGTCGAAGAAACGAGTTAAAATATTGGCTTTATTTCTGCACTTTTCATCGTGTATCCATAAGTCTTCCTTGGTGTATTCTCCAGAAGTAAGGTCAACTATACGAGGGTTAAACCCATCTAAAACAATTCCTTTATCTTCTTTGGCTCCAAAAACAAGAGGCCTATTATGTTCTAAATAGAGGCTGTTTTCTTTTTTCATTTGCTTGTCGGTAAAACCACCAAAAGCGCCATCGTTAAAGATGTTACAGTTTTGGTAGATTTCTACCAAAGAGGTGCCTTTATGCTGCTCGGCGCGCATTAAAATAGCACGCATTTGTTTGGGTTCTCTATCAATCCCTCTAGCTATAAAAGTCGCTTCAGCGCCCATACAAAGAGCCAAGGGGTTAAATGGATGATCAATAGATCCCATTGGAGTAGATTTTGTTTTTTTTCCTAATTCGGATGTAGGAGAATACTGACCCTTTGTTAAACCATAAATCTGGTTATTAAACAAGAGTATGTTTAAGTTAAAATTCCGTCTTAAAAGATGAATTAAGTGGTTACCTCCAATAGAAAGCGCATCGCCATCTCCTGTAACCAACCATACACTTAAATCAGGACGTGCCGCTTTAAGTCCGCTGGCAACAGCCGTAGCTCTTCCGTGTATGGAGTGCATGCCATAAGTATTCATATAATACGGAAATCGCGATGAACAGCCAATTCCAGAAACAAATACGATGTCTTCTTTGGGGATACCCAATTCGGGCATAATGCCCTGTACTTGTTTCAGAATAGAATAATCGCCACAACCGGGGCACCATCTAATGTCTTGATCGCTTACGAAGTCTTTAGCACTTAGCTTCTTTACTTCTTCTTGTATGTCTTTTGCTTCAGCCATAATTATTGCTTCAACATATTTAGGATTGCTTCTTTTATTTCTCTGGATTCAAATGGAACGCCTTTAATTTTATTCAAAGGTTTTGCATCAACCAAATATTGATCTCTAATAAGGGTAATAAGCTGCCCGTTGTTCATTTCAGGAATCAAGATTTTGTCGAAGTTTGCTAATAGGTCGCCTAAATTCCTAGGCATTGGTTGTATGTATTTGATGTGAGCATGGGCTACATCAAATCCTTCAACTGCTAAAGTTCTAACAACTGTTTTTATTGAGCCATATGTGGAGCCCCAACCTAAAACCAATACTTTTGAGTTTACAGAACCTGTATCAAATTCTTGCTCAGGTATATAGTCTGCTATTTTAGCGATTTTTTCGGCTCTAACTTTAACCATAAACTGATGGTTATCGGGATCGTAAGATACATTTCCTGTTTCTTTGTCCTTCTCTAAGCCACCCAATCTATGCTCTGTTCCCTTTGTTCCGGGTAGCGCCCATTCACGAACCAATTTTTTATTTCGTTTGTAAGGTAGATAGGGTGCTTCAGTTTCTGCTCTTTCCTTCGCAAAACTTACCTCTATCGGTTTCAACTCATCCTTTTTAGGATACCTCCATGGTTCTGCACCGTTTGCAATATAACCATCTGTTAGTAAAAATACTGGGGTCATATGTTCTATTGCAATACGACATGCTTCGTAAGCCATATCGAAACAGTCCGACGGAGATGCTGCAGCAATTACTGGGATAGGAGCTTCGCCGTTTCTGCCGTAAATAGCTTGAAAAAGATCTGCTTGCTCTGTTTTTGTTGGTAATCCTGTAGAAGGACCACCTCTTTGAACATTTATAATAACCAAAGGAATTTCTAACATCATGGCTAAACCAAGTGCTTCTCCTTTTAAAGCTATTCCAGGCCCTGAAGAAGCTGTAACAGCTAAATCTCCACCAAATGAAGCTCCAATAGCAGCGCAAATTCCTGCAATTTCATCTTCTGCTTGAAATGTTTTTATTCCGAAATTTTTATGTTTCGCTAGTTCGTGAAGGATATCTGAGGCTGGAGTTATAGGATAGCCACTGTAAAACAAATTGAGCTTAGATTTTTGAGCAGCGGCAATTAAGCCTAATGCTGTTGCTTGGTTGCCTATTATATTTCGGTAAGATCCGCTTGGCATCTTCGAAGGTTTTACCTCAAAACGATTGGAAAATGTTTCGCAGGTATCGGCAAAATGATAACCAGCCTTAAGAACCGTAATATTGGCTTTTAAGATGTCTGGTTTTGATGAAAATTTTGATTTTAAAAAGTCTATTGAAGAATCAATATTACGATTGTACATCCAATAAACAAATCCTAAAACGAACATGTTCTTGCAACGGTCTCGATCTTTAGTTCCTAAAGGAGAATCTTTAAGGCTCTCTCTAGTTAATTTTGTTATATCAAACTCGTGTAATTTAAAATCGTCTAGACTATTATTTAGTAAAGGATTCTGGCCTTCTTCAACACCTGCTAAGCGAAGATTTCTTTTGTCGAAACCCGAGGAGTTTACGATAATCGTACCTCGCTCTTTTAGTCTGGACAAGTTCTTTTTTAAGGCGGCTACATTCATCACGACCAGGACATCACAGAGATCTCCTGGGGTATATACATCTACTGCACCAAAATTAATTTGAAAACCGGAAACTCCGGCAACAGTTCCTAATGGGGCGCGTATTTCTGCAGGAAAGTCTGGAAAAGTACTCAGATCATTTCCGAACAATGCTGTATTGGTTGTAAATTGAGTTCCGGTTAATTGTATTCCATCGCCAGAATCACCGGCGAAGAGTATCGTTACCTTTTCAAGTTTATGCTGAACTTGATTCATGGGGCTTTGCTTTTAATCGTCTATATTTTCTACCGACTTAATTTCGGGAGCGTATTTTTTAATGGATTGTTCTACTCCGGTTTTCAAAGTCATTTGATTTACATTGCAACTTTGACAAGAACCGTGAAGTTTAACTCTAACTACCATATCTGGCGTAACCTCTACCAATGAAATGTCGCCTCCATCTGACTCTAAATACGGGCGAATCTCGGCTAAGGCTATTTCAATTTTCTCAATGAGTGTTAAGGCTATCTGTTCTGACATATTTATATGTTTATGATGAACAACCGTCCATATTGGTAATTTCTACTACAGCTGTAGGGCTTATGTTTTTATTCCGGAGTTGAACTTGTTCTACAACGTTTTTAGCTAATTCGTTAAAGGCTAAAGCAGATGGATTGTCATCTTGTAGTGCGATAGGATGGCCTACATCTGCAGCTTCTCGTATACTTTGTACTAAAGGAATTTCAGCTAAAAGGGGCAGGTTTAAGTCGTCGGCTAAATTTTTGGTTCCATCTTTTCCAAAGATATAGTATTTGTTTTCTGGAAGCTCGTCGGGCGTAAAGTAAGCCATATTTTCTACTAAACCTAAAACAGGTACTTGAATGGTATCTAATTGAAACATGCCTACTCCTTTTTTAGCATCTGCAAGAGCAATGTTTTGTGGAGTACTTACGATAACTGCACCAGTTACCGGTACAGCTTGTACTAGTGAGAGGTGAATGTCGCCAGTTCCTGGTGGTAAATCGATTAATAAATAATCTAAGTCTCCCCAGTAGGCGTCTTTTATTAATTGGTTTAATGCTTTTGTAGCCATAGGGCCTCGCCAAACAACTGCTTGAGATCCGGGTGCAAAAAATCCAATTGAAAGTAATTTTACCCCATAGCTTTCTACAGGTATCATTACAGGCTTACCATCTACATTACTTGCTTCTGGTCTAGATTTCTCGACATCAAACATAAGGTGCTGAGAGGGTCCATATATATCAGCATCTACAATACCTACTTTGTAGCCTTGTTTTTGTAGAGAAACTGCGAGATTTGCAGTTACTGTGGATTTACCTACACCACCTTTACCAGAGGCTATAGCTATAATGTTTTTAACTCCCTCAAGTTTTTCGCCTCTAATTAGGTTCGGATTTTCTTCTTGTTTAGCTTCTACTGTAATTTTAACTACAATCTTAGCTTTTGCATACACTTGGCTGTGAATGGCTTTTAAAATATCTACTTCTACTTGTTTTTTTGCATGAAGAGTTGGATTGTGAATTGTAATGTCAACATTAACCTCATCGCCAAAAACTACAATGTTATTTACTAAACCACTAGCTACCAACGAGCTAGCCTCTCCTTTTACCTTTACAGTATTCAGGGCTTCTTCTATTTGCTTCTTCTGTATATTCATGGTTTAATTTTACTATGCAAAGTTACAAAAATCAAGGTCTTAAGCGTCTGTTGGAGTCCAAAATGCATCCTTAAAATTTAGCATCTGATCTCCATCAAATTTATGGCCTTCACTTTCCAACAATTGCTTCATGAGGTTTATTCCGTCAAAATGATGTTTTCCTGTAAGCAGGCCTATTCTATTTACAACTCGATGTGCAGGTACATCAGTTCCATGACTATTATTCATAGCCCAACCAACCATTCTTGCGGATCGAGCGGCTCCCAAGTATTTAGCTATTGCTCCGTAAGTTGTAACTTTTCCCGAAGGAATTAATCGAGCTACCTGATAACAGCGCTCAAAAAATGATTCCTCATCTGTTTTTTTGGTCATTTTGGTTTAGCTGAAATTTTATATAGGTTATGGTTGTTCCTTTGTCTCGAAAAATGGATTCGTAGTTTGTTCTTATTTTCAGTAGTAGGTTGTCTGCTTTTTGCTTATCAATATCATAGCTAGAATCTAGTACTTTATGCCCATAACCTTCTACAATACCTAAAGTATATCCATGTAAGAACTGAGAATCTGTTTTAAGGTGAATGATGGCGTCTTCGGTAAGGATTTGTCTGTACATTTCTAACATATCAGGAGCTGTTAATCGCTTTTTACGTCGTCTGTATTTTATTTGAGGGTCTGGAAAAGTAATCCAAATTTCGCTTACCTCTCCTTTGGCAAAACAATTGTGAATAAGCTCAATATGGGTTCTTAAAAACCCAATATTGTTCATTTTATTATCGGTTGCTGTACGAGCGCCTCGCCACATTCTAGCTCCTTTAATGTCTATGCCAATAAAGTTTTTATCAGGAAACTTAGCTCCCATTCCTACGGTGTACTCTCCTTTACCACAACCCAATTCAATAACAATTGGATGGTCATTTTTAAAAAAATCAGAGTGCCATTTTCCTTTTAAACTCAATCCATTTTCCAATAAATCGATTCTAGGTGCTTGCACCATGTTTTCAAAGGTTTCGTTTTCAGCGAACTTTCTATGCTTATTCTTTCCCACTTTTTTATTTTTTGCTTTGCAAAAATACAAATTCAATAAGGATTCCTTTTTCTATATTTGGAGAAACAAATATAAAAATATGCGCTTCGTAAAATTCACCCTTATAGGTTTGCTTGGAATTACACTAGCATTCATCAGTTTGGGTTTTTTTCATTCTAGTTTTCAGTTCGAAAATCAAATTGAGGTGGATGCTTCAGTTGAAAAGTCTTACGCCACCTTCGTTAATGATTCTTTAAAGGCAGAGTGGCTGGAAGGCTATTTAGGGAAGGAAGTATTGAGCGGAAAAAGAAGGGTGCCAGGAGCGCGATTTTTAGTGAAATTTGAGCAAGCAGAAGAGCGTGTAGAGATAATTGAGGTACTTAAAGAGGCTCAGGAAAATGAGAAGTATATTTTTGACATGCTAACAGATGTGTTTGATGGGACCATAGAAGTTTATTTTGAAGGGGGCGAACAGAAAACTGTCCTAAAGATTTTTACGACTATAAAAGGCTCAAATGTCTTTTATCGTTCTATGTTTTACCTTTTAAAAGGGGCTTTACAGAAACAAGCTCAAACTAATTACGACCTATTGAAGGTAGTTATTGAGAAGCAGTAGATATTCCCTTTTATATTTAGATTATTTACGCTTTTTTCAAGGTAAAGGAAAGTGTGCAACCCTCACCTTCTGTACTTCTAATGTTTATGGTTTGACCGTGTGCTTCTATAATGTGTTTTACTATTGATAAACCCAAACCAGAGCCGCCTTGGCCTCGGTCGCGAGATTTATCTACACGATAAAACCGCTCAAAAACTTTGGTTAGGTGGTCGGAGGCAATTCCATTTCCATCATCTGCAACTTCTACTAATACTTGTTCACCCATTTCGTAGGTTCTTACAAGTACTTCGCCACCTTCTTTACCGTACTTAATTGCATTTACGATAAGATTGATTAATACTTGTTTTATTTTTTCTACATCTACGCGAACTAAAAAACGGCCTTTTTGCTGCTGCTGTTTTACAATAACATTAACATTTCTTTTTTTAGCTTTCATGTCCAATTGGTCAACTACATCGGTAATCACCTCGATAATATCTACGGGCGACTCTTCTATTTCAAGTGTTCCAGCCTCTAGTTTGGTGATTTGGTCTAAGTCTTCAATAATATAGATCATTCGAGCTACACTCTTGTTAGCGCGCTCTAAAAATTTTCGGTTTATTTCTTCGTCATCTATAGCACCATCGAGCAGTGTGTCGATATAACCTTGAATATTAAAAATAGGTGTTTTTAGTTCGTGTGCTACATTTCCAACAAATTGTCTTCTGTAGCTTTCACGTATCATCAATTTTTGAATTTCTTTTTCGCGTTTTATGTTCCAACTTGCTACATCTTTTGATGCTTGTTGTAAATCAACGTCTTTTAAATCTCCTGGTCTAGATTTGAAATCTTGAATGTTTTTATAAATCAGTTTAATTTTATTGTATATAAACTGATCAATCAACCACCTCACCAAAATAAAGCTTGAAAGACCAACAGAGCTTACGAGAATTACCGCATTAGAGAAACTTAAGTCGAAATCAAAAATAAAAATGTGCGCACACATTACGATGATTAAAACAATTGAAGAAACTAAAGAGGCCAACCATGATTGATCTATTTTTTTTTTCAGCTTGAAATATAGCTTTGGAAGCCTATTCATCTAATTTAAATTTATAGCCAACCCCTTTTACAGTTTCTATGTAATTTCTTCCAAGCTTTTCTCTGAGTTTCCTTACATGAACATCAATGGTACGTCCACCAACCACTACGTCGTTTCCCCATATTTTTTCAAAGATCTCATCTCTCTTGAACACTTTACCTGGTTTAGATGCCAGTAAATATAAAATTTCAAATTCTTTACGAGGTAAGGTTAAGGGGAGCTCATCAAGCGTTACTAAATAACGTTCTCTGTTAATATTCAGGTTTGCAATTTGAATTGTTTGGGATGGCTCATCAGAAGTTGTTATAGCTACTTTTCTTCTTAAAAGTGCTTTAACTCTACTCACTAAAACTTTGGGTTTAATTGGCTTGTAAATATAGTCGTCTGCTCCTGCATTTAAACCTGCTACTTGAGAATAGTCTTCTGCTCTGGCAGTTAAAAAAGTAATGATTATGGAATCGTTTTCAGGATTTGCTCTTATGTTTTCACAGGTCTCTATTCCGTCCATTCCGGGCATCATTACATCTAACACAATAAGATTGGGCTTAAACTCTAGGATCATATCTAAAGCAGCTTGGCCGTCGGAACAGGTAGCTACTTCAAAGCCTTCTTTCTTAAGATTGTAACTTAAGAACTCTAGGATATCTTTCTCATCATCGACAAGTAAAATACGATTGTTCGTTTGCATGATTGAAATGAGTTTCTGTAAATATAGTACAAATATCAGAGTTTAAGAGCCAAAAAAACTCCCTCGATTTCTCGAGGGAGTTTTAAGTATTAAAGTCCTAGTTTGCTAAAGAATTTTGTTATTCCGGAGGCAAACTCTGCCGGTATGGTTTCCATCATAGAAGCAAGTGAGAGTTGATCGTTTACACCAATTGCTATGGCAATGGATATAAATAAGCCAATCATGGCGAATGAGAAATCTTTAAGTAATAGTTTTATGGAATGAAGTAAGCTATGCTCTCCCGTTTTTCTAATTGCCATAGCAACTTCTCTACCTCCTAACAAACCAATAAAAACCCATGTTGTACTCATAGGAACAGAGCTGTATAGTTTGAAATAAAATAAGATAATACAGTAAATAAAATCGACAATTGTTGCAAAACGAACGTCTGTTATGACTGATTTTTCTGTTACAATTTTTTGTATTCTACCTCCTTTATAATAAAAGAGCAAGCCTAAACCTATAAAAACAACCATTGCAAAACCCATGAATACACTAAACGACATGTCTCTTGGAAGGTATACTGCAATATTGGCTGCATCTTGCATTAGCCAAACAGACCAGAGAGTACCCGAGGTAATCCACTGTGCGATAGACCAGCCAAATTTGGCTTCGCCTACAAAGTATTTTTTTGCGAGTTTAGATATTAATAAGAAAACAACAACACCTAAGAAAAACGCGAGTATGTAGCCACTCATACTTTTGGCTAATACTTTACCAATTGCAGCAGGAGCAGTGGCAAAAGAGGTAAGTAAAATAAATGTAGTTGATACTGGCATTCTTAAACGCGTTAGTATCAAAAGGAAAATAGGTGCCGCAATTTGTAAGAAGTGAAATTCGGTTGGAGCTATTTCAAAGCCTTTTGCCATTAACCGACCGTGAGAAACATCTCCTCCGTAATTAAACCAGCTGTAGCCAACTGTAAAAAGAAAAATACCTCCGATAAACAACCAAAGTACCCACCACTTCTTATCTTGATTGGAGGCAATAAATGTACCGAGTGTTTGTATAGAGTCGTTTGCAACTGCGGCATAAGCTGCAAATAAAAAGCCTACCCACATTGCAATTTGGGGGTAAGGTGTTGCAAACATCGCAAGCATAAAAGCAGCGATAACGAAGGTTAAAAATGATTTCTCATCTTTCTGAATCCATAGAGAAACAGGAAAGCTAAATCTTCTAATGAGCTTTTTCATAAAACAACTAGTAGTAATTTACTATAAACTAGGATTAGGCAAATACTGCAATTGCATAAACGACTACTAAAATAGTTGCGTATAAAAACTTACTGATTTCAATTCTTGTAATTGTAGAGGTGTTCATAATGTGGGTTTTTTAAATTTTACTCTGCAAATAAAGGACTAAAACCGATCATTGCAGTTAAACTAAAATAAACCTAATGTTAAGTTTAGGTTAACCCTAACTCTATTTAGTAAGCAACACCTAGGTAGTATAATTTAGCTAATTTAAGATATTAAAATAAGCCAGTTACATACTGCTCACGCATTTTAACAATTAGCATCTAGAATTCAATCTGAAGATCATTGTTGATCTGTTTCTTTTAAACATGACAGACATTCTTCTATCGATTCAAATAATTGATCAGTTGGAATTAATGCTGGAATAATATCAATGCACTCTAGCATATGTTTTGGTTGTTTGAGCAGCTGAACAAGCATCACCTTTTTGCCTTGTTTTACTAAGTCTATTAATAGGTCTTCCATAGCGTACAAACCAGACTGATCCATGTAAGGCATTAAGCCCATTTTAAAGATAATTATGGATGAGGCATCTGGGATTTGTTGTGCCAATTGCTGAAATTCGCTCGTAGAACCAAAGAATAAGGGTCCTTTAATTTCTTTAAGGGCAATACGCTCCGTGATCGTTTCGGATAATATAAGATTATCAGGCAGTTCTTTGTCTTGATTTAGGGCGCTTACTTTGGATCTTTCTGAGGTCATATCTCCAATTATTTTCATAAACATTAAGGAGGCTAGAATTAATCCAATGCCTACAGCGTAAACTAAATTCCAAACAGAGGCTAGTACTAAAACAACTAGCATTATGATAACTTCAGGCTTAGGCATAAAAGGAATTGCCTTGAGGCCTTTGTAATCCATCACACCAATACCTACAGTAATTAGTATACCAGCTAAAACAGCAGCTGGAATTTGAGAAGCAATAGGTCCTAGTGCAAGAAGTACGATTAGGAGCATTAAACCAGCCATCATTCCAGACAACCTCGTTTTTCCTCCAGCTTTAATATTCACAACGGTACGTATGGTTGCTCCAGCTCCTGGAATCCCACCAAAAAGTGATGCAATACTGTTTCCAATTCCTTGACCAATTAGTTCCTTATTAGGTGCATGTTTGGTTTTAGTCATGTTATCAGCAACAACAGAGGTAAGCAGGGTATCTATAGCTCCTAAAAGAGCTAAGGTAAGCGCACTAAAAATATACGGGGATATGCCACTCAAACTAAAATCAGTAAAAATCCTAAAATTAGGAACAGGTAAGCCACTGGGTATTTCTTCAATTGATCGATAATCTAATCCAAAAACAATAGCAACAACAGTCATAACAACTAAAGCGACCAAAGTGCTTGGCACTTTTGTTGTAATTCGCTTAAACCCGTAGATAATTATGATGGTTGCGAGTGCTAAAATAAATTCCATCCAGTTAATTTTTTGAAGAGCTCGAGGTAAAACTTTTAGCGCACCGAATACACCAGAAGCTTCTTTGCCAGCTAGTACTTGAGATTCTTTCAATATTTGTTCCTGAGTAATGTAATTTGCACGTGTAATGGTTTCTTCAAAATTTTCGAGCACCAAAAAACCTTCACCGGCTTCATCCTTTAATATATTGTCTAATATTATTTCTTCTGCATATGGTTTAAACTGATCTACAAATACGACATCTTCTTTTGGGTAATAACCTAATGAGGGGAGTATTTGAGTAACTAAAATGATGACACCTATGGCTGTCATGAATCCAGACACTACAGGATACGGTATGTATTTGATGTATTTACCTAAACCAAGTAAACCCAGTCCGATTTGCATTATTCCGGCCAATAAGAAAACACCTAGTATTACAGGTAATGCATTAGCGATGTCTCCATTAAATGTGGCAACTATTCCGGCAACTACAACCATACTTACGGCCGTCATTGGTGCGGTTGGCCCAGATATTTGAGTATTGGTGCCTCCAAAAAGTGCCGCAAAAAAACTTACAAAAATTGCACCATACAAACCGGCACTTGGTCCGAGTCCGGAGCTAACCCCAAATGCAAGTGCTAAGGGAAGAGCTACAATACCCGCCGTTATTCCTCCGTATAAATCTCCTTTTAAGTGTTTAAAATTAAATACTTTCTTCATTTTTATTCTTTTTATGTTAAATTCATTTAATACTAAGAGTCTACATAAAAGTAGATATTTAATAAATCGTATATTTATCAATACTAATAATTTAACCAAATATAGAAGTAATACTATGATTAACTAAGGTTTAAACATCAATATATAGCTCAAATTATAATAGCGCTAAAACAAAAACGGAAATTCTAAATTAGAATTTCCGTTTTGAGATGAGAATTAAATAGTATTTACTTAAAAGTGTACATCAAATTGAAGTCTGTACATCAATTTACCAGTAGGATTGTTTTCAATAGTTAAGTAACTGATGTCAGATTGGATTTTCAATTTATGTCCTTTAAAATATTTAGAAAGCCCTAATGTGTATTGTCTTTCTAAGTCTTTTCCAGTTATATTCTTATTCAATTTAATGGAGGTATACCGTCCTGTTACCTCAAAATTATTCTTTAATAAATAGCCAGACATAACATTCAATCCATTTCCAACCTGAACAACATTTTCGGTTGGAGTACCGTCTGAGTTTCTTGCGATTGGGTTATCTGCTTCTCTAGAGGCATATTCTGCCATAAGAGAAAATCCTTGATACTTATACATTGCATCAACAAAAACTGTGTTTACATTTGTTTGGTGGTAGGTTTCTTCAAAGTCTGCATCAAGGTTAATGAGCATATAATTCCCTAAGTTAGAACGGTCTTTTACAGCATTATTAAGATCGTAAGTAATACCGATAGCTAGTTTAGGCTTTTGTTCTCTTTTTAAAGCTCCACCTGTATAATCGCCTTTTCCTAAAAACGCACCAAATGGCAAAACCTCTATTCTACCCGTCCATTGATATCCACCTAAGTTGTCTTGTACAACGTTTCGGCCTTCTCCTTGAGATATAGCAATAGATTCTTGTACAATAAAGTTCTTTCCTAATTTAAAGTGATGGCGAAGTTGAATACCCATGTCACGGTCAATATTAAATCTTTTATTAACCAGAGATCGATCTACCAATTGTAAATTTGCAGAAGAGATTACACGTTCTCTATTTCCTGGGAGCTTAGTTTGTCCTGCCCACAAGGTGAAGTTTTTATAAAAATTCCATTTTACAACTGCATCCAAAATCATTTTTGGGGCTTCATTATTTCTGCCGTCTACTTTTCCTAAATCTTTGTTAGACAATCCTAGTTCGATCTTGTATTTTACTTTAGGGTTTAAAACAAAACCTCCAAACTTCAATCGTGCTCTTCTAATCAAAAATTGTGAATTTCCGTTGTGTAAACCATCGGATTCGTCAACATCCCAATCTGCTATGTATAGGGATTGCATTCTTGCAGCTAGTTTCATGCTATAGGAACTATCGGCAGCAATAACATTGTAAAAGCCGTTTCCAAAACTATTATTTACAACTTCTTGTGCAAAGATATTTACCGCAATGCTAAACAGTATAAATACTAAATTCCACTTTTTCATTTTCTTTCTTTTTGTTGCCGCAAATATATGTATGCAAAGTATATGTAAGGTTAATCGTTTCTTAAAAGAGTGTTAAGTTATGGTTAATACTAAACAAAAAAAAGCCGCAATTGCGGCTTTTCTTTCTAGTGAAAATAGGTTTTACATCACAATAATAGACTTACTAATGGTTTGACCACTTTGTAGTTTGACTTTGATATGGTAAAAGCCTGCATCGAGGTCCGAAATATTAATTTCTAGTTCTGCATCTGCCAAATCAGTATATTCTCGTATTTGTTTTCCTTCCATTTGATATATAGAGATAGATGCTACCTCTAAAGATCCGAGTTGAATATTAAGCTTGCTTTTAGCAGGGTTTGGGTAAATGCGAATGCGGTTTTCTAGCTCTGTTAAACCTATAATAAGCGATTCGCATGATCCGTCATCTACAACTGCATCGATGCTGTAATTTGTGTAAAGTGGATCCGTACACCCAACCGCTAAAGTTTGATCGCAACCCGAAATAAAGTTAATGGTCTCTCCATCTCCAAACTGGGCCCCAGAAGCAATGGTTTCACCACATATTACTATACTGTAACCCCCGGATAATAATCCATCGCCAAAATCATCTTGGATTTCAAACGTGTAGTACGTATTCATATTTACACAAAATATATCTGTGTAGGATTGACCTGATTCTAACTCGTCTGAACCGACCTGGCCAATTGTTTCACCATCTGAGTTTAATAGAACCCAAGAAGTTTCGTTTGGGTAATAATCGGTAACTAAATTTATTTGAACTTCTGAGCTTTCAGTCGGGCAATTAGGTGTGGTAAAAGTTGCTGTATAATTAGTTGATAACCCGGCATCAGAAAGAGCCGTCAAAGATATCGAATATGTTTCTCCCAAAGGAGCATCAGGATTTAGGGTGACCGGCACAGTTACTAAAACCTGCAAACTAGCTCCTATTGAACTGAACAAGAGATTGTTTTGATTAATACTCAATTCAGGTAAATCAGAAGAAACAACTACACTACCGTTTGTGGATGTAGCGTGCCCTATGTTATTTAAAATAAATGTAATCTCAACGGTTTCGCCAAGCGCTATTGTGGAGTTAGAATTTGAAAGTGAATGAGAACTAAATTCTAATTCGGGTGCATTTACCAGAAAACTATTGTTTGTAAACCATTGTGAACCTTCTGCGTCTGTTATCGTAAATATTAAATTCACAAGTTCTTGATCGGCAAAATTATTATTTAATTCAACGGTAACTAAACCATTCATATTTATAACAGATTGAGCAGATATGGATGCTAGTAGAAGCTCGCTGTAACTAATAGTTACATTTGGATTTGATGTAGTAACATCAATAGTCAATCCAGTAGCATCAACAGAACCGTAATTTTGGAGGCTCATATCTAAAACGAATGTTTGGTTTATCGCTGCCTCAATGTCTCCAAGTTCACCTTCATTTAAAGATATAGAAGAGCAAGTCACATAGGGTGCATCGGAACTCATCGTGTTTACGATTCCAGTGTATACTTTTTTGTTGTGTTTGGTAGCCACAATCTCTAATGGGCTCATGGTACTAATAGGCTCAAAAGACAAAACGATGTTTCCAGTTTCGTCGGTGTAAGATGCGTCCAAAAGAACTCCATTCTGACTTATGGCTACGTAAGTGTATTGTTCAGTAGATACAGATATGGAAGACATTCCAACGGATAAAGCTGAAGGATGAGACACCATAAGATCAGATGGCATTCCGTAATAAGTGAGTACAGAAGGATCTCCCATTAAATGGTAAATTTCCCAGTAATATTCGGCTTGACTACTAGCCGATTCTGAGACAGCCCAGTTTCCTGACTGGAACAATTGACCTTGTGTTATAGACCAATCGTCTGATTGTTCGTTGTTTTCGTGAAAACTACAATCGTAAATAGCTAAGCCTGTTTCCTGGTAATTCGGGTTTGCAGAAATTGGACCTGCTCCAACACTCCAAAAATAATCTTCATCCCACAGTGTATTGTCCGAGCCACCGATGTAACCAACAGCGCCTCCTTTAGACTTTCTCAACAGAGCTTCGCCGAAGCAGGTAACTCCGTTAAATGTATTGGATTGACAGCAGTTCCCTACCATTAAACCATATTGATCTTCGTTTGTTAATCCAGCAACATCAGAAACTTCAAAACTTGGATCTGACCAACCACCGGGGCCACAGTGCGCTGTGTAATTTGCAAAACCAACTCCATCACTTACATGCTCTATAATTGCATTTTCTACTGCATTAGATTCTGTTTCGGGATATAAATACACATAGGAAGTTAGATTATGAGCCTCATTGAAATAGTAATCTGTTCCATAATTAATTTGACCATTTCCATGGATGGGTGCAAAGTTACCATCAACACCGGCTACAAGAAGAACTTCTTCAAGGTAACTTGGGTCGGACATTGTAAACTGTTCGTATTGTAAGGTTTTATTAATTTGAATTTCTAGTTCGCTTCTGGTAGAAGCTGAGAATCGACCAAAGATCATTTCTGGTAGGTAATCTCCATTCCCATCAAATTCGCAATAAAACATATCTGAGACATGGTTACCTGCATCAAAACTTGGTATTTGTTCATGGTCGCCTACAATAAGCAAGTAAGTAGGGGCCGGGTTTTCTTCTGTTGCATTGTCGTAAAAAGATTGCACATAAGATTTCATGCTCTCTTTGGTTTCTCCTACTTCTGCTTGTCCTTTGTAAGCTTCAATTACATCAAATCCTTTTCTAATTTTCCACTGGATAAAAGGTTGTAAATCTTCTTCAAATTCTGGGTCTGATAAAATTATCATACGAGTGGTGTTTGAAGAAAAAGCTTGCTTCTGACCTAAATCTTTATTCAATAGTTTTGAAAAATTTACGTCAAAATCTTGTGTTCGTAATGCCTGTGGGGTAATTGTAATTGAGTTTTCAAAATTCACTTTTAACTCTACCTCTTTTTTAGCTAGTAACTCGTTGGTTAGTGGATTGTAGGAGAGTGGTGCAATTTGAATTCTTGCAATAGATTTACCACGCATAACTCCAACTCGCTCAATTGTAACTAAGTTTTGAGAATAAAAATTATTGCTTAAATATGTACTTTCATTGTACTGAAAAGGGACTTTTGTAGGGTCCTGATTTTTAAATACAGAATGTTGAGAAGGTAAAACCTCTTGATGAAATCCAAGAGCTGCTAAGTCGGTGCGCTTTTCTGAAGAGTTTAGTATCTCAACAGAGATAGCTCCATTTGTTGGAACTTCTATTAGTTTACTGTAAACAGGTAAATCTGGATTCCCAATATCGTATGATTTGGTTAATCCAGCAGCAGAAATGTGCGTAAAGTCTTTTGTGTCTGCGCTAATCTGGTCAAATTGAAGTTTCCCCGTAATAAACTTTAAATGAAGACTATTTACATTACTAGAAATAGTCTTAATGTGGGAGCTTTGTGCTGACAGATTAAGGGCAAAAAAACAAATTGTAATTTGTAGAATTCTTAACATAGGTTTATTTATTTATTGCTTAGTTAGCTAAAAATATGCCAAAACAAACCTATGTTAAGAATTAAAAAAATAACTGCAGTTTACTAACAGATTTGTATGTTATTAACCACATCGATTAAACTCTTATTAGTAACTGAGTAAAAAGAGTTTTTACCAACTCTTTCGGAGTTGAGAATGCTTTTGTTTTTTAGCGTGTTTAAATGATGAGAAGCAATTGCTTGCTCAATATTTAAAGCTGTAAAGATTTGAGTTACGCAAAGTTTAGGAGTCTTCGCCAATAACTGAATAATAGATATTCTTATTGGGTGTCCCAAAACTTTAAGTTTTGAAGCTGCAGTTTGCAACTCTTCAGAATTTAGGTTGAGTTCTGTAGTAGTCATATCGAGGGAAATTTAAAGATAGACTACAAATATACAATTATATATTTAATAATCTACATCTCTTTTCTTAAACGTGCTACTGGAATATTTAATTGCTCTCTATACTTTGCAACAGTTCTTCTGGCAATAGGGTATCCTTTTTCTAAAAGCATGTCCATTAACTTTGCATCTGTTAACGGTTTTGATTTACTTTCTTCTCCTATTACTTCTTCTAAAATCATTTTTATCTCTTTGGTAGAAACGTCTTCACCTTGGTCATTTTTCATTGACTCCGAAAAAAAGTATTTGATTAAAAAAGTTCCGTAAGGCGTGTCTACATATTTGCTGTTTGCCACTCTCGAAACGGTCGAAATATCCATTTCTACTTTTTCAGCTATATCTTTTAAAATCATAGGTTTTAAAGACTTCTCATCGCCGGTTAGAAAAAACTCTTGCTGAAAGTGCATAATCGACGTCATTGTAAACATTAAGGTTCTGTGTCTTTGACGGATGGCGTCAATAAACCATTTGGCAGAGTCTAATTTCTGTTTCACAAAAATAACAGCCTCTTTTTGAGATTTATCTTGCTTGCCTTTCGTCTCTTTATAACCTTGAAGCAGGTCTTTGAACCCATTGTTAATTCTAAGTTCTGGAATCATCCCAGTATTCATCACTAAATCTAGCTCCCCATCAATAATAGAAATTCTAAAATCGGGTATTATGTGTTGTACAATTTTACTAGAGGTAAATAAGGCAGACCCTGGCTTGGGGTTTAATTTACTTATCTCTTTTAAAGCTCTTTTTAAAAGCTCTTCACTTAGGGCCAGTCTGCTTAATAATTTGGTGTAATGCTTCTTTGATAATGCATTGAAGTGGTTCTTTACAATTTCTCTTGAAACTAATACAACCTCATTTACCTGTTTTTTGTTGAGTTGTATTAACATTGTTTCTTGTAAATCGCGCGCACCTACACCAATTGGTTCAAAGTCTTGAATCACTTTGAGAACATATTCAAGCTCGCTAAGGTTGGTTGTAATGTTTTGGGTAAACACGATATCGTCCATAATGAGATTTAAATCTCTTCTTATAAATCCGTTATCGTTTACGCAACCAATTAGATAAACCCCTATTTGGTATAGGTGATCGCTCAAACTTCTTAAAGCCAATTGTTTTTCTAGCAATTGTGTAGAACTTACACCCATTGCAATAGGAATCGATTTATCTTCTTGGTCAGGACTGGTATTGTTAGCTACCAACCTATAACGAGGTATTTCATCGTCACACAAGTATTCATCTACATTAATTTCGTCTGCAGAAATTTGTTGTGAATCTCGGTCTTCGTAGTCTTCAAAATCTGGTGTTTCGACCTCATCTACACCTTCTTCTATAGCTGGGTTAGCCTCTATTTCCTCTTGTACTTTTTGCTCAAGCTCGATGGTTGGAAGCTGTATAAGCTTCATCAACTTAATCTGCTGAGGAGAAAGTTTTTGAGATAATTTTTGATGTAGAGACTGTTTTAACATATAATGTTAAAAATCTGCATTATTTGGTGTTCTAGGGAATGGTATCACATCTCGTATGTTGCCCATGCCTGTAACAAATAAAATAAGACGTTCAAAGCCTAAACCAAAGCCGCTGTGAGGTACGGACCCAAACTTTCTAGAATCAAGATACCAAGAGAGTTCCTGTTCTGGAATATCCATTGCTGCCATTCTGGATTTGAGCATATCTAAACGCTCCTCTCTTTGAGAGCCTCCAATTATTTCTCCTATACCAGGAAAAAGAACATCCATTGCTCGAACTGTTTTACCGTCTTCATTCATTCGCATGTAAAATGCTTTAATATCTTTAGGATAGTCGGTAATTATAACCGGTTTTTTAAACTTCTTTTCTACAAGGTATCGTTCGTGTTCGGATTGAAAGTCTGCGCCCCATTCTTCAATTAAGTAGTGGAATTTTTTCTTTTTGTTGGGTTTAGAATTTCGTAGAATGTCAAAAGCCTCTGTATAAGTTATACGCTCAAAATCGTTTTCGACTACGAATTGTAATTTGTCAATCAAGCTGAGTTCTTGTCGTTCCTCTTTCTTTTTATTCTTCTCTTCTTCGGTTAACCGATTGTCTAAAAAGGCTAAATCGTCTTTACAATGCTCTAAAGCATAGGCACATAAATACTGTAACATTTCTTCAGCCAAATCCATATCCTCATCCAGATCTGCAAAAGCCACTTCGGGCTCTATCATCCAAAACTCTGCTAAGTGCCTTGAAGTATTAGAGTTTTCTGCTCTAAAAGTTGGACCAAATGTATATACTTTACCAAGTGCTAATGCGGCCATTTCGGCTTCCAATTGTCCAGAAACAGTTAGGTTGGTTTCTTTTCCAAAAAAATCTTGCGAATAATCGATTTCGCCGCTTTCTGTTAAAGGCGTATTTTTTTTATCTAGGGTACTTACTGCAAACATTTCTCCTGCACCCTCGCAATCAGATCCAGTTATTATGGGCGTATGTATGTTTGCAAAACCGCGTGCATTAAAAAAGTTATGTACTGCAAAGCTCATGGCATGCCTAATTCTAAATACAGCACTAAAAGTGTTGGTTCTAAATCTCAAATGAGCATTTTCTCTTAAAAACTCTAAAGAGTGCTTTTTTGGCTGAAGAGGATATTCATCGGGATCTGCCAAACCAATAAGTTCGATTGAAGTAGCTTGAACTTCTGTAGACTGACCTGAACCTTGAGACTGAACGAGCTTACCAACAACAGAAATACTAGCCCCTGTATTGCAATTTTTTAATAGCTCCTCTGAAATTTGAGATTCAGCTACGACCTGAATATTATTAATTGTAGAACCGTCATTTAGGGCAATAAACGTAACGTTTTTACTTCCTCTTTTTGTTCTGATCCAACCTTTTAGGTTAACCAACTCATCATTCGCTTCTAAAGCCAAGGCTTTTTTTATAGTAATCCTTTTCATTTTCTTCTTGATAAAATCGTAGGTTATTTAGCAAATTTAATTTTTTTCACCGAACAGTCCAACTATTTTTCATATAGTTTATGGCTAAACTCCTCTTTGGTATTGTTTTTGATGATGCGTCGAATTTTCTCAATCTTAAAATCATATATTAGCATATATTAGCATATATTTTTTAGCGATTGTTTTATGAAAAATCTATTTTTTATTGTTTTGATTGTTGTTTCTATCTACGAATCTAAAGCCCAGGTATCTACAACTGATTTAATTTCAAAAAGCGATTCAATTGCCCAGAATAAATCTTACGATTTGGCAGAAGCGTTTTTAGTAGAGCAATTACTATTAAAGACTGACGAAAAAAGTCAATTTTTAATTCTGGCTCAACTTTGCAGACTTTCAAAAACGAATACTAAAATTAGTAAAACAATTAAGTATGGACATAGGGCTCTGAAAAATGATTTTAATAAGTTTAGCGCTTTGGAGTCTTATGGAGATGTTCTTTACAACACCTCTGTAGCCAAATTTAAACTAGGAGAGTTAGATTCTGCTTTTGTATATGCAGAAAGTGCATTAAAAAATAGAACCTTAAATTTAAGTGAAAATCATAAAAAAATTACACAAAACTTAATAGCACTTGGGGCTTACCACAATAGTGCTGGAAATGCTGCATTAAACATAAGTTACAAAGAAAAAGCACTAAAGCTTGCTTTAAATGCAAGCCCCCTAAATTACAACAGCTTAGTAAGTTCTTACTTTGCTATAGGGAATGCTTACCAGGCAACACATAATTTAAACAAAGCAAAAGAGAATTACGATACTGCCTTAAGCTTTTACAAAGATAGCTTGGCTACCAACTTAGAATTTAAAGGACATATTTTCAATGCTATTGGTGTGATTTTAGAATATCAGAGAGATTATTTAAGCTCAGAAAGTTACTATATAGAAGCCGTAAATATTTTTAAGTCCTGTAACAATCTTTATTTAAGCTCTTTAGCCTATAGTAATCTGGCAAACAATTACTCTAATACAGGAAAGTATTTTGAAGCCAAAGAAATTCATAAGAAAGTGATTTCCTTATTTGAAACAGAGGAATTAAACAACGATTTAGCCTGGAGATATTTCAACCTAGGGGCAGCACACATACAGTGCCTGGAATACGATAGTGCTTTGGTGGTTTTAGAGAAAGCAAAAAAGGTAAATATTGAGATTTCAAAAACGAGTAACGAATTGTCTACACTCATTTCAAACCATCTTGCTTCTACCCAGTTGGAACTAGGTAATTTTAAAAAGACTGAGCTTGAATTAAATGAGTCTATTAAAATAGCAAAAGAATTGTATGGAGAGAAGGACGCAGATTTAGCAGAGGCTTACTATTTAATAGCAAGAAGTAAATTTGAGCAAGAAGAATACGCCAAAGGTCTCGAGTTCTTAATAAAAGCAGAAGAGGCTTTAACGATCACCACGTTTAATGATTTAGAATATCATGAAGAGGTTATTTCTAAAACGCTCTTACTCAATATTTACATCCTTAAAGAAGAAGTTCTTTGGGAAGAATACAAGACCAGTAAGGATGTTTTTTTCCTTAAATCATTGTACAAATCTTCAATTGTTTCAAATAGATTATGTGAGCTTATTGTTAATTTCTACGAACATGAAAATGCGAAATTGGATGTTTTTAATGCCATTAATGATAATTTATACCTAGGAATTATAGCCTGTAAAGAACTGTACGATATTTCTAAAGATGAGAAATACTTAGAGCAGGCCTTGAAGTTTTTTGAATTTGAAAAGTCTTTCTTATTAAAACAAGAATACAAGGATTTAAAAGCAAAAGAGAACAATCAAATACCAGAGGCTCTAATTTTAAAAGAAGAACAGTTAAAAAGAGCTGTTTCGCATCAACAAAGCTTGCTGTTTACAGAGAAGGATCCAAAGTCAGAAAATTCAAAAAAAATCGGTACAAACATTTTTAATCTGAAACACGAACTCTCAGCGTTTTTAGATGAAATAGAGTTGGATTATCCACAGTATTATATTCAAAAATACCAAGAAGTAGAATTCGACATTAAAACACTGAGAGATGACTTAGATAAAGATGAATTAGCACTCGAATACTTTCAAAACAAAAACGAGGTTTTTTCAATAAGCATTAGCAAACAAGGCAGTCGTTTTGAAAAAAACACCGTACCCAATTTAAGTGTAAAAATAAATGCTTATAATTTAGCGATTTCTAACTCAAACATACAAGAATACAGCGAGCTTGCTTTAGAATTTTATACCTGTCTACTTAAAAACCACATACACAACGACTCTATTAATCAACTAACCATTGTACCCAGTAAATCAATTTCCTATTTAAGTTTTGATACTTTTTTAACAACAAAACCTAAGAATTTAAAATACAATGAAATTGATTATTTAGTACTAAAAAAATCAATTTCTTATAGGAATTCACTTCAAAAAAACAAAAATATAAGAGCACAAGCAAAAGAGGTATATCTAGGGATTTGTCCTGAGTTTACAGACAATAACAAACATCACTTAAAGGGGGCTCATAATGAAGTCATTTCTATTTCTAAGGAATACGATGGCACTATATTATCTGAAAAGAAAGACTTAAAAAAGAACCTCCTAATAAAACTTCCCGATTACAAAATAATTCACTTTGCAACCCATGCAACTGTAAATGAGCTAGACTCTAAATATTCGAACTTGATGCTTAGCTCTGACACTTTACAAAAAAATAGACTACATGCTTACGAAATACAAAACACAAAAATAAACGCAGATTTAGTAATCTTAAGCGCTTGTAATACGGGTATTGGTAAGCTAAAAACAGGAGAAGGCTTGGCTAGTTTGGCAAGGAGTTTTAATTACGCCGGTGCAAAATCTGTTCTTCTAGGTTTATGGGCATTGCCAGATATGGCTACCTCTAAAATCATTAAACACTTTTGTTCAGATTTAACCGAACATAAAAAAGGAATAGCCTTGAGAAATGCAAAAGTAAAGTACATAGAAAATTCAGACGAGTATACTGCAAATCCAAGGTATTGGGGTGGGCTAATTTTAATAGGAGAAAACGATCCTTTAGACCTTAAGTTAACGGTAAAACAAAATACAAATTACTTAATCTATTTAGTCCTTGTGTCTTTTCTTTTTTTACTTTTATTAAGAAGAAAGCTCGTGTAATAATCTATCTGCAGTAGCAGAAAAAGAACTTTTATCTCTAATAATTTCTTTCAATAACCTTTCGGTTTGCTTAAATTCATCTAGTTGTAAAAAAACCAAAGCAAGGTACCATTTACGTTGATTGATGAATGACCCACTCTCACTATTCATTAGTTCAAACTGTACTTTTGCACTCACAAAATCATCGTTTGACATTAATGCTAATCCTTTATAAAACAATAGATCATTTTGCAATTCTGAATATTGTAGAATTCCATTAAATGCGCTTATTGCTTCTTTATAATGCATGGAGTCGTACTGACTCATTGCTTGATAAACCTCATCTAAATTCTGATTCGTTGATCGTGTAACGGGTGCAATTACATTCGGATAAACTTCAAAGTATTGCGCATACAACAATTGATGATTATTTGGAGTATTTGAGAAGAAACAGAAGTATGCAGCAGCCAATAAAACAAATGATAAAGCCGCAAAGGTGGCTACTTTTCGCTTAAATCGGATTAATTGAGAGGTGTTGTTTTTAGAATTGTATTGCGCTTCATAGGATAAAAACTGGCTTCTTAATTTTTCTGAGCGCGCCTTGTTTAAAACCTTAAAGATTACATCGAACTGCCTAACCTCTTCAGCAAAATCAGTGTCTCTAATAAGTTGCTCATTGAAAAATTCTAGTTCTTCCTTAGATAAATTATCCTTGAAGTAACGCTCAATAAAATTAATTTTACTTATTCTTTTGTGATTTAACATCATCCAACTTTAAAACATTTAATACAATGCATTTATAAATATTGATCAACTCAAAACTTATGATTTACAAAAACAACCTGATACAATAGGGGGTTAATTATTAGCGCTCTTTGATTTAAAGACCATATTTTTTAGTCTCTTTAAACATCTGTGCTTTTGAACCTTTACACTCTCTGCAGATTTATAGCTCAAATTTACAGCTATTTCTTTTAAACTTAAATTATCTATATAAAAACTCTCTAGAATAGATTTACAGGGTGTTTTCATTGTTTTGATCTCCTCAATAACATGTTTATATCGGGCGTCTAATTCATTGTTTTGATCGTATTTATTTGTTTGTTGATAATAATACTCTTCTCGAACTCCTTTATTGTAACATACTTTTTGATTATTTCGAATAAGTTGTTTTCCTATACTAAATATAAAAGTCTTTACACTAGATGTAATTTCGGTAATTTTCTTGTTTTGAATCTTGGTCACAAGAATAATCATGGCCTCCTGAAACAAATCTTTGGAGTCAGCAACAGAAATAGTGTAGTTTACTTGAGCCCATTTAATAAATGGGTTTCTGTTTTCGTGATACAATTCTTCGATAACATTATTATCGTTTTTGTAAATGGCTTCAATAAGTTGTTTATTAATCATTGGGATCAGATAATATCAATAAATATCTAAAAAATTAACTTATTTACAAAATATTATATCAAGTTTAGTTTAGTACATTTGCATATAGCTAAAACGCAGTACTATACAAATATACATATCTAGTGAAATACCTACTTGATTCCATAAACAGCCCAAAAGATTTAAAAAATCTTAAAGTAGCAGAGCTTCTTCAAATCTCATCAGAACTGCGTCAGTTTATTGTTGACCAGGTTTCGAGTAATGGCGGTCATTTTGGTGCGAGTTTAGGAGTTGTTGAGCTCACAGTTGCCCTGCATTATGTTTTTAATACTCCCGAAGATCAGCTCGTATGGGATGTGGGGCATCAAGCATACGGACACAAAATTCTTACGGGTAGAAAGGATGTTTTTCATACAAACAGAAAATACAAAGGAATTAGTGGCTTCCCTAAAAGAGACGAAAGTAAATACGATACTTTTGGTGTTGGGCACTCTTCTACCTCTATTGGAGCAGCACTCGGGATGTCGGTAGCATCAAAACTTAAAGGAGAAACAAGTAAACAACACATTGCAGTAATTGGCGATGGAGCACTTACCGGTGGACAAGCTTTTGAAGCGCTTAACCACGCAGGTACAGAAAACTCTAATATGCTTGTTATTTTGAACGACAACTGCATGTCTATAGATCCAAATGTAGGCGCTTTAAAGGAGTACTTAACAGATATTACCACCTCACACACCTATAATAAATTTAAAGACGACGTTTGGGATTTACTTGGTAAGATTAGCAAGTTTGGTCCAAATGCACAAGCACTGGTTAAGAAAGTAGAAAATGCTGTAAAATCCTCTATGCTAGAGCAAAGCAACTACTTTGAATCTTTAAATTTTAGATATTTCGGCCCTGTAGATGGACACGATGTGGAACACATGGTGAAAATTTTAGAAGATTTAAAAGACATACCTGGTCCAAAAATATTGCATTGTATTACTACAAAAGGAAAAGGATACAAGCCAGCTGAAGATGGAGACACTACTAAATGGCATGCTCCAGGGCTCTTTAATAAAGACACGGGAGAAATATTTAGTATTGCGAAAACAAGGGCAGAAGCACCAAAATACCAAGATGTTTTTGGCCATACCCTAATTGAGCTCGCTAAAGAAAATGCGAAAATTGTTGGAGTTACTCCTGCAATGCCAACTGGTTGCTCACTTAAATACATGATGCAAGAAATGCCTGACAGAACTTTTGATGTTGGTATTGCCGAGCAGCATGCGGTTACCTTTTCTGCAGGAATGGCTACACAAGGACTCGTTCCTTTTTGTAATATTTACTCCACTTTTATGCAAAGAGCTTTTGACCAGGTGGTGCACGATGTGGCCATTCAAAAGCTTCATGTTGTATTCTGTTTAGATCGAGCAGGCTTAGTTGGCGATGATGGCCCAACACACCATGGATCATTTGATATTGCTTATTTTAGATGTATTCCGAACATGATAATTTCTGCTCCGATGAATGAAGAAGAGCTCAGAAATTTAATGTTTACAGCTCAAGAAAAAGACCATGGTCCCTTTTCTATTCGATACCCTAGAGGTAAAGGTGTGATGCCTGTATGGAAAACTCCTTTTAAATCTATAGAAATAGGAACTGGGCGTAAATTAAGGTCTGGTAAAGATATCGCTATTTTAAGTTTTGGTCATGTTGGGAACTACGCAACAGAACTTTGCAACGATTACGATAAGGAAGGTTTCCATATTGCTCATTACGATTTAAGGTTTGCAAAGCCACTCGATAAAAAAATGCTACACGAAGTATTTGACAATTACGCGCATATTATTACGGTTGAAGACGGATGTGTTACTGGTGGTGTTGGATCGGCAATTTTAGAGTTTATGGCTGACCATCAATACCATTCTTCTGTTTACAGGTTAGGTATTCCAGACGAATTTATAGAACACGGCCCTCAGCTTCAGTTGCAAGCAGATTGTGGCTACGATAAGGAAAGTATTAAAAAGACAATCCAGCAGATTCAGAACAAACAAAAACTAGCTGTTTGAGATAAGTACACGATTATTCTCAAAAAAAAACCAATCATTCATAATGATTGGTTTTTTTTTGAGGTAAAATACTGTTAGGGTTTCATCACAAAATCTTCCATAAACTTTGTAGTGTAATTTCCCGATCTGTATTCCTTATTATCCATTAGCTGTAAATGGAATGGAATGGTTGTTTTCACGCCTTCAATAACAAATTCTCTCAAGGCTCTTTTCATCTTCTCTATAGCCGCTTCTCGAGTTTGAGCTACAGTTATGAGTTTTGCAATCATTGAGTCGTAATGAGGCGGAATTGTATAACCTGCATACACATGAGTATCCACTCTTACACCATGACCACCTGGTGCATGGTACGTAGTTATTTTACCTGGACAAGGTCTAAAACCATTGTGTGGATCTTCGGCATTAATACGACATTCAATTGCATGCGCAGTTGGTTGGTAGTTTTTTCCTGAAATAGAAATTCCTGCTGCAACCTTAATTTGCTCGGCTATTAAATCGTAGTTTATAACTTCTTCTGTAACTGGGTGTTCTACTTGAATACGTGTATTCATTTCCATAAAGTAGAAGTTACGGTCCTTATCTACCAAGAATTCAACCGTACCAGCACCTTCGTATTTCACAGCCTCAGCAGCTCGTATGGCAGCTTCTCCCATTCGCTTACGCAAATCTTTTGTCATGAAAGGAGATGGCGCTTCTTCGGTTAGTTTCTGGTGTCGTCTTTGTACCGAGCAATCTCTTTCTGATAAGTGACATGCCTTTCCGTTAGAGTCGCCAATAATTTGTATTTCGATGTGACGAGGCTCTAATATGAGCTTTTCCATATACATACCATCGTTACCAAAAGCAGCCGCAGCTTCTTGACGCGCAGAGTCCCAAGCAATTTGAAAACTCTCTAATTCATGAACAGCACGCATGCCTTTACCACCACCACCGGCAGTAGCTTTTAACATAACGGGAAAGCCCATTTCAATTGCCAGAGCTTCAGCTTCTTCGTAAGTTTCGAGAATGCCTTCAGAACCGGGAATTGTTGGTACGTCTGCTGCTTTCATTGTTGCTTTAGCATTAGCCTTATCACCCATTCCATCAATCATTTCTGGCGAAGCCCCAATAAACTTTAGGTTGTTTTCTCCACAAATTTTTGAGAAATTTGAGTTCTCTGCTAAAAAACCATAGCCAGGATGTATTGCATCGGCATTGGTTATTTCTGCAGCAGCAATAATGTTTGGAATTTTTAGATAGGATTCTGCACTACTGGCTGGGCCAATACATACAGCTTCATCTGCAAACTTTACATGTAAACTATCTGCATCAGCAGAAGAATACACGGCCACTGTTTTGATGCCCATTTCTCTTGCGGTACGAATAACACGAAGAGCAATTTCACCACGATTGGCTATAAGAATTTTCTTAAACATAGTCATTGTTTATGTTTTAAAAAATTAAGATGGGTCTACCAAAAATAATGGCTGATCGTATTCAATAGGACTCATATCGTCAACCAATACTTTGACTATTTTTCCTGAAACCTCAGACTCAATTTCATTAAATAATTTCATTGCTTCCACAATACAAACAACGGATCCAACGGAAACCTCGTCTCCTACACTGGCAAAGGAATCTTTGTCTGGTGAGGGTTTTCTATAAAAAGTACCTATCATAGGCGACTTTATAGTGAGGTATTTAGATTCTTCGTCTGAACCTTCCGAAGCAATCACCTCAGAAGGAGCGGTTGGTGCCATTGGAGCAGAAGCCATAGGGGCATGTGTCATTCCAGGAGCAGCAACAGGTATTTGCTGAACAATCGTTTCAAATTGAGTTTCTCCTCTTCCCTTTTTGGGTGGGGTTTTAATAGAAATTTTCATTTCGCCTATTTCCAGAGCAACCTCGCAGGCGCCTGATTTTGCAACGAACTTTATAAGCTCTTGAATTTCTTTAAGATCTAATGCCATAACAATAGTGTTAATGTTATTTTGTTATTAATATGCCCATTTAAGATAAATTGATCCCCAAGTAAAGCCACCACCAAAGGCAGCTAATATGAGGTTATCCCCTTTTTTTAATTTGTCTTCCCATTCCCATAAACATAATGGAATGGTACCGTTTGTTGTATTTCCATATTTCTGGATGTTCAACATTACTTTGTCTGTTCCAACGCCCATTCTGCGGGCGGTTGCATCAATAATACGCTTATTAGCTTGATGTGGAACTAACCAAGCAATATCATCGCCCGTAAGATTATTTCGTTCCATAATTTCAGCCGAAACATCCGCCATATTGGTTACTGCAAATTTAAAGACTGTTTTACCATCTTGGTAAATATAGTGTTCTCTTGCATCTACTGTTTCGTGGGTAGCTGGATTTACAGAACCGCCAGCCTTCATCCCTAAGAAGTTTCTTCCAGATCCATCACTCTTTAGTATTGAATCTTGGATACCCAAACCGTCTTGAGTTGGCTCAAGTAAAACCGCTCCAGCTCCATCTCCAAAAATCACACACGTTTGACGGTCTTCATAATCTACAATGGATGACATCTTATCGGCTCCCACAACAATAATTTTTTTGTACGCTCCGGTTTCGATAAATTTAGAAGCTGTCGAAAGAGAAAATAAAAATCCAGAACAAGCAGCCATTAAATCAAAAGCAAAAGCGTTTTTAGCTCCAATTTTATCAGCAATAATACAGGCTGTTGAAGGAAAAACCATGTCTGGTGTTGCTGTGGCACAAATAATAAGGTCGATTTCCTCGGCCTTCATATTTTTCTTCTTCAGCAATCCGTTTATTGCTTGAACTCCAATGTCTGAAGAGCCTAAGCCTTCGCCCTTAAGAATTCTTCTTTCTTTAATTCCTGTTCGAGAGGTAATCCACTCATCATTTGTATCTACCATGGTAGATAATTCTTCGTTTGTGAGCCTGTATTCTGGGGTCCATCCGTGAATTCCGGTAATAGCAGCAGTTGTTTTGCTCATCCTTGAAAGGCGTTTTTAATTTTATCTGACAATTTAGCGTCAATTACTTCTGCCGTATGCAAAAGCATGTTTTTTATGGCCTTGGCATTAGAAATACCGTGCCCAATCATTACAGTACCGTTTACACCTAAAATTGGTGTGCCGCCATAATTCTCATAATTAAATCGATCGAAGTATTCATCTTGAATACCTCGTTTTTTTGTTAAGGCATAAAAAGCTTCAGCTTGTTTTAAGACTACGTTTCCTGTAAACCCGTCGCACACAATTACATCGGCACGATCACCAAACAAATCTCTACTTTCTATGTTTCCAATAAAATTAAATTCATCAGAATCTTTCATTAAACTGTAGGCCGCTTGGCACAACAAATTTCCTTTTCCTTCTTCTTCTCCAATATTGAGCAGAGCTACTTTAGGGTTAATAATCCCATGTACATGCTCGGCATACAAAGAGCCTAAAATGGCAAATTGGTTTAAAACGTCTGGCTTACAATCAGCATTTATACCTACATCGAGTAGCAAGCCTACTCCACCATTTTCTTTGGGAAGTACACTTGTTATGGAGGGTCTGATAACACCTGTAATCGATTTTACAGTATAAAAAGCCCCAACCAACATAGATCCAGAATTGCCTGCACTGGCAAAACCGTCGATTAGCCCTTCTTGTAATAGCTTAAAACCTATTGCTATAGATGATTTTGGTTTTTTAACAAAAGCTTTGGTTGGATGCTCTGCCATACCTATAGCATCAGTAGCGTGCACAATCTCAAATGTTTTTGGATCGATATGTTGACGCACTAATTCTTCAGTAATTTTGGCTTGATCGCCAATTAAGACGATACTACAACCCTCTACCAACTCAGCTTGAGCCAGTACCGCACCTTTTACAGTAGCTTTGGGAGCAAAATCTCCCCCCATTATGTCGAGTCCTATTCTCATTGCTTGAAAAATAAAAATGTAGATTTAAACCTATTCAAAGAGGGTCTAAATCTACATAAAATCTTTGGACGTTTACTACAACAGAATAAAAAATCGCGCTAAGCGAAAACATTCTGCAATGCGTATTACGCAATAACTACGTTTCCTTTGTAGTACATTTTACCTTCGTGCCAATAAGCTCTGTGGTAAAGGTGAGCCTCACCGGTTGTAGAACATACAGCTACAGTAGGAGCTACTGCTTTGTAGTGTGTTCTTCTCTTGTCACGTCTTTGCTTCGAAATTTTTCGTTTAGGATGCGCCATTTTGCCTTATTCTTTATCCGTTAATAAATCTTTTAGTGCCGACCAACGAGTATCAACATCTTCTTTTTTATTTTGTTCTAAGTATTCTTCAATCTTTGACAACGCTTCTTGATCGCATATTTGACCATTTTCTTCTTCCTTGTGTATCCTTCTAGAAGGTAGGGCTAAAGCAATAGTTTCGTATACCATATGAGAGATGTCTATTTCATGTTCATCGTTCCCTAAAATAAGAACGTCGTCGGTATTGTTAAAGTCTTCCTGAGAAAATTTTATTATTCTCATGTCTTGATATTCTAAAGGTAAATTTAAATCACCTCCACATTTATCACATAAACTGTTTACAACTCCAGTAACTTGAAAGTTTAGCTCCATCAAATTTGATCTTTTCGTTAAAATCAAATTGATTTTGAGCTGACCATTCTCTAACTCAGTATTGTCAAATTCTTTAAAGAACTCTCCGTCAACCTTAAAATTGTAAGAATGATCGCCTAATTTAAGTCCTATTATAGGTATGATAAAATCAGAAAGCACAGTCATTACTTTTAGTTTTTCGGTTTGCAAAGATAGAAATAATTTTTGTTAATAAAACTATTCAGTCAAAATTAGCAAGGTAAACACACAATTTGCCCAAATAAAACTAACACACTTGCAGTTAGTTAGTTGCGCTTACTTAAACCTTGGTGGCTAGAAAATAATAAAAGGTAACACGCTAATTACTAGTGCAAATAAATAAGCATACGTTTGCCTTGCCAAAATTTAGGAGGTAGATTTAAGAATAAGGCAGGGGAGAATTTGATTGATGATTTGAAAATCAACAACAAGCACAAAAATATTTTTACCCTTCTTTTATGTGTATTGAGTACGTCTGTAGCTGCTCAACATTTAAAGCATATACCTGATGAAAACCTAAAAGATGGTTTTGTGCTTGTTAATCTTGAAAATAAAAAATGGAAACTTTATGATGTTGTTCCAGCAGGCAGTGATTCTTCACATGATACATCTCACAATTTAACTTTTACTTTTTTTACCACTACTAATACCATTAAATTAAACTATCATTTTAAGGGCGGGACTATTGATGGTATACCAAGCCAAGATACTGGTCCTATTATAAATTGGCTGTATGCATATAAGTTAGTTAGTTCGTTTGTGTTTTAGTAATCATGAACAATTAAATGATGTTTACTTTAATGAAAATATGTTAAATAGGATTATTGAATGGCAAAAGGAGTATGATAAAAAGCAATAAGAAAAATACTGAACTAGGGTCTGCTGACTTTCTACACAACCCAGGTTAACTATTAAACAATTAACACTTTAAATACTTGTGTTTATTTTGATTTTGAGTGCCACTTTTTTGAAGATTGTGGCGATACAGCTAACACGTTTTCGGTTAGTTGAGTGTACTCTCTTCTGTTTTTATATAATTTACAGGCTGTATAAACCGCTTCTCGAAAGGAGGATTCTTGCGCCTCGTTTTTTCCAGCTAAGTCGTAGGCTGTTCCATGATCGGGAGAGGTTCTTACTACAGACAAACCTGCCGTAAAATTTACGCCCTTGCTAAAGGATAGTGTTTTAAATGGAATTAAACCTTGATCGTGATACATGGCCAATACTGCATCAAATTGTTTGTAGGTATCGGAGGCAAAAAAACCATCCGCTGCGTAGGGTCCGTAAACCAATTTACCGGAATCAAAAGACTTTTTCACGGTAGGTCTTATCAGCTCTTCGTCTTCCTTTCCAATAACTCCTTTGTCTCCACTATGCGGGTTTAGTCCCAATACTGCAATTTTAGGATTTCTGATGTTGAAATCTTTTTTTAAGGACTCGAATATCTGATTGATCTTGTTGGTAATCTTCTCTTCAGAAATTGTCGAAGCTACTTCTGCTATAGGTATATGGCCTGTAACTACGCCTATACGAAGCGAGTCAGCAACCATAAACATTAGAGCCTCTCCTCCTTCAAACTCTTTTGCTAGGAATTCGGTATGTCCAGGAAATTTAAATTCCTCAGACTGGATGTTGTGCTTATTTATAGGTGCTGTAACTAGCGCGTCAACAGATCCATCTTTTAGAGCTTTTACGGCAGCATTAAGCGATTTTAAGGCATACTTACCACCCTCTGGGGTTTCTTTCCCTAAGCTCAAAACAACATCTTCTGTCCAACAATTTATAAGATTGGGCTTGTTGGATACAATCTTGGCGTTTGGGCGAACAAAGTTGAAACTAAAGTTTTTCATGTCCATAGCCTTTTGGTAAGCCATGGCATATTTTGAGGAGGCGTAGACCACGGGTGTACATAAGTCTAGAATTCTGCTATCGGAAAATGCCTTCATAATTACCTCTAAGCCAATTCCATTTATATCGCCTACAGAAATCCCTAGGCGGACTTTCTTTGCTGTATGATTTGGTTCGTTTTTCATCTTAAATAATTAAAATTGAATGGAAATTTTAAACCTATGACTGACTCTTTTTTGATAAGTAATCAAATAAGATTCGCACACCAGAACCTGTACCTCCTTTTAAGCGGTAATGATCATCTCCAGAGAGAAAAGCTGGCCCTGCAATGTCTAAATGCATCCATGGGTAGTCGGTAAAGTGCTCCAGAAATTTTCCGGCGGTAATTTGGCCTGCTTCTGCCGGGCCTAAATTAGTCATGTCTGCAATGTCCGATTTTAACAAGTCTTTGTATTCATCCCAAAAAGGCATTATTGCTAATCTTTCGTAGGTATATTCGCCACTCTCGTTTAAATCTCTTTGAATTTCTTCATTTGCATTACCCATTGCAACAATACCAAATTTACCAATAGCCCTTACTGCAGCTCCTGTTAAAGTAGCAAAGTCGAAAACAACTTCTGGATTGTATTTTTTTGCATAACAAAGTGCATCTGCCAATACTAAACGACCTTCGGCATCGGTATTTAAAACCTCAACAGAGGTATTGTCCATCATATGGATTACATCGCCAGGTGCGTAAGCATTTCCACCAGGTCGGTTTTCTGTTGCTGGTATTAAACCAACAACATGAATGGGTAAGTTTGCTTTTGCAATTGCGTATAGAATTCCTACAACTGATGCGCCACCTCCCATATCGCATTTCATAATGTCCATAGAGTTTGCCGTTGGCTTTAAACTTAAGCCTCCAGTATCGTAAACAATTCCTTTACCTACCAAAACAATTGGCTTTGAATTGATCGCAGCTTTTGGATTGTGGGTTAAAATATTGAAGGTTGGAGGCTCTACTGCTCCTCTGTTTACAGCTAATAAACCCCCCATTTTTAAGGATTCGATTTGTTTTTTATGAAGAACATCGACTTTAAAGCCTGCGTCTTTTCCTAATCTTACCATTTCCTTAGAAAACTGAACAGCTGTTAAAAAAGACAGAGGTTCATTGACTAAATCTCTGGCATGAAGTGTTCCAGAAACAAGTGCGTTTAAATCTTGTATTGCTTCTTGCTCTGCATGAACAATTATAGCCTTTAAAGTGTTTAATTTTTTATCGGCATCTGTAAAGTATTTTAAAAATTGATAGTTTGCAAGAGCCATTCCTTCGGCAACAAACAAAGACAAGTCGCTGTCTGAGGCAGAAATAATCTCTACCTTTTCTAATTTAAGCTCATTACACTTTTTGGCCAATAAGGCTCCTCGCTCTCTCGCTTTTTCTAAGCTTATGCTCTCGGATTTTTGGTCCTTAAAGCATTCTATAAAAAGGGTGCGTGTGTACTGATTTATTGAAACCGAAAGCTTGTCTTTTGCAAATTCGGCTACAACAAACTCAAGCTCTTGCTTACTTAAATCAAACTTAGACCAATCGGAATCTGGAGTACCTAAAACAACTAAATTATTTTTTGTAGAAGCCTCTGTAACTTTATATACGATACTGTACATTTTTTCTTAATTTTGGACTGTAAAAATAGGCATTTTAATGGAGACACAGAAGCTATTAGCTAGAGCGATTAAATTTGAATCTTTAAGCGCAGAAGAAGGCGTTTTTCTTTTTGAAAACGCTGCTACAACAGACCTCATGTTTGTAGCAAATGAATTGAGAAAAATTCAAGTACCTAGTAACAAAGTAACTTGGATAATTGACAGAAACGCAAACACTACTAATGTTTGTACTGCAAACTGCAAGTTTTGCAACTTTTTTAGAATTCCTGGACATGAGGATTCTTACATAACCACTATTGCTCAATACACCAAAAAAATTGAGGAAACCATTCGATATGGCGGAGAACAATTGCTACTTCAAGGTGGACATCATCCCGATTTAGGCTTAAAGTTTTACTGCGATTTATTTCGAGAACTAAAACAGAAGTTTCCAATAATTAAACTGCATGCTTTAGGACCTCCAGAGATTGCACACATTAGTAAGATTGACGGAAAATCGCATACAGAAGTTTTGGAAGCATTAATTGAGGCTGGATTAGACAGTTTACCTGGAGCAGGTGCCGAAATTTTGGACGATAGGGTGAGGCGAATGATTTCAAAAGGTAAATGTGGCGCACAAGAATGGTTGGACGTAATGCGAGTAGCTCATAAATTACATCTTACAACCTCTGCTACCATGATGTTTGGACATATAGAAACCACCTTAGAACGTTTTGAACACCTGGTAAAGGTTAGGGAAGTTCAAGCTGAGAAACCAAAAGACGCTAAAGGGTTTTTGGCTTTTATAGCTTGGCCATTTCAAGACGACGGCACATTATTAAAACGCGTTAAGGGAGTTACGAATAATGTGGACGGTGATGAATACATTAGAATGGTTGCACTCTCTAGAATCATGTTGCCGAATGTAAAGAACATTCAAGCTTCATGGTTAACAGTTGGAAAGGCTGTTGGGCAAACCTGTTTGCATGCGGGTGCCAATGATTTTGGATCTATTATGATTGAGGAAAATGTTGTTTCTGCTGCTGGTGCACCACACAGATTTACATCTACAACCATACAAGAGGCTATTAAAGAAGCGGGTTATGAACCTCAATTAAGAAACCAACAATACGATTACAGAGAGATTCCTGCAATTATGGAAGAGCAAGTAATTGATTATTAATACACGTGTTAGGGGAATTACATTCTTAAAATAAAACATTGATTATGTTTACTGGAATTATTGAAGAGTTGGGTAAAGTAAAAAGCATTGAGAAAGAGGGAGGTAATGTTCATTTTACCTTTGAGGCTTCTATGTGTCCGGAATTAAAGATTGATCAAAGTATAGCGCATAACGGGGTTTGCTTAACCGTTGTTTCTTTAAATGAAAGCTCCTATACGGTTACCGCAATACAAGAAACACTCTTAAAGACCAACTTAGCAAAATTAGCAGTTTCAGACCTGGTAAATTTAGAGCGTTGCATGAAAATTGGTGCGCGTTTAGACGGTCATATTGTGCAAGGTCATGTAGATAAAGTAGCTGTTTGTTCTGAGGTAGTAGAAGAAGATGGAAGCTGGACTTTTAGCTTTAAATACGATAAAAATCATCGTTCTGAAGTTACTGTAGAAAAAGGTTCCGTTACTTTAAACGGAACAAGTTTAACAGTAGTAAATTCTAAAGAAAGTAGCTTTTCTGTTTGTATTATTCCCTATACTTACGAAAACACCTGTTTTAAGAATATTAAACAGGGAGATCAGGTTAACCTAGAATTTGACATTATAGGAAAGTATGTTGCACGAATGATGAATTCATAAAAAAAGGCACTCATTACTGAGTGCCTTTTTTTATGAATTGAGTAATTCTTTATTTAAATAAATGAACGGTTCCTTTGTAAATATCTACATCATCGGTAATCTTATTACCTACTTCCAATACATAAAAGTAAACACCTTCTGCAAGATCATCGTTTTTGTGGGTAGATTGTCCGTCCCACCATTTGTTGTCTAAACCATAGCTTCCACTTCTGTAAACCTCGTCGCCCCATCGGTTAAATATACTCATGTTAGCGTAACTGTAGTATTCGGTTGTTAAGCCTTCCACATAGAGTAAGTCGTTTAAATTATCATCGTTAGCGGTAATCACATTAGGCACCTCTAAATCGCACATAAACAAAACATGAAACTCTATGGTAGTATCGCAAGCTGTATACGCCAAAGTATAGTCTCCATTTTCTGTTACGGATACGCTGGTTTCGATGCCTAAAGGATTAGAGAAATTTGCAAAACTAGGCCCAGCAATTTGCATCCAACCCACTTCTAAACCATAAGAGTCTACATACATATTTGCTTCAAAATCGCAGCGAATTAACTCGTCGGTATGAACCACGGGTAAAACTTGTGCAAATTGAACCTGCATAGTATCGGAGGTATTGCAACCCGCTATGGTGTAAGCCACTTGGTAAACTCCAAACTGGTTTACTTCAAAAGATGCTCCATCAGAGCTTTCGTTACTGTATTCTGCAATTGTACGATTTGGTTGTTTTATGATGAACCAATCTCCTCCGGTAGACGAAGGGTTGTCGAGTTCAAAATCAACATCAAAGTCACATATTTGAGCGCCAGGGTTTGTAATTACTGGATCTACTGTAATGAAGTTAACATCTACAGAATCTTTCCCCTCACAAAAACCAATCGTATACGTTAAGGTATACGTGCCAAAATCTCCAGCTAATAAATCAATCACATTTGCAGATGGATCTGAAACAATTTGGATAGAATCTCCTTGAGTTATTGACCAAATACCTGGATTTTCTGTAGGATTATCTACCGTTAAAACATTTTCTAAAGAGCAATAAACATCTTCGGGAGTTTCTATAATAGGGTTTACAATTTGAAAGTCGAGTTCTACGGCTGATTCGTATCTACAATCGTTGTCAACAAATTGAAACGCGTAAGTCCCTGTTTGGCTTACTACAATGTTCGGACTTTCGAAAAGAGAATCCGGCTCAAATAGGATTGTTGAGCCTTCGGGCGATTCTGTTACCGACCAAGCCCCGCCGCCTGGGGGCACATTACTTGCGCTTAATAAAAAGTGATCTTCACACTCTATTACAGCATCGGGAGATAGTATTGGCGTGTCGTATACGTCAACCATAAATTCTTCGGTGTATTCGCAACCGTAACTATCTAAAATAGTCATTATATAATTGTGTTCGCCAGGCGTTGTTGGTTGCACTTGAACCATGGTAGAATCGTAAAATACAATAGAAGAAGGTTCTTCTTCGCAGTACCAAGAATAATTTAAAAGTACTGGAGTAAGAGAGTCAATGATTACCTCATCTCCAGGATCTCCACTCATCACGTTCATGGCAATATTCCATCCACATATGAATCCATTATCAGAACTTAAATTATCAGTAACTTCCAGTGTCCAAACTCCATTTGCTCCTGAGCCTGAAAAAGTAGAGAAATCTCCTACTGGAGCATAATCTCCAATTGGCATTGAAACGCTACCTGCAGTCAAACTTTGATCCATTGTTCCAAATGTTGGAGTGCTTGACCAACAGTATGTCCAACATTCTCCCTCGGTTAAGTCAGAATCAACATCAATCGGAACACCTAAATACTGACTACCAGCTGGCCCTCCATATTCATGTAAAATGACAGTTGTTCCATTTGGGGCAGTTAATGTCATATCTAAATCGCCTAAATAAGAATGCTCAATGGATATACAAACAGACAAAAAATCATCATTATCGAGTACGTCAGTTGGGTTAAAAGATTCTATAACAACTTCTGTGCTGTAAGATACTCCAGAACCATCGGGTAAAAAAATAGGTTCTCCGTCAACATCTCCGAAATTTTCAGGTATTTCCGATACGTACCAGGTAATCGGAGTAAAGATAGTAGAAATGAAACTATCGGTTCCTGCGTAAAGCCCACTGTAAGCTTCCAGTTGAGTGTCTGGGCAAACCTCAGTTTGGTCTGGTGGAGTTATGGAGGTAAGAACTTCTGGATGGTCATTAATAGCCGTATAATTAAATGCTTGCATACAACCGTTTACATCGGTTACCACTAGGGTAATCTCAGTCTCACTCTCTTCGTCGTATATTTGAGATACTTCTTGACCAGACTGACTTACTGCCCCGTCGTTAAAGGTCCATTCGAAAGTTGTAGTAACATCAGATTGCTCGTAAAATTGATTGTTTTCAAAATAATTGGTCTCAACCTCTAATTCTAACTCGTAACAAACATTTATTTCGTTATCGTTATTAATAGCATCGCTAGAAGTAATTTCTAGCTCATATTCTTGACAGGGGTACTGACAGTTAATTTCTGCTGCCCAGCCTTCATTTTCAATATTCCAAGGCGATGTAAAGCTGATGGTTAAACAACCGGTTAAATTGGCATCGGTAGCCACTATAATTCCTGGGTCTGGATCGTTTGGACTGTCAAAAGAGTACAAAACATCTGCGGCAGTAGAAGAACCGTCATAAATAGTGAACGTACAAGAGCTAAAAAAGGATCCACCAAGATCAAATTCGTAAAAACTAATGCTTGAGCTCAGATCTGGATCGGTGCTACAAATCGTCATTGTAAAGTTCTCTCCTCCGTTAAAATCTCCATTCTCTCCTCCAGAATCGTAAAAGTTACCCGTGCAAACCTCATGGTTTATAGGACTCATAAAAATACTTGGCCCTTGCACCTCAATTGGCTCCAAAATTTCGCAACCTAAAGAGTCGGTAAGTGTAAGAATATATAAGCCAGGCGCCACTCCTGTTAAGTTTTGATTGTTTGTATTGTTAGACCATTGATATGTATAAGGTGGAGTTCCTCCGAAAGGACTAAGGTTTACACCACCGTCAGTTGCAACATCGCTAGAAGCGTTTAAGGCTTCGTAATCTGCTCTAAAGCAAAAGCAATCGTCCTCAAAATCAGGAATCGTGAAGGATTCTGAATTACCAGACCCCGTGGGTGCGAAACCATCGTTATTAATAAGAGTGGTAAATCCGCCACAAGCAGCCACCGTATACCAAGAACCAATTCCCCATCCGTCGTTGTTGGAATCGTAAGCATTAAAAGTATAAGTTTCTCCTTGCTGTAAACAAACCTCGGTAGAGGTGTGTTCAAAGTTTGCGGATAATAGAAAAGTATTTGAAGCTAAAACATTGTTTTCTGCATCTTGAAGATCCCAGTTAACTTGACCGGCTGGAAAAACTTGCGTAAAGTAAAGGGATACAACTACACCTAGTTCGCCATCGGCACAGGTGGTTTCATTTTGAGCAAAGCTTGTAAGTGTACTAAAAACTACACAGCTTAAAAGAGTAAGTATTTTTCTCATTTCCTGTTAGTTAATTTCGTTAAACAATGTATAAATCTCTTTCTTACTTTTTAGATAAACCAAAACATTAGTATCTCCAATTCGGTAAGCATTACTTTGATTTTCTTTAAAAACAACATCGAACAAGAGAATATTAAAGTTACTCTGGTCTATAACCAATGGTAAATCGTAGCCGTCTGGAGCACTAATGAGTTCTAAAATATCAGGAAACTGATGTAATTTCTCAGCAGGAATTTCTTGGTGCTGATAAAAAGAGTAGGAATTAGCTACATAAAAATTAAGGTAATTGAGTTGTGAAGGGTTTGTTGTTTGTAAATTATTTAAAAACTCGGCTTCGTATCGAAACAACAAACGACTGTCGTATGTAGCATCTTGTTGAGCTGATAGCTGAATTGCGAACAAGGTGCAAAATAAATAAATTAGTTTTTTCATAATCAAAGTAACAGTGTCCTTGTTTGTAGTAAAATTAAAATACATTTCTGTTTGGACGAACCACAAATATAACTTTTTTTAGCAGCTGCAGCAATTTAGTATTTGCTTCAAATAGTTTAGTTTTGCAATAATGAAACAACAAAACATACGCAACTTCTGCATCATCGCACACATCGACCATGGTAAAAGTACTTTGGCAGATCGCTTATTAGAACGCACTCAAACGGTAACCGAACGAGAGTCTAAGAACCAACTACTGGACAGTATGGACTTGGAGCGTGAACGTGGCATCACCATCAAGAGTCATGCCATCCAAATGGAATTTGTACACAATGAAATAAGCTACAGACTTAATTTAATTGATACTCCAGGGCATGTAGATTTTTCATACGAGGTTTCGCGTTCTATAGCTGCCTGCGAAGGCGCTCTATTAATTGTAGATGCGGCTCAAGGGATTCAGGCACAAACAATCTCAAACTTATACTTAGCCTTAGAGAATAACTTAGAAATTATTCCGGTACTAAATAAGATTGATTTACCCAGCGCAAACCCAGAAGAGGTAAAAGATCAGATTATAGATTTGATTGGCTGTAGCGATGCAGACATCATCCCAGCCTCTGCAAAAACAGGTGTAGGAATACAAGAAATTTTAGAAGCTATTGTAGCTAGAGTACCTCACCCTGAAGGAGATGAGGAAGCTCCATTACAGGCCTTAATTTTCGATTCAGTTTTTAATTCCTTTAGAGGAATAGAGGCTTATTTTAAAATTGTAAGCGGCACTCTTCGCAAAGGAGATAAAGTAAAATTCTTTGCTACAGAAAAAGAATATTTTGCAGATGAGATTGGTGCATTAAAACTGGACCAAGAGCCGCGAAAAGAAATAAAAGCAGGTGATGTGGGATACATCATATCTGGAATAAAAGTAGCCAACGAGGTTAAGGTAGGAGATACCATAACCCATACGGTTAGACCTTGTGAAAAACCCATTGATGGATTTGAAGATGTAAAACCAATGGTTTTTGCGGGTATTTACCCGGTGGACACAGAAGAATACGAAGAGCTTCGAAATTCGATGGAGAAATTGCAATTAAATGATGCCTCGTTAACATTTGAGCCAGAATCCTCGGCAGCTTTAGGTTTTGGTTTCCGTTGTGGTTTCTTAGGAATGCTGCACATGGAAATTATTCAAGAGCGCTTAGAACGCGAGTTTGATATGACCGTAATTACTACCGTCCCTAACGTATCTTACTTCTCCTACAATAGAAAGGGAGTTAAGCTTTTGGTTAACAACCCGTCCGATCTTCCAGACCCCTCTACTATTGAGAAGGTAGAAGAACCCTATATTACTGCTCAAATTATTACAAAATCAGAATACATTGGGGCCATCATCACTTTATGTATTGAAAAACGCGGAGTGCTAAACAATCAAGTATACCTCTCTACAGACAGAGTGGAGCTTAGTTTTGAATTGCCCTTAGCAGAAATTGTATTTGATTTTTACGATAGATTAAAAACCATATCTCGAGGATATGCCTCGTTTGATTACCAACCAATAGGATACCAACAGTCGAATTTAGTAAAACTAGACATTCTTTTAAACGGCGATCAGGTGGATGCACTTTCGGCATTAATACACCGCGATAATGCACACAATATTGGCAAAAAGATTTGTGTAAAACTACGAGAATTAATTCCGCGTCAGCAATTTGATATAGCGATACAAGCAGCTATTGGCGCCAAAATAATATCGCGCGAAACGGTAAAAGCACTTCGTAAAGATGTAACAGCTAAATGTTATGGTGGTGATATTTCGCGTAAGCGAAAGCTTTTGGAAAAACAAAAGAAAGGTAAAAAACGTATGCGTCAAGTTGGGAATGTAGAAATTCCTCAATCGGCATTTATGGCGGTACTTAAACTCGATTAAAAATTGCACTATGCAAGATAAAATAGAAGATCTTAATGCTAAAATATCCAAAGCTAAAGAAGGCGGAGGTATTAAAAGAATTGAAGCACAACACAAAAAAGGAAAACTAACAGCTCGCGAGCGTATTCATTTTCTTTTAGACGAGGGCTCATTCGAAGAGATTGGGCAGCTTGTTACGCACAGATCGAGTAATTTTGGGCTTGAAAAACAAAAATTTCTAGGAGACGGAGTAGTCACCGGTTACGGAAGCATTAACGGTCGATTGGCTTATGTTTTTGCTCAAGATTTTACGGTAATGGGCGGCTCTCTTGCCGAAGCTCATGCTCAAAAAATATGCAGAGTAATGGACTTGGCTCTAAAAAATGGCGCACCTATTATTGGTTTAAACGACTCTGGAGGAGCACGTATTCAAGAAGGGGTCGTTTCCTTAGGGGGTTATGCTGATATTTTCTACAAAAACACACAAGCTTCAGGAGTCATTCCGCAGCTTTCTGCAATAATGGGGCCTTGTGCAGGTGGAGCAGTTTACTCTCCAGCACTAACCGATTTTATTATGATGGTGGAAGACACCTCGTATATGTTTGTAACTGGCCCTAACGTGGTAAAAACAGTAACACACGAAGAAGTAACTTCTGAGGAATTAGGCGGTGCATCTACGCATTCATCTAAGTCGGGAGTGGCACATTTTTCATGTGCAAACGAGGTAGCTTTAATTAACGAATTGAAAACACTTCTTTCTTACATGCCACAAAATTGTGAAGAAGAAGCACCATCTAAACCGTACACATTATCAGAAGAAAAAAGAGAACACTTAAACAATATTATACCCAAAAACCCAAATCAACCTTACGATATTAAGGAAGTAATTGCTGGTGTTGTGGATGGAGATTCGTTCTTTGAAGTTCATAAAAACTACGCGGAAAACATCGTTTGTGGATTTGCGCGTTTAGGGGGTAAATCTATTGGACTTGTAGCAAATCAACCTGCATTTTTAGCCGGTGTATTAAACATTGAAGCCTCGACAAAAGCAGCGCGATTTGTTCGCTTTTGCGATTGTTTCAACATCCCACTATTGGTTTTAGAAGATGTGCCAGGATTTCTTCCTGGAACAGACCAAGAATGGCGAGGAATTATTACCCATGGTGCTAAATTATTGTATGCATTTGCCGAAGCAACTGTGCCAAGAATTACAGTTATTACACGAAAAGCATACGGTGGTGCCTATGATGTTATGAATTCTAAACATATTGGGGCCGACATGAATTATGCTTGGCCTTCTGCAGAAATTGCAGTGATGGGCGCCAAAGGTGCCGCAGAAATTATTTTCAAAAACGAAATTAAGGAGGCGGCTGATAAAGACGCTAAATGGAAGGAAAAGGAAAAAGAATACGCAGACCTTTTTGCGAATCCTTACAACGCTGCCGCTCGAGGTTATGTAGACGAGGTTATTGAACCAGCTCAAACACGCGAGAAGTTAATTCGGGCATTTAAAATGCTCGAAAACAAAGTAGACAGCCTGCCTAAAAAGAAACACGGAAATATTCCACTTTAAAATGAATGTACTTATATTAGGTTCTGGAGGACGTGAACACACATTCGCCTGGAAATTAGCACAAAGCCCGCTTTTAAACAACTTATACATAGCTCCTGGTAATGCAGGAACTGCTGCTGTAGGAGAAAATATTGCGGTAAAAGTAGACGACTTTTCTGCGGTAAAAGCGCTCTGCATCGAAAAAGAAATAGGCATGCTGGTAGTTGGGCCCGAAGATCCTTTAGTACAAGGGATTCATGATTTCTTTTTGGCTGATGATGCCTTAAAACACATACCTGTTATTGGCCCTCAAAAAGCCGGAGCCCAACTAGAAGGATCAAAAGATTTTGCTAAAGAATTTTTATTTAGACACGCTATTCCTACGGCTGCTTACCAAACCTTTACCTCTGTAAATTTAACCGAAGGCTACGCATTTTTAGAAACACTCAAAGCACCGTATGTTTTAAAAGCAGATGGCTTGGCTGCAGGAAAAGGAGTGTTGATTTTAGATTCCATTAAAGAAGCTAAAGCCGAATTAAAAGAGATGCTTACCGAAGCTAAATTTGGAGCAGCTAGCGCTAAGGTAGTCATCGAAGAGTTTTTAGACGGTATAGAATTATCTGTTTTTGTGTTAACCGATGGCGAGCATTATAAAATTCTTCCTACCGCTAAAGATTATAAAAGAATTGGCGAAGGCGATGTAGGCTTAAACACGGGTGGTATGGGGGCAATATCTCCAGTTCCTTTTGCAGACACTGTACTCATGCAAAAAATTGAAAACAGGATAGTAAAACCTACAGTACAAGGATTGAAAAAAGACGGTATTCCCTACAAAGGATTCATTTTTATTGGCTTAATAAATGTGAATAATGAGCCGATTGTGATCGAATACAATGTTCGAATGGGCGATCCTGAAACAGAAGCTGTTTTGCCGCGTATAAAGTCTGATTTACTAGACTTATTTCAAGCGGTTGGAAACGGCTGTTTAAACCAGAAAACTTTGGAATTGGATCCACGCTTTGCAAGTACAGTAATGCTGGTGTCTGGTGGTTACCCGGAACGCTATGAGAAAGGAAAAAGAATTACAGGAATTGACCGAGTAAAAGAATCTCTTGTTTTTCATGCAGGCACAAATATAGCTGGGAACGAAGTACATACAAATGGCGGACGTGTATTAGCAGTAACCTCATTTGGAGATACTATGAAAGAAGCGTTGAACAAGTCTTATGATGGAGCCGAAAAAATAAGCTACGATGCGAAGTACTACCGTACGGACATTGGCTTTGATTTATAGCCAAACAATATTTTAAAAAAAAGGAGCTGTACAGCTCCTTTTTTTATATATTTATTTTTATATATACGTATTAATAAATTTCAACATGAAAAAATTTAATGTATTTCTTTACCTCACCCTCTTGCTCTAGAGTTGTGGAGCTTCAATTCAATCTGTAGTAGATCAAAAAGCAATACCTAAACCCTATATTAATCCATTAATTGTGATTCCTTACGAAAACTCTAAAGCCTATACTTTCTCAAAGATGCTAAAAGAGAAAATAGAGCTAAAATTCGAAACTGAAGCGCAAAAAGTAGAACTTCTGTTTCTTGAACAAAGCTCTAATTCTTTAACACTTAACAGTAAGGACTCATTCGAGGATAAAATTAACTACGCAATCATTGATGATGAAAAGGACGTGGTTATTATATTTAGGGCTACAGATTTGAGGTACTACAACAACAGTCTCCAGTCTGTAAGTTACGAGGTGGTTGCATTAGAAACAGAAAAGTACAGGGAGGTTTGGAAGGCAAACTTAAACTCTAAAAGCACATTAGGCCCTTCTGTTTTTGCCAACAAATGCGCAGAGTTAGTTTATGAAAAATTAAAATCTGATGGGGTTTTGTAACATTCCAATAAAAAAGGCAGCTCTAGAGCTGCCTTTTTTATTGGGTATAAAGAAAAAACTATTTCTCTAAAATATTTTTCTCAGTAGTAACCAATTTCATACAAAACGCAAGAATACTAATTCCTAAAATCGATAATACAAAATTTGGCAGGTTCCCTGCTTTTATGAGCAGCTGAAAAGTTGCTTCAAATAAATCTCCGATTGTGTATAATAAATCACCCATAAGTTTACTTTTTTTTCTTAACGAGTACAAAAATACATATTTTTACCACATGATTGTAAATTTATTTCGCCGTACTCAAGTAGTATCCATCTTGAGTGTTCTCTTGCTTTGTATTTTCTTTTGGATGGGGGTATCTTTTCATCAAACGCCTCTAGATTCTTTTTCTTGGAGTCCCCTTTTTGATTTTTTGATAAGTCCAATTCATAAATTCACGCTTCTCGAAAAAACGTTAACAACAGCGCTAGTTTTCTGGCAGTGTCTTTATGTTAACAAAATCATCGTTGGTCAAAAGATCATCTCAACAAATTCATTTTACCCAGCATTTTTTTACTTACTAATACTTAGTTTCTGGCCAGGGGTGTTAAATTTAAGTTCCGATTTAGTCGCTGTTTCTTTCATTTTAATTGCAATTCACACAACTTTTAGCACTTATTTATCTAGAGACGCATACTCACAAATTTTCAAAATTTCTTTTTACTTATCCTTAGCCACGCTTTTGCATCCTCCATTTTTTGTGTTTATTCCATTGTGTTGGATTGGGATGTCTATATTTTCACAAGTAGAGTGGCGGCATTGGGTTTTAAGCGTAATAGCTATCGCTAGTCCATGGATTGTACTGATTAGTTTTTGTACATATTTTAACATTCAACAACTGGAATTGCATCACTTCTGTAAATTTATATTTGCAGATGAGCTAACAACTACATTTACCAGTAATACTCGGGTGAGTTTATTGGTGTTGGGTTTCTTATTTCTTATTTCCATTTATGAATTAATTCGCAGCTTGAATAGAAAAAGTATTAAAGCGCGTAAGTCTTACATTTTTATAGTTTGGGTAACTGTATTGTTTATTCCTTACAGCTATCTTAACCCGTCCTATATATGGAATGAGATCGTTATATTTTCCATTCCCTTTTCCATAATTATAAGTAATTATTTCTATTATTCTATTAGGTCAACTTGGCTAAACTTTATGGGCTTCGTCTTATTTGCTTTGCTTTTTATTTCGCACTACTGCTCTGTTAATTAGATTTCATCCCTTTGTATTTTCGTTCCAAAAATCCTTTCCACCACTTGTTACTCAAAATCTTATTAAGAACAAAGCGTCTGTCTTTTCGGTTTGCTAAGTGAGCCCATACTAAACAGAGGTACATGTTTAACTGTACCCCAACAAAAACAAATGCATTGATGTATTTGAATATTTTTGGATGGTTTAGTTGTGCACTAATTCGTTTGGTGCTAAAGCTAGCTCTATAGTTTTTAGTGTGGTAAAGGGTAGAATCGTTTTGAAAAATAAACGCAGTTTTTACCAAATAGGCATTTAATTTATTTTGATGGAAAGAGAAGGCTTCGAAACACTTTTGAACATCAACGAACTTAGAGAGCAAAAACAAATCATACTGCTGTCTTAAATTAATTTTTGCAGTTAAGTACTGCAGGTCATTCATTTGAGCGTTTATAGTGTTGTGTAAAACAAGGTTTTCATAAGATGGAACAAAGACACCATTTATTTTTTGTTTGGTTTTATCGATTTTTTGGTAATCCAACTGCCGATCTCTTTTCTTTTTCACCACTGATTTATGAATTTCTACAGCAACCAATTTATCTTTATGACTAAGCCTTGGGTAATGCTTCATATTTTCAAACTGATGAGGAACAAATTCTTCTACAGATTGATATCCTTGTTTCTCTAGAACTTTTGCAGCCCTCAAAAGGTCAATAGGAGCTACTAACAAATCAATATCTCCAATCATTCTAAGCCCAATATTCGAATACAAATCAATACACAAATGTGCCGCACCTTTAAGAAAAATAGGCGTGATATTATTGGAAATTAGCAGGGTGTTTATTTCATAAACCTCGGATATAAGTCTTTTATTTCGCTCACTGTTCAGCAAGGTTAAATACTTCATAAAAGCAACTAAGTCGGTGGGCAACAATTTTAAAAAACCAACATCTCTTAAGCAAATATAAAGTGCTGGCAAAACGTAATGATTGGTACTAAACACAACAAACTTATCCCAATCGACTCCGTTTAATATAGTCGTTTTAACTTCTGACTTAAAAGAACTATTGGCTTTCAATGCTAAAATAGAGGTACAAAAGAAAACCATCTCCTTATAAGTCATCATCCATTATTTTTTGAGAAATTTCAAGTAAATCTTCCGAATTAGAGTACTCTAATTGGTAAGAAGGCGTCTTTTCTATCCAATCTAAAAAGGACTCAACATTTTGTTCGTTGGACGAAATCCAAGAATCCGGTATTAAATATTCCAACGCCTTAAGTACTTTTATTTGTTTAAAACTCGCCTCTACTCCTTTTTTGTGTTTTATAAAAATAAGAGCCTTTATGGGAAGACACTTTGGTTTAGCCTGAAGCTTAGTTAAATAAAGGTATTTGTAATTAACCGCTTCATTTTTATACCGCAGTTCCGATTTATTTAATTGAGGAAAAAAGTACTCTAAATACGCTAACATATGTTCCTTAATGGAAATTGCAGCAGGAAAAGAGTAGGCTTTATTAGAACCTGACTCAACTGGAACAAAATCATCTGCAAGTAATTTATATCCATTTAAGGATAGTAAAGTTGAGGCTGTACTCTTACCGCTACCAGACTCACCTAAAAACACCAGCGCTTTATTGTTCTTAAATACGGCAGATGCATGAAGAACTGCCATCCAATTGGAATCAACTTTAGTATGCGTTATATTTAGAAGTAACAGGGCAAACTTTCCTTGTAAAAAATGAGCTTCCGTTTTATTTCTAAACTCCACTTCTTTATTGTCTAAGCGTAAAAATAAATTTTCGCCTTGTTCTATTACATCAATAACCGCTTTTTGTTTACGAACGCTTTTAGATTGTAAATGTGCAAATTTAGGATGCATTAGTTCTTTTACATAAGAACTCGAATAGTTAATTTTAATATAGAATCCATAAACTAAATAGGTAAAAGTATAAGTCCACTTTTTAGGGATTAAAATCTTTTTTTTATGCTCTAAGGGGCTAGTTTTAAAAGATAATTGCTTTTTAATTGTTAAAAAGGAATGGTGTAAATCAGAAATTTCTGAGCGACTTAATTCAAGTTCGCTGATCAAATACTTTTCTACATTTTCGAAACTCTCTTTATTAAACTTTTTAAAAAGTTGATGAAACTGGGGGTCAAAAACCAAATACTTATTAGCTCTTTTGAACCACAACACCTCTTTTGATTCGATTCGCTTTGTTAAATATTCCATTCTTCGGAGTCGTTTGGGTTTACTAAATACTATAGCTTCATCTAATTGTTTAAAAATCTTACAATTTTATAAATTAGTAGTTATGTAAATACAAATATAACTAAACATTTAATTTAATTTATATTAAAAGACGCATTCCATCTTATAAATATTTATTTTTGAGGAATAGGTAAACTTAAATACTACTAAAATTCTAAAAATTAGAAAGCCAGACAAGATGGAGAATGGTCTAGTTTAAAACAGTTGGATTTTCCTAAAGGGACAATCGTAGTGGAGGGTCGCGCTTATTTTGATTATACAAAGAGTAAAGGCTAAAAACGTTTTTGTAAGCCGCATTAAAACCAACACGGTTTTTAAAACAGTTAAAAGAATTGGAACTTCCTATAGATAAAGACCAAGACATTATAAAAGATAAAATAATTATGCTTTTAAGTAAAAAAGCAATTAAAACAGGAATTAGCGAAGTAAAATTACGTTTGGTACCTGTTTATAAAGCAGACTAAAACAAGGGCATTAAAATTAGTGCCAATTAATTAGACTGGACTGCTAGAACTATAGCAGACTTATGTAAAAAACGTTGAGACATAGAATTGTTCTTTAAAGCAAGCAAAACTTACAAATCAAAACATTTGTAGGCACTAGTAAAAGTACTGTAAACCTCAAATTTACATTGCATTAATCGCTTATGTACTAATACAACTTATTATTAGAACCATTGCCAAGAAGAAACACGCTTTTCCTAATTTCGTTGAAAAGATAAGGATATGCCTAACATTTTACCTTAGTCTTGACTACGTATGCAATAAAGTAAGAGAAGGGCTAAAAAAATTAGAGCAAAGCCACAAGAAGAATTAGCCTTTAATACAGACTTGTTTTCTTTAAAAAAAATAAAAACACAAGCTGTTTACAAGGATGAAAGACTCTTTTTAGCTGCTTTTAAAAAAAATTCGGATGGTATTGTATTTATATATAGATATATTTATATCTTTGTGGACTAATTCAAACATTTAAACATGAAAAAATTAATTTTAATAACCGTATTTACAGCAGCAAGTTTTATGGCTTCTGCACAAGTAGGGATAGGCACATCTGATCCATCAGTATCTTTAGAGGTAGTTGGAACAGCAGGTGATACTCCAGGCGCTTTAAATGCCGTTGATGGTATTGCCGTACCTGTTGTAACAGACGACATGACAGTAACAGCAACCACGGGTACAAAAGTAAGCCAATTAGTATACAGTAACAATGCTGCAAGCACAGGGTTTTATTTTTGGAGCGGAGCTGCATGGGTTGCCATGAGTGCTTCTGATCCTGATTTTACCGTTGTTGGGATCGTTTCTGAGGCTTCGTCTTTTGACTTTTCATCTAGAACAGAAAACGTTTTTAATATTACTTCAACCTCTGGTGGTCCAGGTACTGATACACTAACAATGCCAGATGCTACAGCAAATGCAGGGCGTATAATTGTAATTAAAAACAATGGTGGTAAGCCTCTTGATGCTGGATTTGGTTTAACCATTGGGGCTAATTATGCCAGAGCAGTTATTTCAGATGGAACAGAATGGCTAATGCTATAAACTTTTTTTAAAAAAAACAATCATGAAAAAAACGATATCAATTTTATTTGTTGCTATAGCAACAATGTTCACTCTAAATGCACAAATTTTAACATCTGAAGGTATCAATGAATCTAGTGCTTCTAATAGTTTTGCATTTTTAGATGGTGCTAGTTCTCAAGGTTACAACCCTTTTCCTGGAGCAGGGAAAGGAATTCTTTTTCCAAGAACAGATTTAACCATTATTACTCAAGCAGATGTTTTTGACGCTACATCTCTTAGTGGTGCAGAAAATTACAATCCAGATTATTATGATGGTTTAGTAGTTTTTAATACAGGTACGGGGGCGCTCTCAGGTGCAAGTATGGGAACCAGTGAGGAAGATGTATCTCCCGGTTTTTATTTTTACAGAAACACTGGAACTGCATGGAATACCGGTGTTTGGACACCCATGGGTGGCGCTGCTGCGGTAGCAATTACAGAAAACACAGCTGTAGCAACCAATGTTGTAACTGCAAATGCAGATGCCGAACAATTAATTAGTTTAACAGGTAGTGCAGATGGTGTAAGCACGCATATTGATTTAGGTGTTACAGCGCATTTGGGCGCAAATGCCGTAAAGCAATTTAGAAGAGCCAATGTGTATGATGCTTCAGGAAATTTAGTTACTGTTGCTACAGGATCTTACGATGTTGCAACAAACAAATTTGTTACAGGTAACGGTATGATGAATCTGCTTTTGCCTGCAGCAGCAGATTATAAGGTAGAGTTGTACTATACCGCAAACTAAAAAGAGAACCTTTTTAATGGAAACTGCATTGGGCTTTGCCTTGGTGTATTTTGTTAAAAATTAAATTCCGTAAAAACGGAACAGAATTTAAATCGAGCTGTCTTCTAAAGACAGCTCAATTTATTTATAGGCTAGAGATCTGAGATTTAAAATCGCAACTATCCGAAAGTTTGATTTTAAAACAAACTTAAGAATCCCTAATTTTATTATTTGTAAAATAAAAATAAATTTTAGGGACTCTTCAAGCGCATTAAAAATACAATCACTCCATTAGTTCGCCCATTATTATATTTAGCACCCTCTTGGGTGCTTACTCGTTGCACCGAAAAACACAAATTGATAAAGGTTGAGAACGTTTTTGTAAGCCGCATTAAAACCAATACGGTTTTTAAAACAGTCAAAGAATTGGAACTTCCAAAAGATAAAGACCAAGGCATTATAAAAGATGACATCATGATGCTTTTAAGTAATAAAGCAATTAAAACTGGAATTAGCGAACTAAAATTACGTTTGGTACCTGTTTATAAAGCAGAGCAAAACAAGGGCGTTAAAATTAGTACCAATTAATTAGACTGGACTGCTAGAACTCTAGCAGACTTATATAAAAAACGTTGGGATGTAGAATTGTTCTTTAAATCAATCAAAATTTACAAATCAAAACATTTGTAGGCACTAGTAAAAATGCTGTAAATCTCAAATTTACATTGCATTAATCACTTATTTACTTCTACAACTTATTGTCAGAACAATTGCCAAGAAGAAACACGCTTTTTCTAGTTTCGTTAAAAAGATAAGGATATGCCTAACATTTTACCTTAGTCTTTACTATGTATGCAATAAAGGAGGAGAAACTGCAAAAAAATAGAGCAAAGCCACAAGAAGAATTAGTCTATAATACAGACTTATTTTCTTGAAAAATATAAAAGTACAAGGTGTTTACAAAGAAGAAAGACTTTTTTTAGCTGCATTTAAAAACTTTTAGAGGGTAGTGTATGTATATATAGATATATTTGTATCTTTGAGCATTAATTCAAATACTTACTACATGAAAAGAAGGAAATTTATACCCGATATATTAGAAACAAAAAACATTTCGATGTTTCTTTTGTTTGTTATTTTAGGTGCTGGAGTAATTCATGCTCAACACATGCATGTGGGTTCGAGTGGAGTTGTGAGTGTAAGTGCAGGCAATGCTTTATACGTAAACAATAATTTAACAGTGGCTGGCGCGGGTAGTTTAAGCGTAAAGTCAGATTCTAGCACAAGTGGGTCTTTACTTGTTTCGGGTACAGCCACTGGAGACATAACCTACGAGCGTAATATACTAAATACCGATTGGTATTTAGTATCCTCACCCGTATCAACTCAAAACATAGATAATTTTGCTAAGAGTAACAATTCCATAGGTACCTATTTGGATAATTACGCGATTGCAGCATACAATAATATACTCACACCGGGACAAAAATGGGAATATTACAACACTACTACAGCTCCTAACGCTGGAAATTTTATTAGTGCAAGAGGTTATTCTATGAATAGATCCGAGTCTGGACACTACACTTTTGAAGGAGCAATGGCAAATTCAGCTGTAAGTTATGTGGTTAGTACTTCAGCTGGAACACATTATTGGGAATGCATAGGCAATCCATTTCCATCTTTTGTATTAGGTGCAGATGGAGAATCCGCTAGTCTTTTAAAAAACAATATGGATATTTTAAGTGAGAAATACGTAGCATTGTATTTATGGGATGGTAATGAATACAAAACAATTAATCTTTTGAGTGCTCCTACCTATTTTGCTCCTGGACAAGCTTTTATGGTAAAGGCAAATAGTGCCAGTGAAACATTTAATTTTTCTAAAAACTTGTTAAGCCATCAAAATGGTGACAATGCTTTTTATAGAAGTATGATACCTACTATAGAGTTGTATCTGAGCTCAGGCGACAAGAAAATTAGTACTACATTAAAATATACTGAAAACGGTAGCTTAGGCCTAGATCCTGGCTACGATGCAGGAGCATATCAAGATGGTACTCCAGCCTTTTCAATAAACACCCACTTGGTAGAAAATAGCCAAGGATTGGATATGACACTTCAGTGTTTGCCAAATAGCAATTTTGAAGATCAAATTATACCCGTGTCTGTAAATGCTGCAGCTGGCTCAAACTTACACTTTAATGTTGATCACAGTGATTTTCCTGAAGAATTGCACATTTATTTAGAAGATGTGTTTACTAACGAAATTGTAGACCTTAAAGAAGAAGACTATCAAGTAAACATACAAAATGACTTACAGGGAATTGGAAGGTTTTACTTGTATACCTCACAAGAAGAGTTAAGCATTGCACCAGAAGTACTAAGTGATATTGGTATTTACAGCCCAGACAATCAAGAATTAATTATTACAGGTTTACAAGGAAACAACCTAGTAGACTTAAATATATACAATGCAGTAGGACAAATAGTGCACAGCTACCAATTTAAGGCAGAACAAAAAATTAGTCTAACTCTACCACCTGTTCCTGCTGGGGTTTACATCACCGAGCTCCAGACTGATAGAGAAAAGCACTCGAAGAAATTAGTCATTAGTAAATTATAATAGCATGGAAGAAAAAAGTAAAAAAGAAATCGCTGAGATTTCAAGAAGAGAAGCTTTAGAAAAGCTTGGTAAATATGGTAAGTATACAGCATTAACAGCCTTGGGTACGTATCTAATTTTAAAACCTCAAAAAGCTATTGCAATTAGTGCAGACGAACCGGGTACTGGATGGGGTGGAAATGGGCGTGCAGACGAACCGGACACTGGCTGGTGAGAACGGAGCTTTTAATTTAAAAAAAGAGCGTTAACTACATATACAAAAGCAACTGTTTAATTTTACAATTAGACAGTTACTTTTATTTTTAACTCATTTTTTAAGTTGATAATTATTCTAAGAACAGAGCTAGCAAATAATAAAACTTAAAATCATTCCTGTTATCGCAAACGAAGACAACAGGTATTATTTCTTTTAGGGTTTAGAATTTAACACGATTTCATAGTTCATTAAAATATGAATTTTAAAGTCACCTCTTTAGTATAATATTTTACCTTAACAATGTAAACTCCTTTAGTAAGAAATGATAAATTGAAGAAAGGTTTACTCATAGGCTCATAAACTAGTAAGTTACCCAAAACATCGTATATTTTAATGTTCTTTACATCTTCTGGTTCTGAGATGTACAAATAATTCGATTCTACATATACGGATGCTTTACCTTGCTCTACCTCATCAGCTTCTATGTTCAAATTATCTTGATGAATCAGCATGAAAAATCTTCCCGAAAGAGATTCAGATTCATTTATATTAAAATTATAATTTGTTTGGCTACTAACAACTACAGTACTATCTAACAAAACATCCTTTAAGTAAACAGAACTAGTATTTGGTATTTGGTTAAGCTCAAAGGAGAGCCTTACTTCTGTTTGGTTTCCTACTACAAAACCTAGCGGTATGGCAGTAAGCTCAACAGAGTTTTCAAAAGGTATACATTGAAGACCCAGCGCTAGCTCCTGATTGCTCATGTCAGCTAAGTGAGAAAACATGTAAAAATCATTTTCTATTGCACTAAATCGTCCAGCATCGTAACCAATATCAAATCCAAAAGAACTGTTCTCTACAAACTTCAGCTCCGTTGAGCTTCTTCTATCAATACCTTTAGCACGAATTACAATACTAGGATAATCTATAATACGTTCAAACCAATCGTCTGATTGATGAGACTGCATGGACTCCGAAAAATTACAAAAACCAACATCGGTATTCGTTAAAATAAAAAAACCTTGGCCTGGACTAAGGAAAGTTGCTGGTGATGCATTATTTACAATTTCGTATTGATTTGAAGAGTTGTTCCATATATAAATTGCCTGATGACTGTCTTGAAGAGCTGCAATGTTTGCATCCAATATATTACTAACACCCGACAAAATGTTTGCATTGATAAAGCTCGGATATGGATTGCCTATCAAATTCCATTTTTCGGCAATTAATTCAGTAGTAACATCATTAGATATAAGTGTGCCAGAAAACTCAACTACCCCGTCAGAATCTCTTAAAATAGCGTAACCTGTAGCGTCTAGAAAATTACCTGAACCTATTGCGGCTACATTTGGGCTTTGCCCAAAACCATTGTGAAAGTAATTCCACATTTCGGTAGTGGAATTGTAAGGAGCTAAGGCAAAATTATTGGTAACAGAGCTTGAAATATTGTTTTCAGTACGCGCTAAAAAATTATAGATATTTTGACCCTTTAGGGGCGCAGAAACTAAATGCCACGAATTCAATGTACCACCGGTTAAAAAACGATCATAGAATAGAGTGCCTGAGCTTGACTGATGAACAATAATAGAGCTGCTGCTTGTTGAGTTGGATCGTAACTTAAAGAATCCCTTGTTCAGTAAAATACCACTTGCGGTAATTCCTACTCCAGGGCTTACAACTAAGGAGCCATAATCTAAAACCGATAAATGTGTGCAGTTTATATCTTCGGATATGTATGCAGAATCGGCTTGAACAACAACAGAAAATTCAGTAGAAAATAGGCTTGGCGCATGTGTGGTAGGATACCACATGGAATTGTAATGCCTCAATTCATTTTCTAAAGCTCCTGGGCTTGAATTAGTGCTCGAGAGGCTAAGTATACTCCAATCGGAGCTAGACCATGAAGGTGAAGCCACTACTACCTCTGCGTTCCTTACGGCTCTACTACCTTCGTAAAACCAAGGCTTACCAATGCCGTTTTCATCGACTACACCATATGCATCAACTATGGAACCGCTTGTATGATTTCCGTTATAATAAATAAAATAAGCATCGTTTCCATTTCCGCTTATACTACTGGTTGCTTCGGGTGGATAAAAATTGTAAACGGACTTGAAACTTGTACTATCTTGTGCATAAAGAACTACACAACCTGAGCATAAACTACCCTCTAATTTTAGATCATTCCATAAACCGCCATCTGTTTGAACAGACAAATAATAATCGGTCGAATCAAAATTTAGGATATGATTAGAGCCATTTTTAAGCTCTACATAAGCAGTTGAACTGTTCAATTCAGAACTCACAACTTCTGTAAAAATCAAGCTCTTCTCGAGCACGTAAACATCATCAAATCTAATGTACTCTAACCCGGCATTATTTTTAGCTCGAATAACAATCTGGAGTGAATCCCCAATAAGGCTATCTTGTAAAGCTACTGCAATTGTAAAGTCGTCATAATTTGATCCATTGGTTTCAAATAACACCTCAACTCCCCCATCCATTTTATAATAAATGTTTATATAATCGGTAGACTCTAAGTTGGATGTTTCAGAAATAGAAACCGATATTAGAACATCCAGATACTGCGAAATATCAATAATTTCGGAACTCCAAGCAAACATTCCGTCCGTATCTCTTAGTTCAAACACTTTGTTCCCTGCATCATCCGATTGTACCGAAATCCAATCTGTACTAGACGTAAGTTGAGCGTTAAGCGTGTCTAGGGCCCATTTACTTACCCCGCTAGGATAATCCCCAGAAAACAAAGCCGCTGGAGGTTCGGATGAACCTGTATAACCAGTGCCATCTGCATAAGACTCGAAATCCTCAAACCAAATAACTTGAGCATACATAGCGGATGAAAATATAGAAAATAATAGGCAGGTCAAAAAAGAGAATATTAACTTCATAATAATTAGTTTTAGTATACTATTAATTAGGTTTCTTCTTAATAAGATAGAAACAAATACTAACTTACTTAAAAATAAGTAGATTAACAAAAAATTAATGCCCTTTAGTGCAAACCGAAAACTCTTGAAATATTAAAGCCAAAATAGAGGTCGCCTTCAGACCACTTTCCGGTGGTTTCTCCAATAAAAGCGCTCTCAAACATTCCTTGGGAATTGGTAACATGCAATTGGAATACATGACCCCCAGTTTCTATATCAAAACCCAAAGACAAAGAGTTGGTAAACTCTTCTCTTGGTCTTTTAAACTGATAAAAGTATTCCGCGTTTAAGGACACTCGTTTTGTTAATTTATAGCGCGCACCCATACCTAAGGCCATATAATCGTTGTTCATGGCATCTAATTCAACAAAATTGCGGTGAATGTAAGAGGGGCTAAGTTGTAAGCTCAGAGATTGATTAAACTTACGAGCTATCATTATCTGGTGCGCATAGGATAACCTGGAGCTAAATAAATTTTCTCTTTCTGGATTTGACCAATTAATAGAATTTACAAAAATGGCATTGTAAGACGTAATGGAAACAAGGCTTCCCTTGGTTAATTTTTGTTTTATCAATTTAGATTTTATAGAGGCTTCAAAGGTTTTTTTAAATGAATTTCTGGCAACACCAATTGCGGTGTTTTTAGACAGGCCGTAATCAAAAGAGATCCGCATTTGAGCCTGATCTAAGCCCCACAATTCATAAGGCCCACTATTAATAGTACCAAAACGGTGCTCTATAACAAACTGAAGATTGCCTTTGGCAGGCAACTCTACAGACTGTCCATTTATAACACGGGTTCCCTTAAAGGTTGCACTTACCTCTTGTATGCTGTTTTCTGTTTCTAAAAGAGAAAATAAATCGTCTTGCGCAACTAGCGAACTCGTACATAAAAAAGCAAAAATAACTAGATGTTTCATATTCCTATATTTTTTTTAACCGAGCATTAACCTTTACCTGTATAGCATTGGCAAGTTTATCGGCTACAAGTTTAGGAATTTCAATACCAAAATCAGAACACAATAAAACAAATTCTGCATTCCCTACTAAAACATCATCTATAAGAGAAAGCGTAACCGAAAAGTTCATTTCTTTCTGAATGCCGTGAAAATCCATTGTCCCTTTAACCAGAAGCTCCTGCTCTGTAGATAAATTTTTTGGCAAATCTAAAAAAGCGCCTCTAAAAGTTGCTTTTGGGTACAGCTCCGACTCTACATAATTTTCGTTAAAATGCTCTTCCATTAGCGCAATATTAAAATGGAAAGCCCGCATTTGAATTTGAAATGCTAGATTCCCGTTCTCTAAATCTACAACAGCACCAACCTGATCGTTAGTAGCCTCTACAAGTTCTACAGCCTCTTTATCAGATAAAAAATAAACCTCAGCACTTCGAGTCATGTATTTTTGAGCAAATAATGGACACATGTAAATAAAACCAATTAAAAGTAATAGCTTTTTCATATTTAGTTATTTAAGCCTCCTTGTTCAATCCAGGCATTAATCTGATCTATTTCGCATTGCGCCAATCTATAGTTTGTTGGCATAGCTCCAGCAGCACCTTCTGCTCGCTCAATTCTATTTACAAGACTCTTGTTTTCTGTGTTTTGAGCACTTTGCCATACTGCATCGTAATTGTCTAAATTTAAGCCCGCAGATGGAGATGCTCCAGAGTGGCAACTAGTACAATTCTCGCTTATGATTGGCTCAATAATATCGGCGTAAGAGATGGACTCCGTATCACAAAGCTCGGTTCCGTACAATTTATCTTCGCTATCGTAATCACAAGAGCTAAAAAAGGAAAAAGCACAAACTAAAATCACTAATTTTTTCATGGATTTTGTTGTTTAAAATTCTGAAATAAATGCATTAAAAAAATCTAATTTAAAGACCAAACATTAAAGAACTACTCAATAATTTAGTAAAAGTACAATTACATTAATTGCTACTCTATGTTTAGGTGAATGTTTTGACAATAATAACACATTTGTACATACCTAAAAACTTGAAATTACTTAAACTATATTTTAATTAAAATTTTAGCTAAGTTTGAGAAGACTTAAAATTAAGGAATACATGAAGACCAAAGGAATTATTATAGCAGGCATACTTATTATTGCTGCTTATACCGCTTACAAATATGTATACCAAGAGCATAGAAATATTCTTACCGAAAAAGCTAACTTTAGCCTCTCTAGTACTCATTTGTTTGAAAAGTTTACCAATACGCCCAAAGATGCAAGCCTTTTGTACATCAATAAAACAATTGAGGTGCAAGGACGTTTACACTCCATAGAATCCGATTTTATTGTAGTTGCGCCTAGTATTGTATGTAAATTAGATTCAACTTTTTCAAGTACTTTTTTAAACATTGGAGATTCTGTGTTTTTAAAAGGAAGGTGTGTTGGCTTTGACGACCTCTTTATGGAGGTAAAAATGGATCATGTTAGCCTTTATTAAATTCATTTTTTTTAAACGAAAATACAAACAATCAATTCGATGATGAATAAGTTAGTACTAGCACTTATCCTAGTTACAAATATTGGCTTAACTGCTCAAAACCAATACCCTTTTCAGAAAGGGGAACAACTAGAATACAAAGTGCACTACGGCCCATTAGTTGCAGGAAAAGCTGTGCTTGAAGTAGATTCTGAACATGGAAATTATCGGTTTTCTGCAGAGGGGAAATCTACCGGAATTTTTAACTTTTTCTTTAAAGTTAGAGATTACTACGAAAGTATTTTACAGGAAGGTTGCCTATGCCCTCGCTATTTCAACAGAGAAGTAAATGAAGGTAATTACAGCAAAAAAGAAACTGTTTTTTTTAACTACGATTTAAACCAAGCAGAGAGTACAAGAGACACCATTGCTTTACCAGAAAACACCCAAGACATACTTTCGATGTTTTATTACTTGAGGGCCTTGGAACAAGATAATATGGAGCTTGGCGACAGTATAGCTTTGCAAGTTTTCTTGGACGATTCTTTTATGAAATCTAATTTACTGTATTTAGGAAAAGATACGCTAAAAACTAAATTTGGTTTAATCGCGAGTACTAAATGGAGCCCTCAACTAGAAACCGGCCGTGTTTTTGAAGAAGAATTTGGAATGACCCTTTGGATAAGTGACGACGTGAATAAAATTCCGTTAAGCATTCAGGCCAAAGTTTTGGTTGGTTCAATTAAAATGGATCTGATAAAACATAAAAACCTCTTAAAGCCCTTGGTTAAACTCAAAAAATAAAACCCACTTTTTTAAGTTGCATGAGCTGCGATTAATTCAAAAGCCTAAACACTCTAATTGGAATTATACGCCACTCAGATGTAAGAATAGTAAGTGCATTTTACGCTCTATTTTTTGTGCGGTAATTATCTTATTTTTCATGTTGAAATTGTAAATTAGCGCACAATGAGCCGAAAACAAGACACCTTTAATAAGCGAAGACTAAAATCTTCCTACATTTCTGTAATTATAAGCATGACCTTAGTCTTGTTTTTAATAGGTCTGTTAGGCACAGTGCTATACCACTCTAAATCTATAGCCAATAAAGTTCAAGAAAACATTGCTTTTACTGTCTTATTAAAACCAGAGGCAAAACAAGTTTCCATTAAACAATTTCAGCGCCAGCTCGAATTGAGTGCACACGTAAAAGACACCGAATTTATATCAAAACAAGAAGCTGCAGCTAAACTGTCGAAAGACTTGGGCGAGGATTTTATTCGTTTTTTGGGTTTCAACCCTCTTACTGATGCAATAGACATCCATTTTCAAGCCTATTATACACAAACAAAAAAACCAGAAAATATAGAAGCGGAATTACTTGCGGTAAATGTTGTGCAAGAAGTCGTGTACGATAAATCATTACTCAACCTTCTAAACGACAATCTTAAAAAAGTAAGCTACCTACTTTTACTTTTAAGTTTTGTTTTTAGTTTAATCGCTATTGCTTTAATTAATTCTTCCATTCGACTAACCATTTACTCGAAGCGTTTTTTAATTAAAACCATGCAACTCGTGGGTGCAACAAAATCTTTTATCAGAAAACCATTCCTTTGGAAAAGCATACAACACGGTATAATTGCCTCAATTATTTCCATACTCTTTATTCACCTACTTGTTAGCTACAGCGTAAACTTATTGCCAGAAATACAACGCCTTCACAATACAAATGCTCAATTAGTGTTATACTCTAGTATACTAGTAATGGGCTTGTTTATTCCTTGGGCATGCACGTACTTTGCGGTGCGAAAATATTTAAAAATAACTACGGACGAATTACACTACTAAGATGGAAAATAACGGGTTTTTATTCACAAAAAAGAATTACCAACTAATGCTAATAGGCATTGCATTTATTGTGGTAGGGTTTATTTTAATGTGGGGAGGCGGAGCCGATGACGACACGAGTTTTAACCCAGAAATTTTTAATTTTAGACGTATTACACTAGCGCCAATATTTATTTTAGTTGGTTTTGTTATTGAGGGTTTTGCCATTATGTACAAGCCTAAAAAATAATTTAATGGGAATTATTGACGCAATCATCCTTGGTATAATTCAAGGATTAACGGAGTTTTTGCCCGTTAGTAGCAGTGGTCATTTAGAAATTGCTAAAGAATTACTAAACGTATCTGAGCAAAACCAAAACCTACTAATGACTATTGTGTTGCATGCTGCAACCGCTTTAAGCACCATTGTAATATTCAGAAAAGACCTTGTTCAAATTATAGCAGGCTTGTTTCAATTTAAGTGGAATGAAGAAGCGCAGTTTTCTGTTAAAATTATTTTATCTATGATTCCTGCAGCAGTTGTAGGTTTGTTTTTTGAAGACGAAATTGAATCTTTATTTGGCGGTCAAATAATTTTAGTAGGCAGTATGTTGCTCCTTACAGGTTTGTTATTATTTTTAGCAGATAAAGCAGTAAAAACAGACAAAAAAGTAAGTATTTTTAATGCTGTTCTCATTGGTATAGCTCAGGCTATAGCCATTTTACCTGGAATATCTAGATCGGGAGCAACCATTTCTACTTCTGTTTTACTAGGAGTAGATAGAGAAAAAGCAGCACGCTTTTCGTTCTTAATGGTTGTGCCATTAATTTTAGGTAAAATGACGAAAGACATCTTAAGCGGAGATTTAAATTCTGACAGTTTGAACTTACCTCCCTTATTTTTTGGTTTTATTGCCGCTTTTATTACCGGTTTATTAGCCTGTAAATGGATGATACGATTGGTTAAAAAAAGTCAACTAAAATATTTCGCATACTATTGTTTGGTGGTTGGAATACTCTCTATAGCCGCTAAACTAGTGTAAGCTTTTTGAGCCAGTACTTATACAAGACATTTACTTTGATGAATACTGTTGCTTAATAATAAGGGCATTAAACTGGACTAGTTAGCTGCAAAACCCTCATTCGAATACGTTCCACTGGTATCTATAGAAATGAAAAGGCGCGAATGCTCCAAGGCACTAAAGCATGAAAAAATTGAGGATCGAAATTCAACCTGTTTAAGAGAATTTAATACAGAGCTTTTCTCAATAAAAAAAGATAAAATTAAAACTCAAGTCTCGTTTGAATTAATTAAACTATACTGGTAAATGTTTTCTTTTTAATCATTAAAATATAGATGGATGAAATATACTTTTAGTTTAATTTTAAGTCTCTTTTTAAGCGTAAACATACAAGCTCAAATAGAGAAAAAAGCCTTATTTATTGGCAATAGTTATACATACTACCATCAATTACCCGAATTGGTTGAAGGAATTGCCAATGCAAAAGGAAACATCTTTAACCACCAAAGTCATACGCCTGGTGGCACAACTTTATCAACACATGCAAACAATGCTACTGTACAAAACTTATTTAGCGCTTCGCAATGGGATTACATTATTTTACAAGCCCAAAGCCAAGAACCCTCCTTCCATCCCAGCCAAGTAGCAAACCAGGTTTACCCATACGCAAATAGTTTGTGCGAAAACATACGAGCAGCAAATGCCTGTACAAAACCCGTTTTTTATATGACTTGGGGTAGAGAAAATGGCGATGCAAACAACTGTGCAATCTACCCTCCAATATGCACATACGAGGGAATGCAAGAACGCCTAGAAACATCTTATACGGAAATGGCCGACAACAACAGTGCTCTTTTAGCTCCAGTTGGAACTGCTTGGAAAACCATTCGTTCCAACTTTCCTTCTATAAACCTCTATCATTCAGACGGCTCACACCCCAGCATACAAGGGTCTTACTTAGCTGCCTGCGTGTTTTATGCTGTTTTGTATAACGACAGTCCAGCGAGCAATTTTATGCCAGAAGACGACGATTTTACCCAAGAAGAAGCTCAAATTTTGCAAACGGTTGCTTACAATACTGTTCAAGAAGTAAATGTAAATTACACCACTATTGCTCAAGCTATGGCGAGCTATGAAATTATAGGAGACAGCTTACACCTTTTTAATGAAAGCACAAATTACAGCTTCATTAGCTGGACAGGAATTAGCCAAAACATTGTTTCTGATCTAGACACTTTATCTATTTACATTGGCGACTATTCAGGTTCTTATGAAATAGATTTATCGGCTACAGACAATTGCAACGAATCTGTTTTCAATATTACACTCAACAACCTTAGTATTCAAAACCTAGAAAATTCAAAGCTTCTATTCCCTAATCCATCATCGGGTCTTTTAAACTTTCAACCATCTAACTTAGAAGAAGCTTCTGTTTCTATATTCAATACCTTAGGTGTTTGTGTATATAAAAACGAAAGAATGATTTCAAAAACACTAGACCTTTCTTACTTTTCTGATGGAATATATCTAGTAGAAATAAGCAGCAAAAATGGAATCAAAAAACAACTAAAATGGCTTAAGAAAAACTGATTTTGTCGTTTTTTAAGGCATTCTTTTGTACTATATTTGGGGCATGCAAGAAAAAATCATTATTAGTGGAATGGGGAGTCTTTCTGCCATGGGAAGCTCAGCAAATGAAGTTTGGGACAATTACTGTTCGGCTACAACACGTATTACCTCTTGTTGCTTTAACTCCTGCGACACAGCCGTTGGAAAATTGTATGCTAAGGAAGATGAGCTCGTTAAAAAGCTGCGCAAAGAAAATCCTCAATACAGAAGGTTAGATAAAACAGTTTTGTTTTCAATTATTGCTGCAAGACAAGCAGCAAAAGAAGCCAACTGGAGCACAAAAAAAAACATAAGCATCAATTTAGGATCGTCTAGAGGTGCCACGCAACTATTCGAAAAGTACCATAAAAATTTTCTTGAAAACCAAAACAAACATTTAAATCCAGTGGTTTCTCCAACAACAACCTTAGGAAATATAGCCTCTTGGGTAGCCTACGATTTGGGCAGTAAAGGAGCCAGTTTTTCTCATTCCATAACTTGTAGTACAACTCTACATTCCATACTAAATGCTGTGGCTTGGTTGCGTGCAGGTATGGCAAATAAATTTATGGCAGGTGGAGCTGAAGCCCCTTTGAGCGATTTTACTATTGCTCAAATGAGAGCTTTACGAATATATTCGGAAGAGAAGGGAGCTTTCCCATCACTCCCGCTAGAAAAAAACAAAAAAACAAACTCGCTTGTTTTAGGTGAGGCAGCAGCCGTATTTTGTTTGGAAAAAAATCACGGTCAGCAAAAGCTAGCCACCATTCAAGGCTTAGGGTTTTCTACAGAATTGATAGAACATAATGTATCCCTTTCTTCAGAAGCAGAATGTCTTCAAGACTCTATGCAAATGGCTTTAAAAGAGGCAAACTTAACAACTGTAGACAGTATTGTTGTACATGCACCCGGAACCTTAAAAGGAGACCAAAGCGAATACAAAGCTATTCAGCATGTATTCGGACAAAACTTACCTCACATAATTTCTACTAAATACACCACTGGTCATACTTTTGGAGCTTCTGGTGCACTCAGTATAGAATTGGCTGTTCTTATGTTAAAACACAACAAACTAATTAATTTTCCATACGAAAGCCTTAAATATGGAGAAAGAAAAGAGGTATCTAACGTTATGATAAATGCAACCGGATTCGGAGGCAATGCAGTAAGCATCATTTTATCAAAATAAAAAAGAGCTTGAAAAAAAGAAGGCTTATATTTGAGCTGAATATTAAGAATACAGATGAAGGAGAATAGAAAAAATTGGACGAAAGAAGAAGTTTTAGAGCTTTACCAAAAACCTTTGCTTGAATTAGTTTTCGAAGCTGCCAAGGTACATAGAGAAAATCACGATCCTAAAGAAGTACAGGTAAGCACACTACTTTCTATAAAAACAGGTGGTTGCCCAGAAGATTGCGGTTACTGTCCGCAAGCTGCGCGATACCATACCGATATAGAGAAAAACGACTTAATGTCTGTACAGACAGTAAAAGCTCAAGCACTAAGAGCTCGAAGCTCTGGTTCCTCTAGAGTTTGTATGGGTGCTGCTTGGAGAAACGTAAAAGAAGGTTCTGAATTTGATCAGGTACTCGAAATGGTTCGCACGGTTAGAGACTTAGATATGGAAGTATGTTGTACATTAGGCATGCTTACTCAAGATCAGGCTCGAAGACTTTCTGATGCAGGACTTTACGCTTACAACCACAATTTAGATACTTCTGAAGAACACTACAAAAAAGTAATTTCTACACGGGGTTATGAAGATCGAATTGAAACCATAGGTAATGCACGCAAAGCAGGTTTAACCGTCTGTTCTGGTGGAATTATTGGAATGGGTGAGACCATAGAAGACCGTGCCGCCATGTTGGTTACACTTTCCAATTTAAATCCTTACCCAGAATCTGTTCCTATAAACGCACTAGTAGCAGTAGAAGGAACTCCAATGGAAGAGCAAGAGCATATACCCATTTGGGATATGGTGCGAATGGTAGCAACAACTAGAATTGTACTTCCAACAACCACCGTGCGACTGTCTGCAGGGAGAACACAAATGAACGACGAAGGCCAAGCTTTATGCTTTATGTCTGGAGCAGGGTCTATTTTTGCTGGCGATAAATTACTAACAACGCCTAATCCAGACATAAATAAAGACATGGACTTGTTTAATACACTAGGTCTTGTTCCTCAAAAGGCCTACAAAAAAGGAAACAAGCCTGAAGTAAACGAAAACTATAAAAACAGTAATGCAAGTGATCAAAAAGTAAAATGGTCGAGACCTGCACACACTATAGATGCAAATGTTGCAGCGACTAAGAGTGCAAAAGAAAAACGTAAATTAGAAACTAAATCTTAAATAATTAATTATGAAAAAACTAATTCTAACAATTGCCTTATTAGGTTTTACCCTAAACAGTTCGGCTCAAGATTTTTCTTGGGGTCCTAAGGTAGGTATTGCCTTACCATCCATTAAACTTTCTGATGTAGAAGACGTAGAGTCTGGTATGGAAACCCTTAGACTTTTAGAAGAAGCCAACGCTAAAATAAGTGCTCACATTGGAGTCTTCGCTCGCATCTCTTTACTTGGCTTTTACGTTCAGCCAGAAATTCTATTTAGCAGCTCTAAATCCGAAGTTGGATACAACTTACTTTTAGATGGGCAAACAAACTACGAAAGTGTAGCTGGAGAAGTTCGACTAAACAAACTAGATATTCCGGTTTTAGTAGGAAAGCGCTTTCTAAAAGTGTTTAGAGTAAATGCTGGTCCAGTATTTACTTTACCACTTAGTGAAGACATCAGTTTTAAGAGTTTATCTGGTACGGTAAGTGATGTGAAAACCAACTATAAGTCAGCTACAGTGGGTGCTCAAATTGGTGCTGGTTTGGACTTGGCTTTTCTTACAGTAGACCTACGTTACGAACTAGCGCTACAATCTATATCCGAGGGGATTTCTGTTGGAGATACAGAGTTTGCAGCAGACCAAAGAGTAAATCAATTCTTGATTTCTATTGGATTTAAATTCTAAACTCATCTACTCCATATTTAATGCCTCTGACATGTCAGGGGCATTTTTTTGTTCGAGCAATTTAAACTTTAAGCACTGCAAATAAAAAGTTAGGATCTAATAGCTTATTTTTGTGTTCCTAAATAAAAGAGCATGTTACAAGTAGCATTTATTAGAGCGCATAAAGAAGAGGTAATTAAACGATTAGCCGTAAAGAATTTCGATGCCAAAGAAATCATCGAAGAACTCATCGTGTTAGACGAAAAAAGACGCAATACACAATCTGAAAATGACGCAATACTTTCAGAGTCCAACAAGTTATCAAAAGAAATTGGTCTACTATATAAGTCAGGAAATACAGAAGAAGCAAATGCAAAAAAAGCTGAAACTGCCGTACTAAAAGAAAAAACAAAAGTTTTACACCAAATACTTAGCGAAACTCAAATTGCGCTAGAAAAAAAGCTGGTACAAATCCCAAATATACCTCACGTGTCTGTTCCAAAAGGAAACTCTGAGCAAGACAATGAAGTGGTAAGTCAAGAAGGAAGCATCCCTAATTTAGGCGTAAATGCAAAACCTCACTGGGAATTGGTTGCAGAAAAAAACATAATTGATTTTGAGTTGGGCGTAAAAATTACTGGAGCAGGTTTTCCGGTGTACCGTGGAAAAGGTGCGCGAATGCAACGCGCTTTAATAAACTACTTTTTAGATAAAAATACCGCTGCAGGTTATGAGGAAATCATGCCGCCCTTACTCGTTAATGAAGCTTCGGGATTTGGTACAGGTCAGTTGCCCGATAAAGAAGGCCAAATGTACCATGCAACAGAAGACAATTTATATTTAATACCAACAGCTGAAGTTCCGGTTACAAACATCTTTAGAGATGTGATTGTAAAGAAAGAAGAGCTGCCAATAAAATGTACCGCATATACACCTTGCTTTAGAAGAGAGGCAGGATCGTACGGAAAAGATGTGAGGGGTTTAAATCGATTGCATCAATTTGATAAAGTTGAAATTGTACAAATTCAACATCCAGACAAATCTTACCAAACACTTGATGTTATGGTAAAACACGTAGCAGACATTTTACGTGAACTAGGTTTGCCTTTTAGAATATTAAAACTTTGTGGAGGAGATTTAGGTTTTACATCTGCACTAACATTTGATTTTGAGGTATACTCTGCAGCACAAGAAAAATGGCTAGAGGTAAGTTCTGTATCCAACTTTGAAAGCTACCAGAGTAACCGATTGAAGCTGCGGTTTAAAGACGAGGACAAAAAAACACAGCTGTGTCATAGTTTAAACGGATCATCTTTAGCACTACCTCGTATTATGGCTGCACTGATAGAAAACTATCAAGATGCCGAAGGAATAAACATTCCAACAGTACTTGTACCTTATTGCGGTTTCGATAAAATCTAATACCTTAACCCAAGGTTTGAATTTGTTTATACGATGCTGAAAAATACTCTACATATATTAATCTCTGTTTTGTTGCTGTCTTCATGTCAAGAAATCAACATTAACAAAGAAGTAAACTATACTTTACTTCTGGATTCTTTAGTGCAGCATCAAGCAGCAGTGCTAAAAGAAATTGACACAACCAGTGTAAGAGTATGCATAGAAAAGAGCACTGAAAGACTGCAATTATTTGAACATAAAAATTTAGACATCTTTCAAAAACAATGGTTGCACCACGACATAAATGCTTACAAAAAAATAAAAGAGAATTTTAAAGACTTTACGCCACAACTAGATCGTTTATCGAAGGATTTGGCTTTTTCTAAACAACAAATTGCAGCATTAAAAGAAGACTTAGTTCACAGGCATTTGAGAAAACATAAGTTTTCGTCGTACCTGGGTGAAGAACAAAAAATTCTTGGAAAACTGAATGTCTTGACTGAGAACTTGAGAACCACCTTCACAAAAAATTTAGCAAATTTTGATTCTTTAGAATCTCGATTAGGTGGAATATTTATACAGTTAAACGCTTTACAAAGTGAACATGAGATACGTACTAAAGATTAATTTACGCTTAGTAATTATACTACTTTTCTTTCCGATTGTACTTGCCGCTCAAAACAACAATCAAGCACAACTGGCAAACAAACTTTTTAAATCCGGAGCATATCAAAAGGCAAGCGAGCTTTACGAAGTCTTATACAAGACCCACAAATCGGCTAACTACTACCAAGGCTTACTAGATTGTTATTTGGCACTTTCTAAAATTGATGCAGCAGAAAACCTGGTAAAAAAGTACAGTAAAAAAAACTCAAAAAGAAGCTCTGTATTAGTCGATTACGCGCACATACACAGCTTAAAAGGTGAAACAAAGAAAGCCAATAAAAAGTTTAACGATGCACTCAATCAGCTAAAAGAAAACACTCAGTTTGTTTCGGTAACAGCTAGTAGGCTTTATAAATTTGAGTATTTCGACTATGCAATAGAAGCCTATAAAATTGGACTTCAAAGCCCAAACAAAACCAACTTTCGCTTTCAACTAGCCAAAATATATGGCCAGCAAGGAAATATTGAACTGATGTATGAGAATTACTTAGAGCTCATTGTTACAAACAAACAATACCGTCAAAGCATAAAGAACACGCTAAACCGAACAATAAATAATGACCCGGAAAATGAAAATAATCTATTATTAAAAGGAATCTTATTACGAAAAGTTCAGGAAACAGAAGATGAAAGCTTAGCGGATCTACTGATCTGGTTGTTTATTCAAGAGAAGAATTTTGAAGCCGCTTTTGAACAAGAAAAAGCAATGGATAAGCGGTTAAATCTAGATCAAAGAAAACTATTTGTACTTGCCTCAATATGTAGAAAAAACAAAGCCTTTACTACAGCAGAAAAATCTTATGCATACATCATAGCATTAGGAACAAGCTCTCCATATTACTTAGACGCGCAAACCGCTTTGCTCTCGGTAAAAAAAGAGCTACTAGAAGCGCAGCCAAAAGCAAGCACCGAAGCCTGGCTTCTTTTGGAGCAGGATTATTTAAGGAGCTTTTCAAGCCTGGGTAAGACGAGTTATACAATATTACAAATGAGGGACTTAGCCAAAATACAGGCTTTTAATCTTTACGACTTGTCCAAGGCATCGGCAACAATTACAGAAGCCTTATCAATAAACACAGCCAGCAATGAAGATTTGGCGCAGTGCAAGCTAGTGTATGCAGACATCCTTTTACTGCAAAACGAAATATGGGATTCAATTCTGTATTATTCTCAAGTAGATAAAGCTTATAAACACGATGTTTTAGGGCATGAAGCAAAATTTAGAAGAGCCAAAATTTCTTACTACCAAGGCGATTTCGATTGGGCACAAGCACAACTAGACGTTCTTAAAAAATCTACGGCAAAACTCATAGCAAATAATGCGATGGAATTGTCCTTGCTTATACAAGACAATCTAAACATGGATACCACAACAGTAACTATGGAGATTTTTGCTCGAGCGGATTTACTGATCTATCAAAACAAACTAGACCAAGCCTACCATACTTTTGACAGCATAATAATAAACTACCAGGGACATAGCTTGATAGATGAAGCGCTTTACAGACAATATGAAATAAAAATGCAACAAGACAAAAAGCAAGATGCCAGCGAATTATTAGATCAGATAATAAGCTTCTTTTCTTTTGATATCTTAGCCGATGATGCAAAATTTGCTCAAGCTCAATTGCAAGAGTATTATTTTAAGAATATAGACAAAGCTACAGCCCTTTATCAAGATATAATTACAAACCACCAGGATAGTTTTTTCCTAACAGAATCGAGAAAACACTACCGAGAATTAAGCAAACAGTAAAATGATTATCTACAATGTTACCGTAAATATAGACCAGACTGTTCAGAAAGAATGGTTAGATTGGATGAACGCTACACATATTCCTGCCGTATTGAATACAGGTTTATTTACCGCTGCAAAATTGACTAGGGTTTTAGTAGAAGAGCAAATGGGTGGCCTAACCTACTCTATTCAATACACGTGCGAAAACAAGGCGAAATTAGAACAATACAATGCTAATTTTGCACCTGCTTTGCAAAAAGAACACTCCAATAAGTTTGAAGGTAAGTTTGTTGCCTTTCGTACTATATTAGAGGTGGTAAGCGAATTTTAATATGAAAAGAGTACGAGCTAAAAAACACTTAGGACAGCACTTTCTTAAAGACCTGTCAATTGCAAGAGCCATAGTAGATGGCTTAAGCAAAGAAGGATACACAGATGTGGTTGAAGTAGGCCCTGGGATGGGCGTTCTTACTCAATACCTATTAAAAAAAGAATTTACTACACACGTAATAGAACTCGACAGAGAATCGGTAAGTTACCTGCAAACAGAATACCCTGAACTTAGTCCACGCATTTACTCCACCGACTTTTTAAGCCTAGATTTAACAATACTTACAAAGGGTCAATTTGCACTTATAGGTAACTTTCCGTACAATATATCCTCTCAAATCTTATTTAAAGCTTTAGAATACAAAGATCAGGTACCAGAAGTTGTAGGAATGTTTCAAAAAGAAGTAGCCGAACGTGTTGCCAGCGGTCCGGGGAGTAAGAAATACGGAATTATTTCTGTTTTACTTCAAGCTTACTACGATATAGAATATTTGTTTACGGTAAACGCAGAAGTTTTTGACCCACCACCTAAAGTTCAATCTGGCGTAATACGTTTGAGAAGAAATAAAAAAGAAAAGTTAGATTGCAACGAAAAGTTTTTTAAAAGAGTGGTAAAACAGTCGTTTAGTCAAAGAAGAAAAACGCTTAGAAATTCTCTAAAACCGCTTATTGGTCAAAGTGGCTTTGAAGACCCATTGCTTACGCTAAGAGCAGAGCGTTTGTCGGTAGAAGATTTTGTTTACCTAACCAATAAGCTCGAAAAAATTCAATTATGAAATTTGAATTAACCAAAGAGTTTATTCTCGACATAAAAGAACGCTTAGATCGAAAAGAGTTTAACCTCTTAAAGTCTGAACTTTCTAAATTACATAACGTAGATATAGCAGAGCTTATAGAAGAGCTCGACGAAGATCAGGGTAAATTACTTTTTGAACTCTTCGAAGATGAAGATTCTGCAGAAATCCTCATCGAACTAGATGATGAAAACAGAGAGTTTGTACTCGAAGATTTAACTTCACAAGAAATTGCTGAAGAGCTTATAGAGAACTTAGATTCTGATGATGCTGCCGATATTATTGCAGATTTATCATTAGAAAAGAAAGCAGAAGTCTTATCGCTTATAGAAGACATAGAGCATGCCAGCGATATTGTAGATCTTCTGTCTTATCCAGAAAACACCGCAGGTGGTTTAATGGCAAAAGAACTTATCCAGGTAAACGATAAATGGTCGGTATTACGATGTGTAAGAGAAATGCGCAAACAAGCTGAAGACGTAGATAAAGTGTATACCATATATGTGGTAAACGACAACAACATTCTACTCGGAACCCTATCCTTAAAAAAGCTGCTTTTAACTTCCGAGAAAACATTTATTAAAAATGTTTACAACGAAAAAGTCATATCTGTAAAAGCCAATTTTGACGACGAAGAAGTAGCAAATATTATGGACAAGTACGATCTTATTGTATTGCCCGTAGTAGACGATTTAAATCGTTTGATTGGTAGAATTACCATAGACGATGTAGTTGAGGTGATTAAAGAGGAAGCCATGGAGGATTACAATAAAGCCTCTGGAATTTCCGAACAAGTAGATTCCTCTGATAATATAGTAACCCTAACACGTGCTCGCTTACCTTGGTTAATAATCGGTTTGATGGGGGGAATAATGGGCGCACAGGTAATGGGGATTTTTGACATTCAAAACAATATAGAACTGGCCTTTTTTACTCCTCTTATTGCTGCAATGGGAGGAAATGTTGGTGTGCAATCTGCTGCCATTATTGTGCAAGGCTTAGCTAGTAACAGCCTAGGTATGGACACTTTAGGCCAACGATTAATAAAAGAACTTGGTGTTGCCATGTTAAATGGAATTATTTGTTCTGCACTAATTATGCTCATCACATTTTTATTAGGCTACCCTAGTTCAATTTACTTTACGGTAAGTATTTCTTTGATGGCAGTAATTATATTTGCAGCTCTATTTGGCACCTTCATTCCCTTAGCGTTAAACAAGTATAAAATAGACCCTGCTTTAGCAACCGGCCCATTCATTACAACAGTTAACGATGTTCTTGGTTTGTTTATTTATTTCATGATTGGTAAATTATTTTTGAATCTCTAATGAAAGTGCTCTTTTTAGATAGTGTTCACCCTATATTAGAAAAAAGCTTGGTAAAACTAGGCTTTACGTGCGAACACGATAGTACATCAAGTAGAGATAATATTCTAAAAATTATATCTAAATACCATGGTTTGGTAATTAGATCGCGTACGCCAATAGACAAAGAATTTCTTACAAAAGCTGCCCGCTTAAAGTTTATAGCCCGTTCTGGAGCTGGACTCGAAAATATTGATCTTGTATTGGCGAAAAACTTAGGCATAAATTTGTTTTCGGCACCAGAGGGCAACCGTCAAGCAGTGGGAGAACATGCTTTAGGAATGCTTTTAAGCTTGTTTAATAAACTTTCTGTAGCAGACAAGCAAGTTCGAAATGGAATGTGGCTTCGAGAGGCTAATAGAGGTGTAGAGCTTGCAGGTAAGACCGTCGGAATTATTGGATACGGAAATATGGGTGAATCCTTCGCCAAATGCATCTCTGGTATAGGTTGTACTGTATTGGCTTTCGATGCACATAAAGAAAATTATTCCGATGCATATGTTTGTGAGGCGACACTTCAAGAAATTCAAGAAAAGGCAGATGTTATTAGTTTTCATACTCCCTATAACCCAAGCACGCATCATTACTTAAATCGAGACTTCATTATAAATATGAGCAAACCCTTTTACGTTTTAAATACCGCCAGAGGGAAGGTCGTTTGTACCGAAGATTTAGTTGAAGGTTTAAAAAGTGAAAAAATACTTGGCGCTTGTTTAGATGTTTTAGAATTTGAAAAAACGAGCTTTGAGCTCATGTTCGAAACAGAAATTTCTGATCGTTTTAACTATTTGATTAAATCCCCAAAAGTTTTATTAAGTCCTCATGTGGCTGGTTGGACCCAAGAGTCTTACGAAAAATTATCAGTAGTGCTTGCTAGTAAAATTGAAGAACATTTACATTTAATTAAACCTTAACATTAAGGTGTTCTCTAAGCATATTACCAACATACATTAAGGCGAGTACAAGGAGCATAATTGCCATACCGGGTGCCAGGGCCAAGTAAGCTTTGTCTAAAATTATATACGAATAATGGTTTTTTATCATGGCTCCCCAAGACGGCATTGGTGCCTGTGCACCAATTCCTAAAAAACTTAAGCCTGCTTCCATTAAAATTGCAGAAGCAAAATTGGCTGCAGATATAACAATAATCGGACTCATTATATTCGGTAGTATATGACCAAACATAATTCTGAAATTGCCAAAACCTAGTACTTTTGCAGCCTGAACGTATTCCAATTGCTTGAGGCTTAAAACCTGCCCTCTGACAACACGAGCTACCTCCACCCACATGGTTAGGCCAACTGCTACAAAAACCTGCCAAAAACCTTTTCCTAGAGCTAAACTAATAGCTATAACCATAAGTAAGGTAGGAATAGACCATACAACATTTATTAGCCAAAGAATGCACTGATCGATCCAAGAGCCATAAAAACCAGCTATTAAGCCCAGGGTAATTCCTATAACTAAGGAGATGAAAACGGAAATAAGACCGACAGCAAGTGAAATTCGGGTAGCTACAATTAAACGACTTAAAAGGTCACGCCCATACTTATCGGTACCTAAATAATACATTTGTGTAAATGCTAAAGTCTTATTAGTTGGAATGATTAGTTGAGATCTGGGTAATACTTGAGCCAAATTGGAACCGTAAGGAATAAACGATACCAAGGAATCCTTTAGACTATAGCTTCGAATTGGAATCGAGTTATACGATGGATAGGAACCAGAAACCAGCTGCTTGAAAAATGAAGCGGTATTGGTTTCTTTATTAGAAACTCTAAGAAAATTAATGGAAGTACCAGGACTAAGCGTGCTAAGTTCTAAGTGCATAGTATTGGCATAAGGGCTTTTGTCTGGCACTATAAAGTAGGCGAATACTGCAAATAGTATACTCAGGAGTATAATAAATGAGCCAAATAAACCGGGTAGATGCTTTTTAATAAAATGTACATTCATAAGACTGGCTTAAAACTACAAAAATATGAAACGATAGAACTGCCATAACTCAAAAGTTTGATTTTGGTAAACACCAAATTATTAGAAATGATGGACGATAAAAGAGTATATTTAAAACTTATAAAAAAACAAATAGGAGACAACTGTGCAGGAAGAGAAAATTATATTGGGAATAGACCCAGGAACAAGTATCATGGGATTTGGATTGGTACGAAAGAAAGGTTCAAACTTCGAATTGATAATGATGGACGTCTTAATATTGAATAAACTGAAAGATCCCTATTTAAAACTTCAAAAAATATTTCAAAAGACGCTCGCAATAATAGATCATTACCATCCAGATGAAGTTGCTTTAGAGGCTCCTTTTTTTGGTAAGAATGTACAATCTATGTTAAAGTTAGGTAGAGCTCAGGGTGTGGCTATGGCGGCTGCACTTCAAAGAGAAGTACCGGTAACTGAATACGCGCCCCTAAAAATTAAGAAAGCAATTACAGGAAGAGGAGCGGCTTCGAAAGAACAGGTTGCCGCCATGTTAATGCAAATGTTAAATATGAAGGAAATGCCAAAGTATTTAGATGCGACTGATGGATTAGCTGCAGCAGTATGTCATGGCTTGCAAAATGGAGCTATAAACACTGGAAAGGGAAAATCTACCTGGGCTAGTTTTGTGAAAAATAATAAGGATAGAATAGGTTGATTGCTTACAGTTGTGCCTTTATTCTATTAGAAATAATAAGCATTTCATTTGAATCAATAGATAACTTAGGGGCGGCAAAATTGATGTCTTGAACCGTTTGGAGTGGTACTAAATGAATATGTGCATGAGGTACTTCTAAACCAATTACAGCTATTCCAACTCTTTTACAGGGCATAGCTAATTTTAAAGCCTTAGCCGTCTTTTTAGCAAAAAGCCACAGTTCTGCGTAAGCAGTATCAGATAAGTCAAATATTGAATCTATTTCGTCTTTAGGAATCACTAATACATGGCCTTTAGCTAAAGGAAACACATCCAAAAAAGCTAAATGATTCGCATCCTCAGCAATTTTGTACGATGGGATTTCTCCAGATACTACCTTAGAAAAAATACTAGCCATTAGCGTGAAATATGTAGTATTTCAAATTTCATCAATCCGGCAGGAACTTCAATTTCCGCTATATCACCAACTTTTTTACCTAACAAACCGGTTCCAATTGGTGAACTTATAGAAATTTTTCCAGATTTAACATCTGCTTCAGATTCTGCGACCAATGTAAAGGTCATTTCTTTTTTATTTGCCAAATTCAATATTTTAACAATAGAAAGTGCTAAGACTTTATCGGTATCTAATTGAGATTCATCGATTATACGAGCGCCGGCATACATACCTTCTAGCTTGGCAATTTTCATTTCCAACATACCTTGGGCTTCTTTAGCAGCATCGTATTCAGCATTTTCAGATAAGTCGCCTTTGTCCCTGGCTTCAGCAATCTGATTAGATATGCTGGGGCGTTCAACAAATTTTAGTTGCTCTAATTCTTCTTTTAGCCTTTGTAAGCCTTCTTCAGTATAGTATGATATTGCAGACATAATAGTAATTTACATTAGTGAAACGCAAAAAGAAGATCCGATTGGATCCTCTTTTTGTATGTTAAGCTCCTTTTAGGAGTTAAGTATTATAAGGTAATTCGAGCGCCTAAAGAAATAGGTGAGTCTAAAGGACTAGCGGTACGGTAAGAAAAGTCAAGTCCGAAGTTAGTTCCAGAGCTCAAAGGGATCTCAAAGGTAAAACCAAAGTTTAAGCCGGTAAATACAGTTGTACGTGTTTCAGTTTTGGTAATGCCATCTTCGTAAACATAACCTGTTCTTAACATGAAGTTCGTTTTGTAACCGTATTCTAAACCTAATCCATACTGATCTTTTGTAAAGGAGTTAGACGTAAAATTACCAGCCAAAGTAAGACGTTGGTCTTGATCTATGTTGAAATCGTATGCACCACCGATGCTTAATAAGGAAGGCAATTCAAAAGCTTCTGGTCTTAGCTCATAAGTTTGATCGTACTCCTGACCAAATGCATCAGTATTTGTTAGTTTAACTGAGCTACCATCACCTTCAAATTTCATTTTAGGACCAACATTTTTAAGCGAAACTCCAAATTTAATTTGACGATCTGCACCAGCTATGTATTGAATACCTGCGTCTAATGCTATAGCAGAGGCATTCATATCTGGAGTAGATTCCGATATCATTCGAACAGTTGCACCCCCAGAAATGTTGTCGGTAAATTTCTTAGCATAAGAAAGTCCAATATTTAAGGATACAGGAGAGTACGTTGAATTTGTGCCACCGGGATTGCTTGCGGTGGTAATAGGTATATCTCCAAAACTAATGGATGAAATTGCCAATCCAATTACCGCATCGTCTGCTAGTGCTTTGGAAAAACCAAATGCATTAACCTGCATGTCAAATAACCAAGAGGTAGAAGAGAAAACAAACTCAACATTTTGAGTGCCAGCTAAACCGGCAACGTTTATAAAAGTAGCTTCTAATCCTTGTACAGAGGCTGTATTTATACCGCCCCAACCCGACGAGCGAGCCCAAGGATTTATGAGCAGTTCTGTAGCCCCAGCTTGTCCTGAACGTTGTTCGTTACCTGCTGTTGCAGTAAAACAAAGCGCTAACAAGCCTGTAAAGATAACAGGAAAGAGATGTTTGGTATATTTTTTCATAACCATAGTCGTATGAATTTTAGTCTTTATCAATTTTTTCTACTAGAATGAATCTAAGTCAATTGGACGAAGAGCACCGAACCATTTAAGAACTTTTTCTCCGTATTCTTTACCATCTACGTGAATAATGTAAACACCAGAAGCAATGGCAATGTTGAAATTATTTTTCAAATCCCAATCCCAGCCAGAAACATTTGCTTCACTGTCTAAATCAACTCGTCTAACTAGTGAACCGGAAACATTGTAAATAGAAATGGTACAGGTTTTAGGTAGATTGGTAATTTTTACGTGCGCATCTATCTGACCCGTTTCGTAACTGGTAGTTCCGTAGTATGGATTTGGAACTACTTTAATTAAATCCATAGCATCTTTAGCAACAGAGGCTACGTTTGTTTGAGTCATGATTGAATCTGTAGAGAAAGTATAAAGTGGATTCCCATCATTTACATCAGAAGGTATTTCTTCGCAATCCTCAGATACCTCATATTTATAATCCTCATACGACTTAGAAACTCTAATTTGAACTTCTATATCTCCATCAGAAACAGTAGCGTTTTGAGCTGTTAAAGGAATGGATACCCATGCGATATCATTAAAAACTTTGGTTTTGGCAGCAGTTGATCCTGATGAGCTCATGCTAATTAACCTATTATAAAGAGGATGATCTTCTTCATTGTCTCCGGCGTATTCGCTGTAAGCAACGTATAAATAATGACGGCCACCAAAAATAATAAAGGAGGAAGCGCTTTCGCCAAAAGTAGTTGAGGTAGGATTCCAAATCATATCGTTCCCATTATGATTGGGTAAGGTGGTGGCTTCACCAAACATCATGTTTAAACGGATTCCTTTTTCCAAATCTAAAGCATAGCCAGGGAACCAAGAAAAACCGGTACTCGTACCACCTTCTACATTACCCTCTTTGTCTACCGATGGCAAAGACTTTAACTCAAGCCTGGATATAGTATCTCCCGTTTCAATAACAGGTACCCTAGTCCAAAGTGACTTATCGTCGGTGTAAACAATATCAACGGAGTTCAAATTTGAAATATCAATACTTCTACCGAATGAAGGAGAATGTTCAAAAGGAACTTCAATTTGATTAACTCCTACTAATCTGTAGGGAGCCCACATACCGTTTAACACGTTTTCGTAAGTAGAATTAGCATCTTCCCATCCATCCTCTGCGCTTCCCATATCAATACTGATAGGGGGTGTACCAGGATTAGCAACATTACCAGATCTTATCCAGTTCGTAGGACGCACTGCAACAACACCTTCATCATCTAAACCAAAACCATCTCCATCAGGGACAAAATCTAACCAAGACGTACTGTTGTCTTTAATGAGTGTTGCACTTAAAAAACCATTTGTACCGTCTGTGTCGTCTCCCGGGTTAATTCCATTTACAAGAGTAACGGATAAGCCCCAATCGGAAATAATTTGTTCAGTTTTGATACTCATGATGGTGTCCGAATTTACAGAAACACCTGTAGTTAGATTTGTTAAAACCCAAGTAGCATCATCATCAACAGAGCTGAGTTGGAAACTAAAATTTGTGTTTTCAGGAACGTTTAATGGATCGATAACCTTTATGTTAACTGGACCACCATCGGTAGCATAACCTGTACTTGTTACACAGTCGCCGCTAAGTATAGCAGCTTTAGTTTCAGTAGTAAACTGAAGTTCTAAGCCACCGTTACCAAATCCTTCTAAACGAGTTATTGGAGGAATGGTTCCGTAATCTGCGTTTTGTACGGTTCCGTTAGACTCTGCAGTTGTTAGGTGTGGAATTGCAGTATATTGTCTTATGTTTTTACGACCTGCTAAGAAAGGCTTCTTTTGTCCCTCAAAACTTGGCGCATAAATATCCTCAGCTAAAGGAATTGCATCTTGAGCGTATTGCAGGTATTCATTGTAACCATAAGCAATTGCTGTAAAATAATAAGTCCTGTTGTTGATTAGAGTTCTGTCTCCATCTGCAAATAAATCTTGTGTTACCACAAAGGAATGAACGATTCCTTCATTTGCCGCACCTAGAGTCATCTCTTTTGGAGTAACTGCATTATATTCTGGACTAAACTCAAAGTTTACAAGGTCTGCAATAGGTAAATCAGTGACATTAGAAGTAACAGCACCAGTGGTATCACGATAATTTTCAACGTCACATTGAAAAATCATTCTTGCCTTATCTACATCGTATACCTGAGAAGCAGTAACTGTTTCGTCTTTTAATTGAAAAATCTGGTAGCCTTCAAAAGTATACTCATCTCTGTAAGGAATGGTACCAGCTTCGTCGTAAAAGCCAGAAATATTAATTAAATCCTGCTCCAAGTAATCCTCATTTGAGTTTTGATGATTGTTTGAAATGTTAGCAGCATTTGTAAGAGTAATAATAATTTTTTTATCTAGTTCTTGTAAGGTTAAATCGGGAGCATCTGGGCCATCGAGAACCTCAAAACAGATGTCAAACAATTTTTGAGCCTTATCGTCAGCAATACGCATTAACTCTACAGACTCCCATGCACCACCACTGGTTGCACGTGCCCAAACAACACCTGTTGTTATGGTATTTAAAGCTCCAGGCTCTAGGGTAAATGGCCCAGCTGATTGTACAAATCTTCTATCCGCAGGTGCATTACCCGCTATTTGTTCTGTCCAAGTATCGGCAAAAGATGGGTCGGTATCTCCAGGGAACATAAAGTTACATTCGGGTGTAGAAGGATTTCTTCCATCCGTACCGTAAGTCATAGGCTTATTGTCTAACCATCTACCTTGTAAATAATTGTAAAAATCTTGAGCAACGTCAGGATTTCCTGTTACGGACCCATCGTTGTTAAAGTACATAAATTTTGACATGATGATTTGCTCACCAGGCTCATCTATTATGCCGTCGGAATCGTTGTCAATACCATCACCAGCATCGGCTATAGGCCCCCTGAAAAAGTCAACGCCAATAGCAGGAGGATTTAAACCGTAACCCTGTGCAGTTCCATCCTCTTCGTCGCCGTTGTAACAATACCCTAAACCTCTAGAAACATCACAACCAACATAATCGTCTTGATAATCTCCTAAATCTGGATCAACGTGAACACCGAAGTAAGCATTATTCAGCGCATTATGAGAGCGATTGATAAGCTTATAATTGTAAAAAGTCATGTTATTGATCTCGTCGTTGGTAGAAAAAGCAAAAGCTTGCGCTTGAATTTCTAAACCAATAGGCTCAATAGAAGTAGATGCAGTATGCGACTCTCCTTTGTCATTGTAAACCCACCAAAGTGTTTGATCTCCAAAAAGCATGTCTGCTTCTTGACAATTGAAGGTGCCATCTAAATTGTACTCCGGATAATCTCCTATGGTAGGATCGTAGCTACCGTCGCCATTTACATCGCGAAAAGGAGCTAAGGTTTCTAGTGCATAAAAAGGGATTGTACCCACTATCTCGTCTTCTCCTTCAAAAGGAGATCCTGCTTGATTGTCGTCTTCACGATTACCAGGATAATTTAATATAGAAAGCGGTATGGAATAATCAGGAAATTCTAAACTTTGATTTTCTGAGGTTGAATAAGCTAAAAACGCCTCTACCTCGGCTCTTGTAATTACATGGTGGTAATCGTACTTAGCACAAATAGCGGCTTCAGTAGTACCGTATTTACTGTTTAAATTTCCATCGGAGGTTAAACGCACGTTGTCGATTGGTCCTGGCCAAAAGTCATTACCCGACTGACGGTATGTTTGGGCAGCTACTTTTAACTGATCATCGTCGTCTAAACCACCAATCCAAAGAGAACCAGCAAACATAGAATGCTTTCCGCTGTTCTTAGGGATTTCGTATTTACCGTCGGATAAATTCCACCACATATCACCACCGTTAAGAATGGTGGTTTTAACATTATTAATGTCTAACTGCGTTTGGGCAGTACCGGCAGAACAGTTAAATGCTAAAGATTGAGTTGGAGTTGTAGCATCGCCACCAGTATAATTAACATTCTCTCTTGCTTGCGAACCTATCGTTAAGGTTGCAAAGAAAACGTACAGCGTATTTTTGATTGTCTTTTTCATATACATACAAATTTCTACCATGACTAAAAGTCTAGAGTTACACCTAAACGAACAGTTCTTGGACGCGTATAATTATTTGGATTATTTAACTTTAATGAGTATAAATCAGCAAAGGCGGTTGGATCGTTTTGTTTTTGAATATCGCCAACACCCACAGCTGTATTAAGATAACCATCATCGTCTGGATTACCCGTGTATTGGTATACCGTTACTATATTTTGAGTATTTAAAAGGTTTTGTACTTGGAAATAAACATTCATTGAAGCAGACTTTTTATTTTCTCCTTCTCCCCAAGCTATGTCAAAACTCTTATTAACTCTCATATCTAAACGGTACCTCCAAGGCAATCTAGATCCGTTAAGCGAGCCTTCAAGATTGGTTCGGTCATTGATTCCAAACATCGCTTCACGCGTTGTGTTTTGTTGTCTGGAAAATGGTGTTCCGGAACCTGCAGTTGCTACTAAATTTACACCTGTATTTTCGAAGATTGCTTTACCATTTAGTAAAGGTCCGTTGTATTTATTGCCGGCACCGTAACGGAAATCTATACTTGCAGTTAAATTATGACGTTGGTCGTAATCTAGAGGAAGTGTAGTTCTTAAGTTAGGCTGGTTTGAGTTTACAATATCAACTCCAGAGGTTGAGGAAGAACCCGAACCATCGGCGTATTGAAGCGTATAGTTTGCATTGAAACTAACGTTCCTTGTTCTACGCATTTCGTAAGCAATAGAAAGACCTTTTACCGTACCAAAATCGATATTACCGAAAGTAAAGTATTGCTTAGGATAAGCAAAAGCAACTTGAGTGTACTGTATCATGTCGCGCATTTCTCTGTAGAAAGCCGATATAGATAGGGCAGAACTAGAAGATAAGGTTTGTTTGAAACCAAGCTCATAATCTGTAGTACGTTGAGATTTTAAATTTGGATTATTAATAGTCGTCGCTGTTTGCTGAGCTAAGTAGAAATAATCGGTTGGATCCATTCTGTTTCTACTAGGACGTTGGGTTAAAACATCGTAGTGCGCATAAAAGATAGCTTCGTCTGAAATTGGGAAGTTAAAAGATATACGAGGCATAACTGATACCTGCGGCTTATAATCTTCAAAGGCTCCGGCATCTAAACCAAAGTTTGATGGGTCGTTTTTAGCAGCACCTGGATCTTTTAACAAAGGTGTTACCCCTGTAGATTGATTTAGCACATTCGGATCTGTAATCGGAAGACCTTCTGCATTAAACCAGTCATCACCATTTCTATAACCTGTTATAGCAGTAGCTGCTACTTCGGTATTTACATATACTACGTAGTCGTCTCCAATATTAGATGGGTGCGATCCAAATGAGCTTACCTCTCCAGCAGTACGAACTTCGTATACTGAATACTTATCCTTTAACACTTCTTGATTGGCATCGTATCTATCTACACGAACCCCAATGTTAAATATTAAATCTTCAAAAGCAAATTTGTCTTGAATGTAACCAGAAACATAAATAGGTTGAAAAGCGGCCATATCACGTTTGTATTCACCGTTCTCATCCTTATCTGTTAAGAACTCTTTCATTCCCGGTTGCACACCTTCGATTTTATTTCCTTTACTGTCGTACCCATACCAAGTAGAATAAAGAGAGTTTGGATTTACGGTTATAAGCTCGTCGGCGGTAAACATAGTGATGTCTAAGTCAGAAGGAGTATAGGTATGAATGTCTACAACTTGGTAGTCGCTAATGCCGTGTGCGTCTCTAAAATTAGAAGCAAAACCAGTCATTTCATCAAAATTGTAACTATTTTGTTGTTCTACAACAGTACCATTCTCGTTGGCAAACTCATAAACACCATCGGACACACCGATGTATTTATTTACCTGTTGCTGAGCTAAAGACCACAAACCTGTTGGAGCAACAAAATAATACCTGTCGTCTCTCTGTTCGTATTCAAATCCAAATTGAATGGCGTGATCGTTTATATCGGCAGATGCAGAACCTGTAAAACGGAACTGTGCATCTTTACTTTTAGTGTATCCATTGTATTGTCTTCCGGTATTGTACCAAAGAGAATAAACATCTTCAGTACGATCTCCATTTACTGCAGCATTAATACTAACAGATTGTAAATCAGACATCCCTTCGTTCCCTAAGAAGTCATAGTAAGACTGTGTATAGTTTACAACGTAAGGATTCAAATTAGAAGCCTCAAACGCATAGTGGTCTATCGAATTCTCTTGATTGCTAAAATTAAAGAAGCCTTCGTCATTGAATACACCTCCAACTTCAACAGTTGTGTCCATACCGCTTTCTAAGCGTACAATAATACTATCACCAAAACCCCAAGGCGTATCGAATTTAAGACTACGTTCTGGCGTAAACTTACCAACGTAACCGTAATTAAAGAACTTATCTTTATGATCAGAATCTTGTATCGTCTCGTTATCTTGAGAGTAATCTACTTGTAAAGTAAAAAAGGCATTTTTTAAATTGGAAGAAGATTGTTCCTCATCTGAAGAACCAAAGCTTTGTTGTAAACGAGAGTAAATTCTCCACGAATTTTCGATTCTTTCAGAATTGTTCTCAGAGTTAAACAAGCTGTACGTATAAATAAAGTCTCTGTATTTTGAATACGAAAAGTTACCACCTATACTTATATTTGTGTTTTTACTAGGCTTAAAATCAATCTTACCTTGCATACTAGCATTTGTTCTGCCTACGTTTTGCTTGGCATCCACATGCTCTAAGTCGTCCATAGTTATAAACTCAGAATTACGAAGCGCTTGCACGTTTGGTCCGTCGAAGCTTAAACTTAATGGGTTTTCTTGTAGGAACTCCATTTTAGAATCCTTCACCTTGTACATTCCAATGGCGGAAGGATCTGGATCTTTCATGTTTTCGTACTCCCCAGATAAAAAGAAGCCCAATATAGAATTCCCTTCGGCGTTTTTCTTTAAAGGACCTGAAAAGTTAAAACCTAAAAGGTTGTAACCAAAAGGATCAAGAGAATTTGACGTTACAGCCTCTACTCCACCAAAAAACTCGTTGGAAGGTCCACGTGTGGTAATACTAATTACACCACCCATTGCATCTCCATAAGAAGCAGGCAAACCACCTGTAATTACAGTCATTTGTTGGATAGATGATTGGGGTAGTTTATTAGAAGCTCTTACTTTAACCCCATCTATATAGAAGAAGGTTGCATCAGAACGCGAACCACGTACGTTTAAATCTCCACCTTCGTCTTCCTGATAAATACCAGCTGTTTGTGCAGCCACAGACTGAACATCACGGGTAGGTAAAGCAGTAATTTCGTCTTTTGTTTTGGTGGTACCTGTTTTATCTGGATCGATAAGGGGTACAACGTATTCAACAAGTTCAACCGTCCCTAAAACATCGGACTCTACATTAAGAGCTTTATTAACAAAAGTAATTTTGTTGGAGGAAATAAGAACGTCGGAAATTTCTTTGGTTGCGAAGCCAATAAACGAAATTTTTACCGTGTATCTACCTGGGTCTATTGGTTTGATGGTGTATTTTCCATCAAAATCGGCAACAGCTCCATCAATAACGGCTCCATTTAATTCGATCACAATATTTGCCATTGGTACGGGCTCTCCCGTATCAAATTCTGTGATTGTACCTTTTAAGGTACCTGATTGTGATTGGGCTATAGAATAAGTTGATATCCCTAGCAGGGCAATCACAGTAAGTAATTTTCGCAGCATAAACTTATATTTTAGTTTGCCTAGATGTTTTTCAATCTGGTAAATATAGAGATAATTCATTGGCTATTCAAGTACTTTTTTAAAGTAATAATCGTTGTACCTTAATTCTTTGTTGTTTTTTTGCAGTATGCGAAACAAACATTACTCAATATCAACTCTTTGTATGAAGCCCATAAATTTTCTTAGTCTTCTTCTAATTATCTGTTATTCTTGCAATAAGGACGGATATGAATTCCCTTTCGCCAATGTTAACACTTTTTTATACCCAAATAATGTCGAATTTAATGGATTACAAGCTCCAGGGGGAAGTGCTTATATAGAGGGAGGCGTAAACGGGATATTGATTTTTCATGATTATGCCGACACCTATTTTGCTTTTGATAGGGCTTGTACCAACGAGCCTTTAAACAGCTGCGAACAGGTTTATTTAAATAGTGAGCAATTAAATAATCTCTCGTGTTTTTGCTGCGATTCGGAGTATTTTATTTTTGATGGCTCAGTTATATTAGGGCCTGCAAACTACCCATTGCACCGCTACAGAACTAGCTTTGATGGTGTAAAACTTAGGATTTTTAACTAAGCTTGAGCTTTACAGTATTGTATATTAAAAACAAAAAAGCGCCCTAAGGCGCTTTTTTGTTTTTAATATCTAAACTTTAACTAATTAATAGCGGTAGTATTCTGGCTTGTAAGGGCCTGCAACAGAAACACTGATGTAATCTGCCTGATCGTCGCTTAAAACCTCTAGGTCTACACCCAATTTAGCTAGGTGTAACCGGGCTACCTTTTCATCTAAGTACTTAGGTAAAGTATATACTTTGTTTTCGTATTTATCGGAGTCCAACCAAAGCTCTAATTGAGCCAAAGTTTGATTGGTAAATGAATTGGACATGACAAAAGATGGATGACCTGTGGCGCAACCTAAATTTACCAAACGACCTTCGGCTAATAAAATAATGTCTTTACCATTTATGGTATATTGATCAACCTGAGGTTTAATTTCAATTTTTGTAGCACCGTGATTGGTCTTTAACCAAGAAACATCAATTTCATTATCAAAGTGACCAATGTTACAAACAATAACCTTGTCTTTCATTGCCTCAAAATGACTTCCTACGATAATGTCTTTATTTCCTGTAGTTGTAACAACAATGTCTGCTTCTTTTACAGCGTCGTTCATTTTTTTAACTTCAAATCCTTCCATAGCAGCTTGTAAAGCGCAAATAGGATCTATTTCGGTAACAATAACACGAGCTCCTGCAGCCTGTAGTGATTGTGCAGAACCTTTACCTACATCGCCATAACCTGCTACTACAGCAACTTTACCTGCAATCATTACATCGGTGGCTCTACGAATTCCGTCTATTAAAGACTCCCGACAACCGTATTTATTGTCAAACTTCGATTTAGTAACCGAATCGTTCACATTTATAGCCGGCATCACAAGTGTTCCATTCTTCTCTCTGGCATACAATCGGTGTACTCCAGTTGTTGTTTCTTCGGACAATCCTTTAATATCAGCAACCAATTCTGGGAATCTATCGAAAACCATATTCGTTAAATCACCACCATCGTCTAAGATTAGGTTTAACGCTTTTCCGCCTTTAAAAGAACGAAGTGTTTGCTCTATACACCAGTCAAACTCCTCCTCATTCATTCCTTTCCAAGCATAAACAGAGATTCCTGCGGCAGCAATTGCAGCTGCAGCATGATCTTGAGTTGAAAAAATATTACAAGAAGACCAAGTAACATCTGCTCCTAAAGCCACTAAGGTTTCAATTAAAACCGCTGTTTGAATCGTCATATGAAGACAACCTGCAATACGTGCACCTTTTAAGGGTTGTGTTTCTGCATATTCCTCACGAAGAGACATTAAACCGGGCATTTCTGCCTCTGCTAAACGAATTTCTTTTCTTCCCCAATCTGCTAAGGAAATGTCTTTAACCTTGTACTGCGTTGCGCTCATAGTCTTGGTAATTATCTTGATACTTATTTAGATTGCAAATGTACAATAATAGTCTCGGTTATTTAAGCCCTAATAGTCAAGAACAAAGACCGTACACTAAAACTAGGTTAATAAGGTGCCTTATCAAAAAAAATATTTTTTACAAATCATCAAAACCAACAAATGCTAGGCTTTGTTTTTCGTGCTTGCAGTAAGATGCTTATATTTACCAAGGTATATGAAACAGGTCTTTTACAAAAACACAAGCAATGGAAATCATCTTTATGTATGGAAGGTGTACTCTTGTGCAAATACTTTACTTGAAAAATTTAAGCTTTCTAGCAAGGAGCTAAAAGAGTTTAAAGTCTTAAAAAACAAACAACGAAGGTTAGAATTTGTAGCCTGTAGACGTGCGCTGAAAAATATTTTTTCGAGCGATCTTATTTTAAACCACCGCGAAACCGGACAACCTTATATTAAAGAAGCCGCACACATTTCAATTTCCCACAGCCACCAATACATAGCCATAGCCTTTGGTACAGAAAATGTTGGAGTAGATATTGAGCTGCCTCAACAAAAAATGCAGCAGATTATCTCTCGAGTCCTATCAACTAAAGAGTACCATTTGTATCTAAAAAACCCCTCCAATGAACAGGCATGCAAATTATGGGGAATTAAGGAGGCGGTTCTCAAATACGTTGGCGACAAAAATTTAAATTACCGAGACGATATACAAATCAGTCGAAACAATGTATCTTATTTAACTCATCAGTTTGTGGTTCAACATGAAACTATAGACGAGATGATTTTAACTTACGTTAAAAAAAAACAGCTCCGTTCTGGTTTATAAAACTTATTTTTCTTCGCAATCACAAGGATCGCTCATGAGCAAGTCCACTCCTTTTAGCAATTCTCTATAAGCAACATGCTTGGAGTACGATAGGGCAACCCCTCTTATATCTACTTGTTTTAGTTTAGGCAAACGCTTAAGTGCAATAGGTAAAACCTCAATGTAATTATCCCATAGGTCCAATTGCTGTAACGATTCCAATTGATCAATTGTATTGGGAATAAGCTCTATGTTGTTTCTACTCAGATTAAGTATGTGTAAGCCAGAAAGAAAAGCTAGAGAATCTGGAATAAAGTTAATTTTGTTTTTACTTAAGTCCAGTGTTTTTAGGTTCGAAAACAAAAACAATTGCTTTGGAAACTCATGTAACGACTTCCGTTTTAATTCAAGATGATAAACAAGTTCAGGATTTATTAAAGCTGTTTTTAAGTCCTTGTAAATAACATTTTCTTGAGCAAATGTACCTAAAGGCAAGAGCAACAGTAGAAGAAGCAACTTCATGAGTTTAAAACATAGAGTTTATCCTTTTCCAACTGTTTTTTTAGAGCTTCTAAATTTTCAAATTTCTGTTCTTTTCTAATCCAACTCTCAAAAAAAACCGTAATCTCTTCCCCATATATATCGGAGTCGAAATCCACAATATGAACTTCAATTGTTTTTTCAACACCCGCTACAGTTGGCCGAACGCCGATATTTAACATTCCTAAATATTCTTTTTGGTGCATACATACGCGTACAGCGTAAACCCCATTTGCCGGGATTTGTTTGTGCGCATCAAGCACCTGAATGTTTGCTGTGGGAAACCCTATTTTGTGACCTAAATTTTTTCCCTTTACCACTAAGCCGGTTAGTTGAAAACGATGTCCTAAGTACTCCTTTGCGGTTTTTACATCTCCAGAATCTAGTGCTTGTCTTATCTTAGTAGAACTAACTGAGACAGCGTCTACATCTTGTGCAGAAATTTCTTCAACCTGAAAGCCGTACAAGGGGCCGTACTCTTTTAGGTGTTCAAAACTTCCCTCCCGGTTTCTTCCAAAATGATGATTGTAGCCGATAACCAAACGCGATGTGCCAATTTTATTTACCAAGATGTCTCTCACAAATTCGACCGAGGACAAACGAGAAAATGCCCTAGAAAAAGGATGTATAATTAAATGATCTATTCCTGCATTTCTTAAAAGTTCAATTTTTTCATTTTTTGTAGTAATCAACTTCAAATCGTTGTCCGAAAACAAAACTATGCGTGGATGTGGGGAAAAAGTTAAGAGTACGGTTTCTCCATTTACAGAATCGGCTATTTCTTTTAAACGCTTAATAATTGTTAAATGCCCAACATGAACCCCGTCAAAAGTTCCGGTAGTTACCACTGCATTTTCAATTTTTTTAAACGCTTCTATACTAGAGTATATTTTCACAAATCAATATCTAAGGGCATTATTGCCAGTAATTAAACGCTTTACAAATCGCAATCAATTATGTCCTCAAAATTAAGAAAATAAAAAAAGAGCGCACTATTATCTAATTAAATAAAAATCAGTAAATTTGCAGCCGTAAACGAGGATATTCATTTTCAATAAAATATATTTTACGATGTCAAAAAATATCGGAAAAATCGCCCAAGTAATTGGACCAGTTGTCGACATTAAGTTCAACAGCAGTGTAGCTGACTTACCAAACATTTATGATGCACTTGAAATCACCAGAAAAAATGGTGCTAAAGTTATCTTAGAATGTCAACAACACATTGGAGAAGATACAGTTCGTGCCATTTCTATGGATTCGACAGATGGATTAAGTAGAGGAATGGAAGTTATTGCTTCTGGCTCTCCTATCTTAATGCCAATTGGAGAAGAAATTAAAGGCCGTTTATTTAATGTAGTAGGAGATGCAATTGATGGAATCAAGCCTTTGAGTAAAGAAGGCGGATATCCAATACATCGCGATCCACCTAGATTTGAAGATTTATCTACGTCTTCCGAAGTTTTATTTACCGGTATTAAGGTAATTGACTTAGTTGAACCCTACTCTAAAGGGGGTAAAATTGGTCTATTCGGTGGTGCTGGTGTTGGTAAAACTGTCTTAATTATGGAGTTGATAAACAACATAGCCAAAGGACATGATGGTATATCTGTATTTGCTGGTGTTGGAGAACGTACGCGTGAAGGGAACGATTTACTTCGTGAAATGATCGAATCTGGCGTTATCAAATACGGGAAAGAATTTGAGGAAGACATGGAAAAAGGGGGTTGGGATCTTACGAAAGTAGATCACAAAGAGCTCATAAACTCTCAAGCTACTTTAGTCTTTGGTCAAATGAACGAATCTCCGGGTGCTCGTGCTCGTGTTGCACTATCTGGTTTAACACTTGCAGAATATTACCGAGATGGTGAAGGAGATGGTGCAGGACGCGACATCTTATTCTTTATTGATAATATTTTCCGTTTCACACAAGCGGGTTCTGAAGTTTCGGCACTACTTGGACGTATGCCATCTGCTGTTGGGTATCAACCAACATTGGCTACAGAAATGGGAATGATGCAAGAACGTATTACCTCTACTAAGAACGGATCTATTACTTCTGTACAAGCGGTATATGTACCGGCAGATGATCTTACAGATCCTGCTCCGGCAACAACCTTTGCTCACTTAGATGCAACAACGGTATTGTCGCGTAAAATTGCAGAATTAGGTATTTACCCTGCGGTAGATCCTTTAGACTCTACCTCTCGTATTTTGAACCCAGAAGTTTTGGGTGCCAAACACTACAAATGTGCTCAAGATGTAAAAGAAATTTTACAACGCTACAAAGAGCTTCAAGATATTATTGCTATTTTGGGTATGGATGAATTGTCTGAAGAAGACAAACAAGCCGTATTACGTGCACGTCGTGTACAACGCTTCTTATCTCAACCTTTTCACGTTGCAGAACAATTTACGGGTCTTCCAGGAGTTTTGGTAAGCATAGAAGACACTATTAAAGGATTTAATATGATTCTTGATGGTGAATTAGATCACTTACCCGAAGCTGCTTTTAACCTGGTAGGAAATATTGAGGAAGCTATTGAAAAAGGTGCAAAAATTTTAGCAGAAGCTAAAGCTTAACTTACACAAAATGTTAGTAGATATTATTACACCAGACGCAAAACTATTTTCTGGAGACATCCTTTCTATTGAACTTCCTGGAACAGATGGAAGCTTTGAGATCTTAAACAACCACGCACCAATTATTTCTACATTGGCGGCGGGTACTATAACTGTTTCTCTAAACAATGGTAAAACAGAATCTTTCGAAGTTAGTGGTGGAGTGATCGAAACTCAAAAAAATACTATTATCGTTTTAGCCGACTAGGTTTTTTCGATTTAACTATTTAAGAGTCCCTTTTAGGGGCTCTTTTTTTTTACCTATATTCAAAAAAAAACCTAAAGAGCCTCTTTTAACTTTTAACGATCGAATGTATCATACCTTAGTTTAAGTGTTTAAAATATATTTTGCTCGTCTTATAAATATCATCTTTTCAATACTATCTTTACAAAATGCTTAAAAGATTACATATAGAAGCCAAAATTATAGAAAAGCTAAACCAAAGAGCTTTATCCAAAAATTTGAGGCAACTGAATTTGAACAACAAAAGCATCGACTTTTGCTCTAATGATTACTTAGGGTTTTCTAAATCTTTGAGTATAAAAAGCACTAAAACTTCTGGGGCAACTGGATCAAGACTAATTAGTGGCAACTCTAAAAAATTTGAGGAATTAGAAGCTAAAATTGCAAAATTTCACAACGCAGAAACTGGATTAATTTTTAATTCTGGCTACGATGCTAACATCGGCTTATTTTCTTGCATAGCAGATAAGGGCGATACCATTATATACGACCAATACATACATGCAAGCATACGAGATGGCATTTGCCTATCCAATGCACGCTCTTTTGCTTTTAAGCACAACAAACTAGACGCTCTAGAAAAAAAACTAATACAAGCCAGCGGAACCGTTTTGGTCGTCGTAGAATCTGTCTATTCTATGGATGGAGATCAGGCGCCACTTGAAACGATAATTGAACTTTGTGAAAAATACAATGCACAAATAATCGTAGATGAAGCACATGCAACTGGAGTTTTTGGGGAAAAAGGCGAGGGTTTGGTACAAAGTTTAAAATTAGAATCAAAAGTATTTGCAAGAGTACATACCTTTGGAAAAGCCTTAGGCTCACATGGAGCCATCATACTAGGTTCGGAAAATTTAAAACAGTATTTAACCAACTTTGCACACTCTTTTATTTACACTACAGCATTAAGCGAACATTGTTTAAATACGGTAGAGAGTGCCTACAACAAACTGGAACTTTCAAACAAAAACACAGCACAATTAAAGCAAAATATTCGACTATTTAAATCTCTATTGCCAGAAAATATAAGCAGTAAATTGGTGGCGAGCTCTAGTCCAATACAGTGCATTGTTTTACCTGGAAATGAAGAAATTAAAAGAGTAGAGCAGCAATTACAACTAAAAGGCATAAATATTAGAGCCATACTTCATCCAACAGTAGCCAAAGGAAGAGAACGACTCCGAATTTGTTTACACAGCTTTAATACCGAACAAGAAATTAAAGTAGCTGTAAAAAGCCTAGTAGAACTAATACCATGAAAACATACTTTATAACTGGAATAGGAACAGATGTTGGTAAAACAATTGCCGCTACTTTAATCGTACAAGCACTAAAAGCCGATTATTGGAAACCTATACAAGCAGGAGACCTGGAAGCGAGCGACACCCTAAAAGTAAAAAGCCTCATTGCTAATAAAATAACAAAATTCCATCCAGAAACTTATCAATTAAACCATGCCATGTCTCCGCATGCAGCCGCAGAAAGAGATCGTGTTCACATCGATATTTCAAATTTTGACATCCCAAAAACAAACAATCATTTAGTTATTGAAGGCGCTGGAGGCTTGTTGGTGCCTCTTAACAGACAAAACACCCTACTGGATCTTATTGAACAATTAAATACTGAAGTAATTTTAGTTTCTAAGCATTATTTAGGCAGTATAAATCATACCTTAATGAGTGCAGCCCTATTACAACAACGTAAAATAAAGGTTAAAGGAATTTTGTTTAATGGATTGGAAAATAAAGAAACAGAATCTATTATTAAAGAAATGACGGGTTTGGAAATACTCGGACGAATAGCGCCTATAGAAAGCCTAAATAAAACGTCTGTAGCTGCGCATGCATTAAAGTTAAAAAACATTTAGTTTAATCCGAATTCAAGAAGAATGAACATTCAAGAAAAGGATCAAAAATACATCTGGCACCCTTTCACTCAAATGAAAACAGCAGGAGCTGCACTCCCCATAGTTAAAGGAGAGGGCACCTTACTTATAGATGAGAAAGGGAATTCATACATCGACGCTATTTCTTCGTGGTGGGTAAATTTACACGGACACAGTCACCCTTATATTGCCAAAAAAGTATATGCTCAAATGCAGCAATTAGCGCATGTAGTATTTGCGGGTTTCACCCACAGCCCAGCAGTAGATTTGTGCGAGAGATTATCAAAACACTTACCAAACAACCAAGCAAAATTCTTTTTCTCTGGAGATGGATCATCGGCCGTTGAGATTGCATTGAAAATGAGTGTTCAGTATTGGAAAAATAAAGGCGAAAATAAAACAAGATTTGTAGCGATTGATGGAGCCTATCATGGAGAAACCTTTGGGGCTATGTCTGCGGGAGCTCGAAGTATTTTCTCAGCACCTTTTTCTGATTTATTATTTGAAACCTCCCACATTCCCTTTCCAAATGATGAGCTATTGTCTATTGAAAGCTTGAAAAAAGAAATTGCTAAAGGTGATGTTGCTGCATTCATTTTTGAGCCACTTATTCAAGGCGCTGCAGGAATGCGAATGTATCCTCCAGAAACACTAAACAAGCTAATAAACATTTGTAATGCAGCAGGTGTATTGTGTATTGCCGATGAAGTTATGACGGGTTTTGGAAGAACAGGAACAACTTTCGCTGTAAATCAAGTAGAGGCAATGCCTGATTTCTTATGCATGTCTAAAGGATTATCGGGCGGCACACTTCCTATTTCGTTAACAACATGCACGCAAAATATATACGATGCCTTTTTAGCAGAACACATTCAAAAAGCCTTTTTGCACGGCCACTCTTTTACAGGAAATCCTGTTGGCTGTATAGCTGCTATAGCAAGTTTAGATTTATTAGAAAAAGAAGACTGCCAAAAAGCAATCAAAAACATCGCAAAAAGACACCGTATTTTTGCAGATAAAATAAGTTCCCTTAAAGTAATTAAAGACCTCAGACAAACGGGTACCGTACTGGCAATAGAGTTAAAAGCCGAGTCTTCTGGTTATGCAAGTACATTACGGCAAAGTTTGTATAACGATTTCTTAAGACAAGGAGTATTGTTAAGACCTCTTGGAAATGTTATCTACATACTGCCCCCTTATTGCATTACAGAAAAAGAACTTACCAAAGTATACGAGGTAATTGAAACAAAATTAAAAACCTTATGATTCCTCTTGATTGTCAGGAGAAAACAAAGTACAAAATCAATATTAAACTAGTTGCGGCTTCATTTTAAACCAATAAAACCTCTATTGACCTGATCTTATGGCCTCTACAGGGTCTAGTTTTGAAGCAGAAATAGCTGGTATCATTCCAGAAACAATACCAATTACAACAGAAACCCAAAGGCCCGTAACAATATTGTTGGTGGAAAGAGAAACATCAAAATCAAAATAATACCCAGCCAATAAAGTTCCGCTGTAAACAATAAGAAGTCCTACAATACCTCCAATTAAACAAAGTAAAATTGCCTCGAACAAAAACTGTAATAAAATAAAATAATTTTTAGCTCCAATTGCCTTCTGAATTCCTATAATATTGGTTCGTTCCTTTACAGAAACAAACATAATGTTGGCAATTCCAAAACCACCCACCAATAGAGAGAAACCACCTATAACAATTCCAGCTAGATCGATTACGCTAAACATTAAATCTATACCCTTAGATATAATACTTGTTTCGTTTAAGGCAAAGTTGTCATCAGCCTTAGGCGATAAACGTCTAATCGAACGCATTACTCTTGTTAAATCGTCTTTAAGCTGAGCGTTGCTAATACCCCGCTTTGCTTTTACCATAAACATTGGGTTGGTAGACTCGTTATTTACTCGAATAAAGTTACGAGCAAACTTTACAGGAATCACAATATTGTCGTCATCGCTGTTGCCTATTATACTATCTCCTGCTTTTTCAAAAACGCCAATAACTAGGGCTTTTTGCCCCATAAACTTAATATAATTTCCGAGCGGATTTTGGTTTGCAAAAAGTGTTTCTGATATGTTTGAACCGATAATAGCAACGGGCTTACCAGAGGAAGACTCTAAAAGTGAAAAGTACCTTCCGGAAGAAAGTTCAAAACCGTATACATCTTGGTAGGCATGAGACACTGCCGCTACTCCAATACCATCTACATCATCCGATTCAAATTTTGCCGTTTTATTTCCAGCACTAGCAACAAAAGTAACAGCCTCTGCCATTTCTAATCGTTGTTCTAAAAAAGCCAACTCGTTTAAGTTCGGAACGGGTCTTTGGTAATACTTCCACCAAGGATATTCTCCACCCATAGCCCAAGGCCATTTAGTTACAAAAACTACATTATCTCCTAGAGATTCTACACTTGTACGTATGTTTTTCTCTAAAGAATCAACCACAGCAAACACAGAAATAATTGCAAATATACCAATGGTTACCCCTAGTAAAGATAGTAGTGTTCTGAGCTTATTTCCGACCAATGCTTGCAGCGCAAAACGAAAACTTTCTTGAAGAATTTTAAATAAAATCATATATCATAAATTAAAACAAAATAGCACTTACCATCGTATTCAGAGCTTAGTCTCTGTTTAATCCAACTCTTCAGAAAGTAGTTTAAATTCTAAACGAGGCGACATTTTTTCGTACACAACACGGTATACCGAATCGGTAATGGGCATCGAAACTCCAAATTCTTTGTTTATTTCTTTTATGCATTTAACAGCATAATATCCTTCGGCAATCATGTTCATATCCATTTGAGCCGCTTTCACAGAATACCCCTTACCGATGTAGGTTCCAAAGGTTCTATTCCGACTAAACTTAGAGTAGGCAGTAACCAATAAATCTCCCAAATAAGCAGAATCCTTTATGTCTCTATTTATAGGATGTACCGTATCTACAAAGCGCTGAATTTCTCGAATCGCATTAGAAATTAATACCGAAAGGAAGTTGTCTCCATACCCAAGCCCATGAGCTATTCCTGCTGCAACCGCAACTACATTCTTTAATACCGATGAGTATTCTGTTCCATAAATATCGTCTGATGTGGTCACTTTAATATAGGAACATCTTAACTGATTTGCCATAAAATCTGCAACAGCATTGTCTTCACACGCAACAGTTAAATAAGAAAGTCGTTCCAGCGCAACTTCTTCTGCATGGCAGGGCCCTGTAATTACACCTATTTGGTTTAAAGGAACCTTATATTCACTTTGGATGTACTCTCCAACAATTTGATTGAACTCTGGAATAATCCCTTTTACAGCAGAGAAAAATGTCTTTTTACTCAAATCTAAGTCTAAGGCATTTAAAGTAGTGTGTAAAAAGGCAGAGGGTATCGCCAAAATGATAACATCTGCGCGCTCGCAAGTAGCCTTAAAGTCTGTGTTTACAGAAACCAAATTTGTATCAATTAAAGCCCCACTTAAGTAGTTAGGATTGTGCTGGGTTTGCTTAATGTGCTGTACAGCTAATTCATTTCGCATACACCATATTAATTCGTCCACGTTAGTTGACAAAATTTTTACAATTGCGGTAGCCCAACTACCCCCACCTAATACGGCTATTTTCTTCTTCGAACTCATTTTATTTTTCTCTCAAATGAAAATCAACTTTAGCTTTTTCATCCATTAAAAGAATGAATGTTTCAATGAAAGAGATGATTTTTGATTCTGCCTCAAAGTTAATCTTTTCTATATCATCGCTCGGTTTATGATAATCGTCGTGTTTTCCTGTCCAAATATGAAGTGCTGGTACACCAAAGGCATAAAATGGAGCGTGGTCGGATGGCCCGTCTTCTCGTTTTTTTAGTGTAAAAGGAAATGCCTTCCAATCGGTTTCTTTAATAAGTGGTTCCCACATTAAAGAGCTACCAAGTCCTTCAATAGTAAGGGGCATGTCTTTTTCCATACGACCTATCATATCCATATTTATTAGATAGTTTAGATTTTTTAAAGCAATGGTAGGGTTGTTTACAAAATACCGAGAACCTAAAAGCCCTTTTTCTTCGCCAGAAAATGCTATAAATAGAAAGTTGTTCTTCTCCTGCTTCTTGTTGTTTTTAAAATAATGAGCTAGCTCAAGTACACCGGCAGTACCGCTGGCGTTATCATCTGCTCCGTTGTGAATTTTTCTAGGCCCTTTATACTTAGAACCTTCGCCTCCATAACCTAAATGATCGTAATGCCCACTTATTACAACGGTGTTGTCTGCATTGTTATTAATAAAACCAATTACATTATGAGCTTGCTCGCGCACTTCATACTGGTTAACCGATAAGGATGCATTCTCAATATACTCTTCGGGTACTTTTGCAAAGGCAGAGCTTTTTAAAACCAGCACTGGAATTCCAATGGATTCAATTCTTTTGTAATTAATATTGGGTAATTTATGTCCTTTTTGAGAAGTATACAAAAGAACAGCAACGGCACCTCTATTTCGTGCCTCTACTACTCTACTCAATACATCGGCGGTCTCTGTATTTAGAGCGTCTGGGCTTGCTAAATCAATTTGAACTACATAACCGTTCACTTCTAGGTCTAAATTGTCGTAGTTGGAGTAGGATGAGTCTGGTAGATGAATTCCGTATGAAACTCCTAATACAGGAACATCAGTTATGGTTCCATTAGACGATAAGCTAATAGGGTAAAAATCATGATTCAACCTCATGAGTTTATTATTAATCGTCAATTTAGTTTTATTTGGCTTTTGTTTTACATTTTCAAAATATGAAAAATCCTGAACAAATCCATCCGTTCCTTTTGGTTCTAAACCTATTTCAAGCATTCTTCTTTTAATATAATCTCTTGCCTTAATTTCGCCCATGGTACCAGGTTCTCTTCCTTCCATTTGGTCGCTGGCCAAGGCAGATACATCTTCAATTAGTCGTTTTACCGCTTTTTTATTTACTTTCCCGTTGTTTTGAGCAAAAGCATAAAGTGCGAAGAATAAACTAAAAATTAAACATCGATTTTTCATAGGTAATTTGTTTGCTTTCAAAAGGATAAAAGTCTTTATGATACTCTCATAAAGAATGTTTTTGTTTTGATATTTCTAGATAGTAGCCTAATTTAAGCCGCAACCTTTAGGTAACGACACAACAAGGTTTTAATTTTAGCCTGCAATAATTTGTTCGAAAATTTCGATTTTTTTAAAACGATTTTTTTAGTAAGCTCTATTTAGATTGCCGTCAACGTAGTACATAAAAGCCTTATTAACTACTCGGTAACCTCCAGGAGTAGGGTAATCGCCTGTAAAATACCAATCTCCTTTATGGTTCGGACAAGCTTTATGCAACTCGTCTATTCCTTGAAAAATAATTTCAACATCTGCTTTTATGTCTTCTGGCCTGAGCAGCTCAACGCATTTGGCTGAAATTTCTTCGGGTGTAAAAGGCTTGTAAATGTTTTTAACACAATTTACTACCTCTTCGATTGGTAAATCAAGTTGTTCTTTGCATTGATTGTAAACATCTGAAATAAGGGATTCTAAACCTCGATCTTTTAACAGTTCGATGGCAGCTCTAAAGGCAACAAAATCTCCTAATCGTGCCATATCAATTCCATAACAGTCTGGATATCGGATTTGAGGTGCAGATGAAACCACTACAATTTTCTTCGGATTTAGTCGGTCAAGAATTCTGAAAATACTTTTTTTCAAGGTGGTACCTCTTACGATACTATCGTCAATAATAACCAAATTATCGTCTTTGCTTACTTGCCCATATGTAATGTCGTAAACATGACCTACTAGGCTGTCTCGATTACTATCGTCTGTAATAAAGGTTCTTAATTTAGCGTCTTTAATAGCAATTTTCTCAATGCGCGGACTCACCGAAAAGATTTCTTTTATTTGATCGGTTGTAGGGTTGTCCCCTAAATCAAGCACCATTTGTGCCTGTTTATCTTTGTAAAGAAGTTCCAATCCTTTTACCATACCGTAAAAAGAAGTTTCGGCGGTATTTGGGATAAAAGAAAATACTGTTTTCTTTAAATCTCCACCAATACTCTCCATAACTTTAGGGCACAAAAGTTTACCCAGTTCTTTTCGTTCTCTATAAATATCGGCATCGTTCCCTCTGGAAAAATAAATTCTTTCAAAAGAACAAGCCTTTTTTTGTAAAGGCTCTCGAACCATGTCCATACTTATACGCCCGTCTTTTTTTATGATTAAGGCGTGGCCTGGAGTAATTTCTGCTATTGAGTCTGCTGATACGTTCATAGCTGTTTGAATAACAGCACGTTCGGAAGCCACTACAACCACCTCGTCATCTTTATAATAAAAGCCGGGTCGAATTCCCGAAGGATCTCTTAGAGCAAATGCATCACCATGGCCTGTTAAGCCACACATCACATAACCACCGTCCCATTTTTTTGCAGAATTTACAAGAACCTCTTGAATGTTAATTTTCGAGGCTATAAACTTAGTCATGTCACGCTTATTACCTACCTCATCCTTATACTTATAATAGATCTCATCATTTGCCTCATCAAGAAAATGTCCTATTTTCTCTAGTATAGTTACCGTATCGGATTTCTCTTTTGGGTGCTGTCCTAAATCGATAAGCTGGTTAAAGAGTTCATCAACATTTGTCATGTTAAAATTTCCGGCCAACACTAAATTTCGAGTCATCCAATTGTTCTGACGTAAAAATGGGTGGCAATGCTCTACACTGTTTCCGCCATAAGTTCCGTAACGTAAATGGCCTAAGAATAATTCTCCAGAAAAGGAGACGTTTTCTTTTAACCACTGTACATCCTGAATTTTACCGGGATTTTTAGCCTCTACATCTTCAAATTTTTTGTTGATGTACGTAAATAGGTCTTGAACAGAATTGGCCTTATTAGAACGGTAACGAGAAATATACCTTTTACCGGGCGCCACATCGAGTTTGATGTTTGCTAAACCAGCTCCATCTTGTCCTCTGTTAACCTGCTTTTGCATAAGCAGGTACATTTTGTTTAAACCATAAAGCGAAGTGCCGTACTTTTCTTGGTAATACTCTAGTGGCTTTAGGAGGCGAATCATCGCAACTCCACACTCGTGTTTTAACTCGTCACTCATAAGGATTTAAGCAGTAGGTTTTGCCCGCAAGTTACAATAAAGTTTAGAGTTGTTTAGTGCTTGTTGGTCATTGTTATGAGATGATTTTTTACTGGAAACAGATAGGATTAAAGCAATAATACTAAGCGCAATCTTATAAAAAATCGTGTGTAAGAAGCTTAACTAAACTCTTCTTTACGCATGCCCAGCCAGTCGAGTGCAGACTTACTTAGCAATTGTTCTTTTAGCGTTTCATCCCAAGGCATACTGTTTATAAGTTGTCCGGGTTTTAGTTCGCCTAAAGGAAATGGGTAATCACTTCCTAAAGCGATTTTATCTGCGCCCATTACAGCTACTATATACTCCAACATTTTAGGGTCGTGTACTAAACTGTCTATGTAAAACTTTCCAATATATTCTCTAGGATGCTTTTTGTTGTCTACGGCACACAAATCTGGCCGCACATCAAATCCATGCGATACTCTTCCTATAGTTGATGGAAAAGAGCCCCCACCATGAGCAAAGGCAACTCTTAACTTTGGAAGACGCTCAAAAATACCTCCAAAAATAAGCGAACAAATAGCTCTGGAACTCTCGGCAGGCATTCCTACCAGCCATGGCAGCCAGTACTTATCCATATGTTCCTTGGCCATCATATCCCACGGATGAACAAATACAGACATGTCTAATTCTTCACAAGCTTCAAAAATTGGAAAAAATTGCGCCTCATTTAAATTCAGATTATTTACATGAGTACCGATTTGAATTCCTCTTAAGCCAATTTCTTTACAGCGCTTTAACTCTTTTATAGCAAGTGCTGTATTTTGCATAGGTACTGTTCCTAAACCAGCAAAGCGTTTTGGGAAGCGTTTTACGATACCGGCAATATGGTCGTTTAAAAAAACAGCTATTTCTAAAGTATCTTTTGGTTTTGCCCAATACGAAAACATAATAGGAACAGTAGACAAAACCTGTACATGAATTCCTTGATCATCGCAATCTTCTATGCGTTTCTCTGCAGACCAGCAATTGTCATCTACCTCGCGAAAAAACTTTTCATCCATCATCATTTTGGCGCAACAAGGCTTGTGATGGTCTAAATTTATAAAGCCCCCATAGCCAAATTTCTCTTTAAAATTCGGAATGTCTTTTGGTAAGATGTGTGTATGAATATCTATTGTAAATATAGTTGTATTAGCCATGGTACTGTTTTATATAAAGCGAGTATCTATTTCCATTTCTGTTGCACATTTAGTACAAGTTCTTAAGGATTTAGACTTGTAAAACTCTTTAAAACGAGGAAGAAAGTCTTTCTCTATGTTGGTTAATGGGAAATACGTTTCATGTAATTTATGATTGCACTGATCGCAAAACCAAAGTAAACCATCTTTGTCGTTGGTTCCTTTTCTAACCTTTTCAATTACTAAGCCTACCGAGCCTTCGGACCGCATTGGAGAATGAGGGATTTTTGCAGGCAACAAAAACATTTCGCCTTCATTTATTGGTATGTCTACCGCCATTCCATCTTCTTGAATACGAACATTAATATTTCCTTCTATTTGAAAAAACCACTCTTCGCTCTGGTTGTAATGGTAATCTTTACGGGCGTTTGGGCCGCCAACAATCATTACTATAAAATCTCCAGCCTTGTGGTATAGGTTTTTATTTCCAACGGGTGGCTTTAATAAATGGCGGTTTTCTGAAATCCATTTGGTTAAATTAAAAGGCTTTTGTATTGGCATATCATTCTAATTTTAAAGAACGAGCAAGTTAGTAATTTTGATGGAAGCTTTGCCAAAGGAGTATTTGGAATTTTAAATGACTACAACATAAACAAGAATACTATCTTTGGCTTTTATTAAAACGAAAGCATTTTATCCTCACCCTTAAAACTCTCTTCCTAATGGGGAGAGAGAAGTTTCGAAAGAAGCAGGGTGAGGTTTTGCTTTTACCTGCTTTTTTTGGCTTTCTTTATTTTCAATTATATACGAGAACGCTTTACTAATTACTTGCAACAATTCACTACTTTTGCTGCTCAAAATTAAACATTATGCTACGATCACATACTTGCGGAGAGCTAAATATTAGCAATTTAGAAACAGAGGTTACGCTAAGTGGCTGGGTACAAAAATCTCGAGATTTGGGTGGAATGACCTTTGTCGATTTGCGCGATAGATACGGCATAACGCAGTTGGTTTTTAATATGGAAACCAATAAGAATCTTTGTTTAGAGGCTCGCAAATTAGGGCGAGAATATGTAATACAAATCAAAGGGACTGTAATTGAGCGCAGCGCAAAAAACAAAAAAATTCCTACTGGAGAAATCGAAATTGAAATTACGGAATTAAGCATTTTAAATTCTTCTAAAACGCCTCCATTTACAATAGAAGACAAAACAGATGGTGGAGACGATCTGAGAATGAAATACCGCTACTTAGATTTACGTAGAAATCCGGTTCGCGAAAACATGATTTTAAGATCTAAAGTAGCTATAGAAACTCGTAAGTACTTAGCCGATTTAGATTTCATAGAAGTTGAAACCCCCGTTTTAATTAAATCTACACCCGAAGGAGCCAGGGATTTTGTAGTTCCAAGTAGAATGAACGAAGGACAATTTTACGCTCTTCCGCAGTCTCCGCAAACCTTTAAGCAACTCTTAATGGTGTCGGGTTTCGATAAATATTTTCAAATTGTAAAATGTTTTCGCGATGAAGACTTAAGAGCTGACAGACAGCCAGAGTTTACCCAAATAGACTGCGAAATGTCTTTTGTGGAGCAAGAAGACATCCTGAACACTTTCGAAAATTTAACCCGTCATTTACTAAAGAAAGTGATTAACGTAGACTTGAAAGATTTTCCTAGAATGACTTTCGATGAGGCGATGAGAGATTACGGAAACGATAAGCCAGACATTCGTTTCGACATGAAGTTAAAGGATTTAAATGCCGTTTCTCAAAACAAAGGATTTAAAGTATTTGATGATGCTGAGTTGGTTTTGGCTATTAATGCCAAAGGTTGCAGTGGCTATACACGTAAACAAATAGATAAATTAACCGATTGGGTAAAGCGACCTCAAATTGGAGCCAAGGGTTTAATCTACGTAAAATGCAATGAAGACGGATCTTACAAATCCTCTGTAGATAAGTTTTTTAATCAAGAAGATTTAGCCCAGTGGGCAAAAGTAACGGATGCAAAAGCTGGAGACTTAATCTTAGTTTTAAGTGGCGACACCAATGCGGTGCGTAAACAAATGAGTGAATTACGTTTAGAAATGGGAGCTCAATTAGGCTTTAGAGACCCAAAAGTATTTGCGCCTCTTTGGGTTATCGACTTTCCCCTATTAGAATGGGATGAGGAAACAGCTCGTTACCATGCAATGCACCATCCGTTTACATCTCCAAAACAAGAAGATTTAAACAAATTAGACACTGCACCAGGCGAAGTAAAAGCCAATGCCTACGATATGGTATTAAATGGATCTGAAATTGGTGGAGGATCCATCCGTATTCACGACAGAGACTTACAACAACTAATGTTTAAACACCTTGGCTTTACGAACGAAGAGGCGCAAGAACAATTTGGATTTTTAATGAATGCCTTCGAATATGGAGCTCCGCCTCACGGTGGACTCGCTTTTGGCCTAGACAGACTTTGCGCTATTATGGGTGGAGCTGAATCTATTAGAGACTTTATTGCTTTCCCTAAAAACAACTCTGGTAGAGACGTAATGATTGATGCGCCATCGAAAATTGATGAGCTACAGCTCAAGGAGTTGAGTTTGAAGTTGAGGAGTTAGAAATAAAAAACTTCTAAAAAAATACACAATGAAAAGGTGTTTCTTAACTATATTTTTTACTCTTAGTTTCTCCCTATTTGCTCAAGTAGAAATGCGCTATGCAAAAAGCAGCGATAAAAACCCTCAGTGGATACAATTAATGTATGGTCAAACTAAAGACGCTGGCTTAATTTCGGAGGCCTATGAGGCTTATTACAAAACACACCCTTTTGTAAAAAACAAACACACACAATATTATAAAAGATGGCAAAGAAGCCTGAGTAGATCTAAGGCTAAACCAACACAAAAATACATAGATGCCTCAACTTCAAAAACTAAAGCTGCGGCATGGATCCCAAGAGGCCCTTTCGATTTCGACATCGATGCAGCCAGCAGATCCTACGCGCCTGGAGCTGCACATATTTACTGTGTTGAGCAAGCGCTCTCCAATTCAGATGTAATTTATGCAGGAACAGCAACAGCAGGTTTTTGGCGTTCTAACGATAAGGGCGAGAATTGGTATTGCCTTTCTAAATCGCTTCCTGTTAGCTCTGTTTATGCAGTAGAGATTGAACCAACTAATGAAAATATTGTATACTTCTCTGGAGGTGGAACACTTTACAAATCTACCAATGGAGGCACGAGCCATACAGATATTGGTGCAGGAGCTTTTAATGCCGAAATAAGCATTAAAGAAATCATGATTCACAATGGCAAACTTTGGGTAGCCTCAAATCAAGGTCTTTATTCATCTACTAACAATGGTGCAACATTTACCCAAGAACAAACAGGAACCTGGTTGGAAATGGAAGTGCATCCTACCAACAGCCAAGTAATTTATGCTGTAAAACAAAACGATTCCTCAACCTCCTTTTACAAATCTACCAACAACGGATCTACTTTTACGCAATACGCTAACGGTTGGCCAAACCCAGCAGCTGGAGACGAACAAAAACGAACTGAAATTGCCGTAAGCCCAGCGGCCCCAAATAAAATTGTGGCCCTGGCTACCGGAAAAGCCAATGGTGGTTCTGGTTTGTATGGCGTATATATAAGTGAAGATCAGGGCCTAAACTGGGAATTTAAATGCTGTGGCGATCAGCCCGTGGGTATTGCAGCTACCAACAATGTTAATATGATGGGTTGGAGTGACGCTGGTACAGACGATGGAGGTCAATATTACTACGACTTAGCCTTGGCTGTAAACCCTTTAGACGCAAACATTATTCATGTAGCCGGTGTACAACACTGGATTTCTACTGATGGAGGAGACAACTTTACTTGTCCGGCGAAATGGTCGCATCCCGATAAAGACGAGTACATACACGCCGACATTCACGATATGCGGTATTTTGGCAACGACCTATGGGTCGCTTGCGACGGAGGTGTTTTTTACTCCAATAATGCAGGAGATAATTTTGATAAAAAAATGTTCGGAATTTCCGGAACAGATTTCTGGGGCTTTGGTGCTGGATTTTCGGACGGAGAAGTAATGTTAGGGGGAACTTATCATAACGGAACCGTTATTAAAGATCATGAGGTATACCAAGGCGGATGGCTATGTGCCGAAGGTGGAGACAATTACAGAGGTTTTGTGAATTTTGCAGATGCTACCAAAGTTTATACAGATGGCGGAGGAAGAACACTCTCTGGTGATCGAAATGTAGCTATTGGCTCATTTGCAATGCAATACAAACCAAATGCATCTTACATTATTGGCGAATCGAGTAATTTAGAATTCGATCCTCGATGTCCTAATATACTTTATATAGGAAACGAAACCACACTTTACAAATCCTTTGATAATGGAGCCAGTACTACAGTTTTACACAACTTTAACGAAAAGGTAACTTCGGTTGAAGTTGCCTGGTCTAACCCAAATTATATTTATGTGGCTACCTACGAAGGCTGGTGGGACACAAAAAAAATGTATAGAACAACCAATGCTGGAGAAACTTGGACCGATATTACTCCCTCGTCCTCAACATTAAACGGACAAACATGGATCCCTTTTGATTTAACCGTAAGTAGTGAAGATGCAAGTCATTTATGGATGGTTAGAACCTCAATGTATGGAACGCCAGGCGATGGGCAAGGAAACGATGTTTTTAAATCTACAGACGCAGGAAACACTTGGATAAACTGGACTACTGCAAGCTTAAATAATGAAAATATTACCAATATAGAACACCAAAGAGGTTCTGATGGAGGAGTTTACATTGGTACACGACAGGCCGTATACTACAGAGACAATACAATGAACGATTGGGCACTTTACAACAACAACCTACCTTTACAAACCTTTTCTACTCAACTTGTTCCTTACTACAAAGAAGGAACACTTAAAAATGGAACCAACCAAGGAGTTTGGGAAGTAGATTTCTATACCGAAAATGCTCCTTCTGCTCAAATTGCTGCCAATAATTTAAGCATTGACTGCACAAACAATATTGTACAGTTTTACAACCATTCGGCAATGCGATTGGATGGTGAAGAATTTTTATGGTCTTTTCCAGGTGGAGTTCCAGAAACCTCTACGGATGAAAATCCTTTGGTTTACTATGCAGACCCGGGGAGTTTTGATGTTAGCCTTACGGTAACTGACGTAAATGGAACGGATACACAAACCATTACAGATTTGATCAGCTTCGAGACTTTAATACTTTCTACACAAAGCGAAATGCTTCAAACATTTAACCAGGGCGAATTTCCTCCAGAAGGTTGGATACTCCCAGAGGCTGGATATTCTTGGCAAGGAATAAGCGTTACAGATGCAAATTGTGAGAGCAGTATTGCAGCTTATGTAGACAATTTTTCTATTGGACAAAGTGGCAGTGAAGCTGCTCTATTAAGTCCTAAAATTAACTTAGAGATTTTTGAAAATCCTACCCTAAGCTTTAACTTCGCCTATGCACGCTACGGCGCTAATTATTCCGATGGACTTAAGGTAGAGATTTCTTCCGATTGTGGTGCCAATTGGACTCCCTTATGGGAAGCCTATGGCCTAGACCTTTCTACTGTGCCAGACCAAAACACTTTGTGGGAACCAACATGTGAAGACTGGGCTAGTATAAACATTAGTTTAAATGCCTTCAATTCTCAAACGGTAAACATTCGATTTGTAAATGTGAATGGCTTCGGAAATAGTCTCTTTGTGGACAACGTTAATCTGGTAAATAACGATGGAAGTATCACCGTTGTAAATTCTATTTCTGGGTGTATGGACGCTTCGGCACTAAACTATAATGCAATTGCAAATGTAGAAGATGGCTCCTGCGAATACACAGCACTTGGTGGGCAAGAAATAATTCTTGACCAAGGTTGGAATCTATTCTCAACATATGTTGTACCCAGCCAAAATGCATTTGAAAATGTACTTAGCACTGTAGAAGAAAACATCATAATTGTTAAAAACTACCTGGGAGAAGCCTATTTACCCGAATGGAATTTTAACGGAATTGGTTCCTTAAACAACCTACAAGGATACCAAGTAAAAGTAACCCAGCTTTGTAATCTCACTATCGAAGGAACGCTAATAGCGGCACAATCTTCAATAGTACCCATAGCAGAGGGTTGGAATATTATTCCCTATTTAAGAAATGTGAATGCTGATGCAACTTTGGTGTTTGGAGACATTGCAAGTGAACTTGTTATTGTAAAAGACTACCTAGGTAATGCTTTGCTTCCAAATTGGAATTTTAATGGAATAGGCGATTTAAAACCGGGGCAAGGTTATCAAGTTAAATCAAATTCAGACATTGAATTAAATTATATTGCTAACGCAGACGAATACAGACAAACTGAAGCTTCTTATACCAACAATACACCAGCTAAGGTTAGCTTCAATTTAAACTCAGGTTCTAACATGCATCTGTTAATTCCTGCGTCTATCTGGAACATTTCTGTTACGCAAGAAGACGAATTGTACGCATACGATGCACAAGGAATTATGGTGGGTGCAGCAAAAATAACCTTACCTAATACAGTAGTTTGCATTTGGGGGGAGGATGAACTTACTGAAGAAAAAGAAGGTTTGTATGCCTCTGAAGCATTTAGTTTTAAACTATGGGATACTTCTGAAAACAAGATTCAAAATGTAAACATTGTTTGCGATAAAGAAAATATTTATACTCAGAATGAACTGCTTGTGGCAACAGCTGTGCATACCAGTAAACCCTTAGAATCTGTTCAGCTTTTTAACGCCGTACCTAATCCTGCGAAAAACCAAACACTTGTTCGCGTTTACCTTCACGAAGCTTCTAGTTTGAGTTTAGAGCTCTTTGATATTGTAGGACATAAAGTAAGAGAAATTTCCACGGGTAATTTTGAACCGGGATACCATGAGTTTACGCTAGATCTGGCAGAGCTTTCGGCAGGAACTTACCTCTACCAACTAAATTCTAAAGAGCAAAGGATAAGCAAACGCATCGAAATTATTAAGTAAAAAAAAAGTCCTGCTGAGCAGGACTTTTTTTTATTTGTTTAAAAAATTCATTCGTACACCAAATACAATATTCGATTGTGCAAAGAAAAAATGCTGACTTGCTTTATCTGCAGCACTCGAGGTTGTCCTAAAATTTGGCATATTGATAAAGCCGCCCTTTAGCTCCGACATAATAAAGAAATACTTACCCAAATGAACTTGTAAACCAAGCAGAGCGCCTAAACCATACCCAGAAACATGAAAATCGTCGTGGCGGGGATTGTTTAATAATGTAGCGTTTGTTTTAGGAATCATAACACCTACACCAAAACCTTCAATTAAGTTTAAAGAAACTTTATTAAAAACCTTTAACTCATCTACTCTACGCAACTCAATGTTTACGTAATTCAACCCATCAGTATGCTCCAAGCGAAGTAAATTGGTTGCTAAAACTACAGATTCGTCTTGGTAAACACCATCGTAATCCAAGCCGGTATTAGAAATGTATCCGTTTACATTTACCAGCTGGTTAGAGTCTACAACATATTTCATATGATCGGCTCCTATAGAAATGCTGTATTTATCGCTAATAAAATAACCCAGTCGCGCATTAAATTGTGGAATGGTAATTCGCAGCGGATGAAAATAATCGTAGGTATTAAAAGGTGTTTGCCGGTCTTGAGCCGAAACATCGTCTAGGGTAAAGTCGTAATTTTCGCCATAAAAACGAATGTCGGAAGCACTGTAAGAACTTCTGTTCCAGCCCCAATACATAAAAAATTCGCCTTTTTTATTTTTTAGTGGATTTACTTCTTGAGCTGTAAGCGAAGAGTAGCTACTTAATAAAAGGAGCAATGCAAGTACGGTTCTCATTTTTTACTGAAATTTTTGACAGGATTATATCTGCAAATTTATCATTTTAATTTTAAACATATTGAAGCGGAACTACTTTCTTGTCCTGTATAATAGGACTGAATATAAGAATATAAAAGGCCTTTTAGAGCGCCGAAGCTAATAATTTAGCTGCCAAACTAGGCCGAAATAAACCATTCTCAATTGGAAGTAGTCGTAATATTTAGTTGAATAATCGGCCGTGTAAAGAGCGCTGCTTTCATTCTTAGTATCAATTGCCATGGCTTGTTTGGCGTTATTCTTAATAGCACTAGAAATAAACATTACCTTTACTCCTTTAAACTGAATGCCAAAGCCTTGCAACAAGGCCAGCAGTGCATAATCTTCCGAATTTTTCTTTTTCATATCATCCATCCAATCAATGCCCTTGTCAATTTCTTTTTCTGCAGTTTCGTTTGCGCACTTTTTAAGATGATAAATGGAAGAGTAAAATTGCAAATAGGAACGCCAGTAAAGAAATAGATTTATGTGTTTAGCATAACTACCCTTATGCAAAAGGCAATACCTGAATCTTGAAAAAGTCTTGGGCTTTTGTATCTCATAATTGAGAAAAGCCTCGTATTTTTGCAAAAATCAATTCTAAGGATTTGAGCGATCACAAACAAAAATTCATAAGCGTAGGAATTTCTCACTGGAAAACCCCGATAGAGATTAGAGGAAAATTTAGTTTTCCTCCTGAAGCTATAGACGCAATTTTAGAAGAAGCCAAGCAAATTGGAATAAAAAGTCTGTTTGTAGTAACTACCTGTAACAGAGCTCAGTTTTTTGCTTATTACCACAATGCTTTTGTTCTAAAAGAACTTTTTGCCAAACACACCAAAGCATCCTTAGCCGAGTTTGAAAAGTACCACTTTCTCTCGACCGAAGACCAGGCCATACACCAACTTTTTGAATTGTGCTGCGGCATAGACTCTATGATGTTAGGAGACTTGCAAATTGTAAGTCAGGTAAAAGAGGCGAGTAAATATTCGAATAAAAAAGGATTGTTGGATGGCTATACGCATCGCTTAATGCAATACGTACTGCAAGCCTATAAAGATGTTCGTACCCACACCGAGATAAACGAAGGCCCAGCTTCTGTAGCTCATGGAGCCGTATTGTTTATTAAAGAGCGCTTTAAAAACCTCAGCAATAAAAAAATTGTGCTTTTTGGTACCGGAGAAATTGGAGAAACCACAGTTAAAAATCTTCAAAAACACGAGTACCGAGAAATGGTTTTGGTAAACAGAACCCGCTCTAAGGCAGAAGCTATTGCAAAACCAATAGGCGTTCGTGTAGCAGACATCGAAAACCTTAAAGAAGAACTGAGTACTACAGATATTTTTATTGTGGCTACAGGTGCTTTTGAACCTACCGTTCGAGCAGAGCTATTTGATGGTTTGAATAAGGAAATGGTCCTGATCGACTTATCGGTGCCCAGAAACATAGATCCTAATATAGACACCATGGAAGGCTTAGAGCTCATAGACATGGATCAGCTAAACAGCATACAAGATGAAACATTGGCTAGGCGTCGTAAAAACATTCCAAAAGCACGTACCATCATCAACCTACATAAAAACGAATTTTACGATTGGGTACTCATGCGCGATTTATCGCCAACCATACAAGCTTTGCAAGAAAAGCTACACTCGTATAAAATGGACGAACTTGAGCAACAAAAATTTCGTTTAACAGCACAAGAGCTTGAAAAAGCAGACAAATTAGCTACCAGTGTGGTCAATAAAATTGCCAACCAGGCTACAGAATACATCAAATCCAAATACCGACATTCCGAAGAAATGGTAAAAATGGTAGAGGAAATGTTTAAATTGAACCCATGATACGTATAGGAACCAGAAAAAGTAAGCTCGCCTTATGGCAGGCATATAAAGTGCAGGAGGAGCTCAAGAAACTTGGGCAGCACTCCGAATTGGTTTTAATAGAATCGGAAGGCGATAAAGTACTCGATACACCACTGCCACTTATGGGCGGAAAAGGCGTGTTTACAAAAGCACTAGACGATGCGCTTGTTGCAGGAGAAATAGACATTGCCGTTCACTCTCACAAAGACATTCCTACAGATTTGCCCCCAGGCATAAGCCTTTGTTCTGTAATGGAAAGAGCAAATCCTTACGATGTTTTAGTAGTGCGTAAAGACCTCGATTTTTTAGAGGAGAAAAACTACGCTGGCTTAATTGCTACAAGTTCGAACAGACGAAAATCGCAATGGCTCGATAGGTACCAAAACCACAGTACTTGCGACATTAGAGGAAATGTACAAACACGCATTAAAAAACTAAGAGCCAGTAACTGGGACGGAGCTATTTTTGCAGCTGCAGGACTGCAACGCTTAGAGCTCGACCACGAAATTGCACTGGTATTAGATTGGATGATACCAGCACCAGCGCAAGGAGCTGTAGCCGTAGTTTGTAGAGAAAACGATAAAGAAACGGCAGCCATTTGCAAAGGATTTCATCATACAGAAACGGCTTTGTGCACTCGTATAGAAAGAAGTTTTCTGAACAAATTAAACGGAGGTTGCTCTGCTCCTATTGGAGCTTATGCAAAAATTGAAGCCGGAGTGGTTAAGCTTCAAGCCATTGTAATGGATCCTAATGCAGAAATTAAAATAGAAGTTTCTTTAGAAAAAGAACTTGCCCTAGCCGAAGGTTTGGGAATTGAAGCTGCAGAATATGCCCTTGCAAAAGGGGCAAAAGACATTATTGATAAATTACCTAAGGAAAAACGCTTACACTAGATGAAGCAAAAAGGACATATATGGATTACGAAAGCGCTGAACGAGCGACAAAGAGCCTATGTCCAAAATACGGGTATAAACTTAAAAGAAGTGCCGCTTAGTAAAATAGAATTTAGGCCTTTTCCGGAAGACATGCCGCAGGCAGATGCTTGGGTATTTACCTCTCAAAATGCGGTAGCAAAACTGCCCTATACCTCCTTTCCTGGAACAGTATATGCCTCTGGAAATCAAACCGCTAAAACCTTAAAAGAAAAAGGTTTTAACGTTAAATCGGCTGCCAACGAAACAGCCCTTAGCTTAGCCGAAACCATTACAAAAGATGGCGTAAAATCGGCGGTGTTTTTTTGTGGAACCATTCGCAGAAAAGAATTGCCAGAACACCTAACTAAAAACAATATTGAGCTAACAGAAGTTGTTGTTTACCAAACACTTTTAACACCTCATAGTATACCAGCTCAAAAAGGAGATGCCCTCTTTTTTATGAGTCCATCTGCAGTAGACTCTTTTGCCAAGAAAAACAATTTTTCTAAAGAACTTGAGTATTATAGTATTGGAGAAACTACCGCAAATGCCCTAAGAAGTAAGGGGGTACAAAAAATAAATACAGCAGCTGCTGCTTCTTTCGAAGCGATGCTCGAAAATTACACATCAGAAAACAAAAGCATATGGAGTTTCCAAAATTAAAAAACGACCTCTTACTAAGAGCTTTAAAAGGAGAAATTGTAGAAAGACCTCCTGTATGGATGATGCGTCAGGCAGGACGTTTTTTACCGGATTACAGAGTGTTAAGAGAGAAATACACCTTCTTCGAAAGATGTGAAACTCCACATTTAGTTTCGGAAATTACCACCATGCCCATTTGGCAAGTAGGTACAGATGCCGCTATTTTATTCTGCGATATTTTAGTGGTTCCTATGGCCATGGGTTACCACGTAGACATGGTGCCAGGTGTAGGACCACGTTTGCCTAGAACTGTTAAAACTTTGGCAGATGCCGAAGCCATTGTGGTACCCGATGTACATACAACACTTGGCTATGTAATGGAGGGAATTAAGCAAACTCGAATGGATTTAAAAGGCGAGGTTCCTTTAATTGGCTTTGCCGGAGCGCCCTGGACTTTATTGTGTTATATGGTGCAAGGAAAAGGATCAAAAGATTTTTCTGAGGCAAAACGCTTTTGTTTTGAACAACCTGAGGCTGCAAAAATCTTGCTTCAAAAAATTACCGATACCACCATCGCTTATATGAAGGCGCAAATACTCGCAGGAGCTCAAGCTTTCCAATTGTTCGATTCTTGGGCAGGCTTATTGAGTCCAGACGACTTTATGGAATTCTCTTATCCGTATTTAAAACAAATTGTTGCTGCCTGTACGGTTCCAAACATCTTATTTGCAAAAGGATCTTGGTACGCTTTAGAAGAATTAAAAGCTACAGGAGCAAATGGAATTGGAATAGACTGGGCCGTTACTCCAGAAATGGCGCGCAAGGTTTTGGGCCACGACGTAACCATTCAAGGGAATTTTGACCCATCTAGGCTCTACGCTCCTATTCCAAAAATAGAGCAGTGGACCAAAGAAATGATAGACCGATTCGGTAAAGACCGTTACATTGTAAATCTTGGACATGGAATTTTACCCGACGTACCCGTTGACCATGCCAGAGCCTTTATTAATGCTGTAAAAAACTACAGCTAAATGACTATTAAAGACGCTTTTACTAGCCATCTTTTCGATTTGCAAAATCGCATTTGCGCTGCTTTAGAAAAAACAGACGGCAAGGCTAAGTTTGTAGAAGATGCTTGGGAGCGTCCTGGAGGTGGAGGTGGAAAAACACGCATCCTCACCCATGGAAATGTATTCGAAAAAGGAGGGGTAAACACCTCTATTGTTCACGGAGAACTGCCCGAGGCTTTTAAAGAAAAGTTTGGTGTTACAGAAGCCCGTTTTTACGCCTGTGGCCTGTCCTTAGTTATACATCCTACCAGCCCAAAAATACCTACCGTACATGCCAATTGGCGTTATTTTGAAATGTACAATAAACAGGGCGAAATCATTAAACAATGGTTTGGTGGTGGCTCCGATCTTACTCCCTATTATGTGGTAGATGAGGATGCAATGCACTTTCATAAGGTGCTAAAAACCATGTGCGACAAGCATAACGAAAACTATTATCCCGAATTCAAAAAAGCATGCGACAACTATTTCTTTAACTCTCACCGAGATGAAACTCGTGGAATAGGAGGCTTATTTTACGATTATATGCAGGAAAATGAAAGCATGGATTGGGCCGCACTTTTAGCATTTCAAATTGACGCTGGAAACTGTTTTGAAGAAGCCTACATACCGATTGTGGAAAAACACAAAGAAGAAACCTACACCGAGGCACAAAAATACTGGCAAGAAATTCGTCGCGGACGCTATGTAGAATTTAACTTACTGCACGACAGAGGAACCCATTTCGGTATTAAAACAAAAGGAAGAACAGAATCCATTCTCATGAGCTTGCCCGCTACCGTTCGTTGGGATTACGACTTTCAAACGGAAGATGGAAGTGAAGAAGCCAGGCTAATCGAAGTTCTTATGAATCCGAAGGATTGGATTTAAAAGCCTAAAGAGAACTTGTAGATTTTACAAGAATCCATTCACATTTTAATTCGCAATCAACTAAAAAAGTATCTTTGCGCTTATGACGAAAAAACGCTTAGCCATATTGGGGTCAACTGGTTCTATTGGAACCCAAGCTTTGGAAGTAGTTCTGGAGCAAAAGGACCGTTTTGAAGTTGAGGTTTTAACCGCGCACCGCAATGCCGATTTATTAATCGAACAAGCCATTGCCCACAAACCTAACGTAGTGGTTATTGGCGAAGAATCTTTGTACCAGAAAGTTTTTACTGCTTTAGATGCGCATCATATAAAAGTATACGCTGGAGCAGACGCACTCTCTCAGGTAGTGCAAATGGAAACCGTAGACATCGTTCTTACCGCTTTGGTAGGTTATGCAGGTTTAATACCAACCTTAGCCGCTATAGATGCCGGTAAAAACATTGCTTTAGCCAACAAAGAAACTTTGGTGGTTGCCGGCGAATTGGTGACCCAAAGAGCCAAGGAAAAAGGAGTGAATATTTACCCTGTAGATTCAGAACACTCAGCTATATTTCAGTGTTTAACAGGCGAGTTTCACAACCCAATAGAAAAAATTATACTAACTGCTTCTGGAGGTCCGTTTAGAGGAATGACTCGACAGGATTTAGAAACCGTTACCAAAGCACAAGCTTTAAAGCACCCCAATTGGGACATGGGCGCTAAAATTACCATCGACTCGGCCAGTATGATGAACAAAGGCTTGGAAGTAATAGAGGCCAAATGGTTGTTTGGTTTAAAACCCGAGCAAATTGAAGTAATCGTTCATCCTCAATCCATTGTGCATTCCTTAGTGCAATTTCAAGACGGATCGATGAAAGCACAGTTGGGCTTGCCCGATATGAAACTGCCCATACAATACGCCATGGCCTATCCCGATAGGTTGCCCAATAAATTTGAACGATTCAATTTTATGGATTACCCAAATTTAACCTTTGAGCAGCCCGATTTTAAAACTTTTAGAAACCTCCAATTGGCATTTGATGCCATGAACCGGGGCGGAAACGCAGCCTGTATTTTAAACGCAGCCAACGAGGTTGTAGTAGATGCTTTTTTGAAAGATAAAATTGGCTTTTTACAGATGTCAGACATCATTGAGCATACCCTACAAAAGTGTACTTTTGTGGCCAATCCAACACTTACCGATTTTATAGCTTCGGATGCAGAAGCGCGCAGAATAACAACCAACAAGATTTAATACAATGACTGAAACATTAATAAAAGCCGCTCAATTTTTCTTGAGCCTTTCCTTTTTAATCGTACTACACGAATTAGGACACTTTATACCCGCAAAACTATTTAAAACCCGTGTAGAAAAATTCTACCTATTCTTTGATCCGTACTTTTCTCTTTTTAAGAAAAAAATTGGCGGTACCGAATACGGTATTGGCTGGTTGCCTTTAGGAGGCTATGTAAAAATATCGGGTATGGTAGACGAGTCTATGGATACGGAGCAATTAAGTGCAGAACCTCAGCCCTGGGAATTTCGCTCGAAGCCGGCATGGCAACGCTTAATTATTATGTTGGGTGGAGTTACCGTTAACTTGCTTTTAGCCATGGGTATTTACGCCATGATTTTGTTTACTTGGGGCGGCGAGGTATTAAAAACCGAAAATGTAAAGTACGGTATTGAATGCTCGGAATTTGCCAAAGAAATAGGTTTTAAAAATGGAGATAAAATTTTAAATGTAGACGGCGCTTACTACGAGAATTTTGCAGAACTGCCCGAAGTAATTTTAATCTCTGGAGCAGAAAATGTACTGGTAGAGCGAAAAGGCGTAGAAACCAATATTGCCATTCCTAAAGACATTGTTGCAAAATTAATTGAAAATAAAAGCGAAACCGGATTTATAGGAGTAGCATATCCGTATATAGCTAAAGATTTTGACGATGGCTCGGTAGCAGAAGCAGCTGGAGTTAAAATAGACGACCAATTAATTGCACTAAATGGAGAAGAAGCGCTCTACTTCTCAGACTATGTAGAAAGACTTCCATCTTTGATAAATCAAGAAGTTACCCTTTCTGTTTTAAGAGGACTGGATACCTTGAATTTTGATTTTACAATAGGCGGATCTGGTAAAATGGGTATTTATCCTGAAAATCCAAATAAACTGATTACCTACGACAAAAAAGAATACGGTTTTTTCGAATCTTTCCCGGCAGGTACAGCCATGGCTATTGACAAGCTGGATTCTTATGTACAGCAGTTCAAACTCATTTTAAATCCAGAAACAGGTGCTTGGAAAGGCTTGGGTGGTTTCATTACCATGGGTAAACAATTTAAGCCTGTTTGGGACTGGTATCACTTCTGGAACTTTACCGCTTTCCTTTCGATTGTTTTAGCCTTTATGAATATTTTACCTATTCCTGCATTAGATGGTGGGCATGTAATGTTCTTGCTTTGGGAAATAATTACAGGGAAAACACCCTCGGATAAATTTATGGAATATGCTCAAATGTTCGGAATTATAGTCCTGCTGAGCTTGTTGGTTTTAGCCAACGGAAACGATGTAGTGAACCTCTTTAATTAAAAGGGTTTTTGTAATTTTACAACATAATTTTAATACCATACAAAATGGATCAATTTGGAATACAAGAAGCCCTAAAAGCCTTAGGTCTTGCAGAAATTAACAAAGGAAGCTCAACCGGAAATACTTGGTTGGGAAGTACTACAGACTTAATCGAATCGTACTCTCCGGTAGATGGAAAGTTGATTGGTAAAGTAGCTGCAACTACAAAAGAAGACTACGAAGCCATTGTAGCTGCGGGTCAAGATGCCTATAAAGATTGGAGAATTATGCCCGCACCTCAGCGTGGTGAAATTGTTCGTCAGTTTGGAAATAAATTACGTGACTACAAAGAGCCTTTAGGAAAATTGGTTTCTTACGAAATGGGTAAATCGTACCAAGAAGGCTTGGGCGAAGTGCAAGAGATGATCGACATCTGTGATTTCGCAGTAGGTCTTTCGCGCCAGTTAAATGGAATGACCATGCACTCGGAACGTCCTGGACATAGAATGTACGACCAGTACCACCCCTTGGGAATTGTAGGAATTATTTCTGCATTTAACTTCCCAGTGGCCGTTTGGGCTTGGAATACAGCCTTGTCTTGGATTTGTGGGAATGTATGCATTTGGAAACCCTCAGAAAAAGCACCTATGTGTGGTGTAGCTTGCCAAAACATTATGGCAGAGGTATTAAAAGACAACAACTTACCAGAAGGTATTTGTGCGCTTGTAAACGGAGACTTTAATGTGGGCGAATGGATGACAAACGACAAGCGTGTTCCATTAATTTCTGCAACCGGATCTACTCGTATGGGTAGAATTGTTGGGGCTACCGTAGCACAACGTTTTGGTAAATCTATATTAGAATTAGGCGGAAACAATGCTATTATTGTATCTCCAGATGCCGATTTAGAAATGACCATTATTGGGGCTGTATTTGGCGCCGTTGGTACCGCCGGACAACGTTGTACCTCTACACGTCGTTTAATTATACACGAGAGTATTTACGATGCGCTTAAAGAAAAGTTAGCTTCTGCCTACAAGCAATTAAGTATTGGAAATCCGCTGGATGAAAACAACCATGTTGGGCCGCTTATCGATACCGATGCCGTTAAAATGTACAACTCTGCCTTAAAAAGAGTTGTAGAAGAAGGTGGAAATATTGTGGTTGAAGGTGGTGTATTAACAGGAAAAGGATACGAGAGTGGCTGTTACGTTAAGCCTGCTATTGCCGAAGCTAAAAACAACTTCGCTATTGTACAGCACGAAACTTTTGCACCTATCTTATACCTAATGAAGTATACTACGTTAGACGAGGCCGTAGCTATGCAAAACGACGTACCTCAAGGCTTGTCTTCTGCCATTATGACCAACAACCTAAGAGAGGCTGAACTGTTCTTATCTCATGCTGGTTCTGACTGTGGTATTGCCAATGTAAACATTGGTACTTCTGGAGCTGAAATTGGTGGAGCTTTTGGTGGAGAAAAAGA